>WBZP01003548.1_pt1 | contig 16828 bp, 13 predicted proteins | sample 5204301 | NCBI WGS metagenome assembly WBZP01 (sample SAMN12412401, study PRJNA552823) | activated sludge metagenome | isolation source: activated sludge from nitrification reactor of wastewater treatment plant... | place: USA: Pennsylvania | collected 2017
ACGTCGAGTTCGTGCGCCCGTGCAATCTCTGCCCGCACATGAAGCGCATCAGCCTGGAAGGCATCTACGACAGCCTCGTCAACATGCGTTACGAGGTGACGGTCGATCCCGATGTTGCCGAGCGCGCGCGGCGGGCTGTGGAACGCATGGTCAACCTCAAGATTTAACGACGGAACGCACACCCCCCTGCGCTCGTGTTGTGAAAGGCAAGAAACGCCATGGTTGCCAAAACGCCCCGCCGGACCAAGACCGCCTTCAAGCCCGCATCCGCCAAGCCGAGGCCGGGCGATGTCGTCATCATCGGCGCCGGGCTTGCCGGCCTTTACACGGCGTTGAAGCTTGCGCCGCTGCCCGTCACGGTGATTGCGGCCGCTCCGCTTGGCGAGGGCGCTTCCAGCATGTGGGCGCAGGGCGGTATCGCCGCTGCGGTCGGCGAGGGCGACAGCACAGACAAACATGCCGGCGATACGATTGCGGCGGGCGCGGGCACCGTCGATGAAAAGATCGCCCATCTTGTCGCCGATGAAGGTCCCGACAGCATCCGGGACTTGCTGAAATACGGCGTCCCCTTCGATCGCGATCTTGAAGGTCACTACGTGTTGTCGAAGGAAGCGGCACACTCTGAAAAGCGCGTCGTGCGCGTCTCCGGCGACCGGGCGGGGGCGGCCATCATGCAGGCGCTCATTGCCTCGGTGCGGGCCTGCCCGACCATCCGAGTGCTCGAAGGTTACGCCGCTGACGATCTCATTGCCGAGGATGGCCGTGTCGAAGGCGTGCGTCTCATCCGCCATTCGGGCCCCGGCGAAGGCACCTACGAATTCGTGCCGGCCTGCGCCGTCGTTCTGGCAACGGGCGGTGTCGGCGCGCTCTTTGCGGTGACGACCAACCCCGGATACGCCCGCGGAGAAGCCATCGCCATGGCCGCCCGCGCTGGCGCGGTGATTGCCGATGCCGAATTCGTACAGTTCCACCCGACCGCAATCGATGCGCATCTCGATCCCGCACCGCTCGCGACCGAGGCCTTGCGCGGCGAAGGCGCCACCCTCGTCAACTCACGCGGTGAGCGCTTTATGCTGGCCATTGATCCGCGTGGCGAGCTTGCGCCCCGTGACGTGGTCGCCCGCGGCGTGTTTGCCGAAATCTCTGCCGGGCGCGGCGCGTTTCTCGATTGCCGCGAGGCCATCGGAGAGCGCTTTCCTTCAGCGTTTCCGACGGTCTACGAGCACTGTCTCAGAGCCGGCATCAACCCCATCACCGACCTGATCCCCGTTGCCCCGGCCGAGCACTATCATATGGGCGGCATCGCCACCGACCCGCGCGGACGCACCAGCGTCGAAGGCCTGTGGGCCGTAGGTGAGGTTGCCTCGACAGGACTGCACGGCGCCAACAGGCTCGCCTCCAATTCGCTTCTCGAAGCCGTGGTGTTTGGTGCCCGCACCGCCGCTGACATCAAACGCGTGCTGCCGAAAGGCCGGCCCGGCAATTTCGTCGTGCCCCGTCTTGTCGCCGGCCCACGGCCAACCGATCCGGCGACGCGCGCCAGCGCCATGCAGGACCTCAGAACGATCATGACCACTTACGTGGGCGTCGTGCGCGATGCGGCAGGGCTGCGCCACGCCCTCACCGAACTCAAAAAGATCGAAGCTGCTGCCGGCAACGATAGCGTCATGCGCAACATGGCTCTGGTGTGCCGGTTCATCGCCGCAGGTGCGCTCGGCCGCAAGGAAAGCCGGGGCGGCCACTATCGCCGCGATTTTCCAGAAACGGATCCATCGCTCGCGCACCGCAGCTTCATGACCCTCGACACGTTGGAAATGGCCGATATGCAGCGCCGCACACGTCCGCTGACCGCTATCGCATCGGAAGTCCTGGCGTGAAGACACCTGAACTCCACCTCTTCCCGGCCTCGCTGCCTCAGCCGCTGATCGACGACGCCGTGCGTGCGGCGCTGGCGGAAGATCTTGGGCTGGCGGGCGACATCACCACCATGGCCACCGTGCCGCCGGAGACGATGGCCGAGGCTGTGATCGCTGCACGCAAGGCCGGTGTCGTCTCGGGCTTTAGTGTCGCGAAGGCAGCATTTCTTTTCGTCGATGCGGGCACGAGCGTCACCGCTGAGTGCGCGGACGGTGCGGCGGTTGCTCCGGGAGACGTCATCGCACGCGTCAAAGGCAAGGCGCGTGCGCTGTTGACGGCGGAGCGCGTGGCCTTGAACTTCATGGGCCGGATGTCGGGCATCGCCAGCCTGACCCGCCGCTACGCCGATGCCGTGGCCGGCACGCGAGCACGCATCGTCGATACGCGCAAAACGACGCCCGGGCTAAGAGCATTCGAAAAATATGCGGTGCGGTGCGGCGGCGGCCATAACCATCGCACGGGTCTGTTCGATGCCGTTCTCATCAAGGACAACCACATCGTCGCCGCCGGCGGTATCGCCGCTGCAGTCGAGAGGGCCCGGGCCGCCGCAGGACACATGGTCAAGATCGAGGTCGAAGTCGATACGCTGGACCAGCTCGAAGACGTCCTGCGCCACAAGGTCGATGCCTTGCTTCTCGACAACATGAGCCCAGATGTTCTGAAAAAGGCCGTGAAACTGGTGGCTGGCCGGTGCCTGACGGAAGCCTCCGGCGGCGTTAACCTGGATAGCGTCGCCGCAATTGCAGCCTCAGGCGTCGATATGATCAGCGTCGGCGCCTTGACACATTCGGCGCCGGTGCTCGATATCGGGCTCGACTTTTCACCCCTAAAAGCCCGGGGCAAGCGCTAAAGCTGACACCTCAAATGCGCTTTCGCTTGAATTTGCCACAGTTGCCCGCCACCTCATGGCTCGGGCACCACGGCGGACGGACATCGTTCGCCACATGCGCCACGCAAGGACGTGCACTATGATGCAAGGTATCGTGATCTGGGGAGTTGCAGCGCTGGCCGCGGCCGCGCTCGCAGCCGTATTCGCCGGGTACAAGAACCGCGATTACTCGCATTGGGTCGCTTGGTGCTTCTTGTTCCCGCCGCTCGTCATCTGGCTGATGCTGATGCCGCGCAAGGACGGGCCGCGTCCGCGGCAACCACGGCTCGATGACGCCGACCGGCACGATTGAAATCAGTCGCGTCAACAACGGCGCGCTTCGATTAGCTGCCGCGTTTGCGCGCCACAATCGCCGCCTGTGCCGCAGCAAGGCGCGCAATCGGCACGCGGAAGGGCGAGCACGACACGTAGTCCAGCCCTGCTTTCTCGAAAAAGGCGATCGAGCGCGGGTCTCCACCGTGCTCACCGCAAATGCCGACCTTCAATCCGGGTCTTGCTGCACGACCGCGTTCCGATCCGATCTGAACGAGCTCGCCCACCCCCGACCCATCGATCGAGACAAACGGATCAACCGCCAGGATCTGGCGTTCCATATAGTTCGACAGGATCGGAGCCGCGTCATCGCGCGACAGGCCGAGCGCCGTTTGCGTCAGATCATTGGTTCCAAACGAGAAGAAATCGGCACCTTGCTCACCGCCCGCGATTTCTCCGGCTCTCAACGCGGCACGCGGCAGTTCGATCATCGTGCCGACTTGATAGTCGAGCTTGACGCCGCTTTCCTGCGCGACAGACTTCGCCACCTCGTCGATGACGTTGCGCAGAATGTCGAACTCGAGCCGGAAGGCGACAAAGGGAATCATGATCTCAGGATGAACGCCCCGGCCGGTCTTTCGGGCGGCGGCTGTGGCACCTTCGAAGATCGCTCGCGCCTGCATCTGCGTAATCTCAGGGAATCGGATACCTAAGCGGCAGCCCCGGAACCCGAGCATGGGATTGAACTCTTCGAGTTCGGCGATGCGCGTTTTCAAGTGCACAAGATCGGTGCCCAGCGCAGCGGCGACCTGGGCTGCCTCGCGATCCTCATGCGGCAGGAATTCGTGAAGCGGCGGATCGAGAAGCCGGATCGTGACCGGCAGGCCGGCCATGATCTCGAACAATTCCTCAAAGTCGGTGCGCTGCATGGGCAGCAGCTTGTCGAGTGCCCGGCGACGGCCATCCTCGTCGTCGGCGCAGATCATTTCACGCACGGCCAGGATGCGGTTTTCATCAAAAAACATATGCTCGGTGCGGCAAAGGCCGATGCCTTCGGCGCCGAAATCGCGCGCCTGGCGGGCATCGCGCGGCGTGTCGGCATTGGTGCGCACGCCCATACGGCGCACCTCATCCGCCCATCCCATGATCGTCGCGAACGTGCCGGACAGTTGGGCAGGGCGCATCTTGGCTTTGCCGGCATACACGCGCCCGGTGCTGCCATCGATGGTGATGACGTCACCCGATTTGAAAATGCGGGCACCAGACCTCATGATGCCGGTGTTGGCGTCGATCCGCAGCGTGCCGGCGCCTGAAACGCACGGCCGGCCCATGCCGCGGGCAACTACAGCCGCGTGGCTTGTCATGCCGCCGCGGGCAGTCAGAACGCCGGCAGCTGCGTGCATGCCGTGCACATCCTCAGGGCTCGTCTCGGCCCTGACGAGGATGACATCGCGCCCCTTGGCGCGCAGCGCTTCAGCCATTTCGGCGTGAAAGACGATTTCGCCCGAGGCCGCGCCCGGCGAGGCCGGCAGCCCCTTGGCGATGAGGTCGTGCTCGGCCGTCGGATCAATCGCCGGATGAAGCAGCTGATCGAGCGAGGCCGGCTCCACTCTCAACAATGCTTCATCTTTCGACAGGATGCCCTCGGCCGCCATATCGACCGCAATTTTCAAGGCCGCTTGCGTCGTCCGCTTGCCTGAGCGCGTTTGCAGGATCCAAAGTTTGCCGAGTTGGATGGTGAATTCGACATCCTGCATATCGCGATAGTGCCGCTCCAGGCGGCCGAAGATGCGCGACAACTCGGCAAAGGCGTCAGGCATCAACACGTCGAGCGAAGTTTGTCCGCTTTCAGAAGCACCGCGCGCCGTCAGCGGCTGCGGGGTGCGGATGCCGGCGACGACATCTTCACCTTGGGCGTTGGGGAGAAACTCGCCGAACAGCTGGTTCTCTCCGGTCGAGGGATTGCGGGTGAAAGCCACACCCGTCGCCGACTGCTCGCCCAAGTTGCCAAACACCATGACTTGGACGGTAACGGCCGTGCCCCAATCTTCTGGAATATCGTGGAGGCTGCGATAGGACAATGCGCGCGGATTTTTCCAGGAGCTGAACACGGCGGCGATGGCGCCCCACAGCTGATCGCCGGTGTCCTGCGGAAATGGCGCGCCCGTCTCCCGTTCGATCGCCGCGTTATAGTCGGCGATGATGTCTTTCCAGGCATCGGCATCCAGGTCGGTATCGGCTGAAAATCCGTTGAGGTTCTTGAAGTTCTCCAAGATGTCCTCAAACGTGCCGTGGTCGACCCCTAGCACCACGTCGCCATACATCTGGATGAAGCGGCGATAGCTGTCGAACGCGAAGCGCTGGTCTCCGGTGATCGCAGCCAGTCCCTCGACCGTCTTGTTGTTGAGGCCGAGGTTCAAAATCGTGTCCATCATCCCTGGCATGGACGCCCGCGAGCCGGAGCGGACGGAGACCAGCAGCGGCATTTTTTCATCGCCGAACTTGGCGCCAACCGTAGCGCCGATCTGCTCCAGCGCCGTATCGACGTCTCTGCGCAAGGCTTCAGGCAGCGTTTCACCCGCCGCAAAATACGCCGAGCAGACTTCAGTGGTGATTGTGAAGCCCGGCGGTACCGGCAGACCCAGGCGTGCCATTTCGGCGAGGTTTGCACCTTTGCCGCCGAGCAGTTCTGTCATGGCGGCACTGCCCTCGGCATGGCCGGGGGAGAAGCTGTAAAGCCATTTCTTTTTGCCGTTCGAGCCTGGCTGTGCCATCACACCTCCGGACCGGCAAATCATTCAGAAACCGGCACCACGTCAGTGGCATAGCAGCCGTCTGCGGTAGTTGAAAGAGGACGCACTTTCCCATGTCCAAACTCGATGCTGTGTTGAACACCCTCCAGTCCTCTCAGGATGCGGGCCTAAAGCGCCTGTTCGAGCTTCTGCGTATCGAGAGCATCTCGGCCGACCCCAGCTACAAGGCCCATTGCCAGCGGGCGGCTAAGTGGTGTGCGGCAACGTTAAAAGACATGGGTTTCGCCGAGGCCAAGGTTGTCGCCACAAGCGGACATCCGATGGTCGTCGCCCATGACCGCGCTAACAGGGGGAACGGCGTGCCCCACGTCCTGTTTTACGGCCACTACGACGTTCAGCCCCCCGACCCGCTGGATCTGTGGACCACGCCGCCGTTCGAACCGCGCATCGCCGACGATGCGGTCAACGGCAAGGTGATTGTTGCCCGCGGGGCCGAGGACAACAAGGGGCAGCTGATGACCTTTTTCGAAGCCGCGCGGGCCTGGAAGCAGGTGGCAGGTGAACTCCCCATCGCCGTCTCGGTGTTGATTGAGGGCGAGGAAGAGTGCGGCTCACCCTCGCTGCCTGAGTTTCTCGACAAGCACGGCCAAGAGATCAAGGCCGATCTGGTCCTCGTGTGTGATACGGGCCAGTGGGACAAGGACACACCGGCAATCACCACGATGCTGCGCGGCCTTGTCGGCGACGAACTCGTCATTTCCGCTCCCACGCGCGATCTTCATTCCGGCATGTATGGCGGCCCGGCCACAAATCCCATCCGTGCGCTCGCCCGCGTCATGGCGTCGCTTCATGACGACCAGGGCCGTATCGCCGTGCCAGGATTTTACGACGGCGTCAAAGACCCGACGCCCGCTCAGTTGCAGCAGTGGCAATCATTGGGGCTGAGGGCAGAGGCGTTTTTGGGCGAAGTGGGACTCAAAACGGCGGCGGGTGAAAAGGATCGCAGCCTCATCGAGCAACTGTGGTCACGGCCGACGCTCGAATTCAACGGCGTCACCGGTGGATATCAAGGGGTCGGTTCCAAGACCGTCATTCCGGCCGAAGCGTCGGTCAAAATCACCTGCCGGCTGGTGCCGGGGCAGGACCCCGATCACGTCATGGCGGCGCTTAGGGCCCACGTGGCGTCCGTCCTCCCCGCTGACTGCACGGCAAAGTGGCTGGGAAGCCGCGGTTCCGGCGCCATTATGTTCGATACGGACGGAGCGGCCATGAGTGCGGCAGCCAAGGCCCTGGAACAGGAGTGGGGACGGCCAACCGTGCTCATGGGCTGCGGCGCCTCCATACCCATCGTCTCTTCGTTCCGTGACACTCTTGGTATGGACAGCCTGCTCATCGGCTTTGGCGTCGAGGACGATCGCATCCACTCTCCCAACGAAAAGTACAACTTGAAGAGCTTCGAAAAAGGCGCACGCAGCTGGGCCCGAATCCTCGCAGCCTTCGCCGAAATGGGTGGCACGGCGAAATCGTGATTTGCCGGGGAAAGCGCTTTGCACCGCCGCAATCGGCGATTATGGTCGCGCGCCGGATAAGGCGCTGCGGCGCCTGTTCGCCGATCTCACTGGACGAGGCCTGACGTGACGCTGAAACGCATTTTGATTGCCGCCGCTCTCACCCTAGCGGCTGCCGCCACGGCGGGAGCGGAGCAGCGCAGCTTATGGCCGAGCGAGTATTTCAAGGCGCAGAGCCCCCGCAACACGGCCGGCAAGTTCGACTACTACGCGCTTGTCCTGTCATGGAGCCCGACCTATTGCGCTGGAGCGGGCGATCGCGACGGCATGCAATGCGACCGCAGCGATGGCCGCCGCTTCGCGTTCGTTCTCCATGGCCTTTGGCCGCAATATGAAAAGGGCTATCCAGAAAGCTGCATGACACGTCGCAAGCCGTTCGTGCCGCAAGCCTCGATCGACCGGATGCTGGACATCATGCCGAGCCCGGGCCTCGTCATTCACGAATACCGCAAGCACGGCACCTGCTCCGGCCTGCAACCGGATGCCTACCTCAGCCTCTCCCGCAAGCTTTTCGAATCCGTGCGCATTCCGCAGCGCTACATCAATCCGTTCGAAATGCAGTTTGTCTCGCCCGACGAGATGATCAACGATTTTGCCAGTGCCAACCCGAAAATCAAACCCGACATGATGGCGGTTGCCTGCGGCGGGGCAGGCAACCGGCTGAAGGAAGTGCGCATCTGCTTCAGCAAGGAAGGTCAACCGCAAAGCTGCGGTGACAACGAGAGCCAGCGCCGGTTGTGCTCGACACAACGCATGATGGTGCCGCCTGTCCGCTCGACCGCGCGCGGCGACGCCATGCCGAACATTGGACCACGCACGCCGTCATCCAACTATCAATCGAATCAGATTCCCCGTCCGCGCCTGATCGAAGGCCCAAACGGCGAAAACTGAGCGGAAAGCACTTCTTTACGTCCAGCCCGAATAAGCGCCCCAGCGCGCCACGACGAGGCTTGCGCGAATCTCCCGCCTTTGCAGAATTCGGCTTGAAGTGAGTCTTTAAGCCGGATCGAGAAGGGGCGGAGAACAGGTGGTGCAGCTGGCAGGAGGCGAAACCGTATTTGTCGCGCGCGCTCCTGCCGAGGATGTACTGCGCTCGCCCTACGCACCCCATGACGCGTGGCGCGCCGATATCGACGAGCCGGCAGAAACGTCCCGCGTCGTAAAATCAGTTGCTGAGACCACAGAGCGCGTCCGCCGCTTCGGCCGAAGTTTCGACGAGCGGGCCGCGGTATATGGCGCGTTGGGCTTCATCTGCGGCATGATCGTTTGGCATGTCGTCGGCTTCTGGAGCTTCATGTCGAACGTGGTGCTGAATAGCCCAGACGCAAGCTCCAGCCGGCCACAGGCGCTCGCCCAGTCCGAAGTGGCGAGACGATCAACCGCCGCGGCAAGCGATACTCAGGCCGGCGCAATCACCACGGGCTCGATTTCATCCGCGCCCGTTGCCAAAGCGCGCGATGTCTCGCGAGCCGACTTGTGCCTTGCGCTCCAGCTGGACCGCGCCAGCGGAACGACGCGGACAGCGCCCTGCCCCGACGATGCACACACTTTTCGCGACGCCGGCTTTCAGCGGCGAGCCGACCAGGTGGCGACAACCCCACGGCTCGAAAACGCGACGGCCTGGGCGACTGGCACGGCGCTTTCGTCCAATGCGGCGGCCACTGACGCCTCCATGTCTGAAAGCGATTTCAGCCTGGAAATCCGCACCGAACCCTAAGCACGATGCGACTCACCGGTTCGCGATCCGGCACCCCTCTCACGCCGCTTGACGGCGCAGACGCTCCGCACGCCAAGAAGGCGGCACCCGAGCGATGAGGCCAAGGGTCCAGGGCTCACCGGCTTTGCCACTTGCCAGTTTGTCCAACGCCGTCGGATCGATGCTCCAGGCGCGGGCCAGTTGCACCACCTGTTCCTCAGTCGGATAGAGAATGATTTCGCCTCCCGCATCGCCGATGCGGCCCTTGATGCCGCGCAGATCGAAAAGCTTGAGACCCAATGTGCGCTCGTCAGCGGTCAGCCGCCCGCGATCCCAGATGATGCCGCCGTCGCCGATTGCAAATGAGCGGATCATCCGGCCCTTAGAAAGCCGCGCCCAAGCAAAATAATCGATGAACGGGAACGCGGCAAAATATTGGACTTCGTTGAATTCGGCGGAAGCGCGCGCCAGCAGCGGCGTCAACTTGTCGATGAAGGAGCGTCCGACCGGATGAGGCAGGGGTACGCCTGCAACGAAGGTCCAGCCTTTGACCGGCGGCGTTACGAACACATAGCCATCACTCAACTGGCGATCATAGATGGTTCCGATGCCGGTATTCCAGTTTGCGGGTTCCAACTCGGTGAGACCGAGCACCCTGGCGACGTCATCCGTGTCGGTGCTCTTGATCGCCAGCCACGACATGCCGTAGCCGAAGGGCTTGGGCGCATCCGGCGTCACGTCGAACACGACGCGGCCCGGTGCAAGCCGAGGCGCAATGAACATTGCGACGGCGGCAACCGTCAGGCCGATCAGCAGGATGAGAAGCGCGGTCACGGGTCTGGTGGCGAATCAGTTGTTGATGAGACGCCCGATCTTTCCGGCCGGGGGGAACGGACTGCAAGCGCCGCCTGTCTCGCTTCTGGGGAAAAGCCGCGGCAGAGCCCGAAAAGCGGGCCTGGCCGGATGAGGGCCGGACGAGGGCCGGACGAGAAAAGTCGAAGTCAGATTGACACCAAGTTCTGGACCGGCGGGGTTTGGTCGCTCGCGGTGACAACCTGACTTCGATGCGCGGGCCTTGAGAAAGAGGGCCAACACCAAGGCCTGCAAAGGAGGGCGAGCCACGCCTAGCGGTGGAATGCCGCATAAGGGCGGCTGGCCCAAACTTGAGTGCGGAGCACACTAGCGCCGGCGCGTGACAACCTTTTGATCGACTTTTTCAAGAAAAAACCGGGGCTTGCGGCCCCGGGTGAGAGTAGTCTTAGTGCACGGGAGAGCTTTATCGCTGCCTTACGGCAGAACCACTTTCGCGCTGAACACGAAGCGCGCATCGCAGTTGAATTCGAGCGCGTCGTTGCAGCCGGTGTCGTCGAGATTGGTATCCCAGTAGCGGAAGTCGAAGGTGAACTTCTCGACCGCCAGCGCCAGACCAGCGTTCCAATAGACGTAATTGTCTTCGCCGAACGCCGATGCGACGGTGACGAAATCATCGTCAAAACCCTTCACGTAGCCGACCGTGCCAGAGATCGTCGGCGTGAACATGGCGACTTGCGGCAGCGTGTAGGCGGCCGCACCTTCGATGGTGTTGACGAGCCCGACCTCAAATTGGCCATCGGGTGAAAGATAGTCGGTGACCGACAACGTCAGGTTGGTCACGGGCGACATGGAGGCGCCGGCCTTCAGCTCCAGATAGTTGGCTTCGCGACCGCCGATGTCCTGATTGGAGGTTGGAAACAGATAGCCAAGAATGCCGAAATCGAAGGTGACGGGGCCCACTACCGGCTTCAAGCCGGTGTAGACGTCCACCTCCCAACCCTTGCCGATGCCGGCGTACTCGACATTGGTCGATGACCACACGCCGCCGTACCAGATGCCATACCCGAAATCGACCGAACCCTGGGCTGCCGGTTCCTCGTGATTGTTCGACATGCCGCGGAACACATAGTCCGACGTACCGCCGAAGGTGAACGAATAGGTGAAGGCTGGTGCATCATCGGCGCGTGCCGCGGTTGGGGCGATTGCAGAGCCCATCACGGTGGCGGCAGCAAGTGCTCCAACAAGTGTTCTGGCCTTGATCATTTTCAGTTCCCCGTCCCATTAAAATCTGACTGTGCTGTGCTTGCCCGGTGGTGCATCGCTGCATTGCACCGCAAGGTCCGTTGGGGACGACACAATCGATTTTTTCGTTGCCGCTCAAGCGTCTCCGGCGCTTTGAGGCCGGGTATTAAACCTGGCGGTGCAATGACATCACGTTGCCTTGTTAAGCGGCGCATCGAGCTTGGTTTTTGATGGCGATTTAAGCAACCTCACAACCGCCCCCACACGTTTATTAGGCACACTGCCGCGCTCGAAGGCACCTTTCAGGCAATCGACATCCGGCGCGAAGGTGCGCTAAGTGAGCCCGCCGCGACAAACCGTTGTCTCTCCGTTTGAACCCGCTTCACGCAAGGACCCAATGCCCAACGATTCTGCGCCTTCAAGGATCGTACTCATCACAGGGGCAGCACGGCGCATCGGCCGGGCTTTAGCGCGCGACCTGGCACGGGACGGTTGGACCATTGCCCTGCATTGCCGTTCCTCAAAGATCGAAGCCGAAGACTTGGCGGACGGGCTCAGGTTTTCACCGCCGATCTTGGCCGTGTTGCAGACATCGAGGCACTTGTCGCCGCTTGCGCTAAGACCCTGGGGCCACCGCTCTGCCTCATCAACAATGCGTCTGAGTTTCTGCTCGACCGTCTCGAGACCATGGACGAAGCGCTTTGGGACAAGCACTTGGACGTCAACCTCAAGGCGCCCGTTTTTCTTGCTCAAGCCATGGTCCGTCATCTTCCCAAGGATGCGCACGGCAACATCATCAACATCATCGATCAGCGGGTGTGGAAGCTGACGCCGGAGTTCTTCAGCTACACCATATCCAAAGCCGGGTTGTGGACGGCGACGCAGACGTTGGCGCAGAGCCTCGCCCCGCGCATCCGAGTAAACGCGATCGGCCCTGGGCCGGTCCTGCGCAGCGTGCACCAGACCGACGCCGATTTCGACGCCGAGACCCAATCGACATTGTTGAAGACCGGACCATCGACAGCCGAGATCGCCGCAGCGGTCCGCTTCATTCTGGCAACGCCGTCGATGACCGGGCAGATGATCGCGCTCGATAGCGGCCAACATCTGACCTGAAACGGACGACGCCCGGGACAGCGCGCCGCCAACGACAAGCACCGCCATTTTGCGTTGAGCCCCCAGGCTCTTGCCGCAAATTGTCCCCGCACGCCCCTCATTACCGCCCCATTGTTGATGGACCCTGCTTGGACGACCCACGGGGGGTCCATCAACGAATTGTTAACCTTAAGCGCCTATGAACCATTTTGGTTTTGTAGGGCGCTCTTCGAGGGGTGCCGCGTGTTTATGGGTGTAACCATGATGTGCCGCGTAGGGGCGCGTTCTGCGCTCGCTTTGGCGACTGCCGTTTCTGTCACGGCTCTTTCGGCTCAGGCTTTTGCGGCCGAGCTTCCCCAGGTCAAAACGTCGGACGCGAACAAGGTGCCGCAATGCGCGACACCCGGCCGCCTCACTACGTTTTTGGAAAGCCGCAACTCCAAACTCGATGAAAAATTCGCGACCATTGCCGCAGACTATATGCGCGTTGGCGAAGAACTTGGCATCCGCTGGGATGTCGCCTTCTTTCAGATGCTTCTCGAAACCGGCAACCTGACCTTCACCGGCGATGTTTCGCCCAACCAGAACAATTTCGCCGGCCTCGGCGCCACCGGCAAGCGCGAGCCGGGCGAAAGCTTCCCCGACGTTCCCACCGGCGTGAAGGCCCACCTGCAGCATCTGCTGATGTATGCGGGCGAAACGGTCGAGAACCCGGTCGCTGAGCGCACCCGCAAGGTGCAGGAATGGGGCGTGCTGACCAGCTGGCAGAAGTCGCTCAAAGGTCCCGCCACCTACGATCAGCTTGCCCGCAAGTGGGCGCCAGGCTCACGCAACTACAGCCGCGACATCGCCAGCGTCTCCGACGCGTTCTATTCAGGTCCGTGCAAATCGGATGATCCCAAGCCCGAAATGATGGCGCTGGTTCATCCCGACAAGGCGGAGCAGGTCAAGACTGCCGAGGCAGAGACCGGCAATGCCGAGGCTGCCCCGGCCAAAATCTCGGGAGCCGATCTCGCCCGCAAGGCGAATGAGGAAGCCCGCGCTTCTGGCTCCTTCGTGCGTTCGGGCTTGGGCGCCGGTTCGCTGATCGGAGAAGCTGGAAATGCCGCCAAGGATGCGGCTGCGTCTACGACGGCCAAGGCGCAACCGGCGGTCACCATTATCAATGCTCCAAAGCAGCCCGAAGCGGAGGTTGCTGCGGCTGCGAGTGCGGCTGCCACCCCTGCCATCGCAACGACCGGGGACAAGGCAAAGATCGAAACCACGGCCCTTGGCGCCGGCACCAAACCTGTGGCGACACCGCCACCGGCGGTCAAAGAAGCTGTCGCCAAGTGCAAAGTCTGGACCGCGAGCTATGGCGGAGCACGATCCGTCATCATCAAAGCCAGCGCCGATGCGCAGGTGAACTACACCGTACTTGACGTCAACGAAGGCTCGGAAAAGCGCGAGGCCGATGCCTACATCGCTGCCTATGCGAAAGGCGGACAGACCGTCGGTGAATACTCGAGCCAGAACCAAGCCCTCGATAAGGCCTTTGAACTCTGCCCGGAAGGTTGAGCAGTCTCCACCTTTGAGGGCCAACACATGACGCTGCGCAGGCAACAAGGCGCATGGCGGACAAGCCGGACGACCGGCGTTCTCGTCAGCTTTCTACTGATGACGACCGCAGTCGACGCCGCCCCGGCAATCCGCATGAGCGGTGACAATCGCGTGCCCGCCTGCGTCACGCCCGAAAGGCTGATGACCTTTCTTTCCGACCGCAACGATGGTTTAAATCCGCGTTATCGCGACATCGCCCGACTGTATAAGCACTACGGCGAAGCGTGGAATGTCCGCTGGGACTACGCCTTCTTCCAAATGGTTCTCGAAACGAACTATCTGAAGTATCGCCGCGGCGACGGCCGGCGCGGCGATGTGCGTGAGCACCAGAACAATTTTGCCGGCATCGGCGCGACCGGTGGTGGCGTCCCTGGCGAACGCTTCTCCGACATCAAGAGCGGTGTGCACGCGCAGATCCAGCATCTCGTCGCTTACTCTGGCGAGCGCGTCGCCGAGCCTGTGGCAAAACGCACGCGCGAAAACCAGGACGACATCATCGACAAGTCGCGCCGGTTGCGCCGTCCAGTGACGTTCGGCGATCTGGCCCGCCGCTGGGCGGCCGATCGTGCCTATGCGCGCTCGATTGATACCGTCGCGTCGATGTTCCGCGAGGGTTACTGCAAACCCTCAACGCTCACCGGCCGTGAGCCGCCGCCGCCACAACCGGCACTGCGCAAAACGAGCTTCAACTTTCCGCCGCCCTCGCGTTTGGGCGGGCCTGAAGACCGCATGAAGCTTGCCGGACCCGATGATCTGCCGTGGGCGGGCGAAACACCGGCGGGTGAGATGTCGAGGGGCACGCCGTCCGCCCAAGCCGCGCCCAAGCCCTCCGGCGAGCAAGACAAAGAACCAACCAAAGAGCACAGCCCCCCGGTGCGCACGATCTGGTCGCGCGAGGGCGGGGCCGATCTAGATACTGTCGCCGGTGCGCCACCTGCACAGACGGCCCCTGCGGCGGCACCGGACGCGCCGGCCACGGTGGTCGAAACCGCGCCAGCCGTGGATGCAGCGCCGGAAGATGGCGGCTTCCTGCTTGGAAAGTTCAAGATCCCAACCGCACCCGTGACCCCATCGAAGCTCGGCGGGCCGGTCGATCCAGGCCCCGCTGCGGCGGCGGCCGCACCACGTGCTGCGATGTCCCCCGGCACACCGCCCTCATCCCATTGCCTCGTCCAGGCGGCGAGCTATGGGGGGAGCAAAACGTTGCTGCTGCGCGATGAAACCGCCGGCAAGACGCGCCTTACCGCCTTGACGGTCCTCGATGGCTTTGAGAAGTCGATGGTCGATACGTTTGCCAAGGCGCACGCCATCTCGGTCGAGGTGATCGGCGAGTATGAAACCAAGGACAAGGCTCTGGCCGACGCCAGGGCCAACTGTTCGGGCAGCTAATCCCACCCACAATCGGGCCTGCGCTTAAGGGCCAAGATACTTGAGGGCGGCGGACGAGAGCGCGCCGCCGACCACGCAGGGAATGCCGAACTCGACCTGCCCCAGCGCGCCAGCTGCAACGCAGCCCAAGGCCAGAACCGTCTGTCCGGCCTGGCCCCACCAATTGTAGGTGCGCACCTTTTCGGGTCCCTTCGCCTTCAACTCGTCGATCGAGGCGAGCGCCTGTCTGCGCACTTTTGAAAGCTCAAGCGTCTCTGCGGCATCGATCACCTCATTCAAAGGCTGACGCACGGCCGCCGCCTCGTCCTCGGGCAATTGCTTCAGCATGGCGAGCAGATCGGCGTCGTGCGCCGCGTTTTGCGCCAACGTCCATTTGGCCATCGAACCGATCGTGAGCTTTTCGACGTCATCCTTGTCGGTCGACATTGCCATCGCCTTGACGATGCGGCGGACCGGCGCTTCCGAGCCGGTCGCGAAATAATAACCCCAGTTGATGTCGATGGCGCTCTGGTCTTCGGAGAGCGGCAAATTCTCAAGCGAAGGTTTGCCCCCGAACAGATACTTGTCGATCAGCACTTTGCGGGCGGGCATCCGCTCGACGTAGCGGGTCAGCACGTCTTTCCAATCGGAGAGGCCGGAATAGGCAATCGCCTTGATGAGCAGCACCTGATCTTCGGGACTGAGCGGAAAAAGTGCGGTGATCGCCTTGTCGATGTTATCGGCTTCCGATCCCAGCACCCCAGCCGTGAAGCCGATGTAGATGCCGGCCTGATCCATATCGCGGATGAGACCGAATTCGGACATCGCCTTCACCGCTGGGGCAAGCCGCTTCGGCTCCGGCTTCAACCGGTAGCCATTGATCCACTTGAGCAGATCTTCGCTGCGGGCAAAGCCGGCTTGCGCCTTGTCCTTGCCGGGTTTGGCAGCCGCTGCGGCAGGCGCGATTGCGGCGAGCACCATTGCCACGGCCAGGAAAATGGAACGCATTGAAAAGCTCCCCTACCCTCCGCCAATCCCGAATAATCTCCCCTTTGAGGTTCGCGCGCCTTCCTTGGCCATTTTGAGGCAAGGCCGGCAATTGGCTTCCAAACCAGAAACTTGAGTGAAAATGACTGGGGCCGCTTGCAGGCTTCCTCGCGGCGCGCGATCTATCAGCCATGACCGACAACACCACCGACACCGATGCGTCCGGCGCGCCAGAGACACCGCCCCGCACAGGCGTTGAAATCATCGCCGGATACCTGAAACTGCTGCCGGCAACGCCCGGCGTTTACCGCATGCTGGATGCGGCAGGCGATGTGATCTACGTCGGCAAAGCCCGATCGCTCAAAGCACGGGTGTCGAACTATACCCGCATGGGCGGCCATACCAACCGCATCGCCCGCATGATCGCAGCCACCCAGTCGATGGAATTCGTGACGGTGCGCACGGAGGCCGAGGCGCTTCTGCTGGAAGCGAACCTCATCAAGCGCTTCCGGCCGCGCTTCAACGTGCTGATGCGCGACGACAAGTCGTTCCCGTATATCCTGATCGCGCGCGATCAGGCCGCCCCACAGGTGATGAAGCACCGTGGCGCGCGTGCTCGCAAAGGCGATTACTTCGGCCCCTTCGCCTC
>WBZP01002358.1_pt2 | contig 16823 bp, 23 predicted proteins | sample 5204301 | NCBI WGS metagenome assembly WBZP01 (sample SAMN12412401, study PRJNA552823) | activated sludge metagenome | isolation source: activated sludge from nitrification reactor of wastewater treatment plant... | place: USA: Pennsylvania | collected 2017
CTCACCACCGCCGGCTATCGCCTCTTTGCCGACCTCGTCTATCGACAGGTCTTCCAACCTGTCTTGTCAAAGCTCTCGTAGCTCCGATGTCATCATGCCTCCAACCAGTAACCGACGTGGATTTCGACCGGGTGGTCGAACGCGCCACGGTTCCGGTACTCGTCGAGTTCTGGAAGCCGGGCTGCGGCCATTGCCAATCCTTGATGAAGGAATTGGATCTGTTGCAGGATGAACTCGGAGAGAAAGTTCTGGTCCTCACGATGAACGTCGACGACAACTTTCAGATTCCAGCCGAGTTGGAAGTATCCTCACTCCCGGCCCTCGCTCTTTATCGCGGTGGATCGTTCGAACGGTTTATCGGAGGGCTGGGGAAGAAAGAGGAGATCAGGTCAAAAGTAGGGCTGTGAAGTGGCGCGAGTTCACAACGTCCGCCAGGAGCGGCCGTCGTTTTGAATGAGGCGGTCGGCTTCGACCGGTCCCCAGGTGCCGGCTTGGTATTCGGGGAGCCAGCGCTGGCCGGACTGTTGCCACCCTTCGAGGATCTGTGTAATCCAGGCCCAGGAGGCTTCGACGGCGTCGCGGCGCATGAAGCGTGAGGCGTCGCCGGCCATCACGTCCAAGAGCAATCGTTCGTAGGCCTCGGGCGACGGTCTGCCGAACACCTCTCCATATTTGAAATTCATTTCAACCGGGTGGGTCTGCGCTCGCGTGCCGGGGACGCGCGAGACGATGCGGAGCGACAATCCCTCTTCCGGCTGGATGCGGAGCGTCAGAACGTTCGGCGCCTGCGGCGAGAGCCCGTTGGCGTTGAAGAGAATCTGAGGAATGTCTTTGAACTGCACCGCCACTTCGCTGGCGCGGAGAGGTAAGGCCTTTCCGGTGCGCAAGTAAAACGGCACGCCGGACCAGCGCCAGTTTTCGACGAAACATTTCACCGCCACATAGGTTTCCGTGGTCGAGGTAGGGTTCACGCCTTTCTCCCGACGATAGCCCGGCACTGGTTCGCCGTGGGCGGTTCCTTCGGTGTATTGCGCGCGCGCCGTAAAGGTTTCGACATCTTTGCCGGTGATCGGGCGCAGGCAGCGGAGCACTTCCATCTTGGCGTTGCGGACGACATCCGGGTCGAGCGAGTAGGGCGGCTCCATCGCCACCAGGCAGAGCAGTTGGAGTATGTGGTTCTGGACCATGTCGCGCAATGCGCCGGCTTCCTCGTAGTAGCTTGCCCTGGTTCCGACGCCTTCGGCCTCGCTCACCGTGATCTGGACGTGGTCGATGTGCTGATGGTTCCAGATCGGTTCGAAAATGCTGTTGGCGAACCGCACGACCATCAGGTTCTGGACGGTTTCTTTTCCCAGGTAGTGGTCGATCCGGAAGATCTGCGACTCGTCGAACACGCGTCCGGTGACGGCATTGATCTCTTGGGCCGATTTCAAATCGCGTCCGACCGGTTTTTCGACAATAATGCGGGCATAAGACGTTTGCCCACCGGCCTTCGTTGCAAGGCCCGATGACGAGAGTCCTTCGCAGACTGGGGTGAACGAACTGGGTGGAATGCTGAGATAGAAGACGCGGTTGCCCGGTAACTGAAACGTGCGCTCAAGTTCTTCGGCGCGGGCTTTCAGCTTGGCATAGGTATTCGGATCGTCATTTTCACCGGCCATGTAGAACAGGTGACTGGCAAAAGCGGTCCACGTATCTTCGATGAGCGCCTGGCGGGAGTGCTTCACCACACCGTCGCGCACGGTTGCGCGAAATTCTTCGTCGCTCATCGACTTGCGGCCGAGTCCGAGCACGACAAAGTTCGACGGCATCAACCCGTCCAGCAGCAGGTTGTAGAGCGCCGGGATCAACCGGCGTTTGGCGAGATCGCCCGATCCTCCGAAGATGACGAGTGTCGTCGGCTCGACGGGAGGGAGGGTCTCCTGCGACGGACTGATCTCAATGCGTGATTGTGATGTGGGCATTCAGGGCTCGCTCCTCGTGACGGGCGTTACCGCCGTACGGCATGCCCGCCGAAAGCGTTGCGCAGCGCCGCCAGCATTTTTTCCGCAAAGGACTGATCCTGTCTGGAACGGAAGCGTGTGAAGAGGGCCGTAGTGAGCGTGGGAACCGGCACGTCTTTTTCGATCGCATCGGCGATCATCCAGCGGCCCTCGCCGGAATCCTGCACAAAGCCCTTGAGCTTGTCGAGTTTGGGATCATCCTTCAAGGCGTCGACGGCGAGTTCCAGCAGCCATGAGCGGACCACACTGCCGTGCATCCAGAGGTCGGCCACCCGGCCCAGATCCAGGTTGTACTCGCTCTTGGACATCAACTCGAACCCTTCGGCATACCCCTGCATCATGCTGTACTCGATGCCGTTGTGCACCATTTTCACATAGTGCCCGGCGCCATGGCCGCCGACGTGGGCCCAGCCGTTTTCGGGTGCGAGCGTCGTGAAGAGCGGGGTGAGCCGTTTCACGGGCGCTTCTTCCCCACCGATCATGAGACAGTAGCCGACCTTGAGCCCCCAAATCCCGCCGCTGGTGCCGGCGTCGACGTAATGGAGTTGCTTCTTCTTGAGGTCGGCGGCCCGTCGAACGTCATCGTGAAAACGAGTATTGCCGCCGTCGACAATCGTGTCACCTGGTTGCAGCAGTGCGGCAACGGCCTGCACGGTTTCTTCGGTCGGCGCGCCAGAAGGGACCATGACCCAGACGGTGCGAGGAGCGGTCAGTTTGCCGATCATGTCGGCAAGGGATGACGCCGCGACGCAGCCTTGTCCCTCAGCTTGTTTGACGAGGTCGGCCGAGCGGTCGAAGACGACCACGCGGTGATTATCCCGCCGCAACCGGGTGACCATGTTCATACCCATTTTGCCGAGTCCGATAAATCCCAATTCCATAACGACTCCTTGGCATCCGCGCCGAGAGCGGACGTGAGCGGTGAAGCGGTGAATAGCGGGAACGTGAGGGACCCGTTCCCATGTCGAGTGACGGTTCGAATCCTTACAATTGCAGGGGATCCCGGGCCGGTGGATCGAGGTGGCTAATCGATTCGAGCCGGATTCGGGATGTCCTTAAAGAGTAGATCGGCAATTTGCCGTCCAAAGTTGAGTCGTTCAGAAAGATTTGCAGTGAGGAGGAATCGAGCCGCCAGTTCTGCCAGGGCCGGTTCGCGGGAGGACATGAACCGGTGGATATCGACCGGGGCGGTCAGCCAGAATCCTCGGATCCGGAAGAAAGCCATGGTGCATTCTTCGAAGAAGAGCGTGAGAAGATAGTGGGCCAGGGCCGGTTTTTCAGTCACGTCCTGAGCTTTGCCCAGTAAGTGGAGGCATTCGGCCTTCAGACGGATTTGCTCGTTCATCGAGGCCGGAGTGGGGCCTTGTCGGAATCGCTGGTTGGCCTTTTCGATCAGCTTGGCGCTGATCCCGTCATGGTCGAAGAGAAGGCGGGCTTTCCGCAGCAGCGAGGGCAGGCGAGTGGAGTAGGCGAGTTCGTCCTCGACCAGCTTATGCCCGAAGTAGCGAATATCCACGAGGCGCTCGCCGGCTCGCAAAATTTCGTGCCCTTCGCGATCACCCTTGACGAGGGCGATGAGGTCGATATCGCTGTGGGGGGTGAGGGCGCGGCGCGCACCGGATCCCACCATAAGAATACCGACCAGGTCGCCTCCCCGGCGGCCACGGATGTGTGTGAGCGCCATCTCGACGCTGTCATCGAATCCCGGTGGCTCCGGTATCGGTGGCTGCTCAGGGGGTTCAGGGACGTCAAGCAGCTCGGCGTTCAGTTCTTCCCTGGTTGGGACCGGGGTGAAGAGGGGACTGTCCATCATGCTCCGGGGACCTGTTGAATGTGTTGCGGCAATGCGCTGAGCCATTGTTCGAAGGGCTGATCGGCGTCAACGATGATTTCGAGTTTTCCGTTGTGCAAGCGGCGCACGACACCCGGGGTTTCCGGGGAAAGCGGGATCTCCACCCATTCCCGGTTGAGCCCCAGCGCGTCGGTCACTTCGAGAATACGGCTGATCTGTTGGAACGACACCACCTGGAGGGTCATCGCGACTCCTGTTGATCGATGGGGCGCATTGTATGTGTCGTTGAAAGGAGGTGTCAACGGACGCCGTGGTCAGCGGAGGACTCGGGCAAAGACTTCGGCGGCTTCGTCGATCTGTTTCGTTGAAATATTTAAATGGGTGACGGCGCGAAAGCTGCGGCCTCCGATCGCGTGGATGAGCACGCCGTGGTCCTTGAGTTGGGACACGAGATCAGCCGGGGCCAAGCGAGGGTCGGGAACATCGAAGATCACAATATTGGTCTCGACATGTTGCGGCGCGATGCGCACGGCCGGGATCTGTTGAAGCGCCCGCGCGAGTTTCTTGGCATGATCATGATCGTGCTTCAGTCGGGCGACATGATGCTCGAGCGCATGAATGCCGGCGGCCGCGAGGATGCCAGATTGACGCATGGCCCCGCCGTACATGCGGCGGAAGCGCCGCGCACGTTCAATCAGTTGTGTGTCACTGGAGACCAGCATGGAGCCGGCCGGCGCACCGAGACCTTTGGAGAGGCAGAAGGACACCGTTTCGAAATGCTGTGCATAGGTGGCGGCTGGCAAGGTCGTCGCGGCGACGGCATTGAATAGTCGGGCGCCGTCGAGGTGCATCGGAATTCCGTGCGTCGTGGCGATAGCACGAATTCTCTCAATGGTGGACAGTGAATAGATGGTGCCGCCGCCGCTGTTGTGCGTGTTCTCAATGCAGATGAGTCCGGTCTGGATGCTGTACGGATCTTTAGGTCGGATCGCCGCTTCGACCTGTTCAGCCGTCATGATGCCGCGGTCGCCGACGACCCAGTGCAGTTGGACGCCCGCGAGGGCACCGGCGGCGCCCTGTTCATACCGTACGATGTGCGACTTGCTCTCGACGATCACTTCCTGTCCCGGTTGGGTGTGCGCACGGATCGCCAACTGGTTGCCCATGGTGCCGGAGGGCACGAACAACGCGGCGCGTTTACCGAGCAAGGCGGCGGCCATCTCTTGTAGCCGATTGACGGTCGGGTCTTCTCCATAGACATCGTCCCCCACTTCGGCGCGCGCCATCGCTTTGCGCATGGCATCGGTGGGTTGCGTGACGGTGTCGCTGCGGAGATCGATCATGAGGCCTCCTGAGGCAGAATGCTGAAGCAACCTGCCAGCGGCGTTTCCGCATCGCTGCGGTCTTGCCCGCGGAACGACGCGTCTCGGCGCGTCGGGGCTGGGCGGGTGCAACTGGTCGTCTGTTTGAGCATTCTGCTGATGAGCGTGTGAGTAGTAAATATCCCGCGCCTATTCTAGCAAATTTTTTCTCTTGCGGGAGAGAAGAGCGGTGGGGCACTGTCTGGAGACGAATCGGAAGGAGACTGTGTCGCAGTTGTCGATCTGGAAATGGGTGAAGGCCGAGCCGGAGGAGCGGGTGCCGCTGTTCTGGTCGTTCGTCTATTTCTTCTGCCTGCTCTGCGGCTACTACATGCTCAGGCCGGTACGTGATGAAATGGCCATTGAAGGCGGCGTGCAACATTTGCCCTGGATGATGACCGGGACGTTTCTCACGCTCCTCATCGCTACGCCTCTGTTTGGGTTGCTGTCGGCGCGGCTCCCGCGTGCGCGACTGATGTTGTCGGTCTATGTTTTTTTCATCAGCCATCTGTTGCTGTTTTTTGCGGCGATGACGGCTCAGTGGCATCCGGAATGGATTGCCCGGGCGTTCTTTGTCTGGCTCTCGGTCTTCAATCTGTTTGTCGTGTCCGTGTTTTGGAGTTTCATGGCCGACGTGTTTTCTCCTGCACAGGGCGTGCGGTTGTTCGGCGTGATTACCGCGGGTGGGAGTACCGGCGCAATCATGGGTCCAATGATGGCAGCGGGAGTGACCTACGCGTTTTCCATTCCTGCTTTGATGCTGGTCTCGGCGGGATGGCTGGCGCTGTGCGGGGTCTGTATTGCTCGACTGGACCGGTGGGCCGCAGCCCACACCACTCGGGGGAAGATCGAGAGGGACGCCCCCTTGGGCGGCAGTATGTGGGCGGGGATTCGTGCGGTCGCGGCGTCTCCCTATCTCCTGGGCATCTGTGCGTATCTCTTTCTTCTCACGATGTCGGCGACGGTGCTCTATATGGAGCAGACTGCTTTGGTGGGGCGTGAGATTCCTACGCCTGAAGCCCGGACTCGTCTGTTTGCCGGGATGGACCTGATCGTGAATGTGCTGACCTTCGTGACGCAGGTCTTGGTCACAAACCGGCTGGTACTCCGGTTTGGGCTGGGGGCGGCCCTGCTCGTGCTTCCGGTCGTCACGGCCATTGGTTTTGCTGCCATTGTGGTCAGTCCCGTGCTGCCGGTCTTTCTCGCACTTACGGTAGCGCGGCGGGTTGGAGAATATGCCATTGCCAAGCCGGCGCGCGAGGTGCTGTTTACGGTATTGAACCGGGAGGACAAGTACAAGGCCAAAAATTTCATTGATACTGCCGTGTCTCGAGGCGGCGATGCCTCGACCGGCTGGCTAGTGTCCGGGGTCAAAGCTCTGGGGGCGACGACTGGCATCCTGGCCGGCGTGCTGGTGCCGATGATGCTGCTCTGGGGCTGGATCGGCTGGAGACTGGGTCGACAAGAAGCTGCGTTGCAGCGCGGAGAGCCGACTGCACCGTAGAGGGTCGTCTTTACTCCCTAAAAAATCGCATGTTATAGTCGCACGCTCGCGCGACGGTTCATTTCTCACGGGGGGTCACATGCCGGAAGTTCCCGTTAAGATGTACATCGATAAGTTGTTGAAATCATGCCGCGATGTGCAGCGTCCATTGGCGTTGCTTTCGGGCCCCGTGAAGGATCGCGCGCTGCGTGCCATGGCGGATCGGTTGGAAGCCGATGAGGAACAGATTTTTGCTGCGAACGTGTTGGATGTCGATGCCGTGGGGAAGACATTGCTTGGGGAAGGGTTACGGGGAGAGCGGGTAAAGGAAGCGGTCACGCGCGTGCGGATGATGCCGGATGATGTGAAGGAGCTGGCCGAGCGTCTTCGTCTCATCGCTGATTTGCCCGATCCGGTCGGTGCGGTGACCAAGCGGTGGGAGCGGCCTGACGGGTTACAAGTCAGCCGGGTCCGTGTGCCTATCGGGGTGGTCGGTGTGATTTCGGAAATGAAACCGTTGATCACCGTGGAGTCCTTGGCCCTCTGTCTCAAGTCCGGAAACGTCTGTGTGTTTCGTCCGGCGTTCGAATGGAATCGGACGCATCAGGCCATTGAATCGCGCATGCGTGAAGAGGCGGAGCGCGCAGGGATTCCCTCAGGCGCCTGGTTGTTGGTCGACCGGCCCGAGAAGGAAGTGGCGCTGGAAATCATGCGCGCCGGGAAGAGCGTGGATGCGATCGTGCCTCGCGGCGGGCCCGGCCTTCGCAAAGCCATGCATGAGCAGGCGAAGATGCCGATCCTCTGTTACGACTACGGGATCAGCCATGCCTACGTCGATGCGGACGTGGATATCCCGATCGCGCAGAACGTCGTCATCAATTCAAAGATTCAGCATGCGGCCTCCACGAACTCTATTGATACCCTGTTAGTGCAGCAGGGGATGGCGCGGCCGTTCTTGGCGGCCCTCATTCGCCGCCTGCTTGAAGAGTATAAGATTCAGGTGATCGGCTGTCCGAAAACCGTGGCGCTCATGGGGCAAATGGCGATGACCGGACATGAAGCGGTCACTCCGGCTACCGACGAAGACTGGGACCGGCAGTTCCAGTCACCAACCTTGGCGATCAAGATGGTGGCGGGGCTCGATGAGGCGCTGGTGCACATTGCCGACCATGGGCCTTGTCTGACGGCCGTGATTGCCACGTCCGACTATAATTCCGCGATGCGGTTTTCGCGCGAGGTGGATGCGACGGCCGTGATGGTCAACGCCTCCACGCGGCTCAACTCCGGCGACGGGTATGGGATGGGGCCGGACATCGGTCTCAATCTGTCCCGCGTGCAGCCCAAAGGGCCGATCGGACTCGAACAGCTGACGAATGAGAAGTATGTGGCGTTCGGCGGCGGGCAGTTGCGCTATCCGCACTCGGTGCCGGATACCTACGAAGATGCCATCATGCTGAAGCGCGCGTGATCGCCTGCTGAAAACGCGCTCCAGCTTCGTTCTCAGTTGTTCGATCCACTCGACGTACCGAAGGACGTACGCCTCGTGGCTCTCCCTCCTTGCGGCCTTGCTGGAACACGTTTTGAGCAGGCGTTGAGGATGTTGACGCATCCTCTGCAAGAGGCTCATGAATAGTTCTGGCTCGCTCGATCAACTTCATGCCCATCTGGCCCAATGGGGCCTTCGATCGTTCTCGTCCGATGCGGACTACTTCGCCTGGCAGCGAGCGGTGCTGTCGGCGGCGGATCTGAATCGGCTCAATGCGCAGGTCGAGCGGAAGCGCAGCGGCGACCGTCAGGACGAAATCGCCTTCTATGATCTGACGGCGGAAGCTCATATTCTTCCCGTCCTCTACAGCCAGCGCTATGAATACTTCATGGAGATCGGCTGCCGGGTATTGCCTCGAATCGGCGCGGCGGCCACGGTCCTGGATTATGGATGCGGGGTGGGGATTCTCACCACGCTCTATGCGCGGTATTGTCCTGAGACGCAGTTTGTGGGGATCGATCGCTCCTCCAGGTCGATTGCCGTGGCGCAATCGAAAGCCAGTGAATTGGGGCTGAGCAATGTCCGCTTCGAATGCCGTGATGTGGACGTGGAAGCGGTTCGCGGATCGTATGATCGGATCATCGCGACTCATGCGTTGGTTCAAGCTGAGCAAGATCCAGGAATGCCGAGTCGTGACTGGAAGACTTTTGAGCGGGTGCACGATGAACGGCAGCAGGATGCGTTTGAGCAGCGGACCGGCATCGATGCGCGACTTGACCGGCTCAGTGCGGTGCTCAGCCCCGGCGGACGTATGGTGATCTTCGAGAAAACCCTCCAGCTTGCCCGGCGCGTGCCGTTTCAACGGGCGCTGGCACGACGGGGTCTGCAATTGATCGAGAACCCTGAGCCGATCCGGTATCGTCTTGTCGAAGAAGTTGCCGACGACGGGCCGTTCTATGTGGTGCAGAAGGAGAGTGCGCGTTCTCTCCCATGGAATGAAGCGCCGGAACCTGACGAAGGCTTGCCGTTCAATCGAGCGATGCTTCGATCCGCTCCGCAAGATCCGGACATACCGCTGTATGAAAATCATTGGCCGTCGGCGCAGCGGGCCTTGGAATCGCTCGCCGATCGTCTGGTACAGCAGGAAGAGACTCGCCAGGAGCCCGATGGTAGGCAACTACATGTCGAACTCGGATTGGCCGAAGGCCTTGTCTATCTCTACTGTGCAAACACGTTTGATCAGCGGCAACTCATCCTGGTCGAGGGAAGCCGCAAGGGAATGCTCGATTCGTACTATCAAGAGATTCTCTCTACGTGAGAGGGGCTGAGGGTTGGCGTGTTGACCTGTGAATGGTGGATTTCCTCGTGCTGCGCTGTTGGCGAACGCCATAGGAATTGAGCTAGAATGCGGGCCTCCAAGGAGGGTGCATGGAACAGTCTGACATCGAGCAGTCGGCTCCCGAGGATCTGATTCACAAGTTGCATGAGCGGCCGCAGATTCCGCTGACGGAGTGGCTGCGGGTGCCGGCCCATGTGCACTACAAGGCGTTTCGGATGGCCGATCCTCCGACGCAGCGCCCGGCGAGCCGGGAAGAGTTTCGCCGTCTGGTTGAATCATTTCAAATGGCGCCGAACCATACGGTGTTGCGGGAGACGTTCGGCTACGCGGTGAAGGTCGCGGCCAACGGGGATCGTTTGATCGTCGTGTGGCAGGCGCATACAGAATATTACAGCTATCAATTGTGGCATTTGCCTGGAACGCCAGGCAGTCAGCTGGGGTTCGGACCGTTGACCTTTCCCGACTATAGGTTTTCGATTACCCCGCTGGGGACCGAGGTCTGCCGGTTGGATATTGTGCTGAGCGCCGAGGCGATTCCCTCGCGTGATGAGTTACATCAGATTCTGCCGGGCCCGGTGGCCTATGGCAGCCGGATTTTCGACGACGAGACGACGGTGGTGACCAGTTTTACGCCCGATGAACATCGGCGGGAGCGATATCTGGTGAGTGTCGGGTCCACACGCATTGATGTGTCGCACATCAAGAATATCGTGGACGCAGTGGTGCGGATCGAGACGTACTATCACTTGCTGCTTATGCAGAAACCGCTGTTTTCAGCCGCGATCGATTCGGTCTACAAGTTCGAGCAAGTCCATCTCAAGCAGCGGGAAATCATCACCGGGCATATCAGCCATGCTGACGCGCTGGCGTTGCAGCGGTGGTTGAACAGTTTGACGCAAGATCTGTTGAAGACCAATCGGCTGGCCGGGAAGCTCCATTTTGAATTGTCGGCGGCGGTGCCGTACGACAAGATCGTGCATGCCACCCTCGCGTCCATGGTCGAGCGGCCCTATGCTCCGCATCGGCCGCTGTCCGATTACATCCTGAGCGGTGTGACCGGCGTGGCGGACGGGTATCAACAGCTATTGAAGCGGATCGAGACGCTGAGCAGCGGGTTTGAGGGGATGATTGCCATCATCCGCACCCGTGTCGACTTGATGCTGGAGTCTCAGAATCTGGCGTTGTTGATGAGTGTCGACAAGACGACGAAGAGCCAGGCAATCCTTCAGCATACCGTTGAAGGGCTGTCGGTGATTGTGATCGCGTACTATCTCAGTGGGCTTGCCGGATATATCTTCAAGGGCCTCCATGAACTGGGGTGGATGCATAACCCGAACGTAGCGTCTGCCGTGTTTGTCCCGGTTGCCGTCGGCCTCGCGTTCCTCATCACCACGCTGAGCCGGAAGTACCTTCATAAAAAGCTGCAGAGTGAGAAGCCTCACGCCTAATCGGTCGGGCCGGAGTTCAACGTGACGGGGCGTGAGTGGGGGCGCCGACGTGATGGTTGTCCGGTTCTAGTGCCGGTTTGCGGCGGCGGCCATTGACTCTATCCCTGTGGCCCTGTAGGGTGTGATTGACGTAGCGAGCCTCGTCGACTGTCCCATCTCTCGCGCCTCCCTCCTTGTTCGGTTTCTGCGCGTCTGATTCTCCGGTCTCCGCCGCTTTTACGCCGGTACTTCCGTTTCTAATGATCGAATGCGGTCGCGCATTGCGCCCGTCGTCTGTTTACTGCAGGTGCCGGGGTTGACTATCCATATACCAAGGGGGACCCGATGAATCAGGAACAGTTCGGACAATTCTGGTTGCAACTGAAGAAGCCGCTCAAGACAACATGGGGCAAGATCACAGACGAAGATCTCGTTGAGATCGCGGGTGATGTGGTGAAGTTCGGCAGCGTGCTCCAGAAGCGGTATGGGGAAGTGCAGAAAGAAGAAGTCAGCACCTGGGCGAATCGCCGCTATTCGACGTGGACCGGCAACTATATCGGTTACAAGGATCCTGAACCGAAGGCAGCAAGCTCCTAGGCTTAGTTGTCTCAGGAGTGAGTGGCTGTCTCAGTCGTATGAGTCCTATCAAGCGGGGGTGAGTATCATGAAAAAGATCGTGATCAATACGAGTAATGAAGAGTTCTGTGTGAGCCATAAAGCGTTCATGCGTTTGCGCGAATTGGGACAAGTTGAAGCCCTGGGTGAGGCCAATCCTGGTGTCTATTGGCCGAATGCGGCCGCCGTTCGGGAGCCCAGCCTGAATCAGTGCGGTAGACTGATTCCGCGGGATGATCAGCATCTCGTGCGGGTCGTTGAGGAGCTGGCCTCCGAAGCGAACGGGCATTGTGCCGAGTTAAAGGTTGTGTCCATTCCTGACGATGTGAAATGGCAAATTCAGAATGTGGGTGGCCAGGAACGGATCAGCGAGGTCCATCGCACGTGGTGCTAAGCGGTAGGGTGTGCCAGCGTCCTCACGAGGGCATTGGTGTGCCTGTTTTTGTCATGTGGCAGAGCCTGAAGTAACGTGAATTGGAAGCGTGGGAATGATGAAAGACGATCTTCGGAAACCGATGCTGGAAAAGAAATCGCAGGCAACTCATGCGCCTTCTGTCTCGAGCCCGCAAGAGCTGACTTGCACTGAAGGGCAAATCGAGGATCTCCTTGCTGAAGGAGAAACCACTGAGTCGGAAGCAGACAATGCCGATGCCGATGAATCCATCGAGCGAACTCCGACGAACGCTGCTGAACGGAAATCCCCGCCCAGTTCTAAGTCCAACCGGAAGTAGGCGTAACGAACGCATCGGGTGATGCCGTCAGAAGTAAGGGCTGCTGCATTGACAGGATGCAGTTCGGCCGGTAGCCTGCGTCTACACCGGATTTCATCGAGAATATACCGTGACATCCCGTTGGCGTCTTCCTCAGCATGATTATTGGTCCACGCCGTTTGCCGAGTCGCTGTTGCGCCATCTTGATCTGTGTCCCGGCGCTACGGTGCTTGATGTGGCAGGAGGCCATGGGATTCCTGCGTTCTACGTGGCTGAGCGGGTTGGTTCCGGCGGGCAGGTGCTCAGTATCGACGTGAGTGCCGGGCAGGTGGCGCGCGCGCGATCGATTCAGGGCGCTCATCTTCCCTGGCTGCGATTTGAGTGTGTCGACCTGCGTGCGTTGCCGGCGGATCTTCCCGCCTATGATCGCATCACCGGCAATCTGTCCGTGATGTTCTTTCGTCCGAACCGCTTCGAAGTCATCCAAGGATTGGCGGCTCACCTGAATCCAGGCGGCCAGATGGTCCTGACCTTTCCATCCCTCGGCACCTTCGATTCCCTGTGGCGTCGGGTCGATCAGGAGATGGCGACGCTGGGGCTGCTCACAGAGCGCCGACGTCTCGAAGCTTATATCGCCGAGCGGCCGTCTGCGGAGGAGGGGAGGGAATGGCTCGATGGAGCAGGCCTCCACCGCATTGAGGTGGCGGAGTATCCCCTGGAGGTTGCGACTGGTCCTGGCCAAGAGCTCTTGCATCATCCGCTGTTGCGAGGCGGTTTCCTCGACGACGTATTTGAATGTTTTGATGATCAACTATTGGCCGAACGCGTCATGACGCAGGTATCGGAAGATCTCGACGGCGTGCTCCCGCTGATCGCGCAACGGTGCGTGCTCGCCGGTTGGAAGCCGGCTTCTGGGACGTGAAAGAGCGATGAATAGTAGCCGTCTGTTGCGACGGTTAGCGTGCGGAAGAGGCTGTGGTCCTGAGCGATGAGGCAAGACCTAATTTTGACAATGTGAAGATAAGCCACTTCGATGGGTCGAAGTTGTACCATCGGGGGCCGTTGCGGTAATCGTTTTGATGCGTGTGGTGGTAGTTGTGGTACCCCTCGCCGAATGTCAGCAAGGATACCCACCAGCTGTCGCGGCTGGAGTCTTCCTGACTATGCGGCTGACGTCCCCAGAGGTGGCAGACTGAATTGATGCAAAAGGTTGAGTTGAGCACGGCAAAAGCGCGGCCGACGCCCGCGAGCAGAAAGCATCCCAGCCCGCCCATCCAGCCATTGTAGAGAAATCCCACTGCAAACGTGAGTCCGAGGCCGGAGAGGACGATCAGCCAATAGTGGCGATGTTGCCACATGACAACCGAGTCCTGGCGTAAACGGGATGCGTATTTGTCGTTCGCGTTCGCGTCTTTATAAAACAGCCATCCGCAGTGGCTGTACCAAAATCCTCTAGTCGCATTGTAAGGATCAGCGTCCTGATCGCAGGCCGCATGATGGCGAATATGGTCGGCCGCCCACTTCAGGGCAGAGTTCTCAAGCGCCCATCCTCCGGCCACTAAGAGTACGGCTTTCACCCAATTCGGGCATTCAAAGCTGCGGTGCGAGAGCAGTCGATGGTACCCCACCGTGATCCCCAACCCTGTGACCACATAGAGCACTCCGAACAACGTCCAGTCGACCCAGCTATATCCGTAGAAATAGCCGAACGCCGGCACGCCGATCATGGCGACAGCCGTGACAATGCCAAAGAGCGCCGTCGTCAAATAGTTCGGAACGGCTGGGTGTGTGGCTGATGTTGGGAGAGTGGGCATGAGGAAGTCTCCTTGTGGGAGCGAGGGAGAAGGAGGAGCGCAATGACGCGCTCCTCCTTGCATCGACTGAACTAGAACCGGCCGCGCTTCTCGCCGCCGCCGCCGCCGAAACGACCGCCGCCGCCGCCACCGCCGCCCGTGCGCGGTTCTTGGGGCTTAGCTTCGTTGACCGTCAACGGGCGTCCGTCCATCTGTGAGCCGTTCAATGCAGTAATAGCTGCCTTGGCTTCTTCTGGTGTCGACATCTCGACGAAGCCGAAGCCCCGTGATTGTCCCGTAAACTTGTCCGCGATCACGCGCGCAGATTCGACTGTGCCGTGCGCGGCGAACAAGGTGGTGAGCTGTGATTCAGTTGCCGCATACGGCAACCCGCCGACATAAAGTTTTGAACCCATGGGGGTTCCTCCTTCCGGAAAGTGACATTGTCTGGGACGCGAGAACAACTTCCCGAGGGGAAGGAGAGGGCCGAAGACGCTATCAGTGAGGCGGCTTAGGTCAGGCTTCCGATCAGAATCTCGGTGAGAACAACATCGGTGATGGGCCGTTCGATCATTATATTCCAAGCGAGGCCCTCCGCGTAGAATGTTGAGAGACTAACACACCTCTATTGAAATAGCCACTTATCATGCGAGGGGGATTGAGCGCTCAGCCGGTGAACGCAATCGCGGGATCTTGAGGGCCGGCGACCATGCCGGCCAAGTCGGGGTCTTCCTGACTGCTCGAATGAGCCGAGACAGGTTTCTCAGTCTTTCGTTGAGCCCGGCGCGCTTCTTTGTTCTGTTGCCGCTCTTGTCTGGTCTGTTCACGATGGCGTTTTTTGATGGTCGTGCTCATGCTTTCCTCCCTGACGGATCGGTTTCACGCGCCGCACACGAGTTATCAATAGCTTTCTTGGCCAAGGAAAAGGCTGCGGTCTTGGCATCCCATTCGGATTTATATCTCCCCAGCGGTGCGTCGACGGAGGTGCCCATGGTGGACTCGAGGAGTCCGGGAATCACGAAGCGACAGCGCCATGTTCCATTGGGCTGTTGTTCGGGCATGAGGAGAATCTTCTTGCCTTGCGAGTAGCAGGTCTCAGCCATCACGCTCTCCTCTGGGTAGGTGCTCGGCACCGATGTGTTGCGTTCGAACCCCTTGCTACGCGGATTTGATGAACCGGTCTGCGCTCAGGATGCTGTGCAATCGCTCAGTGACAGAACGTCGATACGGCTCTTTCTGACGGACCATAATGACCAGATTTTCACGATCGAGGAGAATGTTCAGGTCGTCTTGTGTGACGAGCTGCCGGGTCGAGGTTCCGATATTCATCCGGTACTGGGTTCTCCCATCCGGATTCCGCATCGCGCCAGAAACCATCTCGGTTAACCCGTCAATTACTCCTTCGTGCCCTTCGAGGCGGTGCTTTACCCTGGTGCCATCAGGAATACGGACCCAATCTGATGCGAGGGGTTGAGCCTGCGAGGTGGGTTTCTGTGTCATACAGGAGTCTCCTTTGCGGACGCGGACTAGTGGCGTCCACGAGTTGGCCGATGAATGGGTGGTGCTCAGAGTTCCGGACGGAAGCACGATGCTGACTGCCGGACCGATCACGCGGAACGGAGTGAGTGGGGTCGGTGACGGAACAGATAGGAAGTATCGGACGTTTATTTATAAAGAAGTCTACCATGTCGCTGTTGACATAGCGAACTTCGTGCGAAGTTCCACCGCTCCTCTCAACGAGGAGCGGTGTTGAGGTTAGGACAGCGGTGCCGCCTTGGTGCTGTCGGGCTGGATCGAGGCTTTGAGATCTTCAATCGCCTTCGCCACGTCGGTTTCAGTCGACCCAAACCGATCTCCCATCACCTTGATCGCTTGTTTAATCGCGGTGGTCATCTTCGTAATCTGTTCTGCTGGTGTCATGCCGAATCTCCTAGGTTAATGTCAGCCACATTCCAATTCGCTGCACTCAAAATTATTGAACCACTGCTGAGGGGGGGCCCGCCCAAATAAGATAGGGGGGTTTCTTCAGCGCGTCTGCGCGAGGAAAATGCCGGATGGCGTAGTCGTAGGCGTGCGCTTGTGCGCTTTGGCAGGTCGGCGCTGACAGATGGTTGGAGATGACTTGAAAGTCCGCGTGATCATCTTCTCCGATCTTGGCGGTATAGAGCGCGCAGGAAAATTCTCCATCCCGCGAGCATTGGGTGCTGATGACCAGGTGTGATCCGTCTGGAAACGTCATAAGGAGGTCAAGATTCGTTCTGCCCATATGTCCTCCGATTAGTGGTGCGGCTCCGCATCAGGCGGCGTGGGACGCGTGGGGTGTGACGTAGAGCCGGAGGCATTGACCGTCGAGAAGTGCGCCCTCAAGGGCGACGACAACCTTCAACGCCTGTTCGGCAGATGCCATTTCCACAAAGCCGTAGCCGGCTGAGATGTCGGTATTTTTGTGACGCACAATATAGGCGCGGGCGACGGTGCCGTATTTGTTAAACAGGTCGCGCAGTCCGTTATCCGATACGGCCTCGGTCAGTCCCCCGACGTATACGACACGCTTTCCCACGATCCCCCTGCGCAGTTCTTTTGAAGCACTGAGACGGTACGCTCAGTAGGCTAGTGCTGGTCGCGCGGCTCATAGTAGGCATAGATGAGCACTCCTGCCACGCTTGCCATATACAGCAGTGTGGCCGCTCCAAGGGGATTCTGTGTCAGCCAGTGCATGAGATGCTGCATCGGAATCATGATTCTCTGCCTCTCGACCTGTCGATGCGCCGGTTATTCGGTCGCGCCGCGACGTCTGGGTCGGCTCTCTGCCGG
>WBZP01002771.1_pt2 | contig 16819 bp, 8 predicted proteins | sample 5204301 | NCBI WGS metagenome assembly WBZP01 (sample SAMN12412401, study PRJNA552823) | activated sludge metagenome | isolation source: activated sludge from nitrification reactor of wastewater treatment plant... | place: USA: Pennsylvania | collected 2017
AATTGCTGACGTTCGTCGATAACCGTCAGGATGCGTCGCTGCAGGCCGGACACCTGAACGACTTCGTGCAGGTGGTTCGTCTTCGGGGCGCTGTCTATCAGGCAGCCCAAGCCGCAGATCCCGAATTCGGTCTTGAGACTGTCGATTTCGGCAAGGCGATTACAGACGCCATGGGGCTCGATCCGTCCGAGTACGCTCAAGCGCCGAACGCGCTTGACCAACGCAACCCCCAACGCGCTCTGCGCGGAGTGATCGAGTACCGAGCTCTGATGGACCTCCGTAAGGGCTGGCGAGTGACCCTCCCGAACCTGGAACAAACCGGCCTGATCACCGTCGACTACCCCTTCGCGAAGATCTTGGCCGAGCGTGACGATCTTTGGGCCAACGCGCACCCGCAACTGCAGAATGTCGACGCCGAACAACGCGAGGAAATCATCCGCGTTTGCCTGGACGAGTTCCGCCGCAACCTCGCCATCGAGGCCGACGCACTGTCCGCTGAATCCTTCGAGCGTCTCCGCCGGCTTTCGCGGGACAACCTCACCGGTCTATGGGCGCTCCCAATCGGCGAACCCGACCCCACGCCTGGCCTCATCGTCCTAGGCCCCCGCGGGAAGAACCCCCCGCAGCACGTCTTCAGCATGACGGGAAGGGGAGCATTCGGGCGTTGGCTGCGCGGTCGGTTCGAAGACCAGACGCTTAAGGCGATGGACATCGATGTGGTGCTCGATTCCCTGCTGCGGGTACTGACGGAACATGGCCTCACCACGCGCGTCAAGGACCGCGGCTACGCCGGCTTCCGGATCAACGCGTCCGCCCTCACCCTTCGCCCCGGCGACGGCTCACAAGGTGCCCCCGACCCGGTTCGACGCCACTTCGAAGCTGAGGCCGCCCCACGCGTTGTGCCCTTCTTCCGGGACCTGCACCGCGATGCAGCCGACGCGGTCGCCCACCTTCATGCCGCTGAACACACCGCCCAGGTAGGAAGTCTGGATAGGCAGGAGCGCGAGCACGACTTCCGCACCGGGGAACTGCCCCTGCTGTTCTGCTCACCCACAATGGAACTTGGTGTGGATATCGCGAGTCTCAACGCTGTCGCGATGCGCAATGTCCCACCGACGCCGGCCAACTACGCGCAACGATCCGGCCGTGCGGGACGCTCGGGACAGCAAGCGATCGTCGTCACCTACTGCTCAAGCGGCAATGCCCACGACTCGTACTACTTCGCCCGCTCCCACTTGATGGTCGCCGGACAGGTTCAGCCACCGCGTCTGGACTTGGCGAACGCGGACCTGGTCCGATCCCACGTCCAAGCCGTGTGGCTCGCCGAGGCACTCGCCGCGACCGAAGAAGGACTGGGCCGTTCCTTGGCTCAGGTGCTGGATCTGACAGCCCCTGACCTTCCCGTCCGGCCCGAGCTCACTGAGATCCTTGCCAACCCGGACGCTGCCCGCAGAGCTACGGCGAACGCCAATCGACTGCTTGAGGCAATGAGCGACGAACTGCCGGAAGACACCTGGTGGACGCCGAACTGGGTGGAGGAAGTCGTCGCAGCTGCCCCAGCTAGTTTCGACGCCGCGTGTCAGCGCTGGCGCGACCTCTACACGCTCGCCGCATCCGAGAAGGACGCTGCCCACGCGCTCAACTCTGATCCCACAGTCAGTCCCAAGGAGCGCGAGGACGCGCGCCGCCGCTACGGCGAAGCCTCCCGCCGAGTAGAACTGCTCCTCAACGAGTCCGATGCGGCCGGGCAATCCGACTTCTACACCTACCGGTACTTGGCCTCTGAGGGGTTCCTCCCCGGATACTCGTTCCCCCGGCTACCCTTGGCGGCCTACATCCCAGGGAGCCGAGGCAAGGACTCCAGTTGGCTGCAAAGGTCGCGGTTCCTGGCCATTCGGGAGTTCGGACCAGGGGCGCTCATCTACCACGAGGGCACCCGCTACCAAGTCACCCGAATCGCACTGCCACGAGGCGGCGAGGGCGACACGGCCGGCGAGGTGATCCGCACCGAAGTCAAGGTGTGCACCGAGTGCGGTTACCACCACCCACGTCAAGTAGGCCTCGACGTCTGTGAATCCTGCGGGGCACCCCTCACAGTGGTGTGGAAGTCGATGCTTCAACTCCAGCAGGTCATCACCCGGCCGCGCATGAGAATCAGCGCAGACGAGGAGGAACGCAACCGCGTGGGATACGAGTTGCGTACCACCTACCGGTTCCCACTGCGTCCAAGCCCGAACGGGCTCGTACCTGGCCGCCTAGATGCAGTCGTGCAAGACGCACACGGCGAAGCCCTCGCAGACATCAGCTACGGAGATGCCGCGGAGATCCGCGTGGTCAACCTTGGGCGTCGCGGCCGTGCCAACAAGGACGTCCTTGGCTTCAACCTCGATTTGGTCAAAGGGCGATGGCTCCCAGACCACGGAGAACACCCCAGCGACGCCGATGATGGATACGAGGCCGAACTAGAAGATGTGAAGACGCGAGACCGAGTCCTGCCCTATGTCGAGGACCGCCGGAACATCGCGATCCTGCGCTGGGCCGAGCCCCTCGACATCGAGACGGCGGTTACGTTGCAGTACGCCATCGAGCGTGGCGTGGAGACGTCCTTCCAGCTGGAGGACTCGGAGTTGTCCTCGGAATTGCTCCCCGATGGTGACAACCGGGGACGGGTCCTCTTCGTCGAAGCAGCCGAGGGCGGCGCCGGCGTGCTCCGCCGGCTGCAAGCCGAATCAGACGCCCTGGCCAGGGCAGCGACTGAAGCCCTTCGCATCATGCACATCGACCCTGAGACAGGTACGGAAAGCCCGGACAGTTGCGTCAGAGGCTGCTACCGATGCCTACTCACCTACGGCAACCAGAGCGATCACGAACTCATCGACCGAAGGCTGGCCGTGCCGATTCTTCAGCGACTGGCCGCCGGTTCGACATTCTCGGAAACTGAGGAAGAGCAAGAAGCAACTGATTCCTCGAACGATCCGCTCGTCATCCCGGAGGACGTATCACCCATCGCCGAGGAACTGGTGAGCTTGCTGAACCAGCTGGGTCTGTCGAACCCCGATGCCGTGAATGTTGAACTCGATGGGGTACCGGTGGATCTGGTCTTCCACAGCCGCCACGCTGCGGTGGTGATCGATCGCCCTGACCAAGAGCGTGAATACCCCATCCATCTCCTGATGTCCGGATGGAACGTCCTTCAGATCTCCAACGACATGGACCTTGTGGAAGCGATCAAGGCCAACCCCAGCATCTTCGGCGGAGGCACGCAGTGACTGTCACCTTCGAGGTCGGCTCCCTGGTACAGGCGCGTGGCCGCGAATGGGTCGTCCAGCCGGGTTCCAGTGACGACCTACTGATCGTCCGCCCGCTCGGAGGCGGAGTTGACGACACGGCAGGGCTGCTGCCCGACGTGGAAACGATCCAGCCCGCGACCTTCCCACCGCCGTCACCCGACGACCTCGGAGACGACCGATCAGCCCGGCTCCTTCGAGATGCCCTCCGGATTGGCTTCAGATCGTCAGGCGGACCGTTTCGCTGCCTGGCAGGCATCGCCGTCAGCCCGCGTCCCTACCAGTACGTTCCGCTTCTGCTCGCGCTGCGTCAGGACACTGTGCGTGTGCTGATCGCTGACGACGTGGGCATCGGCAAGACCGTAGAAGCTGGGCTTATCGCCTCCGAGCTGCTGGCTACTGGGTCAGCTCAACGGTTGGCAGTCCTCTGTCCGCCGAGTCTGGCTGAACAATGGCGGGAGGAGCTATCGACCAAGTTCGGCCTGGAAGCAGAACTCGTCCTGCCAGGCACCATCCGACGTCTTGAAAGGGGCCTTGCCACAGACGAATCCGTCTTTGACCGTCACCCCATCACCGTCGTGTCCACAGACTTCATCAAGGCCGAACATCGCCGCAACGACTTCCTGCGCGCGGCCCCGGACCTAGTGATCGTCGATGAAGCACACACTGTCGCCTCGGATGATTCGGGCAAAGGGAACTCAGGGCGCACCCAGCGCTACCGTTTGATGCGCGACCTCGCAGCCGATCAGGAACGCCAACTCATTCTGGTGACAGCTACGCCGCACTCCGGAAACGACACTGCCTTCCGGAACCTGATCGGGCTCTGCAACCCTGACCTTCGCACGGCAGATCTTGCCTCGGAACAAGGCCGCCTGCTCCTGGCGGATCACATGGTGCAGCGGCGCAGGGCAGACATCCGTTCATATCTCGGGGCAGACACCAAGTTCCCCGCGGATCGAGAGACCAAGGAGATCGGCTACCACCTGTCCCCTGAGCACCGCGCCCTCTTCGACGACGTCCTGGCATACGTCCGAGGTCAGGTTCAGGACACCTCAGGCACGCGGCTCCAACAACGGGTTAGGTGGTGGTCGGCGCTCTCGCTGCTCCGTGCCATGGCCTCATCCCCGGCAGCTGCTGCGTCAACCCTTTCGGTTCGTGCCGCCAGCGTGGAGGCCCATGACGAGCAGACAGCCGACGCACTGGGGGCCGCAGGCGTCCTAGACCAGATCGAGGACGACACACTCGATTCCGCCGACACAACACCCGGCGCCTTACCCCACGAAGAAGAGAAGGGCTCACGCGAGAGTCGGCTACTAGCCGCGTTCCGCAGCCGCGCAACGGACCTAGCCGAAGACTCCACGACTGACGCCAAACTCACGCTCCTGACCAAGCAGGTGAAGGCGCTCCTCAAGGACGGCTACGACCCGATCGTGTTCGTCCGCTTTATTCCCACAGCACACTACGTCGGCGATCATCTGCGATCCGCCCTCAGAAACGTCCCGGTGGAGGTCGTGACCGGCGAGTTGCCCAGCGAGGAACGCGCGGCGCGCGTTGCCTCACTGAACGACGAAGCCCAAGGAGCATCAAAGGTACTGGTCGCCACCGACTGTCTCTCTGAAGGTGTCAACTTGCAGGATGCCTTCCAAGCCGTGGTCCACTACGACCTCGCATGGAACCCCACACGCCACGAACAGCGCGAAGGCCGCGTAGACCGATTCGGACAGCCCTCACCAACGGTCAAAGCCCTCCTGCTATACGGCGAGGACAACGGCATCGACGGCATCGTCCTGGAGGTCCTCCTCCGCAAACACGAGAAGATCCGACGCGATCTCGGTATCAGCGTTCCCGTACCGCCCCAGTCCGATGCCGTTCTGGCAGCCCTCATGGAGGGCATACTCATGCGTGGAAAGGACTCGGACCAACTCGTCCTCGACTTCGGCCTCGATACCGCGGCCACAGAACTGGACGAGCAATGGCGCTCCTCAGCCGAGCAAGAGAAGCTCAGCCGAACCAGATACGCACAAGCACGGATTCGACCGGACGAGGTCCAAGCAGCAGTCGAGGCTGCCCAACGAAGCCTCGGCGACCCCGCGGACATCCCCTCGTTCGTCCAGACCGTTCTGACCGACTGCGACGCCCTGGTTACACCCACGGACTCGGGCTTCATCGCAGACCTCAACAACACCCCAGTGGGACTGCTCGATGCCTTGGGCCGGCCAGCGAAGCCGCTGCCCTTCGCAACCGACTTCCCGGCACCGCGCGGCACCGCCGTCCTCACACGCACCGACCCGCGGGTCTCCGCCATCGGCCGCTACACACTGGACGCCGCTCTCGACCCAGCCCTCCCCACCTCATCCCGGCCAGCGCGGCGGCGCGGCATGATCACCACGAAGGGCGTCGACCGCCTCACAGTCGCTGTGTTGGTCAGGTTCCGGACTCACCTCACCCTGCCCGCACGCCGCGGCTCCACGAACCACCTCGCCGAAGAAGCGCGCGCTCTCGCCTTCACCGGTAGTCCGGCGGCACCAGTGTGGCTCGACTCCGAGCAAGTGGATGAACTCCTCACGGTCAGCGCCGATGCCAACACCCCACCAGATCTCGCCAAGAACACCATCGAGGGTGTCCTCAACTCCTTACCCGCACTGACCCCCCACCTTGAAGCGGTCGCCCAAGACATCGCGGAGCAACTGCGAGCCGATCACGCAGCAGTAAGGCAGGCTGCCCGAGGCGATCGCGCGGGAACCCTAGGAATCAGAGGACTCAATGTCACACCACACCTGCCTGTGGATGTTCTAGGCGTCTACGTCTTCCGGCCAGCAGGAGCACAATCATGAACGGGCTGCAGGCCGTTCGAGTGATCGGCGGAATCGTCCCACCATCGATGCTTGCGAGAGTGCAGGCCGGCGAAGTTGCGCCCGAGTCGCTCACCCCGGCCTCGTACAGACTCGCGGGCAACGAGACGCTGCGCGACGCGGCCGCCCGTGCATGGTCCTACCTGCTCGGCGCCTGGACCGCCTTCCGGGAGAAGGAGGAGCCAACGATTGCGCAGACCCGCGAACGCTGGCTTCTGCCCCTTGTCCGCGAGCTGGGCTACGGAAACGTGCCTTCCCTCTCGAACGGCCTATCGATCGACGAAACCCACTATCCGATCAGCCACAGCGGCGATCACGTACCGATCCACCTGCTCGCCCCGAGCCTCTTCCTCGACCGCCGGAACCCCGGGGTGGCCGGAGCTGCGCGTGCACCGCAGGCCATGCTCCAGGAGTACCTCAACCGCAGCGACGACCACCTGTGGGCGCTGTTGTCCAATGGCACCCGACTGCGGATGCTCCGCGACTCGACGGCACTGGCCGGCTCCGCGTACCTGGAGTTCGACCTCGAAGCGATCTTCGATGGGGAACTGTACTCCGAGTTCCTGCTCATGTTCCTCGTCGCACACTCAACACGAACAGAGAAGCGCGGCGGCAAGGAGTCAAGCCCAGCCGACTGTTGGTTGGAGGCCTGGCGCAGTGACGCCGTCGACACCGGCACGCGGGCACTGGACAAACTCCGCGTCGGCGTCGAGATGGCTCTCACCGAACTCGGAGACGGATTCCTCCACCACCCCAACAACGGCTGGCTCGTTGCCGCCCTCCGCAACGGCGAACTCTCCGATCGCGACTACCTGCGCGCCCTGCTGCGTCTTGTCTACAGGTTGCTTTTCTGCTTTGTCGCCGAGGACCGCAACGCCCTGCTCGACCCCCAAGCCTCACCCGAGGCCAAGGATCGGTACAGCACGTACTTGTCGACCGCCCGACTGCGCCGAATCTCGCGAATCAGGTCGGGCGGACCCCATCCTGACCTCTGGGAAGCCCAACGTCTCGTCCTCTCAGCGCTTGGCGGCCAAGGGCTGACTCAACTCGGGATACCCGCGCTTGGCGGGCTATTCGACCCCGACCCTCGCGCCAAGCCGACGCAGGGACAACCCGGTCCTGATCTCCTGCTTGCTGCCGACCTGAGCAACCACGCCCTGCTCTCCGCGATTCGCGCCCTTGCCTGGGTGCAGGTGAGCGGGGGTCGCACGCAACCCGTCGACTACCGCAACCTGGGCGCTGAGGAACTGGGCAGCGTCTATGAATCCCTGCTTGAACTCATCCCCCGCGTCGACCTCACCGACATGGTCTTCCGCCTGGAGACGCTGGCCGGCCACGACCGCAAGACCACGGGCTCCTACTACACGCCACCCGCGCTTGTCTCCGCCCTGCTCGACACCGCCCTCGACCCCCTATTGGATGAGGCCGTCAAGAATGCGGACGACACCAAACATGCCGAGCAGCGCCTGCTGGCGATGACGGTGTGCGACCCTGCGTCAGGCTCAGGGGGTTTTCTGGTCGCGGCTGCGCGCCGTATCGCCCGCCGACTGGCGCAGGTTCGCTCTGGCGAAGACGAACCCACACCCGAACAGGTGCAGCACGCTCTGCGCGACGTAATCGGTCGCTGCATCTATGGGGTGGACATCAACGACCTTGCGGCTGAACTCGCAAAGGTTTCTCTTTGGTTGGAAGCGCTGGAACCCGGCAAACCGCTGGGCTTCCTCGACGCCCGGATTCGCGTCGGAAACAGCCTCATAGGAACGACTCCTGCACTGCTCGCGGAAGGAATCCCCGACAACGCCTTTAAGGAGATCAGCGGAGACGACAAGAAGTACGCCGCGTCGATTCGCAAGCAGAACAAGATCGAACGCTCAGGGCAGTCCAGCCTTTTCGCAGCCGACGGAACGATTGACAGTTCCACTCTCATGCAGGCGCGCAAGGAGATCCTGTCGAACACCGACGACGTCAACGCGACTCGCAACAAGGTGAACGCCTGGCAGGACTACCAGGAATCGAATGAAGTCCGCCACGCACACCTCCAGGCCGATGCCTGGACCGCAGCGTTCGTCTGGCCACTCACACAAGACGCTCCAGTCCCAGTCACACAAGAGACCCTGCTCCAGATCGCAGCCGACCCAAACAATCCGATGCTCGCCGATACTGTGTCGGAAGTAGATCGCCTAGCCCACGAGTACCGCTTCTTCCACTGGCACCTTGAGTTCCCCGAGATCTTCGGTGACTCAACGGCATCCGACGTGGGTGCCGACGGATGGCCGGGCGGCTTCTCCTGCCTGCTGGGGAACCCGCCTTGGGAGCGCATCAAAGTCCAGGAATCGGAGTTCTTCGCTGGACGGGATTCACGAATATCGGCTGCGGCGAATGCGGCAGAGAGAAACCGCCTTATAGCCGATCTGTCTCACAGTGATCCGCTTCTACACAAGTCGTATCTGCAAGCTCGTCGGCGACTGGAGGGCGAAGGGGCTCTACTGCGTAACTCGGGCAGGTACCCACTGAATGGTCGGGGACGGGATATCAACACCGCATCCGTGTTTGCTGAGCTCTTTCGAGGTCTAACTGGTCCTCGTGGCAGGTCGGGACTAATCGCCCCGACTGGGATCGCGACTGACGCCACGACTCAGTACTTCTTCAAAGACGTTGTCACCGCTGGTTCCCTGGTGTCCCTATACGACTTCGACAACAGGGCCGGGCACTTCGCCGATGTCGATTCTCGGATGAAATTCTGCCTTCTCACGCTTGCGGGGCGGGCAGAGACGGAACCAACAGCCGACTTCGCCTTCTTCCTGCACGACCCCTCGATTATCGACAATTTCAGCTTCACGCTCAGCCCCGGAGAGATCGCGCTGCTGAACCCGAACACCGGAACTTGTCCAGTCTTCCGAACACGGCGTGACGCGGCCCTTGTCCTCTCGATCTATCGCAACATGCCCGTTCTGTTCAGGGAGCATGCGCCGGATGGTGACCCCTGGGGCTTCAACACACGACCGGGTCTCTTCCACATGGGCAACGATTCCAAACTCTTGGTTCCGAACCTAGCCCCACAGGGGGCTGACCTCCTGCCGCTCTATGAGGCGAAGTACGTCCATATATTCAATCATCGCTGGGGAGCGGACCGAGACGAGCTCTTGAACGGTTACGACCCCGCAACTCAGGCCAACTTCCGATACGGGGTATCCAGAGTCGAGGTGTTACGTCGACTCGGCGTCACGACCCAAGACTGGCTTACAGGGTTCAGGGACATCACAAACGCAACGAATGAGCGCACCCTGATACCGTCCGTCATTCCCGTAGCAGGTGTAGGACACAACCTGACGTTGTTCGACACCTCGAACGCTCCTTCATGGTGGCTCGCAACCGTGATGACGTCGTTTGTGGTGGACTTCTGTGCTCGGGTCAAGCTAGGTGGGACCCACATGAGTTCCTTCATCATTCGGCAGTTGCCCATCCCGAGTCCTGGCACCTTCCGGCAGGCGCCTGGATGGACGACTCAGCCCCTGGCCGACTGGTTGCGGCCAAGGGTCGCCGAATTGACCTACACCGCCCATGATCTCCGAGCATTTGGCGAGGGACTCGGCTTCGATGGAGAACCGTTCGTGTGGGTTGACGAACGTAGATCCTGGCTGCGCGCCGAACTCGATGCCGCCTTGTTCCATCTGTACGGCATCGAACGTGACGACGTGGAATACGTGATGGACACTTTCCCAATCGTGCGTCGCAAGGATGAGGCGGTCTTCGGGGAGTATCGGACAAAGGAACGGATTCTCCAGATCTACGACGCATTGGCCGACGCTGTCGACGGCGGATACGCCTACGAATCCGTTCTCTACCCACCCCCTGGACATGGTCCACGACACCCACAACGCAAGGAGTCCTCATGACTCAACTCCACAAGGCTTGGCTCACCCGTTCAGGCCGGGCAGGAGAACGTGATTCCTGGGCGCTGGACAACGCGTTGACACCGGGTGGGTTCGGAGAGGTGCCGGATCTGTCAGGGTGCAACTCATTACAGGATGTTCGCGAAGCGGTGACGCACGCATTCCCCGACAACAAGCCTCAAGCCAATGGAAACTTCGCCGCCCAACTGTGGGCTTTGCGGGGCCGCATGGCGGTAGGCGACTTTGTTGTCCTCCCCTTGAAGACGACCTCACAACTTGCTATCGGAGAGATCACCGGCCTGTACGAGTACCGTGCCGACGAACCTGACGCGGATCGGCGCCATGTCCGCCCGGTGCGCTGGATCAAGACTGATGTTCCGCGGACGGCGGTGAAGCAGGATCTGTTGTATTCACTCGGTGCCTTCTCGACCTACTGCGAGGTCCGTCGCAATGAAGCCGCAAGACGTATTGCGGCTATCGCCCAGACCGGGATCGATCCGGGCACGAGGGGGGAGATGGCGCCGCCGTCGCACGACGATGTTGCGGACTCTGACGATCTTCCTGTCGACTTGGAGACATTCGCCCACGACAGGATCACTGCGATCATTCAGGAGGAGTTCGCTGGCCACAAGATGCAGGACTTGGTGGCTGCGGTTCTTCGTTGTCAGGGCTTTACCTGCCGTATCTCGCCCGAGGGCACCGACGGCGGTATCGATATCCTGGCCGGCTCCGGTCCGCTAGGGCTGGATGAACCCCGACTGGTCGTGCAGGTGAAGAGCGAACAGTCCGCAGTCGGTGATCCCGTGGTCACGCAACTCCTGGGATCGGTGAGCAAGCACTCCCCAGCTCAGGGGTTGCTGGTCGCTTGGAGTGGGGTAACCGCGCCCGCGCGCAAGACGGTGCTGGACAACTACTTCCGCGTCCGAGTCTGGGACTCGGCGGAGATGCTCAAGCAGATCCTCGCGCACTACCCGAAACTGCCCGAAGAGATCCGCGCTGACCTGCCGTTGAAGCAGATCTGGATCGCCGTTGAGGAGACACAGTGAGCGAAGGCAAGAAGCACTGGCTTGCCGGGAAGCCGGCGGGTATGAGCGCGGCCGATGTCCCGGCATTTCTTGAGCACGGCAGGTGGGAGTCGCCCAATCCAGCTGGGCACAGGGGCAAGTTGTTGGAGATGAGTCCCGGCGACGGGATAGCCCTGAAGTCGACGCGAACCACAACGTCTGGCCTTCCGTTCTTCAACGCCGACGAGCCGGTCTCAGTGATGACGATCCATGCTGTCGGTGTAGTCGAGTCCATCGACGCTGAGTCCGGAGTTGTCGCAGTGATATGGGAGCCCTACTCCGAACCGCGCGACTGGTACTTCTTCACCTACGTCGCAGCCTTGTCCAGGATCGACAGCAGCCACCGTTCTTCTGGCCCGGTCAGCCGGTTCATCTTCGAGGGCCAAGAGCAGGACATGGACTTCTATCTCCGTGACGACCCGTATTGGACGACCCGCTACCCGAAGCCGCCGGGATTCACGTGGATTCCCTGGTTTGAGGAGTTCGCGGACAGGCTCGCCGACTTCCGGGACGATCGCTCCACTCTTGTGGACATGATCATTGAGTTCGCGGGAGATGAACCACTCCTTCACGCGTTCCTCAGCGATGAGGTCGAGGAGGGTGTGAAGACCCCGATCCGTGACATCGATCCCTTCACCGTGTTCACGGTCTTCTGCCGTGGCATCAGCGATGAGAATCGAAACAACCTGCTGAGGAGGTTCGCGGACCGCTTGGGCGTGAGCGCACCCATCCCGGACGATGTCGACGGAGTCCCGCTGGCCAACAACCAGAACGCCTGGTTCGTCAGCTACGAGAAGGACCGTAAGCCCGACGATGTCGATGCCCTGTGGCGAGTGTTCGCTGCTGCCTTGTCGCTGTCAGAAGACGACAGCGCGGAGAACCGGCGCGAGTTCGAGGCTGCGTACGACCGAGCACTGGCGGTGAGAAAGGTCCGCTGGAATCTCTCCTCAGGTCTCTATTGGGCCAGGCCCGACGAATTCCTGACCCTGGATGGTCCCTCACGGCAGTTGTTGCGGGAGAGGTACAGGTTGGACGCGCCAACCGATGGGGCTGGCTACCTGGAGCTCAGAGATCGTCTTCGCGAGCAATTCTCGCAGGACGGCACCAGCATTACGTCTTTCCCGCTGCTGTCCTACGCGGCCTGGTTCCGGGGCAAGCAGACAGCACCCAAACATGACATGTCGGGTTTCGCGTACTGGGCCGCCCGCATGGCAGAGTCGGTGGACCTCGACGAGGACGAACACGACTACAAACGCGAGACGGCGGCCTTGCTGCGGCAGGCTCGTGATCTCGCGCTGGCAGGCGACTCCCAGTGGCAGGCGACGTTGCACAGGGCGCTCAAGAGCACCAACACCCTGAATTGGCAGTTCATCGACGACGTGCACAAGGCGACCCTGGCCGATCCAGACGGAATGCTCGCGGCTTTGAACGTGGTCTGGCAACAACCCACGGTCACGGTCCTGGACGCTTTCCAGGAGGCTCTCCGGACGGCGCTTGGCAGCGTCACTCCCGGGAATGCGACCGGGCTGGGCGCCTGGCTGCTGATGAGCGTCAACCTTGAAGAGAACGCCCCGTACAGTCCCACCCGCTCGGAGAAGTGGTACAAACTCACAGGATTCACCGGTCCGGGCAGCGCATCATCAGTGACCTCCCGCTACTCGCGAATGCTTGAGTTCCTGGACGAGCTCCAAGGAGCGCTTGGGCGTGAGTCGGGAAACGAGTTCAGTCGGCTGGAGGTGCAGGGAGCTGCGTGGGCGACCACCGAGCACGCTGTCCCATCGGATTGGAGCAGGGAAGATCAGGAAGCCTTGCGGGCATGGCGTAGCACAGCGCAGGTCGCTCAACGTGCCTGGCTACTGCGGCCTACGAACATCTCGACTCGGGATTGGGTGGCCAACAACTACATCTCTCTTCCCGCTACCAACTTGGGCGATGTCGCTGCCGGCTCCAAGGAGAAGCTGGTCAAGGAGGCGGTCGACGTTGGTTACCAGCATGTGGACTACAGCCAACGCCAGGCGCTGACCGCCGAGTACTACGCATTCCTCACCCTGATGAAGCCAGGCGACCTTGTCACAGCGCAGTCCGACACCACCGTCCACGTTGGTGTCATCGAATCCGAACCCGACTACGCAGGGGAGGCGAACGATCGGCTCCACCGTTCCGTCGACTGGCAGGCCGAGGTGCCCGTCGCTGAACTGGCCGCAACCGTGCTTGGACTGTTGGACCTCCAGGGCAACGTCGTGGACGTCACGCAAGGCTTGGAGGAGCTCCGAGCGTTGCTCGACGTTGTCCCGCCTCCACCGACGAAGGAGGATCTTCGACTCCCCGCGGTCAGCCAAGACTTCGCAGTGGATCTGAGCATGGATGTCGCCCCGCTTCAGGAGATCGTCGATCTGCTGGCGTCACGCCGCCAGGTCGTCTTCTACGGGCCGCCCGGCACCGGCAAGACCTACCTCGCGATGAAGTTGGCCCGTTACCTCGTGGGGCCTGAAGACCGCAGCCGGGTCCAACTGGTCCAGTTCCATCCCAGCTACGCGTACGAGGACTTCTTCGAGGGCTTCCGGCCTACCGAGACCAAGCAGGGCGATGCGACATTCGAGCTGGCTCCCGGCCCACTGCGGCGCATCGCGAAGGACGCGAAGGCCAACCCGGACAAGCCCTACATCCTGGTCATCGATGAGCTGAACAGGGCGAACCTGGCAAAGGTGTTCGGTGAGTTGTACTTCCTGCTGGAGTACCGCAAGGAGTCGATCCAGCTGCAGTACAACCCCACGGAGGCGTTCCAACTGCCACCCAACCTGTTCTTCATCGGGACAATGAACACCGCTGACCGCTCGATCGCTCTGCTTGATGCAGCCATGCGGCGCCGGTTCTCCTTCGTTGAGTTGCACCCTGATGAGCCGCCTGTGCGCGACGTGCTGGCACGGTTCCTCACTGCTAAGGGTGCCGACACCGAACGGGCACGACTGCTTGCCACGCTCAACGCTGCGATCGAGGAGCAAGACCGGGACCTACGGATCGGTCCGTCGTACCTCATGCGTGAAGAGGCGGCCACTGAAGGTGGGCTGAACCGGATCTGGAAGTACGACCTCATGCCTCTGCTGGAGGAGCACTACTACGGACGGCTCACCCGCCAGCAGATCCATGACAAGTTCGGCCTAGACGCAATCCGCAAGACGGCGCGAGGCGATTACTCCGGCTCCCTCGACGAGGAGACGACCGACGATCTTGACCTTGATCTGGAGACGCCAGAGTGAGCCAGTCGATCAATCTTGACGAATTGGACCGGGTGGGCCGGGAGGTCGACCTGTCCGAGGAGACCGCGTCTGCGCTGAGCGTGACCGGACTCGTCGAGGTTCGCCCGACACTCCACGACCGATGGCTCATACTCCCGACCGGGAAAGTCGGCGCCGTGCGTATCAACGGACTCCAGGTCCAGGTGCGACCCAAGGACCGCGTCGGACTCACGCGGTTACTCTTCCTCCTCGGGTATGCGGACGACCCAGGCTTCCGCGAGGAGGACGTTACCGCGGTCGATCAGCCGGAACTGTGGCCCGCACTAGCTGAGTCGCTGGCACGCCTCGCCGAACGCGCGACCGGCGGAGGCGTCCTCCAGGGCTACCTGACCAGGGAAGACTCGCTCCGTACCGTCCGAGGCCGGATCAGAATCGGCGACCAGATCACCCGTCGTCCAGGCTTCATGGTGCCCGTCGAAGTCACCTACGACGAGTTCACCGTCGACATCCCCGAGAACCAGATCCTGCGCACGGCAGTACGGCGCATGTTGGGGGTTCCTGGTCTCTCCGGCTCTGCCGCCGGTCGACTGGCACACGTGGATGGACGGCTGGCCGAAGTCAGCATCCTCCGTCACGGACAGCCGCTTCCAGGGTGGCAAGCCACCCGCCTGAACGAGCGGTATCACGCGGCGCTGCGCCTGTCCGAAGTCATCCTGAAGAACATGTCTGCAGAGGCCGGCGACGGCGGTGTGCAGGTCGCGGCTTTCGTCGTGAACATGGCCAAGGTGTTTGAGGACTTCGTGGGGAAGGCGCTCACTGAGGCGCTGAGGAGATACCCCGGCAGCACGCGGCTTCAGTACCCGGACCGCCTGGATGAGCGGGTTCCTGGCGAAGCGGCTGGAATTCCGATGCGCGTCGACATCGTGCATTCCGTCGACAGGAGGCCACGTTTGGTCTTCGACGCGAAGTACAAGACAGCCGGCCCAGGCGACACCTACCCCAACGCCGACCACTACCAAATGCTCGCCTACTGCACGGCATTGCGGGTGCCGACAGCGTGGCTTGTGTACGCGGGAGGCGGGCGCCCAAGGGTGCGCAAGATCAGGCACACGGGAATGGAAGTGGTGGAGTACCCCCTGAATCTGCGAGCGGAACCACGCGAGTTATTGGGGCAGATCGAACTGCTCGCGCGGCGTGCATGGGCGCGTCAGAGAAGCGCCACACGCGCTCAAGCCTCCTGAGCGGACGCGGTGCGTCGCCCGGTTCGCTGCACTCGAGCGCCCTGGTCTTAGGCCGGCGGGAACACGCCGACAAGGTAGGCGGCGGTGCGGGCTGGATCAAGGCTGCCGGCCGCGTCGCGGGTGATGAGTTTCGTGAGCCGGCGCGGTGAGGTTGCGTACACATCGCGCACTCTGAATGCGGTCGCGAACAGCGGCCAGTCGGCGTCGATGAAACACAGCACGCCCGAGACAGGCAGTTCTCCGACGGCCTGCTGCACCCGCATGACCTGGGCGAGCAGTCCGTCCACGAGCTGGCTGCGGTCACGACCGGCGATGAACAGTCGTTCCGTGCGGGGCCGGAACAGCCCGCCTTCGCCACGGGGTTCGGGGCGGCCTGTGTAGCGCTTCGCGTCGATCACCCAGATCCGCTTGGCGGTGATTACGAGGTGGTCGATGTTCGTTCGGCCGCCAGGGATGCGGCGGTCGTGCAGGACCGCGACTTGGTTGCCTGCCAGACGATTGAGCCGGGCCCCGAGCCGTTCCTCGCCGACTGCGCCGCGCTTCTATACGGTGGTGCTGCCCCGCGGTTCGGACAGGCCTACTGCTAGGCGGCCGAACCTGCCCCAGCGGTTGCGGCTGCGCTGTTCGTCAGCGGCTCGGCGGCGTTCGTATTCGCGTCGCGCTGAGGCGCCCGGGGTGCCCTTGGCCACCGGGATCGCCGTCGAGGGTGGCTGTTGTCCGCTGGCTGTGCAGCATGGCACGCACCAGGTCTGTCCGGTGCTCGTGTTGGCGACCAGGACAGCCTGCGCCGCCAGAGCTGTGCCGCACGAGGCGCACGCGCCCGGTTGAGCCAGTTGAGCCCACGCCACCGTCTGCGCCATTTCGACACCCCCGTTCCGGCCGCTTGTGCAGCGACTCCCCGGTGTCATCGGTTGGCCCGGGGTTTGGGTTGAGCAGTGGCAGTCGGGCGACCGGTCGGCGCGACCCTCACAAATGCACCTCGTATTGTCCTCATGACGGTGTGAGGGCTTGCCGGGGTCAACCATCAATGGAGGCGGAGCCACTGTTCAGGGGACCGGGTGGCCAACGGGCTGATAAGCATGATGCGCGAAGCGCGCATGTCGCCGTTCACATGGCGTTGCATGTTGCTCTTCATGCGGGCATCAACGCGTTGGTCCGTGCCCCGGACAGCACGCCCATGTGCGTCTGTGAGGACCTTGATGGACCGTTCGAGGGCGGGATCGGGAGGCTGGGGTATCGGTGATCC
>WBZP01000139.1_pt1 | contig 16818 bp, 9 predicted proteins | sample 5204301 | NCBI WGS metagenome assembly WBZP01 (sample SAMN12412401, study PRJNA552823) | activated sludge metagenome | isolation source: activated sludge from nitrification reactor of wastewater treatment plant... | place: USA: Pennsylvania | collected 2017
ACATTTTTAGTGACGGTTCTAAGATTAACCAAAGAGATTGGTTGAATGGCGATTCATCTCTGCTATTGAGTCCATCTTCAACTACAATACTATTCTTTACTATTTCTTCTACATTTTCTTTAGAACGATCAACTTCGTCTTTTTCCAGTAGGACTTGTTTTTTTATGTTGTCCTGGTCAGATTCGGTAGCAGTGATTGTAACCGGTTTTACTTCAGCAGATTTAATGAATTTGTACTTTGATATGGGCAGGGGAACAAATTTATAATGCAGTTCTTTAAATCGCAGGGCTCCAAAAAAAAGACCATTGAGTAATAATGCAATTTTTGTTTCCTCGGGTACTTTACTAAGATGTCTGTTGATTTTGTCAGTAAAAGTTTTGTCTTCTAACATCCTTGAGTTCCTGATCAAATCCCTGAATTTTAAATAAAAAGCAATAATGAGCAAATTATTTACATAAGAAATGGAATCAGAAAGTGCAAATTCTTCGTTTAATTTATGTAGCTGATTATTCGTATTGTAATAATTAATAAAAGGCTGCCAGATGCCTTCAGCTTCCTTTAATTGCAGAAACTTTGACAAACAGATTACTTGCTCAATTAGCTCATATTTATAGGGATCAGTTTCTTTAATGCTCTCCTTGTTTTTAAAGTCATCATCGCCAAGCCTGAACCATGATTTTACAATACTGCCTACATCAAACAAAAAACCCTGGTCAGTTAATGGGTAAGGTTTTGACCTTTCATAAAAAAGTATCTGATCAATTATGGTATCCTGTTCTGCATTGAGATTGGCTTTGTATTTATTGAGGGCACCAAGGAAATTGACCTGTAGTTTTTCATATTCAGGTTTCCATTCAATTTCAAATGATGCCAAAACATCTTTAGCACCTTTAACAGCTAAATAGTTGTTACGAGCAATAATCAACTTTTGATACAAGGGTTCATCTAAAGGCTCAGAGATTTTAAAGTCCGGTATTTTTGATTGTAGTAATCTTGCTCCTGATTCAGATAGAGGGATGATAAAAACTGTTTCATATAAAGAGAGGTTAAATAATTCTTCGCTTTTCAAAAGAAGATCATCACTAATCTCCAAATAAAACACTTCATATTCTTCCTCAAAAAAGCCTGTTTTGGACAGTAGTACTTCGCCAGTAAGAGACGGATCAGATAAGTCAATCACTGCTGACTTTGATATAGGTTTACTCCCAAACTTATACCAGGTGGTAAAATCAAAAATATTGGTTGCTACTACTTTCATTTTGTTAATTATTAAAATACAACTAATGGTTCATCATCTCCGGTTAATCCCAATGGATTACCCATTCTGTTAATTTCATCTGCTGCATTCAAAGGATGAAAATCGGCCTGAGGAATAATATTCAAATATCTGTGTTTTGCATTCCCATGATAGGAAAGGAATAATTGTTCTCTGCTTCTTGTAATAGCAACAAAAAATAAGGTTTTTGCTCTGTCTTCATTGTCTCTCCAAATTTCAAGGCCAGGTGTTAAAAATGGTACAAACACAGCCTTAAAATCTAGGCCTTTTGCACTATGGTAAGTCATAACAGTAACAAGGTTGTCGGTGGCTGCTTGATTGTAAGAGCCTGCACCATTGCCCAAATATTGAAACCGCATACCGTTAACTCTTAAATGATCGTTTATAGAATCATAATTATCTCTTCCAGTTGTTGAATACTCTTGCGGCATCTGTGGTTTTCCTTCCTGTGCCAAAACATTTTGTAAGAATTGAAAAATAAGCTGATGTTTAGGAATCAGGATGGCCGGAGCATAGCCGCTTACAGCATATTCCTTGGATGCAGTTATCAACCACTTAGTTTCCTCTGAATTATTTGCAGCTTTCACCAATGTAGGAATTCTTTCAACCATACCTCCAATTGACGAAGCATTAAACCCATTTCTGTCGGCACAAAAGAATTGAGCGACCTGTCTGATTCTTCTACTAATGCGATGAATTATGCCCAAAGCAAAAGATTGAGATGCCAGAATATTCTGAATATCATCAGTTGGGCAAACATCTTCGTATATTGATTGATTTACATCACCGGCTACTATTACCCTTGTTCCTTTTGATCTTACGTCTCGGACAATATACTCTGGTAAGTCCTGCACTTCATCCACAAGAATCAGATCCCAGTTTCCATTCATCCTCCTGAATTGATGATAGGTTACCACCTGAGTACCTCTGTATTGTGCGGGGATACCAGTCTTGATCATATCAATGAGGGCATGTGTATAAAGAACAATGATGACATTTGAATTAGGTCTCCTCTCTTTTTCTTTGAGCAAACAATGTATCAGCAGTACAGACTTGCCACTGCCAGCATAACCTTTCAGCCAATAATTGTCATCCTGATTGTTATTGACATTTTGCAAAAAGCTCAATTGTTCTGTATCAAGCTGATTGTAGGGTATAAACCAAGACATAGTTATTGATTTATTTCAGGTAAATAGTTTTTACTGTCTGATGCCAGGTTGTCCTCATTGTACCATTTCACAGCATTGTTTCCCTCGAGTTTATTTTGTGCTTCCTTCACCTGATCTGCAATTTCAATCCTGCCTATCTGTCTTGCAGAGCGAATAAGCCGAGAATAGTTGTTTTTGTGCAGATTTCCAGATTGAAATTGTGCATACCATACATCAAATCCTTTTTGAATCAAAGATTTTGCTCTTTCTGCATCCCTGCTCAATAGGTATTCTCCATAAGTAAGAAAAGCTGCATCACTATTTTTACTTATTGCTTCTTCCATTAATCTTTTATACTCATCTATGTCCCCTTCTTCTTCTTTAACCAATGCAAGGTTATAAGTATTAGTTGCATGAGGTGATTTTTCGTAAGCAATCGATGCCCATTTATTTGACTGCTTCCTTTTCCCTGCCATTGAATAATGATAGCAAATTGAAGTTTCATTTCTTGACATAGGGTCTAATTGCTGAATAAGTTCAAAGGTTTCAGCAGCTTTTAAATGCTTTTCAAGTTTCACATAAAAATTAGCCAATTCCTTCAGCATTTTGACAGTTGGCTTACCTCCATTTGCTCTTGCTGCTTCGTTAATTAATTTCAGTAACCTCTTTTCGGCAATTTCTTCAGTACTTAGGGCTGAATTAGCAAAAGGGTTCAATGGCTCTACTTCTATTTCCATGTCTTTAATAAAGGCCCGGAAATAGATCAACTTATCATGGGAAATATCGCATTCAAGACGAATCAAATCACTTTTCTTAAATCCGGTATCACTTCTCATTTTCACATTTGCCAATATTTTGTCTTTCGAGGAAACACAAATTGGAATTTCAACAATAAGCTGACCGTCTTTCTGAGGATGTAAATCCTCGATTTTAATACCCAGGCAAGGAATTTCTGTTCCTTCCCGTATTACCGTTCTGGGAATATTATTTTGCAAAATAATAAGCACCGGTTCACTTACTATTGGTTTAATCATATCAACACCCAAGCCATTCTGTAAAAAAGAATTTACAGCAGCACCTGTTGATACATGTGCCTGCAAATCCCTTGGAATTTCCAGTTCAGATTGTATAAAGTGTTTCCTTAGTGAAGATTGAACATAAGGATTATATGAACTGCCTCCTATCAAAAGAACAAGGTCTATTTCATCCTTCGTCACATTCGCCTTTTGTAAGGCTGAATTTATTACGGTGAAAATACTTCGGAGACTTTCCAGTTCATCTTCAAAATCAAAATCAGACATTTCATGTGTGAACTTTTCCATGATTGTATCGAACTCTGAGAAACTTAAAGACGGATTGCTATATTCAATTCTATGTTTTGGTAATACAATCTGAAATGTTTGCTCCACTGTTATTCTCTGCTCAGACTTTGCCAGCGTTGGAAGTTCACGGCCAACGAGGTTTCTTGATACGGCTTTGCAGATTTGTATTTTAAGATGCTCAGCTATTGGCTGAAGTTTCGGCAATATGATCTTATTGTATTCCGGCGACCTTATATCATCAATATCAAGATTATTTTGCTTTAATAATTGAGGCAGTAATACATCTTTCACAATCTTTTTATCAATATCATCACCACCTAATTGTTCAAATTTTGAAATAGCCACATTTTTTGAAAAAAGCCGTCCTTCTTTTCTTCCTATTTCCAATATGGAAATATCGCATGTGCCAGCGCCAAAATCAAATACAAGTATATGCAATGCACTATCAATGGGAATATTATAATTCTGGTGGTTGTTGTTATTGGCTTCAATTAAATAGCTGAGAAAGGCAGCATTGGGTTCATCAATAAAAAGATTGTCTTGAAAAGGAATGTTGGCAAAATCCAATGCCTCTTTTAAATCCCTTCTCTGATTGGCTTCAAATGAAGCTGGGATACTTATTGAATAATAAGTCTGCCTCGGCAGATTATTGGTGGTGATAAAATGGTCTATTTCTTCTTTCAGAAATTTGAAAAAGACCTTAGTTGCATCTAAAGGATTTTCAATAGTAGCTATGGGATGACCATTGGGTAACTCTGTTCCAAAATATACAGGCCCATTATCAGTGCCTATCATCATTTTGAACGAATACCACAAATTGCGTCCGAAAGTGAGTTTGCTTTTAAGTTGTTTGGCTGTTTGGCCTTTAAATAGTTTTTTATCATAAAAAGCGATACAGGACGGAACTAAATGATTCTCTAAATAGCTACTATCTGCAGTAAGCTGTCGAAGAGGCATATTACTTGTTTTGATTGGAGAAGTATTATCACCAATCACAGCATAGCTGACTACAGTAGTGGATGTACCGAAGTCAATTCCAATAAAAGTGCTACTTCTTAGTTTATCCTGAACTAATGATGAGTTATTTAAACCGGGCAAAAGGTTTTGAATTACGAGATCATTTGGCATATATCAAGATTGTATTATCATAAATTAAATCAGACCCTTTATCTTCGAAATCACCTCTTTACTTATCCTCTCAGAATCAATAGCTCCATTTTCGTCTTCATCGGTTGTAAACAAGTTTTCGCATATTACAAAGCCATTGTTTTCATAAAACCTTTTCTTTTGGAGCCATTCCTCTTTGTAGCTTGGCTTATGCAACATGCCCAGATGCTCGAGTATTATAATTTCGTCGGCACTTGTTGGAATTGTGAAGTCAGGCAATCGCCAGCCTTTTTCCGTGTCAAATCGCTTTTCATAGTCAAAATCAATTTCGGCATCGTGTAACAGGTTTGCAATGATTACTTCTGATTTACTTCTTACATAAATTCCTTTCTTCGTTTTATGAATCAGGTTCTGAACAAAGGGAATACTTCCTCTTGATTCCCGGATTTCAGATTTAAACAAATGGGTATTTCGTTTGGCAGTTTCGGATGCTTCCGCTTTGGAGTAATTAAAAAGCCATGCTGCATTATCTCCTTCCACAAGCAAAATCAACTTTTCCTTTGCACGGGTTAAGCCTGTATATAAAAGTTCCCTGGAAAGAATCCTTCCTGTTTTTGGCAGCACAAGGAATACCAATTTAAAATCACTACCCTGGCTTTTGTGTATCGTTATTGCATAGGCTAATTCAAGTTTACTGCCATCTTCTTTAAAATCGGCTGAATTATACTCTATTGTATATCCTTCTAATCCAGAAAAAGCTGCATTACCATAGCCATTTTAAAAACTCACAACATATCCAATCTGTCCATTTGACAACTGAACTTCTTCTTCTTTTTTATTGAGGTATCCATTACGTTTTTCATTCTTTATTTGAATTACTTTATCATGCTTCCATATTTGTTGGTCGCCCAATGTTGTTTCCCACGGTTCTGTCGGCCTTTCCCGGTAAGTGCTTTGTATCAGACGGTTAATATTATTGGTGCCCCAAAGTGGTGATCTTACCGGGGTTAACATCTGGAAGTTTTCAACTACCTCCGGGTTTCCAATTGGAAACGTATCATCATTTAGACCTAATATCTTATTGAATCCTTCCACCAAACTTTCATCCTTAATGCCAAACTCCTTATTTATGATTTTGACAATAGTTTCCGGTAAAGTCTCTGGGTCATTCCAAAACTCAACCTGTAAATCATTCAGTTTAGGATTATCTCCAATTTTTTCAAAAATCTCATCATTATTCTTGCCGCCCTTTCTTCCTGCAAACCAGGATGCCAGCATAAGTGTATCAGATTCTGCACCGTTTTTGGTTCTTACCACCACTTCCAGTTTTGCAAGGGCCCCGGATGCTTTTATTCTATCTTCCTCATCTTTTTCAAATGGACCATCCAAATAGGAGCATAAGTCAGCAAAGGGCCTGCCTGCCCCAATAGGTGGCAACTGATAAGGATCTCCTACAAGAATGATGCGTTCTATATGCGTTAAATCCAAAGCCTGAAACAATGCATAAAAATCACTCTCAGTAAGCATCGAACACTCGTCAATAATTAATGTTTTTTCAGCCTTGTATTGTTCTTTACCGTAAAAAAGCACTTTCATTCTGCTCCAGTCAAAACGCTTTTGCTTGGTTAAAAACTGGGCAATGGTAAATGCCTTGTGCCCCGTCATTTTCTCCAGCTTTACCCTTGCCTTACCTGTAGGTGCTAATAAAAGGATGGCCCCGTTACTTATTTTCTTTGACGCAACCAATGCACCCATAACGGAAGTTTTTCCAGTACCAGCCGGGCCATTTAGAATTGATAATTTACGGGTAGTTATTTTCTCCAGTGCTATACTTTGATCATTCAATGCATCTGAGTGCCTTGCATCTTTTGGGTCAAAAACACCGCCATTTTTCTTGATAGCTTCAACGATTAATTTCTTCCAATCTTCCTCAAGCGATGGTAAAGATTTAGATGCCCTTGCCAAAAACTTCTTTGATAACTCTGTTTCTATTTTCTCATAAATCTTCAATTGAAGGGCATTCACTTTTTCGGTAGAGATATGAACTAATTTTTCCTTCAGATATTCTATATGTACCTCAAGGTAATTGGCAGGAATATCCACTTCATCATTAATGCTTAACAGCTCAAGCCTTTCCCGGATTTCAAATAAGGATAACAGTGTATCACCCTCTTTTGCAGCATCCTTCAATAAGGAAATAACCAGGGCCCTGATCCTTCTTGGGTCTATTTTTGATTCTAACTTGTAAGGTTTTTCGGGTATGTATTCTCCCTGAACCGCCACGTCTTCAAAAACGCCATTGTCTATAGTTTCTACATCAATGGAGTGTTCAATAATTTTTGGTTCATCTTCCTCTACAATCAAATAGGGATTGCTCAGAATGTCCTTTGTAGATACATTATATCCGTTTGCTTTTCTTTTTGCTTCATCAAACCAGCGTACAATCTGAGTAACGCCAATCTCAAACCGGGATAAAAGAATGAGGAGCTTTTTGTCGTCATTTTTTAATGACTCCCACAGCGTTTTTATTTGTGTAAATTCCTTTGCGTATGGTCTTTTGTTCAGTTCCTTTATGTTCCCATAAACAGCTTGTTCAAAAATATCCCAGGGATTTCCTTTTTGTTCACAAATGCCTTCTGTATAAATATCGTAGGTAAACAAATGACCTTGCTTAAAGCCGAAAGCAACCAATGCAGATGAAAATGAAGGATAAGGCCCCATATTTTCTTTAATCATTCCAACCTGTTTGTTCAGCCATTGTAACCTTTTATCCCACGGCCCTTTTACTATACCATGCTTTATGATAACCTCAACCACATTACGTAGTTTGGTTACAACTGCCAGCATATTCCTATCGGTAATCAACTCACTTCCATATGAGAAATCATCCATCCGGTTTTCGCTGTCACCCGTTTCTATAAGCGGCACTTTTATTTCTTCAATCAGTTCAGCCTTTGTTTTTAGTTTGCCTTCTACTTTATATTGCTTGTCTTCTAATGCCAAATAATCATGATAGGGAACTAAAAAACCCTGATCATCCCCGGCATGACCGATTGGCCTAATCGAATGGCTGATACGCCTGTCCCAAATAGGATAATCCGGGCCCTGACCTTTTTTGATATAGGAATGTGTACCTGATTTATCGGTTACCAAACCAATTCCTATTAAAAGCCGCTGACATTCTTCATCAACCGGGTTACCGGATTTTGTATAAAACACAACCAGTGATCTGTTCTTTACTATGGCATTGAAAAATATATTAAGAATGGCATGTTGGCGTTTGTCATCATACACCCAGGGGCTCATAAATTCTTTAGCCCATTGATTAAAGGGGAGATCGGGATATTCGTTATTAATTTCCTGCTGGTTCTTATTCAACATCCACCAAAAGGGAACGGCAAAGTCGCTGAATGGCGGAACTTCTATTTCCGTTCTTTCCAGGTGGGAATGGTTCGCCTTTTTATAATCTTTATAGGGATGCTTGAAAGAACGTTTATACGCTTTGGTATTCATAAAAGCACCGCCCTCTGATTTACAGGGGGGCAATTGAAGAGGTTTCAATTCCCACCATGCTTTGTTGGGTTCTTCATCATCTTTCTTTTCTTCGTAAATGCGGGGTAATTGTGTGCAGTATCCATTGCTGTTTGGATTACAACAAATTGTACCGTTCCATTGATTGTCGTGCCATGCCACCCGCATGGAAAGATGCTTTACCATATACTTATAACTGGTTATGTAATTTTTAAACAGTAGAAAACATAGGAACTACTGAATCAGTTATTCAGTAAGATATTGGACATTCACACCAGCACTTTGTTCTTTCAGCATTTTTCTCAGATTACCACCCTCACTGGCAAAACCCACCACCACTTCATCGGCCAGTTCTATCATCATCTGGTTTCTTATAGCGGCAGTTTTTTCTGTTACTCTTTTAACCGATTCATCAAAAGGTGTAATGATTAACAACCTACCTTCTTCCATTGGTTGTTGTAGCTCCAGTTCTAATTTTTGTTTTAAACCTCTTGCCATTGCCACTATTATCGGTTGCTTACCTTTTAACAGGTAGTGCAATACATCCTTCTCCAACTGGCTGTGAAAGCCACTGATTATACAGTTACCAGCCTCCCTTTGAGCAATTGCCCAATCATAACATTTCAAGACTACACTGGCAGGTATTTTACGGCTGCATAAAAATGCAGTCTTATTTATTTTCAATAGTTCTATATTGCCGGTAGTAGTTTTTATCATTCGTCATCGTCACTTTCAAGATCTTTCCCAAGCCTGTACTTTATATCATAATTGATAACAAAATCGAGTTCTTCTTTTGAAAAACCATAATGTCCAGCAAGTAAAAAATCAATTTCATCAATAATTTCTTTAGATTTTTTTATATAGAAATATTGTTTTTCCATAACGAATGATCGTCCTCGAGCAGAATAATTTCTAACTGCCAACTGACTGTTTTTCTGTAAGTCTTTCTGAAGAGATTTACCTAACATGGATAGTTCTTTTCGCTCCGATACACTTAGCTTATCTAAATTGAAAGGAAATTCAAAATCACGACTATTGATAACTTGACAACTTGACCAAGTAATATAATGAAGAAAATATAGAGATGAAGAAAGCACAGCGACAAGTATATATTTCTCTTCCTCTTTACTTAAATAAACAGGTTTCATTTCACCGGTAACAGTTTGCTTTCCATTTTCTCTAAAAACTGGTTCCCTATCTAATATTTTTACCCAGTAAAGTACTGCTCTGAAATAGTAAAAAAAATGACTACTCTGAGGCAAGAAGCAATTAAGAACTGTTTTGCCAGATGTTTTGGATTTAAGTCTTTCAAAAATATCATAATACAAATCTGAAGCAAGTTTAGGAATTGACCCTTGCCGAATGAGATTGGTTACTTCAAAATATTTTAGACATTCAAAAAGTGCTTCCCTGTATTCGTTGTACCATTTGTGGTAAATTGTAGTATTTACGCAAATCTCCTTTGTGTTTGCTTTCAATAATATTGCTAAAAGCATATTAGCACCTTCAAATAATTTGGCTGGTCGCCAAGCATAATTACTTATCCATGAAGTGCCTTTTGCAGTAAATAGTTTCTGTAATGGAGCCAACTTGTCGGCAGAAATACTGCTATTAGGTACGATCATACCAAATTTGCCATTTGGTTGTTGAATTATAAAGGATCGTTCAATGCAGTAGGCATATAGGTTACCACAAGAAAGGGTCAAGTAATTCTTAACCTTATACTCAAAAGAGTTAACAGTATAAACAACATATGGAGGATTGCCAATAATAACATCAAATCCTTTTTTGTCATGAATAATTTCATAGAACTCGGCAAACCAATGAAAGGGCTGGTGTGTTTCCAACCACTGCTCATACTTTATACCTTCTACCTGCTTGTGTAATAATTTATTTAGTTCTTTATTTAATTCCTTTAACCGCTTATTTAGTGTTTCCTTGGCTTTTTTAAACTCCTTGTAATCATCACCATAAGAAAGCTGTATTTCTTTGTATCTGGCAAAGGCTTTGGCCACTATATCACATTTCTCTTCTATTACAGGCGCAGCGGCTACTCCATCTAAAGTATAACGCAAACCTTTATTTAATTCCTCCTCTGTTGCAAAGCCAATCAAAGTATTACCGGCACGGATATTAAAATCAATATCAGGCAGCGGCTCCAAACCCAGGTTCTTTTTCTTATAGTCAGCTTCCACCGTTGCCACCAGTTTTAAAAACAATCGGAGTTTGGCAATCTCAACGGCTTCTTTCATAATGTCCACACCATAAAGGTTGTTGAGAATAATACTTTTGTAAATAAAGTATTGCAGGTTGGGGTGCTGTTCGCTTCGTATGTTCTCCAATACCTCCCTGAAATACTTGTACTTGTTTTTAAAGGTTTTCTTTTCCTGTTCATTTTCCCTGTCCTCATCTTCGGTAAAGGCCCGCATACGCATAATGCAAGCGTGGTACAGCGGTTCCAGTATATTCATGGCCGCAAACAAAAAAGCTCCCGAGCCACAGGTAGGGTCAATAATGGTTACGCTGATAATGGCTTTATAAAAAGCCCGGATAAAATCGGGGTCATCACTGTTCTCAATAATATCCTGTGCAAACTGGCGGATGTTGAGATTGTATGTAATAAAATCGTTGATGGCCGTTATGTCGCCACTTTCAATTTTCTTTTTCACTTCTTCATAGCGGTTTCTTCTTTCCACCACTTCCCGCCATATTTCTGTTGGCAATCCGAGGTCGGTAGTGGCTTGTTTGTTCCAGTCGGTTCTTTTTGCAACATCTTTTATGCCGGTCTCTATGTTTTTGGGTAGAGCTATATCGCCACTTTGCTGCAATGCTGTCCAAATTTCTCCTTTTGCTGCAAATGCCTTGGGATAGTTTCTTGCCGTTTCATCAAACAGCCAGGGAATGATGCAGTTCTTACTGATATAGTCGGTAATATCTTCCTTGGTGTAGTAAGCACCCATCTGTGCCCGGTCGTTGATGTATTTTTCAAAGATGTAACCGATCACATCGGGGTTGATGTCTTTGCCGGTAGCTTCTATACGGGTGTCTAAATGCCATTCGTACTGGTCGAAGAAATCGAAGATGCGTTCAAAGGCTTTGTCGTCAATGTCTATCTCGTAGCTCTTTTCCAGTTCATGTTCATCAAACAAACCACCATTGAGGTAAGGTATTTTGCCAATCTCAATTTTTATTTTTTCTTTCTGTGCCGGTTCGTTCAACCCTTCATGAAACAACACCAGTAAAAAGCTGCGGTAAAAGGAATAGAATTTATCTTTTCCTTTTTTCTCTTTACAAAGACTTAGCTTTTCACGTAGATAATCTTTGTTATTATCCAGGAAACCTTTCTTTTGAATAAAGTAACAGAACATTAAACGGTTCAGCATGAGTGAAGCATACCAGTCTTTATCCGCCTTGCCATCAATGCCTTTAATAAATGATAGAAAAGAAGTATGCTGCTTTTTGAAACTTTCGTAAAACTGTTTGGTAACCTTTTCGTTGTTCTGGTGAAAATTATCGGCTACCCGTTTGGTAACATCGACAATGGTGATGTTTTCCTCTTCATCCATTTCAAAGAAAATACCTGCTGCACGTTGAAACAACAGTTCAAGATCTTGTGAAACATGGTAACGGGTTTCTGTTACCTTAGCCGGTTTGCCGCTTTGCCTTACTACCAGTTGCCAAATCTGTTCCTGTTTTTTGGCATCCACAAAAATGATCAGGTGCTCCTGGAAAAGTTTGGTGAGTTTGGTTTCTATTTTCTTACGGGCATTGTAATCAGGTATGGTTCCGGTTTCTGTGGGATTGCAAATAAGTATTTTGAAACCGCTTTTTTCTGCAACAGCCTGTAGCGAATAAGTAATGTTATCAATGGTTATGTGCTGGGAAGTTTTGTCGTTGTTCCAGCCCATATCATTAAACAGTTCTTTAAAATTGAACTGTTTGATATAAGCAGCAAAGTCCTTTTTTGTAAGCGCCATATTATTCCTTAGCTGTTGGTTAATCCTAATGAGCAAATAATCTGTGGTTCATGGTTTGGCAATTCATCTTCGTTCACAATCGCCAGTTTATCTTCTTCCCTTAGTGAAACAACAAGAGCCGCCAACTGGTCATCAGCAATACCGGCTTTCAACTGGCGGTTCAATGTTTCTCTTGCAAATTCTTTTAACGGGTATTTATAAATGTCATCAATTGCTTTTTTAAGCTGGTCGTTTACAAAGAGAGTTCCGTCAAATTCCTTGCAATACCTGTCGAGCCGCATGTAGGCCCGGTATTTCACGCCTGTTTTTTTACCTAAGGAGCCACCGGTGTTCTTTTCTTCTTCTTTGATATGAATGATGCCTTTTTTCACCAGCTCGTGGTGATTTTCTATTTTATATTTTGCTTCTGTATCGGCGTTGCACTGAGCTGCTCTGAGTATGGTGTATTGTGATTGAGTAATGATGTTTCCTTTATTGTCAATCCATGCCAGTACATCATTATCATCCATGGTACGGGTGTACACAATCACTCCTTCTTTATCGGGTTCTTCTGTATTGTGCTTGGTGGCATAAATAACATTGGGCAGGTCAGGAATAATTTTATTCAGCTCCGGCTCGGCATCTGTTGCATTCTTCCATATCTGGTAAGCATAAGAAGCAAGATCAACTTCGGAGTCATCTTCTTCACCGTCCAGTATGCCTGATTTTTCGTTATACAGGTCTGCAAGATTAACAGGGTCGCCATCGAAGAATGTTTCATCACTGCCAACTACATTGGCGTTTTCTTCAATACGCTGTGTTAACCTGCGGCGAAGATTGATGATGGCTTCAATGCCATCTTCCGGTAAAAAAGAGTAACATAAAATCTGTTCGGCTTTCTGACCAATCCTGTCCACACGGCCAGCCCTTTGTATGAGCCGTATAATAGCCCAGGGAAGATCATAGTTGAGAATGATATGGGCATCCTGTAAATTCTGGCCTTCACTCAAAACATCTGTTGTTATCAGTACTCTCAGGTCCTGATTTAATTGATTTATCTCTGGCTTATGATTACTTACAGGGCTGAAGCGATGTGCCAATGCAGTTGGATTTTCATTATCCCCGGTTACACTTTCAATTTTCTTAATACCTCTTTTCTGTAATTGCTCCGTTAAATAATAAGCAGTGTCAGCAAACTGTGTAAACACCAGTACTTTTTCTTTTGCATGGGTTTTTGTAATCAACTCATGCAGCGCATTTAACTGGCGGTCTTCATCCGGGTTCCAATCCTTACCCAGTTTAAGTACCCGGATGATTTCTTTGCAATCGTTAATGAGATGTTTTGAGAGGTTATCGTTGAAAAACTCAGATCTTATCCAGTCAAACCTTTTTCTGTAAGCATCAGTGTTGTAAACATCGTACAGTTCACCGGCTTTGGTTAAATAGGTCTCTTCTTTCAAAATCAAACGCAGATGATTCACTTCATGGCCTTCGTTGTCTGTGTCTTCATCTTCGAGGTAGTCATCCAGGTTCTGAGAAATGTTTTTACCGATAGGAATAGGCAACCTGTTTTCTAAAGCGTATATAAAAACATAGTTCCTTAAAATATGGCGACTAAGTGAAAGGAGGAATGAGTAACCACTGCTTTCTAAACGCTTGAACAAATTAGTTCGACAAAAACCCATTAAGCGTTTACCGGCATGACTGAGGTTATCCATGAGCAGTGCTTCTTCATTAGTTGCTCTTATTGCCGGTTTATCCTTGAGATAGTTTTGCAGGCCATAACGGGGAAGTTGAAGTCCGTTAATGATTGTTACATTATCCAATGAATATAAACGGGCATATTGATCTTTTGGGTCATTAGGATCAAATGGATATTCAACACTCTTAGGTATCCGTTCCGGGAAATAAGAACGGGAACCATCAGCAAAGGTTAAATACTTTCTGCCATTTGCTGGGTCGGTTTCAGCATAGTTGGTCTTGATAAAACTTCTTGTTCTCCTTACCAGGTAAAGCCGCATCAGTTCCCGCCAGTCGTCGGCAAATTGGCTAAACTCAAAAGCACCGATGCCACGGATGAAAGTGGTGTGTTTAGAATCGAATTGGATACGGCCACCCAATGATTCAATGTATCGTTCGGGGCTTATGCCTAAATCTTTGTCTTCGGGAATAAACAAACGCAACTGAGTAGAAAGATCAAGATAGGTTTTATTGTAGGGTGTGGCTGATAGCAGTATTACTTTGCTCTCGTTTTCCTCGAGGTAGGATTTTATTGACCTATACCTGCTGCCACGGTCATTCCGCATATTATGGCTCTCATCGATAATTACAAGTCGGTAGCGGCGAAGCGTAGGCAGGATTGATTGCACCCGACTTTGGGAAATTACTTTTGCTCTTAACTGGTATGTGTGAGCATACCCTTCCCACATATCAACAAGGTTTTTCGGACAGATGACTAATGTTTCCAGAAAAAAATCATCCTCAAACATTTTCGCCAATGCGGTTGCCGTGATGGTTTTTCCCAAACCAACCACATCACCAATTAATACACCGTCTCTTTTATTCAGGTGATGCGCTGCAACCAATACAGCTTTCTGTTGAAACTCCAGCAATTCCTTTTGAAAAACTTTGGGCAGCTTAAATTCATTGATACCCGCCCTGGCTTCCCGTGAAAGATGGTAAGCCATTTTTAAATAAATGTAATACGGAGGAACAAGTCGGTCGGCAGCCCATGAATTATCAATGATTTCAATTAGCTCCTGTGTTATATCAATGCACCAACGGTCTTTCCAGCGATCATCGAACCATTCGGCAAGTTTATTAGCCGCATCCTGATCCATTACATCAATATTCAATTCCCCCTGCTTGGCCAAACCTGCCAACGTAAGGTTACTGCTGCCTAAAAATCCAACTACCGGAACTCTTTTATCATCACTGTAGACCAGGTACAATTTTGCATGAAGTGTGTACCTAAGGTGAAGTTTAACTACAACTTTTTTGTCCTTCATCTGCTGGCTCAATTTCCGTAAAGCCCTCTCGTCGGCTTCCGTGGGAGTGCCGATTGTCAACTGCTCTTTAAACTCCTGTGCAAGCCGCTTTTTAAGTTTAACCGCTTCTGCCTGGTCTATTACATGGTCTTCATCTTTTGAGAAATACTCTTTCAGAATATCAACCGGCATTTTCTGCATTCCAATAAGCAACCGGCTGAAGCGGTGAACATCGTCACTTCCTTCTGTTACAGTGGCTCCGGAAAGAGAATCGATTTTATCTGCAACCTCTTTCCAGCCCCGCAGGTTGAAGTAACCTACACAAAAATCGGTACGGTGAGAAAGTTCCAAAGTTTCATTTAACCCCTGCGTGAGGTGATGCTTAATATTGTCGTAGATTTTAGGCATTCAGTCAGTTAAGGTTTTGAAGTACAGCAAAATACGACAAAGCCTGCTAAACTTTGCAGTCTTTTATTAGAATTTGTTATACAAATAATAAGGTGAAGTAATTATTTCAGATTGCAAGAGACATATTACCATAAAACATAGTGCCGTCGTTAAATGCCAGGTTGGATGGCTGCCATATTTCCGTACTTAGTTTTGGAGGAAACTCAATGGCCCTGGTCATCTCATCCAGCAGTACGGATTTTACATACTCTTCGTCGCCTTCAGTAGTCACGATACTGTCATGAATAGTGAAAATTGGAAACCTGGGCCTTTCCCTTGCTATCCGTTTGGCGACAACTTATAACATCAGGTGGCTTTCTATACGTTGCAGGAGTTGGGCTTTTTCAAACGAACTTCCAAATCTGACGTATGGCCATAATAATACCCATTATCTTTCAAACTCTTTAATATGTAAGCTTAAAATGGCATAAAAAAAATCCCGGTTAAACCGGGATGCAGCGGAGAGAGAGGGATTCGAACCCCCGGACCTTTGACAGTCAACGGTTTTCAAGACCGCCGCAATCGACCACTCTGCCATCTCTCCGCGGCAAAAGTAAGGTTATAGCGTTTTAAGAACAAAAAATTTATCCATTCTTTATAAAAAATATCAGGAAAGTAAATCTCGGAAGCATTTTTGACCGCCAATACTGAACTTCAGGCCTTATCAATGGAAACCCAAGTAAGTATCAGGTAGCCGGCATAGTTGGTTTATCCATGATAACCACCAGGTTTTTCATGGCTACGGTGATCGGTATCACCCCTACCTGTAAAATGGCATTCTTGCCCCGTATTTCTTTCACCTGGCCTACCGTCCGGCTGTTTTTCATACGCACTTTACTGCCAACCACTATTTCGCCGCCCACTTCCACAAATTTCTCATCCAGCTTCTTCTGCTGCTTCTCACTCTTAAACCTTTCTTTCTGTCCAAACAGCAAAGCATGGATCATCCTGATCACCGCATCCTTATCCTCCGTTTTACGCCATTCAATCACCATCGCTTTCAGCCTCCTTTCCATATCACGCAGGTATGCCAGCTTATCATCC
>WBZP01003549.1_pt1 | contig 16817 bp, 10 predicted proteins | sample 5204301 | NCBI WGS metagenome assembly WBZP01 (sample SAMN12412401, study PRJNA552823) | activated sludge metagenome | isolation source: activated sludge from nitrification reactor of wastewater treatment plant... | place: USA: Pennsylvania | collected 2017
GCCCGTAAAGGCAGCGGCAGCTACTACACGCACGATGCGCTGGTGCGCCTGATTCTCGACGAAGCGGTCGGCCGCCTGTTGAGCGAAAGGCAAGCCGCTTTCGATACCCTGCTCGACAAGTACCGCAAAAAAGCCGAACTCAAACCCTACGAATGGGACCGCCTCGACGCCGCCGACCCGGCCAGCCGGTTCCTTTCGCTCAAGATCTGCGACCCGGCGATGGGCAGCGGTCACTTTCTCGTGGCCCTGGTCGACTGGCTGGCCGACCGCGCGCTCGAAGCCGCCCAAGGCACGGCCAACGCGGTCAATGGCTGCGCCTTCGCCGCCCACCTCGAAGAGCAAGGGCGCCCGTGGTCATCGCCCGTCGTCAGCCGCATCGCCGATATTCGCCGGCGCATCCTCAAGGCCGCCGACGAACACGGCTGGGCGATCGACCGCCGTCAGCTCGATGACCGCCACATCATCCGGCGCATGATATTGAAGCGCGTCGTCTTCGGCGTCGACAAGAACCCGATGGCGGTCGAACTGGCCAAGGTTGGCCTCTGGCTGCACACCTTCACGGTCGGTGCGCCGCTCTCCTTCCTCGATCACCACCTGCAATGCGGCGATTCCCTGCATGGCGAGAGCATCGCGACGGTTCGCGCCGGCCTGGCCAAGCTCGGCACGCTGTTCCAGGAAGGCGAAATGACCCGCCTCGGCATGGCCGCGCAAAGCCTGGAAACGGTCGCCGAACTGACCGATACCAGCATCGCCGAGGCGCATGAATCAAAGCGTCTGGCCGACGAAGCGCAACGCTGTCTGCGTCCCATCCATGCCCTGCTCGACTTCTGGCGCGCGCTGCGCTGGATCGTTCCCGGCTGGCCCCATGTCAAGGCCAATCTCAAGGACGAATCGCTCAAAACCGCGCTGGCCGAACTGTTCTCCGGCCGCTACAACCTGAGCCTGGTTGCCGAAAGCGCGTGGCTTCGCTGCAACCAAGCCGGCGATGACGAGGGTGACGCCCCCGACGCCGACGAAACGACGCTTGCGGTCAACGCCGTTTTGACCCGTATTTTCACCCTGGCCCGCCGCGAGCGCTTTTTCCACTGGCAGACCGCCTTCGCCACCGTCTGGCAGAACGGTCAGGGCGGCTTCGACGCGCTGATCGGCAATCCCCCGTGGGATCGCATCAAGCTGCAGCAAGTCGAATGGTTCGCCGAACGCAAGCCGGCCATTGCCCTGCAAGCGCGCGCCGCCGACCGCAAGGCGCTGATCGAACATGAGGCGCGCCGCAAGACACGCCTCTGGCAAGACTATCAAGCCGCCCAGGAATCCGCCGAAGCCGGCGCCCGCGTGCTGCGTGAATGCGGTGATTTTCCGCTGCTCTCCGGCGGCGACACCAACCTCTACAGCCTTTTTGTCGAACGCGCCGCCGCCTTGGCAGGCGTCAACGGCATCGTCGGCCTGCTCACGCCCTCCGGCATCGCCGCCGACAAAGGCGCCGCGCCCTTCTTCCGCACGCTGAGCGAAGCGGTCGAGGGCCGGGGCAGCCGCCTCGCCGCCCTCTACGATTTCGAGAACCGCAAGGTCTTCTTTCCCGATGTTCATGCCAGCTTCAAGTTCTGCGCCCTGGTTTTCGGTAGCGAAACCCGCCGTTTTCACGAAATCCGCTCCGCCTTCTACCTGCACGACGTCGCCGAACTGGCCGAGCCGCAACGGGTCCTGCGCCTCTCCGGCGCCGATTTCCTGCTTCTCAATCCCAACACCGGCGCCGCTCCCGTCTTTCGCAGCCAGCGCGACGCCGAATTGACGCTCGCCATCTACCGCCGTCATCCGGTCCTGGTCAGGCACGGCGAATCCGGCGAACAGCGCGCCTGGCCGCTGCGTTATGTGCGCATGTTCGACATGACCAACGACTCGCACCTGTTTCTGAAAAAGCCGGAAGACGGCGCGTTGCCGCTCTACGAAGGCAAGATGGTCCAGATGTATGATCATCGCGCCGCCGATGTCGTGATCAACAAGGACAACCTGCACCGGGCCGCGCAGCAGGAAAGCATCTCCGAGACGCTGAAAGAACAGCCAGACCGCTACCCAGCACCCCAATACTGGGTAGAAAAAGAAGAGGTGAAGAAGGTTTATGGCGGGGAATGGGCGTTGGGGTTCAAGGATGTGACGGCCCCCACCAATGTTCGAACGATGATTGCAGCAATTCTGCCTGCCGCTGCTTTCGGCAACACCTTACCCTTATTGGCAATTGATGATGCCAAAATTGCCGCATTGATCCTGGCCAACCTAAACGCCTTCGCTTTCGACTTTCTGGCTCGTCAGAAAGTCCAGGGGCAGCATCTCAACTGGTACATCCTCGAACAACTCCCGGTCATCGCGCCCGCCGCTTACGAAGCCGAGATCGGCGGCGTCCGCATTGCCGATTTCATCCGCGACGAAGTCCTCGCGCTGTCCTACACCGCCCACGACCTGGCCCCCTTCGCCCGTGACCTCGGCTACGTCGACGCAGACGGCGCGGTCAAGCCGCCTTTTCCCTGGAACGCCGCCGACCGCGCGCAACGCATGGCCCGCCTCGATGCGCTATTTTTCCACCTCTACGGCCTGTCGACCGCGGACGCCGCCTACATTCTTTCCACCTTTCCCATCGTGCGAGAGCAAGACCAAAAGGCGCACGGCCGTTTCATCACCTGCGAGCGAATTCTCGCCAATCTGCAAGCGATCGAAGCCGGTACGCTGGCGCGCGGCGATTTGCCGCTCTCGACCCATTGACTTTTCATCAAGGAAACCACCATGTCCAACGTCCCCGCCCATCTCAAGTACGCCGCCTCCCATGAATGGATGCTGCTCAACGCCGACGGCTCCGTCACCGTCGGCATCACCGACCACGCCCAGGAAGCGCTGGGCGACCTCGTTTTCGTCGAGCTGCCGGAAGTCGGCGCGCATTTCGAGAAGGACAAGGAAATCGCCGTTGTCGAGTCGGTCAAGGCCGCCGCCGACGTCTATGCGCCGATCGCCGGCACCGTCACCGAGGTCAACCAGTCCGCCGCCGATGCGCCGGAAATCGTCAATCAGGACGCCTACGCCGCCTGGCTGTTCAGGATGACCCCGGACGACGCCGCCGACCTCGACCAGATGCTCGACGCCGCCGCCTACCAGGCCGTCGCCGACGCCGCCTGAGCAAGGAAAGTCCATGCCGCTCAATCAACCGCTCTCCGCGCTGGAACAGTGCGACGAGTTCATCGGCCGCCACATCGGCCCGTGCACGACCGAAATCGCCGACATGCTGGCGGCCATCGGCGCCGCCAGCCTCGACCAGCTGATCGACCAGACCGTGCCGGCCGCCATCCGCCTGCCGGCCGACCTGCCGCTGCCCCCGCCGCAACGCGAGCACGAGGCGCTGGCGGCGCTGAAGGCGATCGCCCGCAAGAATGTCGTCAACAGGTCGTGCATCGGCATGGGCTATTACGACACGCTGACGCCCAAGGTCATCCTGCGCAACGTCATGGAAAACCCCGGCTGGTACACCGCCTACACGCCCTACCAGGCCGAAATCGCCCAGGGCCGCCTGGAAGCGTTGATGAATTTCCAGCAGATGGTCGTCGACCTGACCGGTCTGGAAATCGCCAACGCCTCGCTGCTCGACGAAGCCACCGCCGCCGCCGAGGCGATGGCCATGGCGCGCCGCGTATCCCGGTCGAAGTCCAACCGTTTCCTCGTCGATGCCGCCTGCTTCCCGCAGACCATCGACGTCGTCCGGACGCGCGCCGCCTACTTCGGCTTCGAACTGAAGGTTGCCGCGGTCGACGCGGCAAAGGACGAAGAATTCTTCGGCGCCCTGCTCCAGTACCCGAACGACAATGGCGAAGTGCGCGACCTGAGCGAGGTCATCGCCAGCCTCAAGGCCAGGGGCGCCACCGTCGCCGTCGCCAGCGACCTGATGGCGCTGGTGCTGCTCAAGTCGCCGGGCGCCATGGGCGCCGACATCGCCCTCGGCTCCAGCCAGCGCTTCGGCATCCCGATGGGCTTCGGCGGCCCGCACGCCGCCTTCTTCGCCACCCGCGAAGCCTTCGTCCGCTCGATGCCGGGCCGCATCATCGGTGTTTCCAGAGACGCCCGCGGCAAGACCGCCTACCGCATGACGCTGCAGACGCGCGAACAGCACATCCGCCGCGAAAAGGCCAATTCCAACATCTGCACCTCGCAGGTGCTGTTGGCCAACATGGCCGGCATGTACGCCGTCTATCACGGCGCCGAGGGGCTGCGCACCATCGCCGGGCGCATCCACCGCCTGACCGCGATCCTCGCCGCAGGCCTGAAGCGCGCCGGCATCGCGGTGCTGACCCGGCAGTACTTCGACACCATCCACTTCGACCTCGGCGCCCGCGCCGAAGCGGTCTATCGCGAAGCGCTGGCTGCCGGCTACAACCTGCGCCGCGTCGCCGCCGGCGTGCTCGGCGTTTCCTGCGACGAGACAACCACGCGCCACGATGTCGCCACGCTGTTCAAGCTGATCGCGCAGGTCACGCTCGACGTAAAGACGATCGACGCCCAGGTCACCGCCGCCGACGCCGCGCTGCCGGAGACGCTGATCCGTGCCGACGCCATCCTGCGGCACCCGGTGTTCAACACCCACCACACCGAGCACGAGATGCTGCGCTACCTGAAGTCGCTGCAGAACAAGGATCTGGCGCTCGACCACTCGATGATCTCGCTCGGCTCGTGCACCATGAAGCTGAACGCGACCAGCGAGATGATCCCGGTCACCTGGCCGGAATTCGCCGGCATCCATCCGTTCGCGCCGCGCGACCAGGCCGCCGGCTATCTGGAAATGATCGCCGGCCTGAGCGCATGGCTGAAAGCCGTCACCGGCTTCGACGCCATCTGCATGCAGCCGAACTCCGGGGCGCAGGGCGAATACGCCGGTCTGGTGGCGATTGCCCGCTACCACGCCAGCCGCGACGAGGACTACCGCAACGTCTGCCTGATCCCGAAGTCGGCGCACGGCACCAATCCGGCGACCGCCCAGATGTGCAACATGCAGGTCGTCGTCGTCGATTGCGACGAGCACGGCAACGTCGATACGGTCGACCTCGAAAACAAGGCCGGTTTGCACGCGGCCAGGCTGGCCTGCCTGATGCTCACCTACCCGTCGACCCACGGCGTGTTCGAGGAAGCGGTGCGCGAGATCTGCGCCATCGTTCACCGGCACGGCGGCCAGGTCTACATGGACGGCGCCAACCTCAACGCCCAGGTCGGCCTGACCTCGCCCGGCTTCATCGGCGCCGACGTCAGCCACATGAACCTGCACAAGACCTTCGCCATCCCGCACGGCGGCGGCGGACCGGGCATGGGTCCGATCGGCCTCAAGGCGCACCTGGCGCCGTTCATGGCCAACCACATCGTTGCGCCCGTCGACGGCCCGCACAGCGGCCAGGGCGCGGTTTCCGCGGCCCCGTTCGGCTCGGCATCGATCCTGACCATATCCTGGATGTACCTGGCCATGCTTGGCGGCGCAGGCGTCAGGAAAGCGACCCAGGTCGCCATTCTCAACGCCAACTACGTCGCCACCAGGCTCAAGGACCACTACCCGGTGCTCTACGTCGGGAAGAATGGGCGTGTGGCGCACGAGTGCATCCTCGACATCCGCCCGCTCAAGGCCGCAACGGGAGGAAATACCGGCATCGCCGAGACCGACATCGCCAAGCGCCTGATGGACTACGGTTTCCACGCGCCGACGGTGTCCTTCCCGGTCGCCGGAACGATCATGGTCGAGCCGACCGAATCCGAATCGAAGGCCGAGCTGGACCGCTTCATCGCGGCCATGATCGCCATCCGCGAGGAAATCCGCCAGGTCGAGAACGGCGTCTGGCCTGCCGACGACAACCCGCTGAAGAATGCCCCGCATTCGCAGGCGGACGTGATTTTGGGTGATAGCGACGCCGGCTGGAGTCACCCGTACAGCCGCGAACAGGCGGTCTTCCCGCTGCCGTGGGTTGCCGCCAACAAGTTCTGGCCGAGCGTCAATCGCATCGACGATGTCTATGGCGACCGCCACCTGAACTGCGCCTGCCCGCCGCCGGAGGCCTACGCCGACTGATGGCGGTCGATTTCTCGGCCATCGCCAAGTGGCCCGACGTCCCCGCCTGTTACGGCTGGCTGTCGCTCGACCGGCGCGGAAACTGGCGATTGCGGGGCGAGCGCATCGCGCATGGCGGCCTGATCGCCTTCATCAACCGGCAGTACGGTTGCGATGACGGCGGCTGCTGGTTCGTGCAGAACGGCCCGCAGCGGGTTTTCGTCGACCTGGCCTGCACGCCGTGGGTATTCCGCCAGGAAGACGGAGGCTTCGTCAGCCAGACCGGGGCCGCGAGCGGCGCGCCGAAGTCGCTTCATGTCGACGAAGACGGCAACGTGCTGCTCGCAACCGCGCTCGGCGTCGGCCTCCTCGATGACCGCGACCTGGCCGGGTTCCTCGCCCGGTGCCATGACGCGGGTGGCCGCCCGGCCGGCGAAGACGCATTGCTTGCGCTGATGAAGGGCGAATCCGGGCAGGTTTTCTGGCAAGGTCTGCCGCTAAAGCCGATCGCCGCGGTCGACCTGCCGGAACGCTTCAATTTCCGGCAGCATCCGCAGCCGGCGGAAGGCGCATCGCGCGAAACGCCCCCCGTTGACCGGGGTCGATCCGGCGGATGATACTGGCGCGATGATGCTGAATCTCCTCCCCGTTCTCGACGTCCTCGTGGTCGTGGCGGTGTCGCTGCGCATCTTTTCGCGGCGCTCGGCGCACGGGACGGCGGTGGCCTGGCTGCTGCTGGTCATCCTGCTCCCGGGTATCGGCGCCCTGATGTATCTGCTGATCGGCGAGCGGCGTCTCGGCAGGGTCTGGATGCAGCGGGCGCTTGCCCTGCGCCCGCAGGTGCTGAGTTGGGCCGAACGCATCCCGGTCACCAGCATCGCCTCGCCGACACGCCTGTCCAGCGGCGGCGAAAGCGTCAGCCGCCTGGCCCAGACCGCGGTCGGATTGCCGCTGATGAGCGGTCATCGCCTGCAACTGCTCGCCGACAGCGAATCGATCATGCGCGCGATGATTTCCGACATCGATGCTGCGTTTTCCTCGGTCCACATGGAGTTCTACATCTGGAGCGCCGGCGGCTTCGTCGATGACCTGGTCGCGGCGCTGGTGCGTGCCGCACAGCGCGGCGTCGCCTGCTCGGCGCTCATGGATTCGCTCGGCAGCCGCCCGTTCTTCAAGAGCGCTGACTTCGATCGTCTGCGCGCCGCCGGCGTCAACGTCGTCGAAATGCTGCCGGTCAACCCGCTGCGCGCGCTCTTCGTCCGTTTCGACCTGCGCGATCACCGCAAGATCGCCGTCATCGACCGCCGGATTGCCTACATGGGGAGCATGAACATCGCCGATCCGCGCTTCTTCAAACAGGATGCCGGGGTCGGCGAGTGGGTCGATGCCATGGCGCGGATCGAAGGACCGGCCGCCTGGGTGCTCGAAGCGGTCTCGCTCTCGCTGACCTCGCTGCAGACCGGCGGGGATTTCGCGCCGCTGCCGCCCCCTGACCTGCCGCCTGCCGGGCCCGGCCACGTCCAGATATTTCCCTCGGGACCGCAGACCTCGCGGGTACGCATCGACGCCTTGCTGCTGACGGCGATCTACGCCGCCCGCCGCGAAATCGTCCTGACCACGCCCTATTTCGTTCCCGGCGAGGCCCTGCTGACGGCGTTGCGCTCGGCTGCCATGCGCGGCATCCGGGTCGTGCTGATCGTTCCCGAAAAGGTCGACTCGCGCCTGGTGCGTTTCGCCAGCGAGGCCTACCACGAAGACCTTCTCGAAGTCGGGGTGACGATCCTGCAGTTCCGCGACGGGCTGCTGCACACCAAGAGCATGGTCGTTGACGATGAATTCACGGTGTTCGGCACGGTCAACCTCGATTTTCGCAGCTTCGAGCTCAATTTCGAGGTCTCGCTGATTGCCTACGATCACGAATTCTCGGCCACGACGCGCGCCCTCCAGCGCGACTACGAAGCCCGCTCGCAGCGCCTGGAACTCGCGGCATGGCGCGCCCGCCCGCGCGGGCGGCGGCTGCTCGAAAACGCCGTGCAGATGATGAGTCCGCTGCTTTAGTACTGCGTTCCGCCAAACCGCTTACATGAAATCGCGCCTTCTCGCGCCAGGCGGGTCGCCGCGATGCTCGCGGTTCCAGGCGGCGATCCCGGGCAGGGAGTCCGCGCCGCCATCCATCAATGCGGCATTGGCCTTGAGCAGCAATCTGCGCTGGCGGGCGCTGAGCGTAGCCGGGAAGACCGGGTCGAGACGAACGACCAGATCGCCGGCGTGATGCCTGCCGCGCCCGGGAAAGCCCTTGCCCGGCAGCCGCACTTCGCGCGCGCCGGGCAGGCCGGGATCGAGGGTCAACGCGACGGGTTTGCTCAATGTCGGCAGGCGGATTTCGTCGCCGGCGATGAGAGCCAGCGCGCTGACCGGCATGGCGAAATGCAGATCGCGCCCGCGCAGTTCGAACAGCGAATGGCTGCGGATGACCATCGTCAGGTAGAGGTCGCCGGCCGCCAGCTCGCCCGTCGCCGGCTCGCCCTGGCCGGCGAGGCGCAGATCGTCGCCCGGCAGCAGGCCCGCCGGCACGTTGATCTTGAGGCTGACCCGCCCGAGCTCGCGCCCGCTGCCGGCGCAATCCGGGCAGATGCGTTCGCTGAAGAAGCCGCGCCCGGCGCACTCGCCGCAGGTCACCAGCCCACGGCCGGGGCCGGGCATCCGCCCGCTGCCGTGGCACGCCGCGCAAAACCGCGTCCGGGTGATCCCCACCTCGCCGCTGCCGCCGCAGGTCGCACAGGGCTTGCCGCGCGTCACTTCCACTGTCCGGCGACAGCCGAGGGCCGCCTGTTCGAGGCTGATTTCGAGGTTCAGGCGAATGTCCGCCGCCTTTCTGCCGGCCGCCGCCGGCTTGTCGTCGTCCTCCGGCGTTTTTGCCCCTTCCTGACCGTCGACCGCGGCAAGCTGCTCATAGGCTGCCCGGATCTGCCGGAAACGCTCGGGCGCCGCCGGGTCGCCGTTGCGGTCCGGATGCCAGCGCATGGCCAGCCGGCGATAGGCGCGCTTCAGGTCGGCGGGCCCGGCATCCGGCGCGAGGCCGAGAACTGAATGCGGATCGTGGTTCATCGTCTTGAATTCAGGCGTCCGGCGCCCCAGCGCGGCGCGCGGCGCCGGCAAGCTGCGGCAGCATGTCCTCGATCAGGTTGCGGATCAGTTGCGCGGTCAACCCGTCGCGGTCCCGGTTCGGGTTGTATTCGGCAAGCTCCAGCGCGCGCAAGCCCGGAATCGCCGCCAGCCGTTGCAGCCCGGCGTGCACCTCGTGAGCCCGCAGACCGCCGGGTTCCGGAGTGCCGACACCGGGAGCCGCCGCCGGATCGAAAACGTCGAGGTCGACTGTAATGCCAAAGCCGCGAGGCGCCGCCGCCATGATCGCGGCAACCTCGGCAAGACAGGCGGCCAGCCCGCGTTCGCCGATCTCGTCGCGGCCGATGACCCGGACGCCCATGCGCGCAAGAAAGTCGGCTTCCTCCGGCTCCCAGGAACGCGGGCCGAGAACGACGGTGTGGCGCGGGTCGAGCTGCGCTCCGCGAAGTCCCATGTCGAGCAGGCGCCGGTCGCCGCGCCCGAGCAGACAGGCCAGCGGCATGCCGTGGATCGCGCCGGAATGCGTCGTCTCGGGCGTATGGCTGTCGAGATGGGCATCGATCCACAACAGCCCGACCGGCGCCCCGGCGAAACGCGCGACGCCGCTCCAGGTGCCGATGGCGATCGAGTGATCGCCGCCGATGACCAGCGGAAACGCGCCATCGGCCAGCGTCTCGCCGACGCTGTCGGCAAGATGACGACAAAGGACGGCAACCCGGCCGACCGGCGCAGACCCGGCGGCATCGGGGGCCAGCAGCGTTACCCCCCAGGCGACCAGCGGATGTCGCGCCAGTTCGCGCCAGGCCGGAGAACGATGGAACGCCGCCGGCCCGTCCTCACAACCCCCGTCGCGCGCGCCGACGCCGCTGGCAGCGCCGATGATGCGAATCCGCATCGCCGTCTCCTTCACCGAGGTCCCGCGAAGAGCATTCGGCTCGTTGCCGCGGGCAAGCGGTCCTTGTTGATCCCACGTCCCCTTCGACGATGTCGAAGTGCTCTTGCGGCTTGCCCAGGGGGTCTGATTGCCGCCGACAGACTCAGCCCTGGCGTTCCAGGCGCAGGAGCAATTCACTCCGACCCCTTTGGATCAGACCCCTTTGGATCAGACCCCTTTGGATCAGGAAATCCGCATTCGGGACGCCGCCGGAGCGTTCCGAATCATTTGCGTAGCCAAGTTCGCCGACGCCATCTACGTTCTGCATTGCTGGATGTTTCCGACCCTTTTGGCTCTTGGAATCAACCGCCACGAAGACGATCAGTACTTGATGTCCCGGGCTTGTTGCCGGCCGTCCTGTTTGTTCTGCCGCTTGTCCTGCCGGCAGCTGGCATTGCTCTGCTGATTGGCAGCGCGGCAATCCACTTTCTCCTGCCGCGAGTCCTGACGGGTGTCCTGTCGGGTATCGCGGGCGGCCTGGCGCTCCTGGGCCTGCTGCGTGGCATGCGACACCGATGCAGGAAGCATGGCCCCGGCCACCAGGGCGACAACCGATGTTGCGAAAACCGATCTCGTGTAACGGCGGATGGACGACATGGTGTGCTCCTCGATCAATGAATGAGATTCAAACCGGCCTGGAAACAGCCGGAACCGCCAGTCTGAACCATGCCGAGCGATGTTGCAATCCGCAACCGGGGTCGGAATCAATTGGGTTTTGCCCAATTTTTCCGGTTGACCGCAGCAATCCGTTTTCAGCGCTTGAGATGTCGAGGCAAGGGCGCCACCGCGTTTTCATCCTGCCGGCTCGGCGCCTCTCGATGCTCACTGATTACGCGGCTGCCGCGGGATTATCGCCTTTGCTGAAGCGGCTATAATTCAGCCCCTCCCAGCCGTACCCGCGTCATCGTGCCCCTTTCCCGCTCCCTGCTTTCCCTCCCCGCCCTGCCCAAACCCGGCGCCCGTATCGACCTGCCGCCGCTGGCCGGTTCCGCCGATGCGCTGGCCCTGGCCGAGCTGGCGGGCGGCAATCTGGGGCGGTTGCTGGCCGTGGTCACCGCCAGCGCCGCCGACGCGCAGCGGTTGCTCGACGAGATTCCGTGGTTCGCGCCGGGCCTCAAGGTGCGGCTGCTGCCGGACTGGGAAACGCTGCCCTACGACCACTTTTCGCCGCACCAGGATCTCGTTTCCGAGCGTCTCGCCACCTTGTGGGCGGCGTTGCAGGGCGAGGTGGAAATCCTGCTGGTGCCGGCGTCGACCGCGGTCAATCGCCTGGCGCCGCCGGAATTCATGGCGGCCTACACCTTCGAGTTCAGGAAGGGCCAGAAGCTGGATGCCGAGAAATTCCGCGCCCAGGTCACGCTGGCCGGCTACGCGCACGTCACGCAGGTGGTTTCGCCCGGCGAATATTCGATTCGCGGCGGGCTGATCGACCTCTTCCCGATGGGTTCGCAACTGCCTTACCGGCTCGACCTCTTCGACGACGAGATCGAGAGCATCAAGACCTTCGACGTCGATACCCAGCGCACCGTCTATCCGGTGCCGGAAGTACGCCTGCTGCCGGCGCGCGAGTTTCCGCTGGACGACAAGGGGCGCACGCATTTCCGCCAGGCCTTCCGCGAGCGTTTCGAGGGCGACCCGGCGAAGTCGGGCATCTACAAGGACATTTCGACCGGCATCGCCAGCGCCGGCATCGAGTACTACCTGCCGCTGTTCTTCGACGCGACGGCGAGCATCTTCGATTACCTGCCCAAGGATGCCGTGTTCGTCACGCACGGCGACGCACCCGCCGCGATTGCCGCCTTCTGGGCCGACACGCGTTCGCGCTACAACCTGCTGCAGGGCGACAAGGCGCGGCCGCTGCTGGCGCCGGAAGAATTGTTCCTGACCGGCGAAGCCTTCTTCGCGGCGGCCAAACGCTACGGTCGACTGGCCCTGAATGCCAAAAATGGCGAAGCCCCCGGAAAACTGCCCAATGTGGCGGTCGACCGCAGGAGCGACGACCCGCTGGGGTCGCTGAAGACCCATCTCGCCGCCTTCAAGGGCCGCGTGCTGCTGCTGGCCGAAACCGCCGGCCGCCGCGAAACGCTGGCCGCGATGTTCGGCGAGCATGGCCTGAAGCCTGCCGCCAGCGCCGATCTGGCCGGGTTTCTGGCCGGCGATGCGCCGCTGGCGCTCGCCATCGGTCCGCTGCACAACGGCTTTGCGCTGGAAACGCTGGCGTTCATCACCGAAGCCGAACTGTTCGCCGGAACACCACGCCGCACCCGCCGCGAGGCGGCGCGGAAGGCCACCTTCGACAACTGGCTGAAGGATCTCACCGAACTCAAGGTCGGTGACCCGGTGGTGCATGAAAACCACGGCATCGGGCGCTATCGCGGGCTGGTGCGCATGGATCTCGGCCTCGGCGAGCAGGAGTTCCTCGAACTGCATTACGCCAACGAGGCCAAGCTGTTCGTGCCGGTGGCGCAGCTGCACGTCATTTCGCGCTATTCCGGCGCCGACCCGGAAAGCGCGCCGCTGCACACCCTCGGCTCCGGCCAGTGGGAAAAGGCCAAGCGCAAGGCCGCCGAGCAGGCGCGCGACACCGCGGCCGAACTGCTGGCGCTCTACGCCGCGCGCGCCGCCCGCCAGGGCCACGCCTTCAGCTTCCAGGAAAACGATTACGAGGCCTTCGCCGACGGCTTCGGTTTCGAGGAAACCAACGATCAGGCGCAGACCATCGCGGCGGTCATCGAGGACATGCGCTCGGGCAAGCCGATGGACCGCCTGGTCTGCGGCGACGTCGGCTTCGGCAAGACCGAAGTCGCGCTGCGCGCCGCCTTCTGCGCCGTGGCCGGCGGCAGGCAGGTCGCCGTGCTGTGCCCGACCACCCTGCTCTGCGAGCAGCATTACCAGACCTTCGTCGACCGTTTCGCCGACTGGCCGGTGCGCATCGCCGAAATCTCCCGCTTCAAGACCGCCAGGGAATCGGCGCAGGCGCTGCAGGAACTGGCCGACGGCAGGATCGACATCATCATCGGCACGCACAAGCTGATCGGCAAGGAGGTCAAATTCAACCGCCTCGGCCTGGTCGTCATCGACGAGGAACACCGCTTCGGCGTGCGCCAGAAGGAAACGCTGAAAGCGATGCGCGCCGAGGTCGACGTGCTGACCCTGACCGCGACGCCGATCCCGCGCACGCTGGCGATGAGCATGGAAGGCCTGCGCGATTTCTCGGTGATCGCCACGGCGCCGCAGAAGCGCCTGGCGATCAAGACCTTTGTTTCCCGCTTCTCCGACGGCATCATCCGCGAGGCCGTGCTGCGCGAACTGAAGCGCGGCGGTCAGGTGTATTTCCTGCACAACGAGGTCGACACCATCGCCAACATGCGCGAGAAGCTGGAAAAGCTGGTGCCGGAAGCGCGCATCGTCGTCGGCCACGGCCAGATGGCCGAGCGCGAACTGGAGCGCGTCATGCGCGACTTCACTGGCCAGCGCGCCAACCTGCTCTTGTGCACGACCATCATCGAGACCGGCATCGACAACCCGCACGCCAACACCATCCTGATCAACCGCGCCGAGAAATTCGGTCTCGCCCAACTCCACCAGTTGCGCGGCCGGGTCGGCCGTTCGCACCACCAGGCCTACGCCTACCTGCTGGTCCAGGACGAGAAGGCGATGACCAGGCAGGCCAGGATGCGCCTCGACGCCATTCAGGCCATGGAGGAGCTCGGCTCCGGCTTCTTCCTCGCCATGCACGACCTGGAAATCCGCGGCGCCGGCGAGGTGCTCGGCGACAACCAGTCGGGCGAGATGCAGGAAGTCGGCTTCAACCTGTTCACCGACATGCTCAACCGCGCCGTCGCCGCCTTGAAGCAGGGCAAGCATCTCGACGTGGTCGAGCTCACGCAGCCGCTCGGCATCGGCACCGAGATCAACCTGCGCACCCCCGCCCTGCTGCCCGACGCCTACTGCCCTGATGTGCACGAGCGCCTGACGCTGTACAAGCGTCTCGCCAATGGCGAAACGGCGGAGGAAATCGACGCCCTGCAGGAAGAACTGATCGACCGCTTCGGCGCGCTGCCGCTACAGGGCCAGTCGCTGCTCGCCACGCACCGCCTGCGCCTGCTGGTCAAGCCGTACTGCGTGCACAAACTGGATGCGACCAACGACCAGATCACCCTGCAGTTCGGCCCGGAATTCGCGCGGCTGGCGCCGGTCGACCCGGTCAGGATCATCGATCTGATCCAGAAGAACCGCAGCTACAAGCTGGCGGGACAGGATAAAATCTCCCTTTTGCGCCATTGCCCGACCCTGAACGACAAGGTCGCCGCCGTCAAGGACATGATTCGCCAGTTGAGCCAGTAAGCCATGAGCACGATCGACATCGAAAACGTCAACGTCACCGCCTTCGACACCATGCCGACGCCGGAGGAGATCCACGGCCGCCTGCCGCTGTCGCTGGCGGCCGCGCGCACCGTCATGCATGGCCGCGACTCGCTGCGCGGCATCCTCGAGCGCAACGACCCGCGCCTGTTCGTCATCGTCGGCCCGTGCTCGATCCACGACCCGGTCGCCGGCCTCGATTACGCCCGCCGGCTGAAGGCGCTGGCCGACGAAGTCGGCGACACGCTGCAACTGATCATGCGCGTCTATTTCGAAAAGCCGCGCACCACCGTCGGCTGGAAGGGCTACATCAACGACCCGTTCATGGACGACAGCTTCCGCGTCGATGTCGGCATGGAGCGGGCCCGCGAGTTCCTTCTCGATGTCGCCGAAATCGGCCTGCCGACCGGCACCGAGGCGCTCGACCCGATTTCGCCGCAGTACTACGGCGACCTGATCACGTGGACCGCCATCGGCGCCCGCACCGCCGAATCGCAGACGCACCGCGAGATGTCGTCCGGCCTGTCCACCCCGGTCGGCTTCAAGAACGGCACCAGCGGCGATCTCGCCGTCGCGGTCAACGCCATCCTGTCGGCCTCCAAGCCGCATTCCTTCCTCGGCATCAACGGCCAGGGCCGCGTCGCCGTCGTCCGCACCCGCGGCAACCGCCACGGCCATATCGTCCTGCGCGGCGGCGACGGCCGCCCGAACTACGACACGGTCTCCATCGCGATGGTCGAGCAGGCGCTGACCAAGGCCGGGCTGCCGAACAACATTGTCGTCGACTGCTCGCACGCCAACAGCTACAAGAATCCCGACCTGCAGCCGCTGGTCATGGCCGACATCGTCAACCAGGTCCGCCTCGGCAACAAGTCGCTGATCGGCGTCATGATCGAATCCAACATCGAGGCCGGCAACCAGCCAATTCCGGCCGACCTGAGCCAGCTCAAATATGGCTGCTCGGTCACCGACGCCTGCGTCGACTGGGAGACCACCGAAAAGATGATCCGCGACGCCGCCGTGCTGCTGCGCGACGTGCTGCCGGAACGGCTGAGCGATTAAGGCAAGCATTGATCGACGGGCAGACGCTAAGGCACAATGGGGCGTCTGCCCCACCGGAGTTCGCACCATGGCCCTGCCGAAAACATCCGAGCGCCGTTTCACCTACGCCGATTACCTGAAATGGCCGGATGGCGAACGCTGGGAACTGATCGACGGCGAAGCGTATGCCATGTCGCCCGCGCCGACGATCAGCCACCAGACGCTGGTGCTCGATATTGCTCGGCAAATTGCCGATGCGCTCGACGGGGCCCCCTGCCGTGCCCTGATCGCCCCGGTCGATGTCCTGCTCCCGACCCCGGACGAAGCCGACGATCGCACCACCACCGTCGTTCAACCCGATATCCTCGTCGTCTGCGACCCCGCAAAAATCACCGAACGCAACGTGCGCGGCGCGCCCGACTGGATCATCGAAGTCCTCTCCCCCGCCACCGCCCGCCACGACCACCTGACCAAGCGCGCCCTCTACGAACGCGCCGGCGTCCGCGAATATTGGCTGGTTCACCCGGTCGACCGCGTCATCACCGCCTACGTGCTGCAAGACGGCCGCTTCGGCCGCCCGGAAATCGCCGACCTGGCCGGCGAACGCGCCCCGGCGATCTTCCCGGAAATCGTGATTCGCTGGCAGCCGATTCTGGAGAAGTTGCCGGATGGGGCGGCACCCAGTGTTGAATCACAAGCCAATTCCGAGCCTGGAACTTTATAATTCCATGTCTCTCATCCGGACGGCGAGGCTAAATTCTGGCTGACACCTCATATCCATTTGGCCATCTCGGCAGGGCTTGACCAACGTCAAATCCGCGAAGCACAGTCAATCGTTGAGACCCACATCGGAGCAATCACAAATGCCTGGCACAGTCATTTCGACACCTGAAGTTACCCATGTTTCAAAACATGGGTTCTGGTTGCTGCTCGCTGACGAAGAGTTGCTTCTGTCATTCGAGCAATTCCCCTGGTTTCGCCGTGCCACCATTGAGCAAATATGTCATGTCGAGCGGCCCGCGCCGGAACATCTCTACTGGCCCGAACTGGATATAGACCTCTCTCTTGCGTCAATCCGTTTACCGGAACAATTCCCATTGGTTTCACGAAGTGGCAATTGATCGAACCTGGCCCCTTTCTTTAACCTGCGGCATCACAGAAACCGTGGTCTGTCCCCAATGCCGTTAAGTTAAGCCATGTGCATGGTCTCATACTGGCTTGTAAGCCCGATGGCGAGCGGGTTTAACAAGCTGCCGGGTTCTTGGGAAGCTACGCTCCGGTCGCCGCCAT
>WBZP01002204.1_pt2 | contig 16810 bp, 12 predicted proteins | sample 5204301 | NCBI WGS metagenome assembly WBZP01 (sample SAMN12412401, study PRJNA552823) | activated sludge metagenome | isolation source: activated sludge from nitrification reactor of wastewater treatment plant... | place: USA: Pennsylvania | collected 2017
ACGTATCTCGTCTCACACGCAAAAGCCCTCGGGAATATGTACGCCGTGAATGTCCGGGAGGTCCTGAGCGACAGCCTGCGGACCGCGCTCACCGTCCTCGAACGGACCCTGGGTGGGGAACCACTGTCCACCCTGACCGCCCGGACCACCCGCAAGGCATGGGCAGCGCGCGGTGGTGAGTCCGGATTCTTCCGTGTGGATTCGATCCCCGAACTCGGGGTTCGCGCTCTGGTCATGGACGCGGGCCGTGTGGGTGGGCCGCTCCGGCTTGCCGAAGGCTATTCGGTATTCGAGGTCCTCGGGAAGCGGCGGATCGCGGACAGTACGGCGAAGTTCCCCCCCGCGGACTCCTTGATGATCCAGGGGCGGAAGATGCTCCGTGCCGAGCGGCAATTCCAGGCGGTCACGAATTCGGTGAGCGACATGGCGCGCCGGACCGGGACCCGCATCTATGAGGACCGTCTGCGTGCGCTCAAGGTGAACGATGCGAACATGGTCACGCGGCGCTACATCGGATTCGGCGGCGTGATCACCGCCGTCCCGACCATCTCCCCGATGTGGGAGTGGAAGGACCCCGAGCAGCCGAAGGCGATCCCGTAATCCCGCCGCTGCCGGGAGTGCTGCCATGAGCGCGCCACCCCGCACATATCTGACCGACAGGCCTCACCGGGACGCCCTCCGGGTGCTCCGTGCAACGTGGCCGATCGTGCTCTTGCTCTCTCTTCTCCTGACCCCGCGTGCAGGCCGTGCCGCCACGGATGCGGCCCCGCACACCGTGTCCATTCTCTTCACACACGACCTGCATTCGGCGGTCCTGCCACACCGCTCCGTCGCTGACGACGGAACAGCCCGGGAGTCGGGCGGGTATGCCCGTCTCGCAACCGCCATCGCGCGCGAGCGCTCCCGCCATCCGTCGTCGACCATCGTCGTCGATGCGGGTGACTACAGCATGGGTACGCTGTTCCACACGCTGGTGATGGACCGTGCCGTGGAACTGCGCTTGATGGGCATGCTGGGCTACGACGCCGGGACGTTCGGGAATCATGATCTGGATTTCTGGTGGGATGGTGTCGTGCGATCCCTGCATGCGGCACGGATGTCGGGAGACCGGGTCATCCCCTTGCTGACCTCCAATCTGGTCCTACCGCCGGACAATGCGGCCTTCGATCCGGTCCGCGAAGCATTTGCTTCCTATGGTGTGCGCGATCATCTGCTCCTCGAGCGGAACGGGGTCCGCATTGGCATCTTCGCGCTCATGGGCGATGACGCCGGACGTGATTGCCCTTCGCTCGATGGGGCCAGCGTGGGAGAGGCCGTGCAGGCCGCCGGACGCATGGTGGAGCTCCTGCGGACACAGGAGCACGCGGACGTCGTGATCTGTCTCTCGCACAGCGGCACATCGCCCGATCACTCCCGCTCCGAGGATGAACGCCTCGCCGAACAGGTCCCCGGGATCGACGTCATCGTCAGCGGTCATACGCACCGGACGTTCACGCGGCCCCTCACCATCGGGCAAACGAACATCGTTTCCGCAGGAGCGAACTGCACGAACCTCGGCGTGCTCGACCTTGCTGTGGGTGATGGTGCGGTGACCGTGCGTGGATACAAGCTGGTGCCCATCGATGCGTCGCTTCCTGACGATCCGGCCATCGCGGTACGCGCCGCGGCGTTCGTTGCGGGGATCGACTCGGTGTATCTCCGGCCCCTGGGGCTTGCGTACCATCAGGTCCTGGCCTTGAATCCCGTCCCATTCGAGACCATCGCGTACGGGTACGCGCATGGGGGTGAACTGCGCCTCGGTGATCTCATCACCGATGCATTCGCGTATGCGGTGCGGAAGGCCGAGGGGCCTGCCGCCCATCCGGTCGATGTGGTGATCCAACCCCTGGGCATGATCCGGCACTCGCTCGACCAGGGTCCGGTCACGGTCGAGAATGCTTTCCGCGTCCTCTCCCTCGGCCGCGGTCCGGACGGCGCACCCGGGTATCCGCTGGTGGCGACCTATGTGACCGGAAGCGATCTGCGGACGGTGCTCGAGGTGGGGCCCACGCTGGCATCCCTGAAGGGTGATGTCCACCTCCAATTCAAAGGAGTGCGTTTTGCCGTGAATCCGCACCGGCTGCCGCTGAACCGGGTGACCCGTGCGGAACTGGTGGATGATCAGGGCAACGTGCGGCCGATCCATCCGGATAGTCTGTACAGGATCTGCGTCGACTACTATACCGCGGTCATGATCGGGAGTCTGGGTGACCTGAGTTACGGTGTGGTCCGGGTGCAACCCCGCACCGCGGATGGTGAGCCGCTCACGGACATCCGCCGGGCGATCATCGATGCGGACAGTACGACCCCGGGGACCCAGGAGATCAAAGAGTGGCTCGCCCTGACGGCGTATCTCCGATCGTTCCCGGCGAACGGTGACGGCGGCACGCCCGTGGTGCCCGCACGCTACGCGGCACTCCAGGGCTGGTATGCTGAAGAGCCATCGTGGAAACCTGGTGCGCTCCTGCGGTCGCCCAATCAGTTCGCCGTTCGGGCAATGGGAGGGCTTATCGTGGTGTGCGGCACCGTCCTGCTGCTGATCTTCATCGTCCTCCAGGGGAGGGCGCGGCGGTTGGCCGATCTTCGGAAAGGGAGTGAGCAATGAACCGACGCATCCTGTTCCATTCGCCGGACATGGCGGACCTCGCGGCATCGGTGCGGGCTTCACTGCCAGGCTGGGAGGAAGGGCGGATCGATTGGGGGACCTTCCCCGACGGCATGCCCAACATCTTCATCCATGAGGCCCGGTCACTCGAGAACGCCCGCGTCGCGTTCCTCGCGTCCATCGGCGACGGTGAGGAACTCTTCAGTCAGATCGCGCTCCTGTATGCCCTTGCATCGTATCCGATCGACTGCTTGCGTGTGCTGATCCCGTATTTCCCCGCGGGCATGATGGACCGGGCGGACACCTTCGGCCAGGTGGTGACGTCGAAGGCGATGGCACGGATCTTCTCCGCGATACCGCCGGCCACGCGGACGGATATCACGGTGCTGGACATTCACGCATTGCAGGAGCAGTTCTACTTCGGGGATGCGGTGCGCGTCCGTTTGCATTCGGCCGTGCCGATGTTCCGCGATCTCGTGCTCAAGGCGGACGGCGGTACTCCGGTCACCGTGGCGTTCCCGGACGATGGCTCACGGAAGCGGTTCGCGCACGACCTGGAGGCCTTCGATCCGATCGTGTGTGTGAAGGTGCGGGAAGGGGACAAGCGCATCATCCGGATCAAAGAAGGGGATCCGCGCGGGAAGCATGTCTGTATCGTGGATGATCTGGTGATGAGTGGCGAAACGATGCTGGAGTGTGCTCGCGTGATCCGTGATGCCGGTGCCGCCGACGTCACGGCGTATGTGACCCACGCGATCTTCCCCGGGGAATCGTGGCGGCGTTTCGCGGGCGGTCCGATCTCCCGTTTCTACCTCACGGATTCCTGTCCTGCCCGGATCGCCCCGCTCCGCGGTCGGAAGCCCTTCGAGGTCCTTTCCCTGGCCGGGGTCCTGGCGGCCGACCTGCGGTGATGGGGCGGACCGATCGCCCACAGCGCAGCGGTGACCCCGTACCGTATCAGTGCTGAACGGCGTGGACCGCTTCGACCATGGCGACGACATTCTCCGGCGGCACATCGGCGAGGATGTTGTGCACCTGCTGGAACACGAATCCACCGTCGTGATGCAATGCCGTGATCTGCTCCATGACGTGCCGCTTCACCTGATCGGGCGTGCCCCGGCTCAGGACCTCGCGGGTATCGCATCCGCCACCCCAGAAGGTGAGCCGTGAACCGAAGTCCGTCTTCAGCCCCGATGCTTCCATGCCGCGGCATGTCACCTGGACCGGATTGATCGCATCCAGGCCCGCCTCGATCATGTCGGGGAGCAGTTCACGCACACCGCCGCAACAGTGCAGCATCACTTTGACGTTGGCAAGTTCCTTCGCCCTGTTCCAGAGTACCGCATGACGGGGCTTGAAGAACTCGCGATACATCGCGGGCGAAAGCTGTGGTCCGGTCTGCATGCCGAGATCATCGCCGAAGACGATGATATCGATCGACGGGCCGACACGCCGCAGATAGGTCTCGAGGTTCTTCAGGTGGTGGGCTACCACATGGTCCAGAAAGTCGTGCGCCTTTTCCGGTTCGCCCGCCAGAAGCATGAAGAACGTATCGTTCCGGTAGAGGAATTGGCCCACCTCGAGGAGATTGCCGCCGAAGAGCCCCAGGATCGCCCGGTCGGTGGACGCACGGAGGCGTTGCGCTCCCTCGATGAGGAGACGCTCCCCATCGGGCCCATCGACGAGCGGTCCGGGTGGCGAGGCGAAGCCCGTCCACATCGATTCCGCAAAGGCGGTCCCGAGGTCGTCGAAGTTCTCCTCGCCCTCCATGAAGGTGTAGTAGGTCTGCTCGAAATACAGTGCGCCGTCGGGCATCTGGGCCAGGATGCGGCCTGATGGCGAGCGGAGGATCCACCGTGAACCGTCCCGTTCGGGCTTGATCCAAATGGGTACCTGGCAGGGAGTGCCATCGGGCAGGACCCAATCGTGCCAGTGCCGGTCTTCGAGTGCGAACCCCCGCCCGAGCTCAATGGTATCGACACCGAACAGGTCCAGGACATCGGGGTCCACCACGGCCATCTGCTGGATGATATCATAGACCCGCAGTGGCCGGGGAGGGAGGCCGAGATGCTTCCGGAGCCGCGCATATGCGATGGCGTGGATACCGGAGGACCGGTGCCCCGAGATGTCCAGGGGCACACGGTCCGGTGTACGATGGTTCAATGCGGCGAGGACCCGTTCGCGTGACGTCATTTCCGGCGTTCCTTGAGCACGCTCTTCTCGAAGGTGGGTTGATTGCCCGCCATATTCAGGAACACATCCAGCGGGACCACTTCGAACTCCGGTCCGAGCTGATCCAGGATGCTTTTCACCCGTTTCACATCGCTGTATTCGCGTACGTGGACGAGCAGGAAATACGGCCGACGGGTGTTCAGCGTCGCCAGTTCCTTCAGGTCCGCCACCGCATCCGCTTCCGGTTTGTGTGGCCCGAGGTAGTAGTCGAAGGACATGAATGGCCGGCCGTTCTTGATCGTGTGCGTATAGCCTGCACCATAGCCGTTCACGAACCCGATGGCCTCGGGCATCCCGTCGTAGTACATGTCGATGATGCTCTGCGGCAGGTCGGTGTTCCCTTCGGTCTCGTCACCCTCGGACCAATCCATGGTCTCGAAGACCTTCAGATCCAGCACCTTCATCTGGTCACGTGCCATGGCGATGAGCTTCCTGAGGTACTCCGGCGGCACGGCCTTCGGATAGAGATATCCGGGTCCGGAGAGGCAGCCGATAAGGTAATCGTTCGGCGTCGCGGTCGTGTAGAAGTATTCCGCCATGCCCGGTGCCATCCAGGTGTAGTTCATCAGGCATTCCCAGGCGTAGGGGATGTCGCCGCGGCCGGGCTTCAGCCATGCACCCAGGCCCATGCCGTCGGTCTGCAGGCAGGTGACATAGACCTTCTCTTTCGGCATGATCTTCTCGCCGGGTTTGACGTGATGATTGTTCTTGAACGTGAACCCTGGCGAGGTCGGGATCTGTGCGCTGAAGCTGAGATTGGGGAGTGAGTTCAGTCCCTCCACCCGGTGCCCGAAGCTCGACGTGAGCGCGACATGCTCCTCTTCGAGGTCCTTCTTGTAGGAATGCCACCCCATCACCATCGACATCGGTTTCATCTCCGACAGCACCCGGCGTGCAAGGGCATATTCCGCGGTATCGGTCTTGCGTGTGGAGAGGTCCGTGAAGAAGACGTGCTGTTTGATGCCCCAATCGGCGACGGCGGGCTTCATCGTGGTACCATGTTCGCCGCCCAGCCAGATGATGTACTCCCTGCTGCATCGGGCCCAGTACTTGTCGTACGCCCACTGGTAGATCTGGATGTCCGATTGCCCCGTGAACTTCCCGCGGAAGTCCTCGACCGGCTTCAGGCCCGCCGCTTCCACGAGCGGGATCTCATCCTTGCTTACGACCACGGCCTGCTCCAAACCGGCAACGGTGTAGGCGATGATGAGGGAGGTCCGGACCTCCTTGTCCCATACCACATAGCCCTTCGCGAATTTCGCCAGGGCCTTCACCGCATCGGCTCCCGTGCGGAGCTCGGTGAACGTGTAGAAACGCTTGTCCTTGTAGAAGTCGTAGACCGAGTTCACGTACGTGAACGGCCAGTCCGCGGGATACAGCAGATACACGTTCGGACCCGTGATGTTGGCGAGTCCCTGCAACGAGATCATCATTGCGTTGTACGACAGATCCCCGGGGATCGTGAAATCGTCCTTCAAGCGGATCACATATCCCTGACGTGTCCCGGCCTTCTTGAACACGTATTTCATCGGCGGGCCCGCTTTGCGGGTGGACCGCGTGACGGTATACTCCAGCATTTCTTTCTCGGCCGTGAGGGTGTAGCGGTGTTCGATGGTCACCGGTTTTGCGCCCTGCGAGCCTTCGTGCTGGACCTTTTCGGTGATGACGAGCGCCCGGCCATTGTCCTCGACCCGTGCTGCCATCTGGCGTGTCGACCCTTCCACGCGGCGCATCCCCATGTACACGTTCGTGGGGTTTACCCAGCCGGCGAGCGGCAGGGTCACCTCTTTCGCCCCGGGGACGAGTGTCACGGAATCACGGAAGACCTGGCGCGCCCGCCATACCTGGACCACCGTCACCCCACGGTCGGATGTCCGGATGGTCAAGGCGAAGCTGCGGAAATGATCCATGTCCTGACTGTGTGCCGGGATCAACTCCCATGACCCGTCGAGCGACGGTGTCTGCTGGGCACAGAGGGCGGCGGGGAGGAGGAGCATGATCGCCGCGGACGCAATGATGCGAAGGAACGCTTTCATGAACGGTGGTCCTGAGTGGGATGAAGAGTGAGAAATGAAGGAACGGTTCCGGAGAACGCGGAGGCCGAACATGCCCGGCCGGTGATCGGGGGCGTGTCCTCCTCCGGCGTTCTCCGGTGCAACAACGAAGGTCAGCGGAGCATCAACATCTTCACGGAAGCGGTGCCGGTGGACGAGGTGACCCTGCAGATGAAGGTCCCGCTCGTAAGCAGACGGCCCGCATCATCACGCCCATCCCAGGACGCTGCATAGCGCCCGCTCGCCTGTTCCTGGTTCACCAGCGTCCGCACTTTCTGTCCCAGGAGCGAATAGATCTCAACGGACACCGGCGAACGTTCAGCGACGCCGTAGCGGATGACGGTGGTGGGGTTGAAGGGGTTCGGATAATTCTGCACCAGCGTGGGATCGATCGGGAGGTCGGCTTCGGACAGACCGGTCACGGCCGCCGTGACGCTCACCACCATCGAATACCAGAGCGAACCGTTCAGGTCCTGCTGCTGCAGCCGGTACTCGTACGTTCCGGGCGTCGGGATGGTCTTGTCGATGAAGGCGTAGGTCTTCGGTTCGGTGCTTGTGCCCGCGCCGGGCAGGAAGCCATCCTTCACCGCGACGAATGCCGCCGTGCCAGCCTGACGGCGCTGCAGCGTGAAGCCATAATTGTTGACCTCACTGAGGGTGCGCCATGTGAGTGACACGCCCACGCCGTCGGTCAGCGGTGTCCCGGTGAACGAGGAGAGGGTGATCGGGAGCGGCTTCTCGTCGGGGGGAATGAAGTCGCCTTCGGTCGTGTACGGGACCTCGAATGATGGCTGCGTACCCGGGCTGTTCAGCCGGTAGACGTAGGGGTTGGCCCAGGCAAGTGATGCAGCTTCGTTGGCGTTCAGGATCTCGAACCGGATAGCGCCGATCTTCCGCATCGTCGCTGCCGGTACGAGTGTGCCACTGTAGTCCGCGCCGCCAAGGAATTGGGTGTGCAGTTCAACGATCCCTCCGTCGTGGAGGACGAGGGTCATGTTGGCGTAATCCGCGTCGGTCTGCTGGTCCCACGCGCCATCCTCGGTCATGACCTTGGACGGGCATCCGATCGCGGTGTTGTTATAGGCCAGCTTGAATCCGGCGGTACCGAGCACGAACTCGGGTGAGGCGTTCCCGATCCAGAACGTGACGGTCAGCGTGTTGGCGGTGGTCTGCTGTGTGACGTTCACCTGATACGAGCCGGCAGCCGTGGCCAGCTGGCACGCGACGAGAACGAGGAACACCAGTGCGTAGAAAGGTGTACGGTGTGACATGAGATATCCTCCTGAGATGAGATGATTTTCGCCTTGCGAGCGGCGACAGAGCCACGAAGGGATGTGGATGTCTCACGTTGAATGAGCTCTGTAATATCCCTCTGGAGTGGGCAAAAGTCAAGCTGCGGCGGTTCGGTAAGGGAATGCGCCCCCTACTCCGCGTTTCCGAGCAGCAGAAGGCCTTTTCCTGTTCCTATGGTGAACGGCCCGGAAGCGTCGAATGTTCCCGCTTCCTGCGCGCCTTCGATCAGGGGTGCGGTCAACCGGGCCAGCCGCATGCCCCGGATGGTCAGGTGCACCTCCGTCGCCGTCGGAGCCCAGCTTGCCAGGGCGATCATGATCCGGCCATCCCGGCGGTAGACCGATGCGCGCACGTCCGGGTTGTCGGTCGTCACCGGACAGGAGGGGTCCCACCACCCGGTATACTCGGCATCCACGATCCCGAATGCGTCCATCACCTTCCAGAGCGGGCGCGGATCGCCGCTCCATGGCCACCGTTGCGTCATGCCGAACAGCATCCCGCGCCAGATGTTGCCTCCGTCCTGCAACATCTCGCTCATCAGCCCGAAGGGGATACCGGACATCTCCACGAGCCAGTAGTCCGCCGGGTTCGAGGCATCGAACATCTCCCCGTGCCAGAGCCGGTCATAGTACGGGTAGTGCTCCATGAACACGATCGAGCAGTTCGCGTACCCCGCCGCGGCATTGAAATGATTCCAGGAGTGCATGTCGATGCGCCTTCCGGTGTTCCCATCCGCATCCAGGATCCGCCGCGCGCGCCGCATCGACACGCGGTCCAGGGCCGTGTCATCCACGTACAGACCGTCGATCGCTGCGGTCCGGACGAGGTACTGGAGCCCTTCCAGATAGAAATTGTTCCAGCGTGAATCCGGTGTGGTGATCACCGCGAGATCGAGTTTTCCGCCGTACCGGGGGAAGGTGATCGTTTCCTTCCATGCCGGAATGATCCCGAGTCCAACATGCTGGCGGAGCCATGGGTGCGGCCCGAGGGGATTGATGATGGTCCATGGTGCACCCGGACGCCGGGGCATCATGATCTCGCCGTTCAGGCTGTACAACGCGAAGAACTCGGGGAGGTTCTGCGTGAGCTCCCGGGTCGTGTAGTAGATCTTCACGCGCAGGCTGTCGGCGTGCGCGCGGGCGATATAATCGCGCAGGACACCCAGCGACGCATCGCTGTACGGATAGTTGATGAACGGGTTCGCTTCTTTATTATGGTGGATGTTCATCACCGTGACACCGTTGGAACGCAACCACGCCGGGTTCTCCATGCCGGTGCCCTGATTCGGGTGATAGTACCGGTCGGTGAAGTGCATGTGCGTGTCGATCGGTTTGAAGGGGGTGAGATACCAATCGGTGACGAAGTGCAGTGTATCGCCGGCGTCCATTGTCCGCGGACCGGTGAATGCGGTGTAGGTCACGCTGCCCGGTTCGGTCCGGACCGTCACACCGCCTGTTCCCCATGAACGGGGGAGCCGCAACGGTTTGTAATCGTAGTAGAGGTTGATGAGCGGCCGCTCATACCGTTCATCCTTCAGGCGGATCATGGCGCCGCAATTCACGTCGCCGAGCCAGAGGGCGTCCTGGTGACGTGACACATCCCATCGCCAGTCGATGGTGGCAGGGCGGCGTTGCCCCGTGAGGCCCAGTCCCATCGCATACCGCGCGACATCCTGTTTCCAGGGGACCGTGAGCCGGATATCCTGCAGGGTGATAGCGGCGCCCGTCGTGAGTTCCATGTGCAGGTTCATGAAGCCGTCGTACTCGAGCGTGCCATGCACCGTGAGCGTCAGTGGCCCCGAAGAACTCGTGGCGCGCCAGGAGACCGCGGCCGCACTGCGATAGGTGAACGTGAACCGTTCCGGCTCCCATGCGGTGTTCATCACACCGCTGCACGTGAATGCCGGCGGTGCCGTGAATGCGTGTCGGCCCGTGGGGAGGATGCTGGTGTTGCTGCCGGAGAACGCGGAGGTGTACTGGGCCGGCAATCCTGTCGAGGCGAGCGTGACCTGCCGGCCGAGGATCGAAAGCGTCCGTGCACGTTCATCCACGGTGATGGGCGTGAAGGGGCGTGTGACGGAGGAATCGCCCTGCGCGATCCGGGAATCCAGCCACTGCAGGCGCGCAAGCCGCCAGGCATCGTGGGTCCCGCCATCCGTGAGCGGCTCCCCGCCAACGAGGAGCGTGACCTGGAATGGCTGTGTCGCGTCGCCCGCGCGCACCGCCCACGTGGCCTGGTAGGATCCAGGGTGAAGGTCTGTGGGAACGCTGATGCCCATCCACAGGGGAACGACGTGCGATGCCTGTATCGTGATGTTCTTGTGGAACGGAAAGCCGTCCTTGTTGATGCCGCCCAACGAGATGCATCGCATGGCGCTCGCATCGATGCGATGGCCGTCGGTTGAACGCAATGGCTGGAAGAGGACGTCGCATCCGTGGAGGTCGATGCTGTCCGCAAGGACGGCGATCTGGAAGGTCAGGAATTCTCCGGGGCGGGCCGAACCGCTGAACTGCCCGGGTTGTTCACTGCCGTCTGCGAACCACCGTGCGGGGATGATCGAGTTGCGCACAGCCAGCCGGCGGTGTTCGCCGAAGAGCCAGAAGGGTGCAGGATGTGTTGCCCGGAATCTGTCGAGCGTCGGTGCCGGGACGGCACTCTCCATGATCGTCAGGATCGTGTTCTCTGCGAGCGTGTCGAGTGCAGGGTCCGTGGTGCTCTGTGCCCGGGTGGCGTGCCGCATACTCACGAAGAGAAGGATCATGAGGGCGACCGTGATGGACCGGTGGCACCACCGGGTCGTGTCGCGGATGGTGCCGCACGGGGAGGGTGAGGGTGACTTGACGGCCCACCGGAACGGATGGTAATGCATAGGGATCCCTGCGAGTGAGAAGGCCCCATGACAGGGGCAGAAGCGGAACTGCTGGAATGTACTCACCGCCGTGCCGCCATGCAACCCCGGTTCGCGCCTCGGAAAGGCCCGTGTTACCGGGTAGACTTGATGATGGCCGATGCGCGGCCGGGGTGCGGTGACAGCAGGTCTCTACTATTATAATGGATGAGCACAAGAACGGGGGAGCAGTGATGGTGCGGACGTTCGTGATCGTGGCGATGTCCTGGAGCATCGCCGTCCATGCGCAGGTGCGTATCAGTCAGGTCTATGGCGGTGGGGGGAATGCCGGTTCGGTATGGACCCATGATTTCATCGAGCTTGTCAACGTGGGTCCGCAGCCGGTGGACCTCGCGGGGTGGAGTGTGCGGTATGCATCGGGCGCCGGCAGCACCTGGCAGTTGACCCCTCTCGCGGGGATCATCCCGGCCATGCATTATTTTCTGATCACCGAGGCGCCCGGCGGAGGTGGGACCACGCCGTTGCCGGCGCCGGATGTCGCCGGTACAATCGCGATGAGCGCGAGCGCGGGAAAAGTGGTCCTGATGTCGACGCAGGACCCTTTCTCCGGCGGGTGTCCGACCGGCCAGCAGGTGATCGACCTTGTCGGGTTCGGGTCCGCGGTAACATGTCACGAGGGGGATTCCTCGGCCCCTCCGCCGGGGGCAAAGGTGGCGATCCTGCGAAAACGAGGTGGGATGACGGATACCGGGAACAATGGTGCGGACTTCGAGACCGGACCTCCGGACCCGCGGAATGTCTCGTCTACGCCGCTCCTCATGGCCGTTGCGGATCTGCCGGCGCCCGTTGGGCCGGAGCCGGGGCTTTCCTGCTATCCAATGCCGTTCAATGGGGTCACACGTCTGCGCGTGACGCTGGCACGCTCCGGTCTGTACGAACTGCAGGTCATGAACATCCTGGGGGAGGTGGTACGCGTGCTCGCCCGGGGATACGGAGAGGCCGGTACGAAGGAGTTCCCGTTCGATGCCGGGGATCTGCCCACGGGTGTCTACCTCTGCTTACTCCAGGGAGAGGGGATCCGGTGCGTGAGCAGGGTGATCCTGATGCGTTGAAGAGGAGCAGGGGTGTGTTCTTTTTTCGATCACACCCACGACCCTCTTGGTTTCATCGATCCGTTTGGCTATGTTGCAGGGGCACCGCACAGAGGAAACGACATCTCATACGTGAAACGGTGGGCGATCTCTCCGGACCACAGCATCCACCCCGCGTCACGATGAACACCACGCATTCCAGCACTCGACGATCATGGTGAAACTCAGCACATCGGCGCACACACGCCTCAAGAAGGGCGGCGTCTGGATCCCCAGTCCGTTGGCCCTCGATGCAACACAGCGGCCATCCGAGCAATGGCAGCGTCTGCTCACGCTCTACTATATCCGGGCCGGGGCCCGGACCATCGTGCCCGGCGCGCACACGGGGGAATTCTCCGGCGGGGATCTCGCGATCTACCGGTGGTGGCTCGGGCTCATCAAAGAGATGGTGCGCACGTACGGCTCGCGCGAGATGTTCCTCATGGCGGCCGTGAGCGGACCGCAGTACATGCAACAGGCGGAGATCGCGGCGGCGAGTGGGTATGATATCGTGATGCTCGCACCCACCGCCTTCACCACCCGCAGCGATGATGAGGTGGTGCAGATCTACCGCGACGTCGCGAGCGTGATCCCGGTCTTCGGATTCGAATTGCAGAAGCTGGTCCCCGGTGCGCGGGAGTTCCATGGCGCCCTCTGGGAACGGATCTTCGAGGTGGCCTATGGGGCGAAGGCTGCGCCGTTCAATACGTACCGTGCACAGACGATGCTCGAAGCTGCCGCCCGCAGTCCGCGCCGCAAGGACCTCGTAATGGTCACGGGTAACGATGACCGGATCGTGGCGGATCTGGGCGGGTCCTTCCCGTTCAAGGCCGGTGCACGCACCGTGCGCATGGGCTACGCCGGTGGCCTCCTGGGCCATTTCGCGACCGACACGCATGCGGCGGTGCGCTGGGCGGGCGCCGTGCTCGCGGCGAAAAGCGGTAAACGCTGGCGACTGCCGGTGTCTGAGAAGGATCTCGCCCACATCGTGAACATGTGCAATGGCGCGCTGTTCGATGCGCGGATGGATTTCGCGAATTCGGTGTGGGGCGTGAAATACCGGCTGACCTCGCTGGGTCTGTTGCCGGGGCCGTACTGTTTCCATGAGAACGGGCGTCAGGGATTGGCAGAGGAGATCGATCGCGCCTATGCATTCCATCCAGTGATCAGCGACCGGGCGTTCCTGTCCGAGACGCTGGCCAGCATGAAACGAGAGGTAGGGCTCCCGCGGTGAACCTGACCGATATCACGACCAACGCGCAACTGCGCGACTACATGACGACGCCGACACCTGGGGTCCTTGCGTGCGTCCGCGCGATCCCGGGCGACCTGCTGGTGCTCGGCGGCAGTGGCAAGATGGGACCCGAACTGACCGAGATGATCGTGCGCGCGGATGCCGAAGCGGGCATCACCCGGAGGATCACGGTCGCATCCACGTTCAGCAATCCGCGTGAGCACACCGCGGAGCTTCTGGAAGGGTTGGGTGTCCGTGTCTTGAAAGGGGAGTTGACCGACCCCGCGTTCCTGGGAGGGCTCCCTGAGACGCCGAACGTGATCTACATGCCGGGGTTCAAGTTCGGCTCATCCGACAATTGGGAGAAGGCGGTGCATGTGAACTGCATCCTTCCGTACATGGTCGGCGAGAAATTCACCCGGTCGCGCATCGTGGTGTTCTCCTCCGCCAACCCGTATGCCTTCACGACATTCGCCTCGGGCGGTGCCCGGGAGGGTGATGCGCTGGACCCGAAAGGGGTGTACGGGTGGAGCATCGTCGCCCGCGAGAGCGCGTTCACGATCACGGCGCGCAGGCATCCGGATCAGCAGGTGAGTTTCTACCGGCTGGCATATGCCCAGCATCTGGCCTACGGCGTGCTGGTCGATCTGGCACGCTATCTCCTGGAAGGGAAAGAGATCTCCCTCTCCGTCCCGTACGTGAACCTGGTATCCCAGCGCGACGCGAACGACCGCGCGATCCGCTCGCTGGAGATCTGCAGCAATCCCCCCTCCATCCTGAATGTGTCCGGCCGGCCCTACGCCGTGAAAGACATCGCATGGCGCCTGGGCGAGATGCTCGGGAAGCAACCCGTGCTGGTCGGCGATGCACCCGAGTACTCCCAGGTGGTCAATGATGACCACTGTGTCCAGCGGTTCGGGCCGTACCATGATGCGGTCGAGGCTATCATGACCGCGGTGGTACGGTGGGTCCGCAATGATGGCACCTACTGGGGCAAACCAACGAAGTTCGGCGAAGTCAAGCGGGAATACTGATCCATCTCCACCACCACGAGGAGAAACACGGCAATGGGAACGACCACACCCACCGCAACCCGGCGGCACGTTCTTGGCACCCTTGCGGCCACGGCCGCGGCGGCCGTGCTTCCGGTCCGCTCGATCTTCGGGGGGATGCACGAACCCGCATCAGCCGCTGCCACCCCATTCTCCATGCGCTATGCACCACCATTCGGCATGTTCGAGGGCAATGCGGGGAAGGATCCGCTCGATCAGATCCGGTTCATGGCCGATCATGGGTTCCGCGCGATGTTCGACAACGGGCTGATGCAGCGGCCCGTCGCGGAACAGGAGGCCATTGCCGCGGAGACCACCCGCCTCGGGATGGCGATCGGCCCCTTCGTGACGTACGCCGATTTCTCCGTGACATCCTTCGTCAACCGCGACCCTGCCGTGCGGGACATGATGAAGGAGAAGCTGACAACCGCGATCGCGACCGCCAAACGGACGAATGTGCGGACCACCCTCGTGGTCCCCGGGCGGTACGACCAACGGATGGACTGGGACTATCAGACGGCGAATGTCGTCGAGAACCTGAAGTGGTGCTCGGGGATGTGTGAGCAGGCGGGCATTGTCATGGTGATCGAACCGCTCAACCCGAAGGACCATCCCGGCCTGTTCCTCACCAAGATGGCGCAGGCCTATCAGATCGTGAAGGCCGTCAACAGTCCGTCGTGCAAGATCGTCATGGACATCTACCACCAGCAGATCACCGAGGGGAACATCATACCGAACATCGATGCCTGCTGGGACGCGATCGGCGCGTTCCATCTCGGGGATACGCCGGGACGGAAGGAGCCGGGCACGGGCGAACTGAACTATCGCCGGATCTTCCAGCAGATCCGGTCGAAGGGGTATACGGGCGTGTTGTGCATGGAGCACGGGAAGAGCAAGCCGGGGAACGAGGGGGAACTCGCGGTGATCGAGGCGTATCGGTCCTGTGATGTTCTCGAACGCTGATCTCATCCGACGGTCCAAAGGAGCATCGATCATGAATGCAGAACAAGCGGGTTTCAGCAGGCGGGACTTCCTCCGCACGGCGTCGGTTGTAGCGGTGGGTTCGTATCTGTACGGCAATGAACTGGTGAACGCTGCGGAGAAGGGGCCGATCCGCGTCGGCCTCATCGGTTGCGGAGGCCGTGGTACCGGTGCCGCCGTGGATTGCGTGACGGCATCGTCCGATGTCGTCATCACGGCGATGGGCGATCTGTTCAGCGATTGCCTGGAGAATGCCCTCAACGCATTGAAGTCGCGGCTGCCCGCGCAGAACCTCGCGGTGACACCCGACCGCTGCTTCACGGGGTGGGATGCGTACAAGCAGGTGCTGGCGTGCGACGTCGACCTGGTCATCCTTGCGGCACCGCCGTTCTTCCGTCCATCGCATCTGGCCGAGGCGGTGCGGGTGGGCAAGCACATCTTCATGGAGAAACCCGTTGCGGTGGACCCGGCAGGGGTCCGGTCAGTGATCGCGAGCGCGGCGATCGCGAAGCAGAAGTCCCTGGCCATCGTTGCCGGTACGCAGCGGCGCCATCAGGCCCATTACGTCGAGGTGATGAAACGGGTGCATCGGGGGGATATCGGCGAGATCGTAGCGGGGCAGTGCTACTGGGATATGGGTGCGCTGTGGCTGGAACGTGCCGCACAGAACTGGGAGAACCGCACCGCGAAGAACTGGTCGGCGATGGAGTGGCAGGTCCGCAACTGGCTGTTCACCGTGTGGTGCAGCGGCGACCACATCGTGGAGCAACACGTGCATAATCTCGACGTCATGAACTGGGCCATGGGTGCGCATCCGGTGAAGTGTGTGGGCGTGGGCGGGCGCGCGGCGCGGACGGACCCGATGTTCGGCAATGTGTTCGATCATTTCGCCGTGGAGTATGAGTACCCGAACGGTGCGCGCGTCATGAGTATGTGCCGCCAGACCGCGGGCGTTATGGGGAATGTGTGCGAGCGGGTGATCGGCACGAAGGGCCATGCCTACACCGATGGTGCAGATGGCTACATCAAGGGTACGAAGCCGTATGCCACGACCACCCCATCCCCGAATCCGTATGTCCAGGAGCATGCCGACCTGATCGCCAGCATTCGCGCGGGCAAGCCGCTGAACGAAGCGGAGCGGGTTGCGGAGAGCACTCTCACGGCGATCATGGGACGCATGAGTGCGTACACGGGTCAACCGGTGTCGTGGGACTGGCTGATGAAGGGGTCGCAGCTCGACCTGACGCCGCCGCATTTCGAGTGGAAGGACCTGCCTGCCCTTGAGGTCGCTGTCCCCGGGGTCACCAAGCGCGTCTAGCATCATCCGGCCGCAACGGCCGGG
>WBZP01003551.1_pt1 | contig 16809 bp, 15 predicted proteins | sample 5204301 | NCBI WGS metagenome assembly WBZP01 (sample SAMN12412401, study PRJNA552823) | activated sludge metagenome | isolation source: activated sludge from nitrification reactor of wastewater treatment plant... | place: USA: Pennsylvania | collected 2017
ACCCTGAATGAACCTCACCTGTTCGGCGTAAGGGCTAATCACGGCTACATTTTTACCTTTCAAATGTTCCAGTTGTTGAGTTATATGGTTTTGAAGAATGGTCCATTCCCCCGGATTGAAGAGCGACATCGACTCAGGCTCCCTCACTTCTTCATATCCTGTGCCTGCCGTATCAATAAACTGCAGAGCCGCTTGATCCTGATTAAGTTTTTGGTCAGTTAAATAATCAGGGGAAGTCAATTGTCCTTTGTAAAAATATTGATTGGGAAAGGAAAGGATGTCATCATTCATCCTGTATTGCACATTTAATAAATGGCCCGGCACACCACGCTCCAGCAAATGATCCAGGAGCGTCATTTGTAAACCCAAACTAACTGCCCGGGCAGTTTTTACCGTTGGTGGCAATTGCATTGGATCCCCGGCAAAAATGACCTTTTGTGCTCTGGACATGGCTATCCAACACTCGGGTTCCGAAGTCTGACTGGCCTCATCCACCACAAGGGTTTCAAAAGTCAGACGATTGAGCAAAGAAGAGGAAGAAGACATCAAAGTAGTGACAATTACCTGTGCATTCTGCAATACATTATTAACCATCTCATCTTCCAATTGATCAGCATACTGGATCGTAGTCCGTGCCTCCGAAAACAACTGTTTTCTCATGGCCCTTTCTTCCTGACCGAAAGAACGCTTAAATTTGGCAGCCTGTTTCCTGATTTTTTCTGCCTCGATTCGATACTTTTTTATTTGATCCCATGCTGCATTTGCCCTAACCTTTTCATCCAGGGTTATTTTGAGCACATCATCTCCTATCCTACTCAAATTGCCCAGCCTTACCGTGTCCAGGCCTGCTTCCAAACATTTCAAAGCCAGCAAATCGGTAGCGTGATTGGAGGAGGCGCAAACCAGGATTCTTTTTTCAACCATGGTCAACTCTTTAATCATTGCCACCAGTGTGGTAGTTTTGCCTGTGCCCGGAGGGCCATGAATAATAGCAATCTTGTCGGCTGCCAGAGCATGCGAGATCGCTGAAGTCTGAGATGCATTGAGCAGCTTGTGATGGTGTTTTAATTCAATTGGATTTGAATGATTGAGGGCTTCATTGGCATAAACAGCTTTTTTCAAATGAAACAACGACCCTTTTTCTGCCTGGATTACGCGGGTCAATGCATCCTTCATGTTGGCAAAAGGTTTTTCATCATAAACCAGTTCAACTGCGTTGATATGGGACAATGGAATCTCCAGATCATCCACATCATCCGACCTGCAGAGAAGTTGCATCTGGTTTTTACCCAACCTCATGATGGTTCCTTTGAGGAAGTCAGTTGACCCGGATCTCACCAATTGCAAGGACACCCCATTGCCCTCCCTGAATTTATTGGCATGCTCAGAAGGAATGGACCTTTCTATTTTGATTTCCAGGTAATCGCCCAGGGTGTGGCCGGAATTAACAAAATTTACGGGATGCCATGCGATGCCGGCTTTTACTTTTTCTTTCAGAGATTTTTCTTCCATTTGCTCGCGGAAGAACCGCTCTTCGTCGGCTCTTTCTGCTTCAACAGCATCCAGCAATTGGAACAACCGATCATTCATGCTCATCTCCCCATCGATAGGTTTGCATCTCTATACCTAACAAATCAATGATCCTGTCTACCACCGTGTCAACTGCTTCTTCAATGGTCGCAGGCTTGCTGTAAAAAGAAGGGATGGCAGGACAGATAACGGCTCCGGCCTCTGTTAGTTGGGTCATATTCCGAAGATGTATAAGGTTGAATGGCGTTTCTCTTGGCACCAGGATGAGTTTTCTTCTTTCCTTCAACATCACGTCAGCTGCCCTGGTTAGCAGGTCATCTGAAATGCCGTTGGCAACTCTGGCAAGCAGCCCCATCGAGCAGGGGCATACAACCATGGCGTCATAACGGGCAGAACCGGATGCAAAGGGTGCAAAAAAGTTTTTATTATCGTAGATCTTCAGACCCGGCTTTTCCAGCGGTTGGCTTCCCATTTCCAGCTGCCAGTTGACGGTAGCATTGGCCGACATCACAACGGCTATTTCACACTGGCCGGATGCAGAGAGTTTGTCAATCAACCTCGATGCATACAAAGCGCCACTGCTTCCCCCAATTCCCAATACAATTTTTTTCATGTTCATTTAACCGCTACTCCGGCAAAAAGTTTTACCCCATTTTATGTACCGGACACTGAACCGGAAAGAAAAATTCTGCATTTTGACAACCATACACAGAAATCATTGGTTTCATTTAATGATTTATTCAGACGACAAGAAAGAATCCTCACAAAAATAACGAAATAGCAAGACCATGGCAATTGAAAACCTAGATGAGCTTTGGATTGGAGATAAAGTCCGGTCGGTAAAAGACGGCAGGATAGGCAGCTACCTGGGTAAATCAATAAATGGAACCGCTAAAATCAAATACGGCAAAGAAGTTATAACCATGCATCCCTCTGAACTGGAATTGGTAAAAGAAGAAGATGAAACTTCTTTTGATATGCTGGATTGGCTGGAAGAGCCCCATGGAGTGCCAGCTCAAAAATCAAAAAATGCTACATTCTCTGCTGAAATTGATCTTCATTTTGATGATTCAAAAAGAGGTGCCCTTACCCCACAACAAGTGTTGGATCATCAATTGGAGTCTTGTAAGAAACACATAGACACAGCCATCGCCAGAAAGATGAACAGGATAGTAATCATACACGGAAAAGGAGAAGGTATCTTGAGACACCTGGTACATCAACTGTTGGAAAACTATCGGGAGGTGCAGTGGAAAATGATCATCAATCAAGGGGGTGCTACAGAAGTTATTTTTTATTACAGATAAGCTCTGCATACCGCCTGATTGCTTCGGCCAATTGTAAGACAGTTCCGGGATTAAACTCGTAATAAAGATCTGGTTCAATGAGTTCAACCTCCATCAGCAGGAATTGATCTTTATGTATGACACCGTCGACCCTGGCAAACAACAACTCTTCTTCTATACTTTGCAGAAGAGCTTTTGCCCTTTTGATGAGTTCGTAAGATGGCTGACAAACCTCATACTTACCGCCATAAATAGACTGAACTCTGAAATCAGCTGCATCAGGTACCTTTTTTACAGCATGTGAAAACTCCTTTTCAATAAACAGCAGAGATATTTCTCCCCCTTCCTTTATTTCGGGAATGTATTTTTGAATCAACCAATCCTCCCGTTTTAACAAAGAATCATAATAGTCTGCTGCTATGTCCACTTCAGACCGCAGAAAAAGGCGGGTTTCAAAAGCACCGGCAGAAACAGCGGGTTTAATCACAAATTGTTCCCAGGTGTGTGGTATCACTTCATCCAATGAAGCTGGATTGCCTGCCTTCCAAAAAACGGTTGGGATAATTTCAAAATCAGACTGCAACCCTTTCAGGTAAAACTTGTGGATATTTTTTTCTACTACCGATAATGGATTGAGTGTAGGTTTATCCATTTTACGGAGTCTGGCCAAAAATTCAAAGAAGAGATCCTTTTTCTCACAATAATCCCAGGTATTCCGAAATACAAACAAATCCCATGCTTCCGGCCAGAGCATTTCATCATCCCACACAACAGGTAAAGCATCCATTCCCAAATCCCTGAGGGCCAATAAAAGTTCCTGATCTTTTGCGTACAGATCCGGAAATTTGCTGCAGGTAAGCATGGCAATGCTGCACATTTCTACTATTTTGAATTACAAAATTAAATATGGTACAAATTTGAATAAAAATCAAAACTTTATTTTGCAAACGTCGAATTTTAGTAACACAATTGCAATATAATTTGGCTTCTCTACATAAACTAAGAAAGGAAGAATGCTGTAAATACAATATATTTGTAACATGATAACTGCCAAGTCCATTGAAGAGGTGATGAGTGCCGTTAAGATTGAAGATGTCATCGAAGACTTTGTCAATCTTAAAAGGAAGGGCACGAATTATACCGGACTTTGCCCATTCCACGATGAGAAGACCCCTTCATTTGCGGTATCACCATCAAAAGGAATTTTTAAGTGTTTTGGTTGCGGCAAAGGGGGCTCAGCACTGAATTTTATCATGGAGCACGAATCCATGAGTTATACAGAAGCCATTCGTTACCTCGCCAATAAATATCGCATTGAACTTGTTGAAACGCAGCAGACGCAGGAAGAAAAAGAAGCGAAGGAACTGTCTGACAGCCTTTACATCCTAAACGATTTTGCAAGACAGCATTACCAGGACCAACTTTTCAATACCGATGAAGGGAGGTCAGTTGGCCTTAGCTATTTCAAAGAAAGGGGATACCTTGAAAGCACGATAAAATCATTTGGATTGGGATATGCTCCCAATACCAAAGATGGATTCACCCAGGCTGCACTGAAAAAACAATTTAAAGAAGAACACTTAAAGCTATTGGGATTGACCACGAGGTCAGACAATGACTTTTTCAGATCCAGGGTGATGTTTTCTATCCACAATCTGAGTGGCAAGGTGGTTGCCTTGGCGGGCAGGATCATGACCAATGATAAAAACCAGCCCAAGTACATCAATTCTCCTGAGTCTGAGATATACATCAAACACAAAATCCTTTACGGTATTTACCAGGCAAAGACAGCAATCCGCAAAGAGGATGAGTGTATTTTGGTCGAGGGTTATACGGATGTAATTACCCTGCATCAGGGTGGTATTCAGAATGTGGTAGCCTCTTCGGGCACGGCACTCAATAAAGAACAGGTAAAACTCATCAAGAGGTTTACCCAAAATATCAAACTAATTTACGATGGAGACCCTGCAGGCATCAATGCAGCTTTGAGAGGACTCGATATCATCCTGGAAGAAGACATGAACATCCGGTTGGTATTATTGCCGGATAAAGAAGATCCCGACTCTTTTTTCAAAAAACAGGGCACTGAAAAGTTTTTACAATTCTTAAAAGAACAGGAGAAAGATTTTATCCTCTTTAAAGCAGATTATCTGCTTCAATTTGCAGGCCAGGACCCTATTAAAAGGGTTGAAGTTTTTAAAGAAATCATTCAGTCGATTGCCAAAGTGGCCGATCATATGAAACGTCACACCTACATCAATCTATGCAGCAATCTGATGAAGATGGATGAACAAATCCTCATCTCAGAAGTTGCCAAGGTGATTGACCAAAACCTCAAAAACAAGAGGGTTCAGGAAAACAGGGATAGAATACGTGCAGGCAAAGTTGAAGCGGCCAAAGCGGATTTTGAAAAAAATGTGCAGTACGAAGACGACATGCCTGTGCTCCCCCTCACCACCCGCCTGACCGGTGATGAATACCAGGAACGCGATTTGGCGAGGATCCTTATATGTGGCTGCGACAAACCCTATTCTGAAGAGTCGGGCATTACCATTGGCGAATATTTGCTCACCAACATTGAGGATAGTCTGGATAGTTTTGAAAACCCACTTTATAAAAAAGTTTTTATAATCGCTCTGGAATCTATGCAGAAGAAAGAAATGCTCAACCCCCACACGTTTGTGCATCATACAGACAATGAGATTTCTATCCTGGCCATAGATTTTCTTTCAACACCTTATGCACTCGCCAAATGGGATGAAAGAAATATTTTTCTACAGACCCAAAAACTTCCGGACGAGAACTTCCCCAGAGACGCCTACCAGGCAATCATGCGTTTTAAACTCAAAAAGATCGGAAAAATCATTGAACAAACCCAAAAAAACCTTTCTCAGCAGAGCGAAATGGACGAAGAAGATAAGAAACTGGAATTGAGGGTTTTGATTCAGATGCAAAAAGAGCGAAATGAAATTGCCAAAATGCTCAACAACGTTATTCTTCCCTGATGGATGTTAAAAAGGACAGAGCACTGGATTTGAACCTCCAAAGCTGGCAATCGTCGTTGGTTATAAGCTCGGTGGAGGGAAAAAAAATGATCTACGATCCTCTGCGCAAAAAAAACCTGGTTTTACAACCCGAGGAGTGGGTAAGACAGCTTATCATTGCCTTTCTGCATAAGGGTTGCCATTTCCCATTATCAAGGATGGCCATAGAAAGAGCACTACCCATCAATGGTAAAAACAAAAGATTCGATCTCATCATTTTTGACAAAAAAGCACAACCCTGGATGTTGGTTGAATGTAAGTCATTTGATGTTAAACTCAATGAAAAGACAGCACTTCAGGCAGCCGAATACAATGCCGAGCTGCGATGTCCCTACCTGATGATCAGCAATGGTGTTGAAACTTATGTTTGCGAAGTAAACTGGAACCAAAAGACGACTACCTTTTTAGAAAGTATCCCCTCTGCACATTGATTACAACCGTTGATTGGTAATGATGCTGTGTAAAGTCTCCAGCATCGTAAATTGAAAATCCACCTTCCCCATTTTGGCTTCTGCATTGAAATAGCGCTTATTTTGGCTGTAGGCAAATACCGACATAGAGCCATCATCCAATGGATTTTCATTTTGCAAAACAACACTCATTTTTGCTTTTTGTAAGGCATCGAAATCTTCTGCCTTGGTCACAATAAAAAAATCACTGTTGTTGATTCCGGGGTTGATGTAGATGGCATTGGCTGACATCGATGATTCTGAAGCCAAATCATTTTTCATTACATAGGAAGTAATGTTGTAAGACTCCGGCATCAATTGACGGCCAAACCAGCCTTTGCGTTCACACGAAGCCGGATGATTCTTGTTGTTGTGCAGAGCCACGATGGTTTCATAACTTTTTACTTCAGACCAAATCGCCTTCGATAACATTTGTACAGCGTGTAATGCTTTCTCTCTGGAGGTGTTCGATGCATGGTTGTGTTTAATGTTTTGTATTAATACAGTATCATCCCCCGTGAAAATCCTGTTGGGATCCACTTCAAATTTTGAACCGTCGATTTGAAAAGTGATGTTGCGATTTACCGTGCCCGGTGCAGAATGCCGTATGGTCAGGAGGGTACCCCCGTGCTTTAGCAACATTCTAAACCCGGCTTCCAGGGACGCTGTCTCGTTTTCGTGAAGATGCACATAACAATATCCAGGAGTTTTGGTGCCGACTTTGTAAACCTGCAAAACAACACTGTCCGGTCCCAACTTGACCACCTTATTTAAAACGTCTATTTCCTGTGCATTCAAATATGGTGCAAAGGCTATAAATACAATCCATGTCGTATAAAACGATTTAATCCAGAGCATCCTCTAAAGTTATTTTACCGATTAAATCCAGGCGAATGGCATGCCCTTCAATGCTACAATATTCAGAACCATCCAAAGTATATATATCCCGAATGATGCCTTTCACAACAGGCAGATCAGGCCTATGGGTCACCAGCATAACCTTATTGTTTTGCATGGCATAAAGAACCAGCTGGTCGTAAAAATCGCAAGAAACTCTTTTGTAATGACGGATATCATCCATAATCATGAGTTGAATACCTTGCAAATATTGCTTTTTTTATTTATATTTAAACAAAAATTCACAATGGAAACCACCGTAATTAAAACTTTCAATGACTCTTTTGAAGCCAATCTGGCTTTGGCAAAACTTGCTGAAAACGGTATATCCGCTATTTTGGAAAATGATACGCTGATGGTAAATCCCGGCAATATCAACAACCAATTCATTTTACTCAAGGTAATGAATTACGATGTTGAAAAAGCATTACTGGTATTGGATATGGTTGAGATGGAATAAAAAGGCAACAGCGTTAATCATAGCGGGGTATCCAAAAAGAAAAAAGATGCATTACTTTCAATGCATCTTTTTTTTAATAAACTTATAAACTAATGATGAAAAAATTCTTATGCCAGGGCTGCAAGGTCTCTGATGAGAATGCTCTTGCGCCTTAGGTGTATTTTGTTCTTACTTTTCAGGTCATTCAATACTGTAGTTACAGTTTGTCTCGAAGTACCTGTGAAGTTGGCGATGTCTTGCTGGGTTAAACCGTGTTTTATCAGCATTTCCAGTCCAACTTTTCTGCCGTTGTTTTCAACGTTTTCTTTCAAAAATTCAACGATTCTTTGTCTTGCATCTTTGGTTGCAAAATTGTGCAATCGTTCTTCATTTTTTTTGATTTTTTCTCCGATCATCTCTATGACCTTGAGGTTAAAATCAAAATTATTTTTCATTAGCGTCTTAAAACAGTCCACGTTAATGGATATTATTCTTGTCTTTTCTTCTATTGTGAAGGCATTAAACTGTGTGGTTTCCTGCCCGTATAAACAGCATTCTCCGAAAATATTGCCTTTGTGGAGAATCATTGAGATGTGTTCTCTGTCATCTTCAGGATTCGAAACCTTTACGGACCCTTCTACTACAAAATAAACAAAACTGCAGGGGGTATTTTTCGCGTAAATGAGGTTTGAACTTCCTTGATCTGAGATCACCCTCGAATTGGCCATTAAATACATTTTTTCTTCATCGCGCAGGGCATCAAAAAATCTTAGACTCTGAAACTCAGTCAGAAAATGAGCTGTCATTAACATGGTTATAATATTGTGTTGTGTAAGTTACTTTTCAGACAAAGCAATCAAGGGTATACCCCTACTCTTTTTCAAATTTTTTTGAAATTTTTTTGACACTTGAAAAGCAGGACTGAAATAAAAGAGGAAATAGTGGGCTGGAAGGGTTCTTATTTTGCGCAAGATTAACCGAGAAAAGAACTTTAAATGGCAAAAATTATTTACCTAAGACCAACAGAAGTCATTAAAAAAAACAAAGCCGCTAAAAAAGCGGCTTTGTTTTTGTGGAGCTGGGGAGATTCGAACTCCCGTCCAGATGAAGCAATCATAAGCTTTCTACATGCTTATCCTGTACTCAGTTTTTAGGCTTTCGCTCAGCATACAGGCAGCGTTGCAATTGCCGATCCTCTGTTGTTTCGGAATCTCATAGAGGCATTTGATTTCCCTATCCTGAAGAGTTGAAAGCGGCCAGCTGTGTATCAGGCGTCAAGCTGGAGGCTTAAAGGCTTTATAATCCTAGATTACGCAGCCAATGCGAAGTTAGATTCGCCAATCATTGTTTGATCACCATTTATTGCGGAGTGAGCAATCGTGCTCCGGCATGCTTACTTACCATTGGCATTCCCTGTCGATACCAGTCAACCCCAATATGTAGTAATTACCTCTTTAACACCTCTTGGCACTAAAAAGTTCCATTATGTAAAACTGATTGATTATCAAGCCAATTCACGAATAATTGGACAAGTCATACAGTGTGACCCTCCCCTTGCCCGCGACAATTCATTGCTGGGTATGGTAATAATGGTATTGTCCAATGTATTGACATTGATGGCACCATCCTCTACCTTTTCAAGAAAATCATAAGCAGTGATGACATTGTATCCAGCATTTTTAAACGCTACCTCAGTCCTTGGATTACGGTCATAGGTAATGGCTACTCCGGGCTTAACCGCTACTAGATTACATCCATCCGTCCATTGCTCTCTTTCCTGGTAAGGGCTGACTCCGTTTCCGGCGAAAATAAAACGCATATCAGGATTAATTTCCGACCAGATGAAATTCTTTACTGAATCGTATTCTGCCGAGCCACCATCCCGTCTGTAAACTTTAACATTACTGCTATTGCCGTCGTAAACAATGGGTTTAAAACACACAATATCGTTGGTGTGTATCCGGGTAAACAACGTATCAATGTGCATGTATGATCTGTCATCCGGAATGTTGATTTGAACCACATTGTCGATCACGCCTCTGTCAAAAAGTACTTCCTTGAGCGAGTGAATAGCATGTTCGGTGGTTCTTTCACTGCAGCCAATCAACAAATATCCTTCATTTAAAATCATAACATCACCCCCTTCCATGCTTACGGATTGTCCCATTTTGGAGGGCGGAAATGCATTGAGGTCATTGAGATTGATAACCTTCGATTGGGAATTGGTTTCTGCAAACAGAGGGTGGGCTGCAAAAATAAATCGGGTAAGCAAATTTTCTCTGAACCTGGCCGTTTTGGCAGCTTTGGTAATGATTACATGATCATTTACAGCTACGGCAATATCCCTTGTAAAAATAAAGTTGGGAATAGGGTCAAAATAAATATGGTCATCTTCCTGCTGATACCCGGTTACCAGCACCTGCGTTAAGGTTTCATTGTCCATAGACTTAAGCGCATCGGCATCACTGCTGGGCAATTCTTCGTATTGCACGGCTCTGTTGATGAGTTCCTCCCTTTTATCAGGATCGGCATTCAATGCCTCTAAAATCAATTTTTCGGCTTCATGAACATTGTCCTGACCCACAAACTCATCCAAAACATCGGTAAATGTATCGTGCTCATCCATCATTTGCGGCACATACACAATATCATCAAACAACAACTCTGTAGCCCTTTTTGGGGTAATGCGAGAGATTCCCCTGTCAGGTCTGTGAACGATTACTTTTTTTAGCTTTCCTATTTCTGAGCTTACGCTTACCATAGCTTGCATTTTGGGCAAAGGTAAGGCAATTTTTCCTGACCAACAATCCTATCGTGTCGTTACATTTGACTCATCAGGGATGAACCAATGCCTTTTTATACTGTTCTTGCAAGTATTCACTATATTTGAAAGAAAAAAATGAAAAACTTAATTTACCTACTGTTTATAGCCATTTTGGGTGGTTATCAGGATATAAATGCACAAATTAATACACCGGCGGCCAGTCCTTCAGCCAGTGTGAGTCAGGTTGTTGGTTTATCTAAAGTTACCGTTGATTACAGCCGTCCGATGTTGAAAGGAAGGCAAATGATGGGCAGTAAACTTATACCCTATGGCAAGGTCTGGAGAACAGGTGCGAACAAAATCCCCAACCTCACCATTTCTGAAGATATTATGTTGGAGGGAAAAGAAGTCAAAGCAGGTACTTATGGCATGGTAACCATACCGGGCGAACAGACCTGGACCATTATCCTTTCATCCAATCCCAATCAATGGGGTACCTACAATTACAAGGAAGCTGAAGATGTATTGCGCGTCAACGTAACGGCAAGTCAACTCAGTGTTGCTGAAGAACAATTTACCATTGGCTTTCAAACTACCGGACCAACGAGTGCCGAAATGTTCATTAAATGGGAAAAAACAATGGTGCCTGTTAAAATCAGTCATGATGCTGATAAAAACATCATGAAAGAAATAGCAGAAAAGACAAAAGCGGCAGAGGTAACTTCAGATACATACTACGATGCTGCCAATTACTATTATGAAAACAACAAAGATCTCAATCAGGCTTTTGAATGGGCCAATAAACTGGTTGAAATGGACAAACAATACTGGACTTATTACGTAAGAGCCAAGATTGCTGCAAAATTGGGTAAGTGCGATATCGCTCTGGCTGATGCGCAAGCTGGACTTGCATTGGCAATGAAGGAAAATGATGCTGCTTATGTAGAGAATCACCAGCGAGTGATCAAACAATGCAGCGGTAAATAAGGGATTCAATTTTCGAAAAAAAGCAGCGTATGCAACAGGATCTGACCTTTAATCAGAATGAAGATTTTATGGGACAACTTTGTGCCCAGGTCAACTACAAGCTCGCAACCATTCAACAGGGAGGTGGGCAGACCAGAATACAAAAACAACACGAAGCAGGAAAGCTCACCGCAAGAGAGAGGATTCAGTATCTTTTGGATAAAGACAGTGAATCTTTTGAGATGGGGGCCTTCGCGGCCTATGGCATGTATGAAGACGAAGGTGGTTGTCCTGCAGCAGGGGTTGTTTGTGTGCTGGGCTACATCCAGAAAAGACTATGTATGGTCGTGGCAAATGATGCTACCGTAAAAGCAGGTGCATGGTTTCCCATGGCAGGTAAAAAGAACCTGAGAGCACAGGAAATAGCTATGGAAAATCATATTCCCATCATTTATCTGGTAGATAGTGCAGGTGTGTATCTTCCCATGCAGGATGAAATTTTTCCGGACAAAGAACATTTTGGCAGAATTTTCCGCAACAACGCTGTCATGAGTAGCAAAGGTATTGTACAAATTGCTGCCGTGATGGGTAGCTGTGTTGCAGGCGGAGCCTACTTACCCATTATGTCGGATGAAGCCCTGATCGTTGAAGGTACCGGTTCAATCTTTTTGGCCGGCCCTTATCTGGTAAAGGCTGCCATTGGAGAAGATGTAGATCAAGAGACGCTGGGAGGGGCGCAGACCCATAGCGAAATCAGCGGTGTAACCGACTACAGGATGAAGGATGATAAAAGCTGTCTGGATAAAATCAGAGAAATTGTCGGAAAATTGGGCCATACCCCTCGTTCGGGAATCGACCGCATCAAAGCACAAGCTCCTGCCAGGGATATCAAGGATATCATGGGCATATATCCATCAGCAGTGAACAAGCCGTACGACATCAAAGATCTGGTATCCTGTATTGTGGATAGTGATTCGGTGGTGGAATATAAAGAAGACTATGGGAAAACCATCTTTTGCGCCTATGCAAGGATAGATGGCTGGGCCGTAGGTATTGTTGCCAATCAACGACTGGTCACCAAAAACGGGAAAGGCGAAATGCAATTCGGTGGTGTCATATACAGCGATTCAGCCGATAAAGCCTGCCGGTTTATTTTAAACTGCAATCAGAAAAAGATTCCGCTGGTTTTCTTACACGACGTAACGGGCTTTATGGTGGGAAAGAAATCAGAGCACGGCGGTATTATCAAAGATGGAGCTAAGATGGTAAATGCTGTTGCCAATAGTACAGTTCCCAAATTTTCTGTTGTTGTAGGCAATTCCTTCGGAGCAGGCAATTACGCCATGTGTGGTAAAGCATACGATCCAAGATTAATTGTGGCATGGCCAACGGCAAAGATAGCCGTAATGGGTGGTGCCCAGGCTGCCAAGGTGTTGACACAGATTCAAGTCAGCTCACTTAAAGCAAAAGGAAGTGCACCGGATCCAAAAGCCGAAATGGAATTGTACGAAGAAATCAAACAAAGATACGAGAGTCAGACGACTCCCTATTACGCGGCTGCGCGACTATGGGTTGATGCGATCATTGATCCCAGGGCCACAAGAAATTTCATATCCCTGGGCATCACTATGGCAGATCACGCCCCAATCGAAAAATTCAATCCGGGCGTGATCCAAACATAGATATTTTAGTTTTCTTCTATGGCGGCTACGCCGGGCAGAATTTTTCCTTCCAACATTTCAAGCATGGCTCCACCTCCGGTGGAAACATAACTTACCTCATTTTCCAGACCAGCCTTATTTATAGCGGAAACGGAATCTCCGCCACCGATCAATGAAAATGCACCTGCTTTCGTTGCCTGTGCCACAGCATGGGCTACCGATAGTGTGCCATTGGCAAAATTGGGAAATTCAAATACGCCCATAGGGCCATTCCATACAATGGTTTTAGACTCAGCAATTACATCGCAGAAAGCCTTTACAGCCAGAGGACCAATATCCAGGCCCATCCATCCTTCTGGAATAGCGTTGCTGTCTACTGTTTGGATGGCAGCATCGGCCGCAAATTTATCTGCAGCAACAGAATCGTGCGGCAGGTATATTTTACATCCTTTGGCTGCTGCTTTTTGCAGGACATCTAAGGCAAGGTTCAAAAATTCACTTTCGCAGAGAGAATTTCCGATTTCCCCACCCTGTGCTTTAAAGAAGGTATAAGCCATACCTCCACCTATCAGGATGTTATCTGCTTTTTCGATGAGGTTTTCCAGCAGTTGGATTTTATCAGACACCTTGGCACCTCCAACGATGGCAGTGAAAGGTTTTTCGGCTTCTTTTAAAACCTTAAACCCATTTTTCACTTCAGCTTCCATCAGGAATCCAAAGCCCTTGTGGTTTTTGTCAAAATAATTGGCAACCGTAGTAGTCGATGCATGGGCTCTGTGTGCAGTACCAAATGCGTCATTGATGTACACATCTGCCAATGATGCCAGGGCTTTGGAAAACGTTGGTTCGCCATCGGTTTCCTCTTTGTAAAAACGTGTATTTTCGAGCAAGAGAACCTGACCCGGTTGAAGAGCAGCGCAGGCTGATTGGACTTTCTCCCCAACTACATCGTCAACAAAAAGTACTTCTTTACCCAAAAGTTGGGAAAACACAGGAATCAGGTGCTTTGTGGAATACTTACTGTTGTCGGCACCCGGTTTGGGTCTTCCCAAGTGGGTACATACAATCAGTGCAGCACCATGATCCAAAATGTATTGAAGAGTAGGCAATGCCTTCTCAATTCTTGTTGTATCGGTAACCTCCAATTGGTCGTTGAGCGGTACATTGAAATCTACCCGAACCAGGACCTTTTTATGGTTAAAATCTATATGTCTCATTGTAAAGACCTTTTTAAGGTGACCAAATTATTTCTGCAAAGAGGCGAAATAGGCCAGGGTTCTCACCAACTGGGAAACATAAGACATCTCGTTGTCGTACCAGGAAACAGTTCTCACCATTTGGGTATCACCAACTGTCTGAACTTTGGTCTGAGTACCATCAAAAAGTGAACCGTAAGTAATGCCGATGATATCACTGCTTACTATCGGATCTTCTGTGTAACCAAAACTTTCGTTAGCAGCATCCTTCATTGCCTGATTGATTTCGTCAGCCGATGTTTTCTTGCCCAAAATTACGGTAAGCTCTGTAAGAGAACCGGTAAGTGTAGGAACCCTTTGCGCAGAACCATCCAATTTGCCTTTCAATTCCGGCAAAACAAGACCGATGGCCTTTGCTGCTCCTGCGCTGTTGGGAACAATATTTTGAGCCGCAGCTCTTGCTCTTCTCAAATCTCCTTTTGCATGCGGCGCATCTTGTGTATTCTGGTCATTAGTATATGCGTGTACGGTTGTCATCAAACCATTAACAATGCCAAATTTTTCTTGTAACACCTGAGCCATTGGCGCCAAACAATTGGTTGTGCAGGAAGCACAGCTGATGATGGTTTCGGAGCCATCCAGAATTTGGTGGTTTACATTGAAAACAATCGTTTTCAAATCACCGGTAGCTGGAGCAGAAATCACTACTTTTTTTGCACCTGCTTTTAGGTGAAGGGCTGCTTTTTCATCAGAAGTGAAGAATCCGGTGCACTCCAGAACAACATCTACGTCGTGGTTGCCCCATGGAATTTGGGATGGATCCTTCTGTGCATAGATATTGATTTTATCTCCATTGACCACAATCGCGCCCTCTGCAGCTTCTACTTTTTCATTGAATCTGCCTTGTGCTGTATCGTACTTGAGAAGATGTGCCAAAGATGCTGCATCTGTAAGGTCGTTGATGGCAACAACATCAATGCCTTCCATGTTGTAAATCTGTCTGTAGACCAATCTTCCAATTCTACCAAAGCCATTGATGGCTACCTTGATTTTTCCCATGAGTAAATAATTTTAGTTAAGAATAATATTCTGTTATTTCCTTACAAATATACCTTAAAAAGAATAAATGATATGAATTTAAAGAAATCTTTTTTATTTATTTGGAGAAAACGCTTTTTTTAAGGATAACAGCTCATTCCAATAATGGACGTAAGGAAACCAATGGCTTTTCATTTCTTCATCGGTGCACCGATTGCGCAAATTGTAAAAATGTTCGATAATAGAGGCTTGTTGCTCAAAATTAAATGAAAGGAAAGGTTTGTTTAGTGTCATCGCCGTTTTCAAGCCCTCAAGTCCGCCATAGTCATACGAGGGGTGACTCATTTGAGCCCTCAATGCATGTGCAATATAAACGGAACCGAATAACTGGTATTGGAAGACATGCACCAGTTCATGGATAAAAACATCTCTATTCAGTGACTTCCAGCAATGGATGAGTCCAAAAGTGACATAAGCAACACCCAGTTTTCTGCTTACCCGACGGGACTCTTCATCAATGATGATTTTCTCGGTGTTTAAAAGGTCATAAAATACTGAATGAGCTATTTGTATCTCTTCGGTATTGAGCTTCCTGATGTTTGGCTTAAAGATAACATAGAGTGCTTTGTACAACTCCGGCAAGAAAAGCACATCCAATATATAAAATAGAAGATCCAAAAACCAATTGAACAACCCCTTTGAAGGGAGGTGAACAACCATGGGATTCCATGGGTATAAAAAATGCATCAAGAGTCTTTGCCAGCGTATGGGCACTTCATCTGAAATTGAAAATATAGCATGCCATCGAGCCATCAGCCAAATCTTAGTGCCGTTACCGGTCTTATCCGGGTAACAATAAATGAAGGCAGGACAAGGGTAATCATGCAAATCAGGAAGGCTCCCAAATTGATGAGTAAAATTTGCATATAATCGATGTGGATAGGTGCCTCGCTTAAATAGTAACTAGCTTCATCCAGTTTGATCAAGCCCGTGAATTTCTGCAGATAAGCCAGCCCCAGTCCTAAAAGATTGCCCAGGAACAAGCCCAATAAGAGAATATAAGCAGCATGGTAAAGGAATATCTTGCGAATGGTCCAGTTATTAGCACCCAGGGCCTTAAGTACACCCACCATCCTGGTTCTTTCCAGAATGAGAATCAAGATAACGGTGGTAAGGTTGATCATAGCTACCAGTGCCATCAGTTGAAGAATTACACGCGAATTGATGTCTACCAGTGTCAACCATTCAAAAATACCCGGAAATTTTTCATAGATAGGTTCTGAATAAAGCTGAGGTGGTAAAATCTGTGTGTAAATGAAATCATTTAGGACTTTCACATCTGAAACATTTTCTGCAAAAATTTCTATGCCGCTATATTGATCCGGTGACCAACCCAGAATTTGCCGCAGCATGGCCGCCCTGCCCAGAATGAATCTTTTGTCGTATTCTTCAAGTCCGGTATTGTAAATGCCGGCAACACGCAATGCCCTCCTGATTTTACTGTTGTCTTTTACAAAAGATACTATCAGCCTGGCTCCC
>WBZP01003553.1_pt1 | contig 16804 bp, 14 predicted proteins | sample 5204301 | NCBI WGS metagenome assembly WBZP01 (sample SAMN12412401, study PRJNA552823) | activated sludge metagenome | isolation source: activated sludge from nitrification reactor of wastewater treatment plant... | place: USA: Pennsylvania | collected 2017
GACCGGTATCCCGAGATGTTTAATGGTCCCGACGGGATTCGTGGTCTGTCCGAAGAGACGACGACCGGCGTGCATCGCCTGTACGAGGCTCACAAGAGCGGCAAGCTCAAGGTTCCAGCGATCAACGTCAACGACTCGGTCACCAAGAGCAAGTTCGACAACCTGTACGGCTGTCGTGAGTCGCTCGCCGACGGTGTCAAGCGCGCCACCGGCGTGATGTTTGCGGGCAAGGTCGCGGTCGTTGCGGGCTACGGCGATGTCGGCAAGGGCTGTGCCCAGTCGCTGCGTGGCTACGGCGCGCGCGTCATCATCACCGAGATCGATCCGATCATCGCGCTTCAGGCGGCGATGGAAGGCTATCAGGTCACGACGATGGAAGAGGCCGCTCCGCTCGGCGACATCTTCGTCACCGCCACCGGGTGCATGGACGTGATTCGTGGCGAGCACATGCTGGCCATGAAGGATCAGGCGATCCTGTGCAACATCGGTCACTTCGACTGCGAAATCGACATTGCGTGGCTGTGCGCTCAGCCGGGCGTCACCGAGGTCAACATCAAGCCGCAGGTCGATCAGTTCGTGTTCCCCGACGGCAAGCGCCTGACCATCCTGGCGCGTGGGCGGCTTGTGAACCTGGGCTGTGCCTCGGGTCACCCGTCGTTCGTGATGTCGACGAGCTTCTCGAACCAGACCATCGCCCAGATCGAGCTGTGGTGTAACCCCGGCAAGTATCCCGTCGGTGTGTACATGCTGCCGAAGCAGCTCGACGAAAAGGTTGCGGCGCTGCATCTGGCCAAGCTCGGGGTCAAGCTCACCCAGCTCACGAGCAAGCAGGCGACCTACCTCGGCATTCCGCAGAACGGGCCCTACAAGCCCGATCACTACCGCTACTAATCTTGGCCACCCCGGTTTCCAGACGGGGTTTTTTGCAGCGAGCCAGCAGCCTGCTCGTACTGCTGGGGGCTCCTCCGCTCGATGGAGCCCGTCGTGCGGCCAAGATGCAGACGCCCTATGATCGCGGTGTCTGGCTCGCTGGTGATCACCACATCCACACCAAATACAGCTCCGACGGTCGCTACGAGATCGTCGAGCAGGTCCGTAACGCTGCGCAAAGTGGTCTCGGCTTTTGCGTGATCACCGACCACGGCGGTCCTGCGCATCAGAAGGTCGTGACCGCCGCCGCCTATCGTGAGCTCATCGAAGCGCGGCGTGCCTTCCCCGAGATCATCGTCTTTCAGGGACTCGAGTGGAACATTCCCTCGGCGGAGCACGGCAGCATCATCGTTCCGCCCACCGCTGACGAAGCCCGCATGATCGAGGAGTTCGAGTCGCGTTTTGACGACAAGAGCCGCAAGACCCCTCCACTTGGTGAGCCGGATGCAGTCGCAGGCGTGAGCTTTTTGCAGTCGCTGCCCAGCAAGCCGCTGTTCTTTGCCAATCATCCGGCCCGTCGGGGACTCGATAGCCCGCACGAGCTTCGGGCTTGGAGCGACGCCGGTCCCGAGGTCATGCGCGGCTTCGAGGGGGCACCGGGACACTCAGCAGCAACGATGATGGGCGAGCGGCGTGGTCACTACTCTGACAAACCGAGCAAGGGTTCGTTTGCGGGCTATCCGCTCGAGTCGTATCGAACCTTCGGCGGCTACGACTACTACACCGCTGAAGTCGGTGGACTGTGGGACTCACTCCTATCAGAGGGCCGACCCTTTTACATCACATGCAACTCCGACGCGCATCGCTACCTGGGGGACTTGGTCGAGGTCGATCGTTCGACCTACAAAGCCGAAGGCCAGGTCACTCCGACGGGACGGCAGCGGGCCTACCAGACCGGCGAAGCGCGCTACGACTTCGACTATGCGCCGGGGCTGTATACCCAGACCCGCGTCTTTGCGGAGCACCGCGATCCTCTGGCGGTGCTGGCGGCGATGCGTACCGGCAACATGTACACCTGCCTCGGCGGACTCATCGAGTCGCTGCGCTGCTTTGTGCACGATGGGACGCGAGCGGTGCCGATGGGCGGCTATCTGCGGCTCGAAAAGACCGGTGCCACCGTCGAACTGGTTGTGGAAATCGAGCTGGCCCAGCAGCGAAACCTCGGCGGTCTGATTCCCGAGCTGCATCACCTCGACCTGATCGTGGGCGACATCGTCACCGTGGCGGTGGATCGTGATGCGCTTCGCAATCCAACGGCGCGGGTGTTGCGCCGCGTCCTGTCTACGGACTGCGAGCGCGTGGGCCGAGTGTTGCGATTCCGTCATCGCTTCCCCAACGTGACGCGGAGCTTCTATCTGAGGGTCCGTGGCACCAATACCAGCGTCGTGAGCCCGCAGCTCGATCCTCCGGATGTCGATCCGTGGAGCGATCTGTGGTTCTACGGCAACCCGATATTTGTGATGGTGAAGCGCTAACCGGGGAATTGGTCAGCGCCGGCTAGCCGAGGACAGGACTACTTCTTTTCCGCGGCGGCGGGAGGCTGACCGGCGGGAGCCGCACCTTCGTGACCCTTGCCACCGAACACGAGCACGATGATCGCGAACAGCATGCCCACCGAACCGACGCTGATCAGCGCGATGCGCGACGCACGCTTTTCGACCTCGAGCGCGGTGCGCTCGAACACCACGAACGTCTGCTCCTCGGCGGGGCTAAACGACGTGAAGTTGGTGAGGGATTCGGACTCGCCCTTGCCACTGGCGGCATCGCCAACGAGCGCGACGATCGCCAGGATCAGACCACCGATCGGAACCAGGCCACCGACCATCAGCGCCAGCTCGGTCTTGTTGGCACCGATGCCCAGCGCGAGGGTGACAATCGCTGCGATCGTGACCCCCAGGTAGACCATGCGACCACCAGCGTCTGCGTTTTCAGCCGCGACAAGGAGCGGGTCGTTGTTTTCGACCTTATCGGCACCCTTGAACATCGGTCCTACGCCGGTCGCCAGCAGAAACAGCGACAGCAGCACGCCCAAGACTGGCACAAGCCCGCCAAGCACCAGCGCCGGAGCGGTCAGGCCAAGTCCAAGTCCTAGGCTCATCGTCAGGATGGCATCGACGAGAACCAGGTTGTTGATGAGGTTCGAGGTCTTCATATCAGCTTCCATGCGGTGTCCCTCCGGTGGTCCGGCTCAATGTGCTCATACTAAACGAGGCAGAGGCGAACACAAAGCCTCGACAAATTCCTACTGCGGATTCGCAGCGTTATCACTGTCTTTTTCTTCCTCGGCTGCGCGCAAGCTCGCCAATATCTCGACGATGTAGCTGACCGTTTCGAAACGCCCGGTGAGCGAGTAGTAATACTCTTCACTGACGGGCGGCAGGCGCGCCATGATCGCTTGCAACGCCTCCCACAGGCTCGGCGGTGCCGAAAGTCCGCCACCACCATCCTCTTCGCTGGTGTCCGGATCGCTGCGCAGCGCTTGCCTGGCCCACAACAGCGGATCACAGATAAGTGGTGCGGCCTCCAGTTCGACACGCCAACCGGTGGGATCGTCGATGGAGTCGAGCACCGGGGTGCCGTCCTCGGCGGTTGCGGCTGGTTCGGCAGGAATCGCCAGCCAGCGGCCCCCAAACCGTCCGAGCAGCGTCTCTCCCAAGTACACGCCGATCGCCGCTGCCACCAGGATCTGAACCTCTGGCTTGAGCGGATCGCCACTACGCACCTGCCGCAGATAGTGATCGGCGAACGCCAGTGACTCTTCTGAGTGATCCAGATCCAGACCCGTGGCACGCTGGACGTAGTCGCAGGCGGCGTGACCAAGCTCGGTCAAGCGAGCAGGTGAGGGCAGAAGAAGCGGTGGTGCGTTACGGGTTGCAGATGAGGTGCTGTGCATCGGCTCTCTCATGCATCTAAAGAAACGGAACGCTGGACCGTGGCCAAGTCTGCGGATGGAGCGTTCGGATGGGGTGCCAAACGATGGGTCGGCGAATTGTGCGTTTTCTTCAAGCGGGCGGCAAGATCCGTCGTGGACCAAGCAGCCTCTTCTGTGCTGGTTGCCGCAGCGGTCGATTTCAAAGTACAGTAGGGCTTCCGTTATGAGGATTGGTATTTTCTCCGATACCCACGCTAACCTTGAGGCACTGGAAGCCGTCCTGGAGTGTTTCCGTGTTGCCCGCGTGGACAAGCTGGTCTGCCTCGGAGATACCGTCGGGTACGGGGCTGATCCGAATGGCTGCTGTGATCTCGTCCGAAAACAGGCGGCGTTTTGCATCCTGGGCAACCACGATGCGGCGGTCGCGGGTCGGATGGACTACTCGTATTACTACGACGCGGCCCGGCAAGCGCTCGACCTTCATTCTGGCATTCTCACCGACGAGAACATGCTCTGGCTGCAGAACCTCCCGTACGAGCGACGGGAAGGCCACATCTGCTACTGTCACGGCTCGCCGGTGAATCTGGAAGAGTTCGAGTACATCTTCTCGATGGAGCAAGCGGCGCGCTGTTTGCCCTATTGGGATCAGCTTGCCGACGTGACCTTCATCGGCCACTCCCACCTGTGTAAGTCGTTCGCCCTGTCGCGTAGCGAAGTCCACGAGGTGGTGGCGCAGAAGTTCGAGATCCGGCCCGGCTATCGTTACATCATCTCGGTTGGCTCCGTCGGCCAGCCGCGTGATTACGACAATCGCGCCAGCTACTGCATCTATGATGATCAGACGCGGGTCTTCGAGTTTCGTCGCGTGGCGTACGACATCGATGCCGCTGCCCAGAAGATCTTCGAGGCCAACCTCGAACCGAACTTCGGCAACCGACTCTATATCGGCGTCTGACCGGCGGTATCAGTGGAATCAGGGAGCGCTGGTTCCCTTGCGACCGTAGCGATCTTCGAGTCGCACCACATCGTCTAGCTCGGGCGTCGACACTTCCACGACATCGGTGTCTTCAAGAGCGGTCATCCGGTGGCGTAAACCCGGCGTGATGTGGAACGGCTTCATCGGTTCCAGATCGGTGTGACCGGGCGTCTCGCCCTCGCCGTAGTGCTCAAAGCGGAGCTTTCCGGCGAGCACCATGATCGTCTCGTCTTTGACCTGGTGGTACTGGAGCGACAGCGACTCGCCGCGCTTAATGTGAAGGATCTTGCCAACGTAACGGCTGGTGTGGGCCCAGATCAGCTCGTGGCCCCAAGGCTTTTCTACAGTGCGCATCGTGAGCGCGGTTTTCCTCAATGAGGAAAAACAAGTCAAGCGCCTAAAACCGACCGCGTACCCCAATCGAGGGCAGCACCCAGCGGAAGCCGTTAAGCTGCGGCTGGTCGTAGCGAGTGATGCCGTTTTCGCGAGGGTAGGTCAGCCCAAACACCGCCTGCGAATACGTCACGTTGACCGCCTCCAGAAAGACATCGAGCGCGAACGACTTGAACAGCCACTCGCGATCGATGCGCAGGTCGAGCTGAAACGTATCCGGAAGCCGATCGGCATTGCGAACCGTCGCGCTGCCATCCGGCGGCTTCAGGATTGTGACCGGCCGTCCCGTCGAATAAAAGAAGCGCGCACCGATCATCAGGTTCCAGGGCAAGCGAATCTGTCCGACGGTATTGAGCACGTGAGGCTGATCGTAGTCGGCGGGTCGGAGTCCACAACTGAAGGCGCGCTCGGCTCGACTCAAGGTGTAGGAAACCCAGCCGGTAAAGCGTCCCTTGTGACGACGCAGCATCAGCTCCATCCCGTACGACGCGCCGTTCACCTGCCTGGTGATGACGGCGGCGTAACCCGACAGCGACTCCGGCGGCGGTGACGTGCAGAGCTGCGGCGTGAAGTCGATCACGACATCGTTCGAGTTTTCATACTTTTGATAAAAGCCCGCCATCGTCAGCGACATCGAGTAAGGCAGGGTTAGTTCTTCGCCGATCGCACCGTGCGTAGCATGCTGTAGCCCGAGGCTGAGCGCGTACGTGTCAATCCCCGGCAGAGCGACCGGGAAGCTCGGCGGCTGCTGGTAGTAGCCAAAACCGGCGTGAATCAGCAAAAAATCGGTCAAGCGGGCGCGAAACTGGAAGCGCGGATCAATCCCCAGCAGCGTCACCGCCCCGGCGTGATAGAGGTCGGCGCGAGCACTGGCCGTCAGCGTGACCCCTTGCCACGGCTCTGCTGAAAACACCGCGTACGCCGAGGCCACGATGCCGTCTCGCGAGCCCCCCAGATCGCCAATGTCATCGGGACGAGCGCGAACATCGACGGTGCCAAAGTTCTGGGCGGTAAAGCGGGACAGCTCGGTATCGGTACCCAGGCGGAGCTTGATCTTTGGCCAATTGAGCGTCGCATTGGCTCGCAGGTTGAGCGCCAGTTTGCGAACGCCATTGCCCTGGAAAATCGTCATTTCATCGATCCCACCGACAGCACCGACCTCGAAGAAATGGCGACCGAATTGTCTTTGAAAGCGCGCCTGCAAGCGATGGAACGTGGTGCGAAAGGTGTTATCGGACGGCGGATTGCCCGGGCCGGACAGGGACTGGTCGGTGATCGAGACGCTGTCATAGGAACCGAGCGCCTGCACCGTGAGCCCTTTCCAGTCGAGCCGGAGCTGATAGTCCCAGTAGCCGACGTCGACGCGATTATCGATCGCATGGATGATCGGTCCGGGGTAGCCGTAGTGTCCCGAGACGGTGATCCGTACGTCCTTCGGCAGTGGCAACTCGACGAGCGCTGATAGATCAAACAGCCGAAGCTCTAGCTCGGCGTGGTAACCGTCGGAGCGAGCCGGGCGCGTCTTGGCGTCGATGATGCCGCCCGCATAGCGTCCAAATGAGGCATCGTAGGCCCCCGGATAAAAGTCCATTTGTTCGACGAGCCGCGCATGGACCACGCCACCACCCACCAGCAAGTGAAAGAGCTGCGGTACGCGCATCCCATCCAGATAAAAACCGTTCATGCCCGGGCTGGCACCGCGTACGACGTAGATCGGCAACAGGGGCACTGGGGTCGCGACGCCGGGAAGCAGTCCGATCGCTCGAAACGGATCGCCCAGGCTGCCGGGCAGGGTGCGAAGCTCTTCACCACGCAGGCTGACATGCTGGCCCTCGGCCTGGTTTTTCGGGCTGCGCACGGTGGTCTGAAACGGCTGCTGATAGGCCGGGAGCCGACGGACACGCAGGTCGAGCCGACTGGCCGGGCCGATCGCTACCGTGGTGAACAGCGTCTCGAACTCCGGATGACGGACCTTGACCTTGGCCTCACCGAGTGGCGGAGTCAGCTCGAAGCGCCCCTTGGCATCGCTGCGTGTTGCGACGACGACCTCGCCAACCCGGGCTTCAATCGTGGCTTCGGGCAGCGCTGTGATCGAGCCCAGGACCAGCACCCGACCACTGAGGTGTCCGGTTTCCTCCGCGTGCAGCTTGGGGGCAGCACAGACCGTCGCCACGACCATCATGAGCCACATAAGCGCCGGAAGACCGCCACGCAGCGTAGACGAACAGGACATGGCTCAGGTTATATGATGGCTTATGAGACACCGCGAGGGTTCCTCGTCGTGGCGGCCACGACCCGTCGGAGGTAGACAGTTTTCCCATGCGTAACGACGAGCCCATCGATGAACTGGACGTGTTTTCGGCCCTCATGGCGCGTCGGCCCGTGCGTGCGACCTATGCGCTCATCGGCCTGTACATCGTGCTGTTTGGTCTGTGTGAGCTGTGGGGAGGCTCGGAACGCATCGCGACGCTGGTTGCGATGGGGGCCGAAGTGCCGGTCCTGATCAAACAAGGCGAGTGGTGGCGGTTACTCGCCGCGACAGCGCTCCACGGCGGGTTGATACATATCTTGCTCAACAGCTACGTGCTGTACAGCTTTGGGCCGTTCCTTGAAAAACTGCTCGGCTGGCAGCGCTTCCTGGTGCTGTACATCTTGTCGGGACTCGCCGGCACCCTGCTCGGGACGGCCGTGGGTGAGTTGGTCGGCATTCAGGTCAGCATTGGGGCCTCGGGAAGCCTGTTTGGTCTGCTCGGTGCGGCGGCGGTGCTGGCGTTTCGGGATCTGGGTCTGCCGCAAGAACTGGTGGCCTCGCTGCGCAAGGCCGCGCTCGTCAACCTGGGACTCAACGTCATGGCCTCGCTACGTCCGAACGTCGACTGGGTGGCGCACCTCGGGGGCGGACTGATGGGCGCAGCACTGCTCCTGCTGGTGATTCGCCCGAAGCTTTCCGACGAAGCCAGAACGCCGCTGGAGCGGAGCTTCACGGTGCTGGCGAGCCTGTGTGTGGTGGCGCTGCTCCTGTCCCTGATCGTCGCGATGCTACACGGCAAGCCTTGGCTACCGATCGAACCGGAAACATCGACGCTGTAAGCTCTGCCGAACCCGATGATGCGACGGCCTTCTCTTTCGTTGAAGCTGATCTTGGCGATGCTTGTGCCTTCGCTGATTGCCTTCGTCGCCTTCGGTCTGCTCACTCGTCAGGCAGCAGCACGAGCCGTTGAAGCCGAGCTGGGACGACGGCTCCAGACGGTGGCCCAGCTTACGGCGCGGCAAATCTCTGACGAAAGTGTGGCCCTGCTGCAACCGGGCGATGAGGACAGCCGCACCCATCGCAACCTCAAGCGCAGACTGGGCGACATCCGGGAAACGGCGGCGCTCGCTCGAATCTATGTGTTCGCGCTCGACCACACCGCCCGCGTCGACACCGGAACCGCAGCGATCGGCGAGAGACTGTATCGACTCGATGGCAGCCGTAGCGAGCTGGCGCAGATATTTGCCGGTCCAGGTCCGGTGCCATCGCGGGCGGCAGCCTCGGTCTTGTTCCATGGACACGACGGTAAGCTTTACAAGTCCGGCTTTGCGCCGATCCCGAGTGAGCTGGGAGCGGTGCGTTTTGCCGTCGGAGTGGATGGCAGCGCGGCCCTGTATGCCGATCTGATTGGCATGCAGCGGACCCTGCTGGGGATCGGCGCGATCGCGGCGCTGCTCCTCACCGGGTTGGCGGTGCTGCTCGGGCGGCGGGTGAGCGAGCCGCTGCGTAGGCTCAGTGAAGGGGCACAAGTGGTGGGCAAAGGCGTGCTCGATCGACCAGTGCCCCTCGCGCTGCGATCGGGCCACGATGAGGTCGCGGTGCTGGCTCAGACACTGGAGACGATGCGAGAGGGCCTACTGGCTCGTGACGAGCGCATGCAGATGATGCTGGCCGGGATCGCACACGAGGTTCGCAATCCCCTGGGTGGTATGGAGCTGTTCGCCGGTCTGCTTCGAGAGGAGCTACAGCCGCCAAGTGGTCCTAGTCCCCTCCCGATGGACCTTGAGCAAGCCAGAGGCTACGTCGGTCGCATCGAGCGCGAGCTCCAGCATCTGCAGAAGGTAGTCGCCGATTTCCTGCTCTATGCCCGGCGGCCTCCGCCCGAACGGCAGGCGGTGGATCTGCGAGCGCTGCTACACGAAGTCAAAGAGAGCGCGCTCGGGGCTGCCGGTGGCTCGGTCCAAGTCGAGGTCACGGCGGTGGGCCCGTGCCCGTCCGTGTTTGCCGACCCGCAGCAGCTTCGGCGAGCGATCGACAACCTCGCGCAAAACGCAGTCCAGGCCTGTCTTGGTCGGCCAAGCGGCCAGGTGACCCTATCGATCGAGTCTTCATCGCCGGACAAGCTGCGCATCGTCGTCGCAGACAATGGACCAGGGATTCCCGATGAGGCTCTTCCCAAAATCTGGACGCCGTTTTTTACGACGCGGGCGCAAGGCACCGGGCTCGGGCTGCCGTTTGTGCGCGAGATCATCAGCGACCACCAAGGTCAGATCACGGTGGAAACCGGGCCGCACGGCACCCAGTTTGTGATCGAGCTGCCCGGCGCGCCTTGACAGCGCGGGTCGGTCTTCAGTACGACGCATGCGCGATGTCGCTATCACCTACTCAGGTCGAGGCCGTCCGTGAGGCCCAGTCCGATTCCGCTACCACCCGTCGTCCCACAGTTGCTGCGATGGAAGCCGTGCTCCATGAACCACTCCCGGTCCTAGACCATGGTTTTGTGCGCGTGGTCGACTACATGGGCGACGATGCGGCGATTGTCCAGGCGGCGCGGGTCTCGTACGGGCGTGGCACAAGCCGGCTCAGCAGCGATCGCGGTCTGATTCGCTACCTACTGCGCCACCGCCACACCACGCCACTTGAGATGTGTGAGCTGAAGCTCCACGTCAAGCTCCCGATCTTTGTGGCGAGGCAGTGGATTCGCCATCGCACCGCCAACGTCAACGAATACTCGGCGCGCTATTCGATCCTCGATCGCGAGTTTTACCTGCCGCATCCCGAGCAGCTTGCCGAGCAGTCTCGATCCAACCGGCAGGGTCGTGAATCGCTGCTGTCCCCCGAGGAGTCGGCGCGGGTGCTACGGCTCTTATCGACCGACGCCGAGCGCTGCTACGACCACTACGAAGAGCTGTTAAACGAAGACGATGACGGCAATCCGCGACGGCCAGGTGATCCCCAGCTAGCGCGAGAGCTGGCACGGATGAACCTGACGCTCAACTACTACACCCAGTGGTACTGGAAAGTGGATCTGCACAACCTGCTCCATTTTCTGTCGCTGCGGATGGATGCCCACGCCCAATACGAGATCCGGGTCTACGCCGACATCATTGGCAGCCTCGTCGAAAAGTGGGTGCCGCTGGCCTGGGAAGCGTTCCGGGACTACCGGTTGGAAGGTGTTTCGCTGTCGCGGATGGAGCTTGTGGCAGTGAAGGCCCTGCTGCGGGGCGAGCTGCCCGACTATGCCGGGCTCGGATTGTCGCCGAGGGAAGAGCGAGAGCTGAAAGACAAGCTCGGGCTACCCCAGGCGGTGCTGGCTAGCGTGAGCTAGAACGCTGTATCGGCAGCGGCGGCTTTGGAGGCCTTGGCCTTGGCGGGTGCCTTCTGAACCGGTGCGGGTGCTTTCTTGGTCATGGCTCGCCGCATGTCCATCTGGTCGCGATTGCCGTACTGCTGGGACTCCATCGGCATTTTTTCCATACGTGGTGCCGGGGCAGATGCACTTGGCAGCGGCATGCGCTGCGGCAGATTCTGGTTGTTCTGCTGCAAGTTCAGCGGGTTTTGCTGTCCCTGCACATTTTGAAGCTGCATGCGTACCCCGCAGTCCCGTTGCCAGGCCGCATTGGCCTCGACGAGTCCCGGTGTACCAGGCTGCGTGCGCTCCACCTTTTGGAGTAGATCGCGGGCTTCGACACAGCGACCGCTGCGGATCTGTTCGTAGACCAGCGATAGTGGACTGGCGCGATCGGCGGCCTTTTCGGCGACCTTGTCCGCCACCGAGGCCTGCTTGCCGAGGTTGTTCATCGGCTCTTCTTCGCTGGGAACCTCTTTGGCGCTGCTGCCCGCACCAGCCGCCAGGCTGCCGATGCTGCCCGCGTTGTCGGTTGCCACCTGACGACGTGCATAACCACCGCTGTCGCCAGGACCGACCGTTTGCGCCAGCTCCGCACGCTCTAGCTCGTCCATGGTTCGCTGCTGCTGCCGGGCTTTGCTTTGCGCGACGACTCCGCTTGGGACGGCATCCTCGTCACGAGCGCTGACCGCTGCTCGTCCAGCCGGTGCCTGTGCTGGTACTTCTGCCGCCGCTGGGGTCGGCGTGACCTGCGCCACCGTCACAGGTGGTGCGGCCTGTTCGGCGGGCGGCGGCTGGGAAAAGCGGCCGTCATACGCTGCTGCTCCCTGGCTCGGTGCCTGCTGAGTGTTCTTGGCCAGCTCGTACATCGGGCTCGGCTTGGCCGCCGGAGGGGGTGCGGGCGGTGGTCCCCAGACCGGCTTCTTCGGCGGCTCAGCCGCCATGCCCGTCGCAGCCGCGCCGGCGCGAGCCCGGGTCGTGCTATCGGCGAATCGACCATCGAAAAATCCGGTCTTCAGTGTGTCGGGCTTGAACGGGGCTTGCGGCTTGGCATCCGGTGCGGCCAAGACCTCGCCCGAGGTGCCTGGACTCGATGCCGCTTTGGCGCTGGACTTGGACTCCGTCACCGTTTCGATGACCGGGACTTGGGTGGTGCCGGGGGCTGGGGCTGGCACAGGTGCCTTGGCGGCCGTGAGCACCGCCGGAGAGTCCGATACCGGAGGCATCGGATCTTTGGACTTGAACACCACCAGAAACAGCGCCGCCGCCGCCACCGTGAGCGCTGCGGTCGTCGGATGCACAAGAACCCGCCGGACTCGTCCGCTCGGGAACGAAATCAGCTTGCCGCCACCGAGTGGCACGACCGCCGGTTTTTGCTTGGTTGCGGCAATCGCGGCTTCCATAAGCTGCGCGGTCATCTTCGACGCTGCATCAGTGGCCAGCACGGGGCGGGGTAGCTCAGCGGTCTTTTTGCGAACTCCCGACAGCGAGTCAATCTCGCGACGGCAGCTCGCGCAGCCCGCTAGGTGTTCGGCAAAGGCCGCCCGCTCGGGCGGTGCCAGCTCGCCGTACAGATAATCGAGCACTTGTTCGTCGTATTTACACAGCTCGCTCATGAGAGTGCCCGTGCCATGTCTTCATATTCTTCCAGCAGCTCTCGCAGCTTGGTCAGTGCGTAGCGCATCCGGCTCTTCACCGTGTTCTCTGAGATGCCAACGATATCGGCGATCTCTTTGAACGACAGATCGGCCTCTTCGCGGAGCAAAAAAACCTCGCGCTGCTCTTCGGGTAGGGCGTCGATCGCCTTGCGCATCCGCGCTTTCAGCTCTTCGCCGATGGCCTGCCGGTCCACCATCGGACCCCGATCGGCAGTCCGCTCGAGCAAGCTGTGCCCCTCTTCATCCACCGCATCGAGGCTCTTCGCTCGCCGGTGCTGCATCCGACGCGAGTGATCGATGCACAGGTTGCGCGCCAGGGTGTACAGCCAGGTCGTAAAGCGAGCGCGCTGCTCGTAGACGTCCTTTTGTTTGACCACCCGCAGGAACGTCTCCTGCGTCAGCTCTTCAGCGACAGCCGCCGTGCCGACCGATCGCATCACGAACTGGAAAATCTGCTTCTGGTGCCGCTGCAAAAGCAGCTCGAAGGCGCGGGGATCGCCATCGCGAAAGCGGACCATCAGCGATTCGTTGGCTTCGTCGCGCACCCAACTCCTCAAAATCACAGAGGATGTCTGAGTTCGATATGGTATCCCAGAGACGTGCACTTAGAAACACCCTTGCGCCTGGAATCCGAAATCACGGTTTGGCGCGATGTGAAGGTGAACGCGCCACTCCCCAAAGAGATCCGTACAGAATTGCACCAAGAGATCCCCCATGCTCGACCGGGTCGGCTCCTGTCGCATTGAAGGTGAGATCGCCTCGGGCGGGATGGCTGTCCTGTATCGGGCGGTGCAAGAGACGCTCGGCCGTCCTGTGGCGGTAAAGGCGCTCAAGACCGCCGTGCAGCAGGACGAGGCGTTCGCGGAGCGCTTCGAGCGAGAGGCTCGCACTCTGGCGCAGCTTCAGCACGAGAACCTGATCCACGTCTATGAGTTCTATCGGGAGCAGGGCGCACTGTTCATCGTGATGGAGCTGGTCGATGGCATTGACCTCTATGACCTGCTGGAAAAGGTGCCCCGGCTGCCGCCAACGGTTGCTGCCTGCATCGCGCTACAGGTGGCCCGTGCGCTGACCTACCTGCACACAATGGGGGTGCTCCACCGCGACCTCAAGCCGGCCAACGTGCTGCTGAGCAAGAGCGGCATCGTCAAGCTCGGTGATTTTGGCATTGCCGACGATCCGCGTTACGCCGGGGACTTGACCGCGACCGGCGCGACCCTGGGGACGCCCAGCTACATGAGCCCCGAGCAGATTCTCGGTGAGCGGCTGGATTGGCGCTCGGACCAGTTTTCGCTCGGGATCGTGCTCTACCAGATGCTCGGCGGGCGCAAGCCGTTTGCCGAAGACGCGCTGCACTCGCTGCCGGAAAAAATTCGCACCCAGTCACCGCCGCCGCTTCACAAGCTGTGTCCCGAGGCTCCCCCGGCGCTCATTCGTATCGTCGACCGCTGCCTGCGCAAAAAGCGCGCCGAGCGCTATCGGACCCCGGAACAGCTACTCGTCGCGCTCGAAGGCTTCGTGAGCGATCATGTCGGTGAGAGCGGCCAGGCCTGCATCGTGCGCTTTTTGGTCGAGCGCGGGCTGCTTCCGCCATCAGAGTTGGGCCCACTACCGCAGCAGCAGGCAGCGGGTCGCCATGTTCGATTTTCGGTGCCCGAGCGTCTGCGGACACCACTCGCTCATCTCGCGCTGTTGTTGGTGATGCTGTCTGGGGTGGCGCTGTTGCGAACGCTGCCGCTATGGACGCCGCCGTCCCCCCTCGCACCGCTGGGTGCGCCCGACGCCAAGGTTGCACAACTGCTCCTGGTCGTCGATCCGTGGGCCGAGGTGCTGGTCGATGGCCAGTTGATCGAGACGACCCCGTTTGCGCGCCCGCTGCGACTACGCAGTGGCCGTCGCTATGTGGAGCTGCGCGGGCCGTTCTTTCGGCCGGTCCGGCAAGCGCTCGACTTACAGCCAGGGGAAAGCCGCGTGCTGCACGTCCAGATGCCGCTTTTGCCAAAAGGGAGCTAATGCGCGCCGCGATCGTATGCCTTTTACTTGGCGCGGGATCACTGGCCCAAGCCAAGGCTCACAAGACGACCGCGCCGCCGGTGCGGGCCAAGGCGATTGCCGCCGTGCCTCGCGACGATGGTCGACCGGTGCGGGAAGATCGCGGCCGGATCGAGTCGCGGATCATCGCAGCGCGGGGGCAGTATCAAAAAGGGCAGTACAGTGAGGCGGTGATGACGCTGATCAAGACCTTTGCCGAGACGCAGCCCTCAGGCGATCAGCAGCAAGCGATCTATGAGTTACTCGGGGCGTGCTACGTGGCGCTGGGGCAGATGGATCTGGCAGTCGCCAGCTTCACCGAGGTGCTGCGGCGACGCCCGGACTTCGCGCTCGACCCGATCAAAAGCTCGCCCAAGATCCGAGCCGCCCTCGAAACTGCCAAGAGCCACTTTTAGTCAGTCCCAGACGCGAATGGGGAGTTCCCGAACGGCATCCGGGAGTTCCCGAACGGCGTTCAGGAGTTCCCCAGCGGCATCCGGGAGTTCCCGAACGGCGTTCAGGAGTTCCCGAACGGCATCCGGGAGTTCCCCAGCGGCATCCGGGAGTTCCCCAGCGGCATCCGGGAGTTCCCTGGAGGCGTTCAGGAGTTCCCCAGCGGCATCCGGGAGTTCCCGAACGGCATCCGGGAGTTCCCCAGCGGCGTCCGGGAGTTCCCCAGCGGCATCCGGGAGTTCCCCAGCGGCATCCGGGAGTTCCCCAGCGGCATCCGGGAGTTCCCCAGCGGCATCCGGGAGTTCCCGAACGGCGTCCGGGAGTTCCCCAGCGGCATCCCGGAGTTCCCTGGCGGCGTTTGGGAACTCCTTCTTGCTGCGCAGGAATCTCTTGGGCTGGCCGAACCGTGGGCTTGTGGCTGCCAGCCGTGCCGTCTAACACCGGCCTACAGTGGCCGGCCAGGGCTGGAATTTTGCGTTCGCGAACAAGCTTGGGCTGCCGGTTGAACGAAGGGGCGCGTACACTCGTCTTTACGCTGTAGGAGCCTTTATCCATGAACTTGACCCTACGTGCCTTGCTGTGTGTCTCGGTCCTGGGCGCTTCGTTTTCGTCGGCCAAAGCCGATGGCCCGACCGACTACCCAAGCTACGACGACGGCGATCCGAGCCAGTTTGCGAACGTCGACAACAGCCAGGTCTATCAGCCTCCTCCTGAGGGTGTCTGCTTCGACGACGAGAACCAATCGTATGACTGTAGCAAGGACGAAGACTACCAAAGTTACAGCAACATCGACGACGGCTACGATCCGAATGCCCACGAGGACTTCCGCGACGCGCTCGCACCCTACGGCCAGTGGGTCCAGAGTCCGCAGTACGGCAACGTCTGGGTGCCCTCTCAGGAAATCGTCGGCAGCGATTTTACGCCCTATTACTCCGGCGGACGCTGGAACTACACCGACTACGGCTGGACCTGGGTGTCGGAGTACAACTGGGGCTGGGCACCCTTCCACTACGGTCGCTGGATTACACTGCCAGGCTACGGCTGGAGCTGGGTACCGGGTCGAATCTGGGGCCCGGCGTGGGTTCACTGGCGGAGCGGTGGGGGACATGTCGGCTGGGCCCCGCTGCCGCCTCGCGGCATGGTGATCGCACGGCCAGTCTATGGCTCGCGCTGGAACCACTGGAACTTCGTGGCCTCTCACCAGATCCTGTCACCTCGCCTGATTCGGGTGGCTCCACCGGCGCTACCAGGCTTATGGGGACGGACGACCATCACCACCGATTTCCGATCGATTGGCTCGATGCGGGTCGTGGTGGGTCCGCCGCTGCATCATTTCCCTGGCGTGAGGGTGGTACCGGCACCGCTTGGCTCGCTCCAGATTGCGCTGCCGCGCTCGAACATCGTGGTTCGTCCCGGTGTACCACTGGTGCATCGAACCTATTACACCCCGTACTCGCGCCCGCAGTGGGGTGGCGGTCCGGTGGCCGCTCCTCGGCCTGGCTATCCGCCCGTCTATCAGCGACCCGGCTATCCACCCCCGTATCAGCGGCCCGGACAACCCCCGATCTACAATCGGCCCGGTTGGGAACAGCGGCCTGGCAACCCGCCGCCGTATCAGCAGCCCGGGCAAATGCCGCCGTATCAGCAGCGGCCCGGTTGGGAACAGCGGCCTGGCAACCCGCCGCCGTATCAGCAGCCCGGGCAAATACCGCCATACCAGCAGAGGCCCGGTTGGGAACAGCGGCCTGGCAACCCGCCGCCGTATCAGCAGCCCGGGCAAATGCCGCCGTATCAGCAGCGGCCCGGTTGGGAACAGCGCCCGCAGCCGACGCAGCCACCGGTGTATCAGCATCCCGGAGGAGGGACAGAGCAGCACAAGCCGGGCTGGGAG
>WBZP01001385.1_pt1 | contig 16801 bp, 16 predicted proteins | sample 5204301 | NCBI WGS metagenome assembly WBZP01 (sample SAMN12412401, study PRJNA552823) | activated sludge metagenome | isolation source: activated sludge from nitrification reactor of wastewater treatment plant... | place: USA: Pennsylvania | collected 2017
AAACCCAAGTTTCTTGATGTGCACACCGCTCTCGCACGCAGGGGCTGCGTTCTTCTTGCCGATTCTGGTCAAGGGTGGCCGACTAGTCGTGTTGCCGCGGTTTGAGCCGCAGAGCGTCTTGAAAACCATCAGCCAACACCACATTGACTCCACCATGTTGGTGCCGAGCATGATCTACACGTTGCTCGATCAGCCCAACCTTGCCGAATTCGACCTGAGCAGTCTTGACACCGTGTTCTATGGCGCAGCCGCGATGAACCCGCAACGCCTTGCCGAGGCCATCACCCGGATCGGACCGGTGTTTGCGCAGTACTACGGCCAATCTGAGTGCCCGATGGTGATCACCTACCTGGCTAAGTCCGACCACACGCCGGCGAACCTGGCTAGTTGCGGCAAACCCTCGCCGATGCTGAGCACCTCGCTGCGCAGCACCGATGGGCAGGCCGTGGCGGTGGGCGTGCCGGGTGAGATTTGGGTGTCCGGCTCGGTCGTGGCACCTGGCTACTGGAACCGCACCGACGAGACGGCCGCCACCTTCGGAGCGGACGGATGGTTACGCACGGGCGATGTGGCGGTGGCTTCAACTGATGGAGTGTGGACCATCGTTGACCGGCTCAAGGACATGATCGTCACTGGCGGCTTTAACGTGTTTTCTCGAGAGGTCGAGGACGCGTTGTGCTTAGACCCTCGGGTTGTCGCGGCGGGTGTCGTTGGCCTGCCCGACCCGCAGTGGGGGGAGGCTGTGAGTGCCTTTGTGGTGATGGCGGCCGGCGTCGAACTCACCCCAGAGGTCGTCAGCGAATTGCAGGACATGGTGCGTCAAGCCAAGGGCGCAGTGCAAAGTCCCAAACGCATCACCGCCGTCGAGCGATTGCCGTTGACCGGGCTCGGAAAGCTCGACAAGGTCGCGCTTAAAGCGATGGCCTCGACGTCTTAGGTGCTTGGCACTGCGCGGTGCGCGGCATCGGCTTCAAAGAACTCCTTGGAGACGAACTTGAACAGCGACGCAATCAGGTTTGAGGGGAAGGTCCGCACCCGGGTGTTGTAGGCCCTGACGTTGCCGTTGTAGAAGCGGCGAGCAGCGGCGATGCGGTCTTCGGTGTTGGTCAACTCAGCCTGCAACGCCATGAAGTTAGCGCTGGCCTTGAGATCTGGGTAAGCCTCGGCTCGCGCGACCACGGTTGCCGCTGCAGTGCCGAGTTGGTCCTCGAATTCGGCACGTACGGCGGGGGAGTCGCCCCGGTGACCCGCGGCGCTCTCACGAGCGCGAGTCAGTTGGTCAAGCAGGCTGCTCTCATAGGCGGAGTACTGCGCAACCGTGCGCACCAGGTTGGGAACCAGGTCATGTCGGCGGGTCAACTCCACATCGATCCCATGCCATGACTCCGCGACGAGTTGGGCTTGGCGAGCAAATCTGTTGTACATCACGATCACGCTGAGAGCGACGAAGCCGATGATGACTGCGATGACGACAGCAAGAGGGTTGAAGTTGAGGTTGAACATCACAAGCTGTCCTTTGCGGAATATTGCTGCCACACAAAGGCAGGGATCTTGGCGGCTATCTCGTGGAGGACTGCCAACTTGGCCTCAATCTCTTCGGGGCTATGGATGCCTTGTCTGATGGCGACCAAGCCCCCGCCAGCACATCCCCAGGCCAAGGTGGGGTAGGCCAACAAGTACTCCATCATCGCCGGGTTGAGCACGTCGGAGGCGAATTTGCGATCTGGGCAGGTCACTCGAAAGGCCCGGTTGAACGCTTCGGACTCAAGTTCAATGTCGGTGTTGGTCAAGCGACCAATGAGTCGAGAAAACATCCCCTCAGGTTCCACTGAAAGGAGAGGAAAGTCAGTGGCGAGGTCAAGGGCTGTTACCGAGTAGTGGTGGTGCTGAGTCGACGTGGTCGTGCGGCCTTGGGAGTCAGTGCTCGTTGACTCTGTGGAGTACCTGTAGTCAAAGGCGACGAAGAAGCGGCCCTCGTACTTGCCTGACACGATATTGGTGGCCCGACGGTCGCGGCCCCGGCCAAAGGGGGGACCCTGGAATCTATCGACCCAGGAGTCGTCGCGCTCGACGTACGTCCACTCGTGCTTAGCGCTCATCGCAGCGATGGCTTCGCGCCGCTTCTTGTTCTGGAGGTAGCTAAAGATGCCGACTGCCACCACAAGCCCGAACGCCGCGACGGCGAAGAGGATGAACCACGGCACCGCATTGAATGGATCACTCACGTCGTTGAGCCTAGGGCCAAGTGCCTTGCCACAAAGGCGGGGCTATGAGCCGGTGAACTTGGGTGCCCGCTTCTCCATAAAAGCGCGCGGTCCTTCCTTGGCGTCATTGGATCGAAACACTGCCATGCCCACCTCAGCGTCATCGGCCCAGCAATCGTTCTCGTGCTTACCTTCGCTATCGCGCATGGTCTTGAGCACCGCGCGCACGGCAAGTGGACCGTTGGCACTGATCAAGGCTGCCAACTCCAGTGCCTTGTCCAACGCCGTTCCGTCGGGTACGACGTGCCCGATCAGGCCCATCTGGAGCGCTTCAGGGGCAGTGATGTGGCGGCCAGTGAGCAGCAGATCAGCGGCCACGGTGTAGGGAATCTGTCGGGGGAGTCGCACCGCCGAGCCACCCATTGGGTAAAGCGACCACTTGACCTCGGAGACTCCAAACCGAGCTGATTTGCCGGCAACCCGAATGTCGGTGCCTTGCAAGATCTCGGTACCCCCGGCAATGGCTGGCCCTTCGACCGCAGCGATCAACGGCTTGGTGAGCCGGAATCCCTTGAGCAGGCCCTTGATGAAGCTGGCATCGAAACTGCGGTTGTCTCCCGGGTGTGAGGACGTCATGGCTTGCAGGTCCGCTCCGGCACAAAATGCGCCGCCCGCGCCGGTCAGAATCGCCACCCTGACCTCATCATCTTCTTCAATGCGGTCCCAGGCCTCGGTCATGATGGCCAGCATTTCTCCAGAGAGCGCATTGCGCTTCTCGGGCCGATTCATGGTGATGATCAAGGTGTGGTCGCGAAGTTCGACGAGTGCATGCGGTTGGCTCATGCCCTGACCGTAGGACAAAACAAGAACGTGTTCTAGTCTTGGCGCATGGCTTTGAACATTGCTGACTTCTTTGAGCACGCCGTCGACGTGGTGCCTGATCGCCCGATCGTGATGATGGGCTCGCGAAGCGTCACATACGCCGAGTTGGAGGCCGAGGCGAACCAACTGGCTCACTTCCTCACCTCGCGCGGCATCGGCGTCGGCGATCACGTCGGCATCTATGCCAAGAACTCGATCGAACACGTGGTTGCTCTGTTGGCGATCTTCAAGATTCGCGCGGTCGCCATCAACGTCAACTACCGCTATGTCGAGGCCGAACTCAACTACCTCTTCGACAACTCAGACATGGTCGCTCTCATTCACGAGCGTGGTTATGCCCCCTTGGTGTCACGCACGATGCCCAACCATCCGGCGATCAAGACCGTTGTGGTGATGCCTGAGACAGGTGAGCCCGATTGTGATGCCGATGTGTCGTCGTACGACGGAGTCTTGTGGGCCGATGCCGTGGCGGGTCAAAGCGCCGAACGCGACTTTGCTCCCCGCAGCAACGATGACGTCTACATCGTCTACACCGGCGGCACCACCGGCTATCCCAAGGGCGTGATGTGGCGGCACGAAGACTTTTGGCGAGTCTTGTGCGGCGGCATCGATTTCATGACCGGTGAACGCCTAGAGGAATTCGACCAGGCAAACAAAGCGCTGGCTGGCGACTCCTTGGTGAGCTTCCCGTTAGCCCCGCTGATGCACGGAGGTGCCCAATCGGCACTACTCATGCACCTCTTTGGCGGGCACATGACAATTTTGGCGCCGAAGTTCGATGCAGCTGACGCCTGGCAAACGATTGAACGCGAGAAGGTGCAACTGATCTTCATGACCGGCGATGCGATGGCGCGCCCACTCATTGAAGAGTTCGAGCGCGGGTCGTATGACGGATCGAGTTTAGTGGCGGTGGCCAGCAGTGCCGCGATCTTCTCTCGGCCCGTCAAGGAGCGCTGGATGGCGGCCTTCCCCAATGCCTTCTTCACCGACTCGGTGGGCTCATCTGAGACCGGATTCCAAGGCACTGGCTTGCAAGACACCGAGAACATCAAGGGCGAGGGCTGTGTTGTCGCCCTGGGCGTGGAGTCGGTGCTGCTCGACGAGGACAACCAGGTCATCGACTTGAGCAATGTTGGCGCGATCGGGCGGATGGCTCGAAGCGGCAGCGTCCCGCTGGGCTACTACAAGGACGAGGTGAAGTCAGCCCAGACGTTCATCACAGTCGATGGCGTGCGCTACTCAGTGCCCGGCGATTTCGCCCGAGTCGAAGAGGGCGGCAAGGTCACCTTGCTCGGCCGTGGCTCCAACTGCATCAACACCGGCGGTGAAAAGGTGTACCCCGAAGAAGTTGAGATGACTCTGAAGGGCCACCCCGATGTGTACGACGTCTTGGTTGTGGGCGTTGCTGATGAGTCCTACGGCCAGACCGTGTGCGCAGTGGTACAACCACGCGGCGAGAACCGACCCACGGTCGAGGATCTGCGCGAGTTTTGCCGCAGCCAACTCAGCGCCTACAAGTTGCCTCGCTTTGTGACGTACGTCGAGGAGATCCCGCGCAGTGCGACGGGGAAGGCGAACTACCCCAAAGCCCGTGAGATGGTCACTGAAACCAAGTAGCACCAGAAAGGCTGGTTGAGCATGCATACCGACCTATGCGAGCGGTTTGGCATCAAGTACCCAATCGTGGCCTTCACCCCTAGCGAGAAGGTTGCTGCGGCAGTGACTCGCGCAGGCGGGTTAGGTGTCTTGGGGTGTGTGCGCTTCAACGACGCCAGCGAACTCGACGCGGTGTTGACCTGGATGGATGAGAACACCGATGGGCTGCCCTACGGCGTTGACGTGGTCATGCCGATGAAGGTGCCCACCGAGGGCGGCCACCAAGATCTGCACGCTCTTATCCCTCCCGAGCACGTCACCTTTGTCGAGCGGACCCTCCAACAATTGGGAGTTGCCCCCAGCGTTGAAGGAGAAGGGCGAGAGGGAGTGCTGGGGTGGTTGCACTCTGTGGCTCGCACTCACGTCGACGTTTCTTTGAAACACCGGCCGGTCTTGATCGCGAACGCTTTGGGATCTCCACCAGCCGATGTGATCGAGCAAGCGCACGCGGCCGGTGTGGCCGTTGCCGCGCTCGCCGGAACTGCGGGGCATGCCCGATCTCACGTTGTCAATGGTGTCGACATTGTCGTGGCCCAGGGCTACGAAGCCGGGGGGCACACCGGGTTGATTTCGACGATGGTTTTGGTCCCGGAGGTTGTCGACGCGGTGGGACCCGACGTGCCCGTGTTGGCTGCCGGCGGAATCGGTTCTGGTCGCCAGATTGCGGCTTCTCTTGCCCTGGGGGCACAGGGTGTGTGGATGGGGTCATGGTGGCTTGGTGCTGCTGAGTACGACTTGTCAGCTGGCACCGCCGTACGCACAGCTTTGCTGAACGCGACCTCATCTGACACAGTGCGCAGCCGGATCTACTCAGGCAAGCCTGCTCGCTTGCTCAAGACGGCGTGGACCGACGCCTGGGAAGCTGCCGATGCGCCTGACGCCTTGCCGATGCCCTTACAGAATCTGCTGGTCTCTAACGCCCACTCACGGCTGAACCAGGGCGATGACCCCAGCACGGTCGCGATGCCCGCAGGGCAAATCGTAGGCAGGCTCAACGAGGTCCGACCGGTCGCGCAGATGATGAGCGACCTTGTTTCGCAGTACTCCGAAGCAGTGGAGCGACTCCCTCGCTGAAGCCGCTACCTGGCGAGCGCCTGTCCAATCCGGCGTGAAGACTCCGTGGTGCCGCCGAGTTCAAACTCAGCACGCTTGAGTCCGGTGAAGTAGCGGTGAGCCTCCCCATCGAGGTCAATGCCGACGCCGCCGTGCACGTGCACGGTCGTGTGAGCCACCTTGTGTCCCGCATCGGCAGCCCAGAGTTTCGCGACGGCAACCTCAGTGGCCGCAGGTAGCCCCTCATCTAGGCGCCAGGCTGCCTGCCACAAGGAGAGGTCGGCGCCCAGGACGTCGATGTAACCATCGGCTAGTCGTTGCGAGACCGCTTGGAAGGTGCCGATCGGGCGTCCGAACTGCTCGCGGGTTCGGGCGTAGGCCGCAGTCAAAGTTTGGGCACCTTGCAGCCGACCCAGTTGTTCGGCACAACGAAGCACAGTGAGTACCTCGACTAACCGCGCAACTGCGTCAGGCCCCCCGAGGTGGGTGGCAGGTGTATTGCTCAACGTGAGTTGGCCGACCACTTCACCGTCGCTGGTGTGCTGGTCGGCCCAAGCCACGCCGTCGGCGTTGGCATCGACTTGGAACAAGCCGCTATCGGTAGTCACCAAGAAGGCGGCGCCACGGTGAGGAGAGCGCACCAGCACCTTGACGCCCGACACCGTCTCGCTACCAGTGGTCAGGCACTGTGTGGGGTTGGCTTCGAGCGGCTCAGCGTGCGCGATGCTGAGGATGGCTTCACCAGAGGCGGCCTTGGCGAGCAAGCCTGAGGTGGGTGCCACCTCTGCTAGCACGTACGACGCTGCCAGGTGATCGGCCAGCGGCACAGGAGCCAGCACCCGGCCGGCCTCAACGAGCACACGGGCGAGTTCGATGAGACCGAGCCCGGCACCTCCGTTGGCCTCGGGTACGCCCAGGCTCAGCAGGCCGGTCTCGCCAAGGGCTGACCACAGCGCGGCGTCGAAACGGTCACCTGTTGCCTCCACAGCGCGCAGTTGCTCGTTCGAGGTGAAGCCCGCCAGCACCTGAGCGGCGAGGCCTGCGGCCTCATCTGCTTCGGGGGAGAAAGTGAAGTCCACGGGTCAGCTCCTCTTCGGGGCAGGCAAGCCGAGGCCTACGTAGCCGATGATGTCTCGTTGAATTTCGTTCGTGCCGCCGCCGAATGTCATGACCAGCGATGAGCGGTAGAACCGCTCCAGACGTCCAGCCAAGGCTGCACCAGCGGACCCAGCGGAAACCAAGGCGGCTGGGCCGACGATCTCCATCAGAGCACGGTAGGCCTCAGTGGCGAGTTCGGAGCCGAAGACCTTGGTGGCGCTCGCGTCGGCTGGTGACAGGTTTTCGGTGGCGGTGGCCAGCTTCAGGTTGAGCAACCGAAGCATCTCGGCGCGCGCATGTGCGCGGCCCAACAACGCTTGGACCCAGTCTGTGTCGATGACACGGATGCCATCGCGCTTTGTCTCCTTGGCCCACTCGATGACTTGCTCCAAGGAGTGAATCAAGGGTGCGGCAGAGGTGAGCGCAACACGTTCGTGGTTGAGCTGGTTGGTCATCAGGGGCCAGCCGCCGTTGAGCTCGCCAACCAAGTTGTCGACTGGAACCCGCACACCATCGTAGTAGGTGGCAGAGGTGCCCACACCGGCAACCGTGTGCACGGGTGTGTAGGAGAAGCCCTTGGAGTCAGCGGGCACCAAGACGATCGAGAGCCCCTTGTGACGGGGAAGATCTGGATCTGTGCGGACGCCAAGCCAGATCCAGTCGGCGTATTGGATCAGGGAGGTCCACATCTTCTGGCCGTCAATGACCCATTCGTCGCCCTCGCGGCGTGCCCGGGTGCGCATCGAGGCCATGTCGGTGCCTGATTCAGGCTCGGAGTAGCCGATCGAGAAGTGCAGGTCACCGGTGAGAATCTTGGGCAAGAAGTACGACTTCTGCGCCTCAGAGCCGAACCGCATGATCGTGGGGCCAACGGTGTTGAGCGTCAGGTAGGGGATAGGCACCCCGGCCACCGCCGCCACATCGGTGAAGATCAATTGCTCAAGCATCGAGCGGTTTTGCCCGCCGTACTCTGTGGGCCAGCCGATGCCCAACCAGCCGTCACGGCCGATCTCGCGGATCACGTCCTTGTAGGTCTCGACCTCACCAAACTCCCCAGACGACAGCGACAACGCGCGGCGACGCTCGGGAGTGACAAGTTTGTCGAAGTAGGCCTTCAGTTCGTCGCGAAGGCGGAGCTGCTCATCGGTGAGCGCAATGCGCATAAGTGAGTCCTAAGGTGGGAAATGGGCGCAGTGTCACACTGGCCCGCTCGACACGAAAACTATAACCTGTTCTAGTCTTGAGCAGACAAGCAAGTCGGTTCGCATTAGGAGGCACTCATGAGCCCTGACACCGCAACGACCCAAGAACGCCAACTCGACGCTGGCGGCACGCCAACGCGTTTTGCGCGTGGTTGGCACTGTCTTGGCCCAGCCGCGGAGTTCCGCGACGGCAAACCTCATGAGGTGCGTGCCTTTGGTGGCAAGTTGGTGGTGTGGGCCGACACCGCAGGTCAGTTGAAGGTCATCGATGCCTACTGCAGGCACATGGGTGGCGATTTGACCCAAGGCAGCGTCAAGGGCGACGAGGTGGCTTGCCCCTTCCACGACTGGCGCTGGAACGGCGATGGCAAGTGCAAGTCGATTCCTTACGCCCGCCGAGTGCCGCTGCGAGCCAAGACTCAGACCTACCACGCGATGGAACGCAACGGTCTGTTGATGATCTGGCATGACCCCGAGGGTTCGGCTCCCGACATGAGCGTGGCGCCGCCTGAGTTGGACGACATCATGGACTCCGATGCCTACACCGACTGGAGTTGGAATCGCCTCGACGTACCGACCGCACATTGTCGTGAGATCGTCGACAACGTCGTCGACATGGCGCACTTCTACTACATCCACTTCGCCTTCCCGCTGAAGTTCCGCAACGTGTTTGAGGGCCACATGGCTAGCCAGTTCATGGAGTCCACTGGGCGTCCCGACAAGACCGCACAGGGCTACGGCGATGAGAACCTGCTGCTGAAGTCAGACGCGACCTACTTCGGTCCCTCATTCATGATCAACTGGCTCAACAATGACTACAAAGGCTTCATCACCGATGTGGTGTTGATCAACTGCCATATCCCCACTGGCCCCAACTCCTTCGTGCTGCAGTTCGGCTTGAAGGTGAAGAAGGCTGCTGGTCTTGATGACCAGACCGCCAAGTGGGTGGGGGAGCGCTACACGCAATTGTTCGCTGAAGGGTTCATGCAGGATGTGAACATCTGGCTGAACAAAGCCCCCATCCAAAACCCCCTGCTGTGCGAGGAAGACGGTCCGGTCTACCAGATGCGGCGTTGGTACGAACAGTTCTACGTCGACGTGGCCGACATCAGCGAAGACATGACCGATCGGTTTGAGTTCGAGGTCGACACCACCAAGGCCAACGAATACTGGCGCGCCGAAGTCGCTCAAAACCTCGCCAATGCGGCACCGGACGCTGCGCCGGTGAGCTGATGGCGCTCTACGAACTATCTGAGTCGACTCGAAGCGATCAGCACCTCTACCTCGAGGCCCGACTCGTCGATGTGGCTTGCCTTGATTGCACCGTCACGGTCGGGGTGAAGAAGAACTCCGAGCAGCACACCTCGATCCAATGGCGTCACCACGACTTCACCCACTGCCCCGAGTTCGCCAAAGCAGAGCGGCTCGCCGGTGGGCGACACATAGCTGAGCCATGCTCGCGACTGCGCTCCTCCATTGAGCGAGCAGTTGCTGACGGCGCGATCTCGATCGGGGCAATTGATGGGTACTGAGTCATACGTCGTGAGCGTCGCTGAGGTGGTCAAGGAGACCGACGAAGCGGTGTCGGTGGTGTTCGACGTGCCTGAGGCACTCAAGGCAGAGTTCGCCTACCTCCCGGGCCAATTCCTCACCCTGGCCGTGCCTTCTGAGCAGACCGGTCTGGTGGCCCGAAGCTATTCACTCTCATCCTCGCCACACCAGGATCGCTGGCAGGTGACCGTCAAACGCACCGTAGGTGGATACGCCTCCAACTGGATCTGCAACAACGTTCAGGCTGGCAGCCAACTGCGTGTCATTCCTCCGTCGGGGATCTTCTCGCCCAAAGAGTGGGAGTCTGACCTGCTGCTCTTCGCCGGCGGTTCGGGCATCACCCCGGTGCTCTCGATCGCGCGCACTGCGTTGCACGAACACAACAACCGCGTTGTATTGGTCTATGCCAACCGTGATGAGCAGTCGGTGATCTTCGCTTCGGTTCTTCGTGAATTGCAGAGTCAATACCCCGATCGGTTCGTGTTGATTCACTGGCTAGAGAGCCTCCAAGGCCTCCCATCACGAGACTCACTGCGCGCCTTTGCGGCGAACTTCCCTGACTTCAATTCGATGGTCTGTGGCCCCGCGCCTTTCATGGATGCCGTGACGGGAGTGCTCAAAGACATGGGGTGGCCCCGCTCGCGCCGCCTCCAGGAGCGTTTCGTTTCTTTGGGCGGCAACCCATTTGGCGACGTGCCCGAGATGGCCGAATTCACTGCGGCAAGGGAAGCCGCCGCTGATAGTTCACTCGAAGACGCTGCATCCAGTGAGGGTGCGCCAGTCGCGTTCGGACCGGTCACGGTTGAGGCCCATCTCGATGACACCGACTACACCTTTGACGACTGGGACGGTCAGCAGCCCTTGTTGGACTTCTTGACGTCTAAGGGCGTCGAGGCGCCGTACTCCTGCAAGGCAGGGCAGTGCTCGGCCTGCGCGTGCGTGGTGCTTGAAGGTGACTTGGCGATGAACCACAACGAGGTCCTTGAGGAAGACGACCTGCGCGAGGGCATCCGTTTGGCCTGTCAGGCCACCGCGTTGAGCCCGAGAGTGAAGATCAGTTACAACGCGTAACTGCTAGTCGCCTTCACACGGCTCGGATGCGGGTTGGTCCTCATCGACCATCGGCAAGAACACCGATCGCAGCCTGGTGCGTGGTGGTACGACGGTCTCGGGTCCCCAAATCTTGGATCGGATCGGCGCAGTGAGCACGCCAAGCGGTGCGGTCGCCACAAATGAGTAGGCCAAGACCAAGAGCGTGGCTGCCGGGTTGACTAGCAAGCCAACGATGATCGCCACCACAACGCACATGGTGGTGAGCTTGGCGCGGCCAGTCTTGGGCGAGAGCAGGTAGCGAAATGACCGGAACCGCACAGTCGAGACCATCAAGAGGGCCGGAATCACGCTAATCGCGACCGGGAGAAGCGAGGTTCCGGCGACTCGGGGGCCGATGTCGGGAGTGTCGAGGGCGAAGATCGTGGCCATGATGACGGCAGCAGCACCGGGGCTGGGCATGCCAACCCAGTACCTCTTGTCAGAGACCGGATCGATGGTGACGTTAAATCGCGCCAATCTGAACGCTGCACACGCCAGCCACAAGAAGGCCGCGGCCCAGGCCATCACAGGCCATTCCTTGAGCGCCCAGGTGTAGACCAGCACTGCGGGAGCCAAGCCGAAGGAAATCAGGTCGGCTAAGGAGTCCAGTTGGATGCCAAAGGGTGAGGTAGCACCGACTGCACGTGCCACGGCGCCGTCGGCGATATCGAAGATGATGCTGAAGGCGATGAGTGACGCCGCGATCTGGAAGTGGCCGGTGAAGGCCATGAGCACACATGAAAAGCCACAAAACAAGTTGGCTGTGGTGAAGAACGACGGTGCCGTGACCCGAAGTCGCTCCCGTGGGCTTAGCTGCCGCAGCGACACGACCTCGGCGCCGCTGGGGGAAACTAGACGCCAACGATCCAAAATGCGCCGGCGCGGCTTGGTGGGAGGGTAGGGACTCATCAGATTGCCTCCGGCCATCGGGCGATGACGGTCTCGCCGGCAACTGTGCGGTCGCCTTGTTTGACCTGCAATTGCACACCCGGCGGGACGAATATGTCCATACGGGAGCCGAACTTCATCAAGCCGATGCGCTCACCGGTGACCAGGTGCTGCCCTGGCACCACTCGCGTGACAACGCGGCGAGCAACGAGGCCGACGATCTGGCGGAAGATCAGTCGGCGCACTCGGCCCTCAACCTCACGCTCGATCGTGATCTCGCTGCGCTCATTTTCCGTGGCGCTCTCGAACTTGTACGCCGCAAGCCAGCGACCCGGTCGGTAGGTCACATCAGTGACCACGCCGGCGTAGGGGGTGCGGTTGATGTGCACATCAAAGACTGACAAGAAGATGCTGATCTGCTGCCAAGCGCCTGGGGGAGCCACACCAACCTGAGCCGGGCCAGCGTGCATCACTTTGCCATCGGCTGGGGCAACCACGCAGTCGGGATCAGCCGCCAGTTGCGCGGCACCTTCTGGGGTGTCTGGCCTGCGGACGGGGTCGCGGAAGAAGGCGGCGACACCCACGGGCAGCAATGCCAGTGCGGCTGCAGTGCGGCGGTGGCCGGTGAACAATGCGAGTGCGGCGGGGATGGCGGCAACCAGGGATGCCGGGCCGGCCTCGCGATCGAGTGCGGACATGGGGGTCAGCCTAGGGGAGAGCAGGTCAATCGTTGTCGTTGCCCGCAGAGTGTTCTGCGGCACGTACGGCTGGGTTAAGTGTCAAGCCGACCGCGCGGGAGACCACGAGTGCGACGTACATCAGTCCAGTGACTTGCTCAAGCATGACTACCGCGCGGGCATGCCCCAAAACTGGCGTCACATCGGATAGGCCGGTGCTCGTGAGCACGGTGAAGGACAAGAACAACAACTCCATCCACGACCGTGGCTCTGCAGGGTTCGCATAGGCAGTGAATGACCCTGGCGCCAAGATCTGAACTACGCCGTAAACATAAGCGAAGAACCATGCGACCACCGTGAATGCGGCCCCCACGGCAAACAACTCATCCGCGGTGATGCGGGTGTCGGCGAGCAAGTAGCGGAGCATCGCGTAAGCGGTGTAGGCGTAGAACGCCGCGTGCAAGATGCCTGAGACCAGGTGGATGTCGGAGTTATGCGGCCACATCCCCTCAAGGATCGTGAGTACGACGACAGGTACGCCGAGCAAACCTGCAACCCAGGTGAGAGCTGGACTTGCTCGCACCGCCCACACGGCAACCCCGAGCACGACGACACCGAGCACCCCAAAAGCAGCGCGCCCGACCGCAGTGTCCTCCATGAACGGATAGGCCATCACGCTGAGTAACTGGACTCCCAGCAAGATGGCGGATGGGTGCTTAGTGACCCGGGCAAAGGCGTTCACAGATGGAACCGTAGCGGGCGCTCGCAGCGCAAACCCCGCCGTCAGAAAAAACGCGTAGCTGCTTCACCGGAGCCGGTAGAACCAACTGCCCTCAAACTCGCGGTCGAGCGTCTCTTGTGACTCGAAGCTGCTGCCCTCAAAGAGTTCGTTCACGCCAGATTGTTGAGCCACCGCCCGGAAACTGCGATCGATGGTGTGATCGGTGCCCAAGGCATCGCGTTCTGTGTCGGACTCGGTACCTAGCCAAACCCAAAACTTGAACGGTTCGCTGAAGGCGATGACGTACTCGACTCGGTTGACGCCTTGGGCTTCAAACTCGCCCAGGATTGCCTGCTTCAAGCTGGCAAGTGCCACCCAGTTGGGTTGGGAGTCGGTCTCACCAGCCACGCGCCCGCCACTCCGGCAGCGACGCGCGCTCGGCCCCCAGCGTCGAGTCGTTGCCGTGGCCGGGGTAAAACCAGGTGTCGTCGGGCAAGGTGCCAAAGATCTTGGTTTCTACGTCATCGATGAGTTGGACGAAGGCCTCTTTGTCTCCGAAGGTGTTGCCCACGCCGCCGGGGAAGAGTGAGTCGCCGGTCCACAGGTGGTGATGCCCATGCGGGTCGGCGTACACCAAGGCGATCGATCCAGGAGTGTGGCCTTGGATGTGGATCACGCGAAGTTCACAGCAACCCACGTGCACGATGTCCCCATCGCCTAGTGGCCGGTCGATTGCTACGCCGGTCTGCTCGGTGATGGCCTCGGCATCGAGGGCACCCGCCACGGTTTCGGCATCAGTGGCGTTGACGACCTCAGCCAGTGCCCGGTGGTGATCCCAGTGCTGGTGGGTGGTGATGACGGTGGTGAGGCCGGACTTGCCGACGGACTTCATCACCGTGGGTGCGTCATCGGCGGCATCAATGAGCACCTGATCGCCGGTGCTGGTGCAGGTCAGCAAGTAGATGTTGTTCGACATCTGGTCATCGACCGCAAACTTGGTGATGGTCAGATCCTGCAGTTCTCGCACCTGGGCGCTGCCGCCAGGAATCACGTTGCCGGTGTAAGCCATGGTGGGGATCGTACGGCGCACAGGCCCGGAAAGGACACGGGGTAAGTTTGGTTGGTAGCCCTGGGCGTGTAACGAACGCATGTTCGATTCAATGCTTTAGGCTTCACTGAGCCCAGCGAAGCGCTGGATGCCTGCAGAAGACGAGCCTTAGAGAGTCGAACACCAGTGGCTGACAAACTCATCATCCGCGGCGCACGCGAACACAACCTCAAAGACGTGTCGTTGGAGTTGCCGCGCGACTCGCTCATCGTGTTCACCGGGTTGTCAGGTTCGGGCAAATCGAGTCTGGCATTCGACACCATCTTCGCCGAGGGCCAGCGGCGGTACGTCGAGTCGCTCTCGGCCTATGCACGCCAGTTCCTGGGGCAGATGGACAAGCCAGATGTGGACTTCATCGAGGGCCTTTCTCCTGCGGTGTCCATCGACCAGAAGTCAACGAGCAAGAACCCTCGCTCGACGGTCGGCACCATCACCGAGGTCTATGACTACCTGCGGTTGCTCTACGCACGCGCCGGACGACCGCACTGCCCCGAGTGTGGATCGCCCATCGAACGCCAGACCCCGCAGCAGATTGTCGACCGCATCTTGCAGTACCCCGAGAGCACTCGCTTTCAAGTGCTGGCTCCGGTCATCCGCGGGCGCAAGGGCGAATATCTGGAGTTGTTCCGGCAACTGCAAACGCAGGGCTACTCCAGGGTCCGCGTCAACGGGGAGACTCACACGCTCGATGACCCGCCCAAGCTCGATAAGCAGAAGAAGCACACGATCGAGGTCGTCATCGATCGGCTTTCAGCGAAGGCATCGTCCAAACGACGACTCACTGACTCTGTCGAGACTGCGCTGACGTTGGCTGGTGGGCTCGTCGTCTTCGATTTCGTCGACGTACCCGAAGGTGAGGCGGGGCGTGAGGCGAAGTTCTCCGAAAAGATGGCGTGCCCCAACGAGCACACCCTCGACACCGACGAACTCGAACCTCGCAGCTTTTCGTTCAACTCACCTTTCGGCGCGTGCCCGCAGTGTCACGGTCTGGGCACTCGCATGGAGGTGGATCCCGAACTCGTCATCGCCAACCCCGAGGCCACCTTGCGCGAAGGTGCGATCCAGCCATGGACCAGTGCGCAAGTCAGCGAATACTTCACCCGGTTGCTGGACGCGCTCGGTCACGAACTTGGGTTCGACATCGACACCCCATGGCGCGACCTCAATGCACGGCATCAATTTGCGGTGATGCACGGCGTCGGCACCAAGGTGCATGTGCGGCACAAGAACCGCTATGGCCGCGAGCGGTCTTACTACACGCAATTTGAAGGCGTGATTCCCTACATCGAGCGTCGCCACCGCGAAGCGGAGTCGGACACCTCTCGCGAGCGCTTCGAGGGCTTCATGCGTGAAGTGCCTTGCCTTTCCTGCAACGGTTCGCGGCTCAAAGCTGTGTCGCGCTCGGTCACGATGGGCGGTCGCAACATTGCCGAAGTGTGCTCAATGTCGATCAGCGAAACCGCAGACTTCCTGAGCACGCTTGAGCTGACCCCACGTGAGAAGCAGATTGCCGAGCGTGTGCTCAAGGAGATTTTGGAGCGGCTCAACTTCCTTCTCGATGTCGGTTTGGACTACCTATCGCTCAACCGCCCCAGCGGGTCGCTGTCGGGCGGCGAAGCCCAACGCATCCGCTTGGCCACCCAAATCGGGGCCGGTCTGGTTGGCGTGCTCTATGTGCTCGACGAGCCTTCTATCGGCCTGCACCAGCGTGACAATCAGCGCTTGATTGAAACCCTGGTTCGGCTCAAGAACCTGGGCAACACCCTGATCGTGGTCGAGCATGACGAAGACACCATTCGCATGGCCGACTGGGTGGTCGACATTGGTCCAGGCGCTGGCGAACACGGCGGTGAGGTGGTCTACGCCGGGCCGGTGAAGGGATTGCTAGCGCACCCCGACTCTCAAACTGGCCTATACCTCTCGGGTCGTCGTCAGATCCCGTTGCCCGCCGTACGTCGACCGCGCGATCCCGCACGAGCATTGACCGTGCATGGCGCCAAAGAGAACAACCTGCGCAACATTGATGTGTCGTTCCCGCTGGGCCTGTTTGTCGCGGTGACTGGAGTCAGTGGCAGCGGGAAGTCGACGCTGGTGAACGACATTCTCTACACCTCATTGGCCAAAGAGATTTACAACGCTCGCACCGTGCCTGGGCGCCACACGAAGATCACCGGCCTCGAGCATGTCGACAAGGTGATCCATGTCGACCAGTCACCGATCGGTCGCACCCCGCGCAGCAACCCAGCCACTTACACCGGCGTCTTCGACCACATCCGCAAACTCTTTGCCTCCACTCCCGAGGCCAAGATGCGTGGCTATTTGCAGGGCAGGTTCTCCTTCAATGTCAAAGGCGGGCGCTGCGAAGCCTGCTCTGGTGACGGCACGATCAAGATCGAGATGAACTTCCTCCCTGACGTCTACGTGCCGTGCGAGGTGTGCCACGGCGCGAGGTACAACCGCGAGACTCTCGAGGTCCACTACAAAGGCAAGACAATCGCTGAAGTGCTCGACATGCCTATCGAAGAGGCAGTCGACTTCTTTGCCGCTATCCCGGCCATCGCGCGACACATGCAAACTCTGGTGGAAGTCGGATTGGGATACGTCCGATTGGGCCAACCCGCGACCACGCTTTCTGGTGGGGAAGCCCAGCGGGTCAAGCTCAGCTCTGA
>WBZP01001761.1_pt2 | contig 16798 bp, 14 predicted proteins | sample 5204301 | NCBI WGS metagenome assembly WBZP01 (sample SAMN12412401, study PRJNA552823) | activated sludge metagenome | isolation source: activated sludge from nitrification reactor of wastewater treatment plant... | place: USA: Pennsylvania | collected 2017
GCGGCTTGACCCCGCGGTGTGCACTTGTGTGCACGATTCCTGAACGATTGGAATGACCCGGCCCGGCTTCTTGCGAGATCAGCGGTCGAGCGGAGGTTCCGAAGCGCCTCGATCGTCGAGCCGGCGGCGCTCCTCACGGAAGCCTCGCGCATGCCCGGTGTTGACGGTCAGAAGATGTCGAAGTCGTACGGCAACACGATCACGCTGCGCGAGGACGCGGCTTCGGTGACGCACAAGCTGAAACGCATGCCGACCGACCCGGCACGCATCCGGCGCAGCGATCCCGGCGATCCGGCCAACTGCCCGGTCTGGCCACTGCACCAGGTGTACTCGGACGAGAGCTGCCGCGCCTGGGTCGAGCAGGGCTGCCGAAGCGCCGCCATCGGTTGCCTGGAATGCAAGCAGCCGGTCATCGACGGCATCCTGCGCGAGCAGGCGCCGATGCGCGAGCGGGCGCAGAAGTACATCGAGCAGCCGGGTCTGCTGCGCGAGATCGTCGCCGAAGGGAACCGCAAGGCAAGGCAACTGGCGCGCGAGACGATGCGCGATGTGCGCCAGGCCATCGGCCTGCATTACGCTTGAGTTGCGGCACCGTCGTCAGGATCATCCGGGTGCCATGAGCGCAACGATCGATCAGCCCGCCCTCAGCGCGGGCACGGTCGAAGCCATGCCGCTGGCCCGGATCTACGGCGAGCCGCTCGCGCAGTTGCCGGCCGACCTGTACGTCCCGCCGGACGCCATGGCGGTCATGCTTGAGGCCTTCGAGGGGCCGCTCGACCTGCTGCTTTACCTGATTCGCAAGGCCAACGTAAATGTGCTTGACATTCCGATGGCCCTGCTCACCGAGCAGTACCTGGTCTACATCGAGGCCATGCGAGCGCAGAATCTCGAACTGGCGGCCGACTACCTCCTCATGGCGGCAATCCTGATCGAAATCAAATCGCGCATGCTTCTGCCGCGACCGAAGGCTGTCGCCGGCGACGAGGCGGAGGACCCGCGCGCCGAGCTGGTCCGCCGCCTGATCGAGTACGAGCAGATGAAGCGCGCCGCGCACGAGCTGAACGAGCTGCCGCAGGCCGAGCGCGACTTCGAATGGGTCGAGGTGTGGGTCGAAAAGACGCTTTTCCGGCGTCTGCCCGAGGTCGCTGTTGACGATCTGCAGGCCGCCTGGCGGGCGATCCTGCGCCAGGCAAAGCTGCACACGCGCCATCAGGTGCAGCGCGAGGAGTTGTCGGTGCGCCAGCACATGGCGTCGATCCTGCGCCAACTGCGTGTTGCCGGCGGCTTCGTCGACTTTGTCGATCTTTTCGACCCGAGTGAGGGAGCACCGGTGGTGGTCGTGCATTTTCTTGCCTTGCTCGAGCTGGCGCGTGAACATTTGCTCGAGATCACGCAGGCGGAAGTCTTCGCGCCAATCTATCTGCGCCTGACCGATGAGCGAAACGACGCCTGAACCCGCCGCGCCGTCCGCTCTGCCGGACAGGCCGGGCGAAATGAAGCGGGTGCTCGAGGCCTTGCTGCTGAGTGCCCGCGAACCGCTGTCGCTGCTCGAGTTGAGGCGGGCGTTCGCCGACCGGGTCGAGCCCGATGTCCTGCGCGCACTGCTCGACGAGCTGCGTGCCGAATGGCGTGATCGGCCGCTCGAGTTGCTGCCGGTGGCCAGCGGCTGGCGTTTCCGTACGCGTGGCGAATACATGCCCTACCTCGAACGGCTGAAGCCGGAAAAGCCGCCGCGCTACTCGCGCGCGGTGCTCGAGACGCTGGCCATCATTGCCTATCGTCAGCCCGTGACGCGCGGTGATATCGAGGATATCCGGGGCGTCAGCGTGGCGACGCAGATCGTCCGCGTCCTTGAAGAGCGCGGCTGGGTCGATGTCGTCGGCCACCGCGATACGCCCGGCCGTCCGGCGCTCCTGGCGACGACCAGGAAATTCCTCGATGATCTTGGCTTGCGCAGCCTCGCCGAATTGCCACCCCTTTCCCAGATCGATCCCAACCTGGACCTAGCCGATGCCCAGTAACAAACGCAGACCTTCCCTCGCCCCGCGTTCGCCGGCGCGCCCGCCCCCGATGCATGCCGGCAACCGGCCACCGGCGCCGCGCGACGAGAGCGGCGAGGACGCTCGCCGGGCACGCCCGACGCGCTCGGCCGGCCCGGCTCGCCGTTCCCGTCACCCAGAACTGCCCGGCAAGCCGGAACGTCTGCACAAGGTGCTGGCGCAGAGCGGCCTCGGTTCGCGTCGCCAGATGGAGGAAATGATCGCTGGCGGTCGCGTCGTGGTCAACGGCGAAGCGGCGCACATCGGTCAGACGGTCTCGGCCGATGACCGGGTCAAGGTCAATGGCAAACTCGTCCGCCTGCGCTTTTCCGATCGGTTGCCGCGCGTGATTCTCTATCACAAGCCCGAAGGCGAGATCGTGTCGCGCAACGATCCCGAGCATCGGCCGAACGTGTTCACCGCGCTGCCGCGCATGGCGTCCGGGCGCTGGGTTGCCGTCGGGCGGCTTGACTTCAACACGAGCGGGCTGCTTCTGCTGACGACCTCGGGCGAACTCGCCAACCGCTTGATGCACCCGCGCTACCAGCTGGTGCGCGAGTATGCGGTGCGGATTCTCGGCGACTTGCCGGAGGAAGCGCGGCGGCGTCTGCTCGAGGGTATCGAGCTCGACGATGGTCCGGCGCGTTTCGGCAGTTTTCAGGAAGCGGGCGGTGAGGGCGCCAATCGATGGTACCGCGTGTCGCTCAGCGAGGGGCGAAACCGCGAGGTGCGACGAATGTTCGAGGCGGTCGGGGTCGTCGTCAGCCGCCTGATCCGCGTCCGTTACGGCCCTTTCCTGCTCCCGCCACAGCTCAAGCGCGGCCAGACATTCGAGTTGGGTGAAGTGGAGGTGAAGAAGCTGCTCGCCGAATTTGGCCTGGCGCAAGCGGACACCGGTCGTCCGCCGCGGCGAGGGCCGGGTGGCTAGCGATCTGCTCAAGCTGCACGCCGATTTACGCGCGCCGATCTTTTCGTTATAATCCAACGGTTTTCCGCTCGCCCCTGGGGGGGCAATTTTTTCGGGGATGGGCGTTTCGCCCATTTTTTGTTTGCAGCCATGGATGTATACGAAGTTCTTGAAAAGACGGTGACCGGTCTCGGCTACGAGCTGGTCGACGTCGAGCGCAGTCCGCGGGGTCGCTTGCTGCGCGTGTACATCGATCTGCCGGACAAGCCGCGCGGGGTTGATGTGGAAGACTGCGCTGTGGTCAGCAATCAGCTTTCGCGCGTGCTGACGGTGGAAAACGTCGATTACGATCGCCTGGAGGTTTCGTCGCCGGGAATCGACAGGCCGCTCAGGAAGGAGTCCGATTTCGTGCGCTTTGCCGGCGCCGAAATCACCGTCAGGCTGCGCCTGCCGATGGCCGGTCGGCGGAACTTCAGCGGCGTTCTGCTGGGGATGGCGGATGGCAGACTGCGTCTGCGCATCGGCGCAGATGAAGTCGAGTTTGATCTGGCAAATGTCAGCAAGGCGCGGTTGGTTCCCCGGTTTGACCTGGCGAAATCGAGTGACGGGCAGGTTTAGGAGAAGATGAGGAAATGAGCCGCGAGATCTTGATGCTGGTCGATGTGCTGGCGCGCGAGAAGAATGTCACCAAGGACATTGTTTTCGGTGCGCTCGAGTTGGCCCTGGCGTCGGCCAGCAAGAAGCGCATCCACGATGATGCGAACGTGCGTGTCGTGGTTGACCGCGAGACCGGTGACTTTGAGACTTTTCGTCGCTGGGAGGTGGTGGCCGATGCGGACTTCGTGGACGAAGAGCAACAGATCGCGTTATCCGAAGCGCAGGAACAGGATCCGGAAGTCGAGGTCGGCGATTTCCTGGAAGAAGCACTTGAGCCCATCGATTTCGGCCGGATCGGCGCTCAGGCTGCCAAGCAGGTGATCCTGCAGAAGATCCGCGATGCCGAGCGCGAGCAGATTCTCAGCGATTTTCTGGCCCGCAAGGAGCATCTGGTGACGGGGACGGTGAAGCGCATGGAGCGTGGCAACGCGATCGTCGAAACGGGCAAGATGGAAGCCCTGCTGCCGCGCGACCAGATGATTCCGCGGGAGAACCTGCGCGTCGGCGATCGCGTGAAGGCCTATCTGCTGCGCATCGACCGGAGTGCGCGCGGACCGCAACTGATTCTTTCGCGCACAGCCCCGGAATTCATCGTCAAATTGTTCGCGCTTGAGGTTCCCGAGGTCGACGATGGCCTGCTCGAGATCAAGGCGGCTGCCCGCGATCCCGGCATGCGTGCCAAGATCGCCGTCAAGTCGAACGACCAGCGTGTCGATCCGATCGGCACCTGCGTCGGCATGCGTGGCATGCGGGTGACGGCGGTGACGAACGAGCTGGCTGGCGAGCGGGTGGACATCGTGCTCTGGTCGGCTGATCCGGCCCAGTTCGTTGTCGGCGCCCTGGCGCCGGCCGAGGTGAGCTCGATCATCGTCGATGAGGAAAAGCACGTGATGGATGTCGTCGTGGACGAGCACAACCTGGCGATCGCCATTGGTCGGGGTGGGCAGAATGTTCGTCTGGCGTCCGAGCTGACTGGCTGGACGATCAATCTGATGACCGAGGAAGAGTCGAAGTCGGTTGTCGAGGCCGAGGCTGCCGCCATTCGTGTGCTCTTCATGGAGAGGCTCGATGTCGACGAGGATGTGGCCAACATTCTGATCGAAGAGGGCTTCTCGACGATCGAGGAAGTTGCCTACGTGCCGCTGCACGAAATGCTCGAGATCGAGGCGTTCGACGAGGTGACGGTGCAGGAACTGCGTGAGCGGGCGCGCAATGTCCTGTTGACCGAGGCCATCGTCACCGAGGAAAAGATCGAGGATGTTGCGGACGACATGCTGAGCCTCGACGGGATGGATAAGGCACTGGCCGGAAAGCTGGCCAGCAGCGGAATAAAGACGCGCGACGACCTGGCGGATCTCGCAGTCGACGAACTGACCGAGATGACCGGTATCGATGTTCAGCGGGCCACACAACTGATTACCATGGCGCGCGCGCACTGGTTCGTGGAGGCGGGGGAGAGGAACTGACATGGCGCAAACGAGTGTTGCCCAATTTGCCACCCAGCTCAAAATGCCGGCTGGCGCGCTGCTCGAGCAGTTGCAGAAGGCGGGTGTCGCCAAGAGGCAGGCGGACGATATCCTTTCGGAGCAGGACAAGTCCAAGCTGCTCGAGTATCTGCGTCGATCGCACGGGCGAGCCGACGCGAAGACGAAGATCACCCTGATGCGCAAGGAAACGAGTGAAATCCGTTCGCAGGACGCGCACGGCAAAGCGCATACGGTGCAGGTCGAGGTGCGCAAGAAGCGTGTTCTCGTCAAGCGGGATCCCGTCGAAGCGCGGCCGGATGTGCGCAACGAGCGGATCGTCCCTCCACCCGAGAGCGTCGCCGAAGTGATGGCCGAAGTGCCGCCCGTGCTGCCGGTTGAAGCGCCGCCGGTCGTCGCCGTGGTGGAGCCGGAGATCCGGCAGGAGCCGGAAGTTCGACAGGAGCCGGAGGTCCGACAGGAGCCGGTGCCGCCGGTCGTCGTGGTTGACGTCGCTCCTCCGCCGGTGAAGGAGCGTTCTGGCCCGCCGCCGCGCGTTGGCGCGGTCAAATCTGACGCGCGCGTCGAGCACCCGGCGGAAGCCAGGGCCGAGCCGGTGAGCGACGTCAAGGCGCCGGCCAAGAAGGTCGTCACGCGAGCCTCGATCATTGGCGAGGAACAGCAAAGGCTGCGTGCGGAAGAAGAGCGGCGCCACGCCGAGTTGCGGGCGCGTCAGGAGGCCGAATTCAAGAGCAAGCAGCAGCGCAGCGCCGACCTGGTGCGACTGAAGCAGGACGCGGAAGAGAAGGCGGTGGCGGCGAAGGCCGCCGGCGTCGCGAAGCAGGCAGCGGCGCAGACGGCGAGCGATCGACCGGCCGAAGACAAGACGCTGCACAAGCCGGCCGGCAAGCCCGCTGCGGCAGACACCAAGAAGGCGCCTGAAAAGAAGGCTCCCGAGAAGAAGGCAGCCGACAAGAAGGGGCAGTGGAAGAACGAGGGCGCCAACAAACGAGCCGGCCTGAAGACGCGCGGGGCAACCGGCGGTATGGGCTGGCGCGATACGAAACACGGCAAGCGGTCGGCGCGCGGGGCAGCCGGCGATGAGGAGCAACACTCGTTCCAGCTGCCGGTCGAGCCGGTCGTTCATCAGGTACACGTGCCGGAAACGATTTCCGTCGCCGACCTGGCGCACAAGATGGCAGTCAAGGCGACCGAGGTCATCAAGGTCATGATGAAGATGGGGTCGATGGTGACGATCAATCAGGTGCTCGACCAGGAGACGGCGATGATTCTCGTCGAAGAGATGGGACACAAGGCTTTTGCCGCGAAGCTGGATGACCCGGATGCCTATCTTGACGACGCGGAAGCACAGCAGAAGGACGTGCCGCTCGAGTCGCGCGCGCCGGTGGTGACCGTCATGGGACACGTCGACCACGGCAAGACTTCGCTCCTCGACTACATTCGGCGTACTCGTGTCGCGAGCGGCGAAGCCGGCGGCATAACGCAGCACATCGGCGCCTACCATGTGGAAACCGATCGTGGTGTGGTGACTTTTCTCGATACGCCAGGTCACGAGGCCTTTACGGCCATGCGGGCACGCGGCGCGAAAGCGACCGACATCGTCATTCTGGTCGTTGCCGCAGACGATGGCGTCATGCCGCAGACGCGCGAGGCGATTCACCATGCCAAGGCGGCTGGCGTGCCGATCGTCGTCGCGATCAACAAGATCGACAAGCCTGGCGCGCAAGCCGATCGGGTGAAGCAGGAACTCGTCGGCGAGCAAGTCGTCCCCGAAGAGTACGGCGGCGAGGCGCCCTTCGTGAGCGTTTCGGCGAAGACCGGCGCCGGCATCGACGAGCTTTTGGAAAACGTCCTGTTGCAAGCCGAAGTGCTCGATCTGAAGGCAGCCAGGGACGTGCCGGCGAGGGGTCTGATCATCGAGGCGCGTCTCGATCGTGGGCGCGGTCCGGTGGCGACGATGCTGGTTCTCTCAGGCACGCTGCACGCGGGAGATGTCCTTCTCGCCGGGCCGGTTTTTGGTCGTGTTCGCGCAATGCTCGACGAGAACGGCAAGGTCATCAAGGAAGCCGGGCCGTCGATTCCGGTCGAGATCCTCGGCCTGTCCGATGTTCCGGCAGCCGGGCAGGAGGCGATGGTTCTCGCCGATGAGCGCAAGGCGCGCGAGATTGCGCTGTTCCGCCAGGGCAAGTACCGTGATGTCAAGCTGGCGACGAAACAGGCCGCCAAGCTCGAGACCCTGCTTGAACAGATGAACGAAGCGGAGGCCAAGGTTCTCGCACTGATCATCAAGGCCGATGTGCAGGGATCGCAGGAAGCGCTGGTCCAGTCTCTGCAGAAGCTGGCGACGGCCGAAGTCAAGGTCAACGTCATTCATGCTGCGGTCGGCGCAATCAGCGAGTCCGACGTACACCTCGCGCAAGCTTCGAAGGCGGTCATTATCGGCTTCAACACGCGCGCTGATGCTGGGGCACGCAAGGCGGCGGAAACCGCCGGGGTCGATATCCGCTACTACAACATCATCTACGACGCGGTAGACGAGGTGAAGGCTGCACTCTCCGGCATGCTGGCGCCTGAAAAGCGCGAGGACATCACCGGCTTGGTCGAGATCAGGCAGGTGTTCCGGGCGACCAGAATCGGGACAATCGCCGGCTGCTACGTGCTTGAAGGCATCATCAAGCGCACGTCGCGCGCGCGTTTGCTGCGCAAGCATATCGTTCTCTGGGACGGCGAGATTGAGTCGCTCAAACGCTTCAAGGATGACGTCAAGGAAGTCCGCGCGGGCTTCGAGTGCGGTCTGTCGCTGAAGAACTTCAGCGGCTACGAGGAAGGCGACCAGCTCGAAGTGTATGACGTAACGGAAATTGCACGGACGTTGTAAGTGGCCAACAAGACGGGGTTTTCTCGCCGGGACCGGATCGCCGAACAGATCAGGCGTGAGCTGGCGGAAGTGATTCGGCTGGAGCTGCGGGATCCGCGCGTCGGCATGATCAGTCTCACCGACGTGCAGCTCAGTGCTGATTATGCGCACGCCAAGGTTTTCTTCAGCAGCCTGGCGGGCAGCGAACACCTCGTTTCGCTGCTGGCGGGTCTGGAGAATGCGGCCGGTTTCTTGCGCAGCGAGCTGGGCAAGCGGATCAGCATACACATGACGCCGCAGCTGCATTTCATTTTCGACGAGTCGCTCGAACGCGGCGCGCAGTTGTCGAAGCTGATCAGCGAAGCGGCGGCGATTTCGCAGCGCTCGGATCCGCCAGGCCAGGCCTGACTTGGCATCAGGCAAGCGTTGGCAGCGGGTAGACGGCGTACTGCTGCTCGACAAGCCGACCGGCATGAGCTCCAACGCGGCGCTGCAGACGGCGCGCCGCCTGTTTTCCGCTGCCAAGGCCGGCCATACAGGGACGCTCGATCCTTTGGCCAGCGGTCTGCTGCCCCTGTGTTTCGGAGAAGCGACGAAATTCGCTTTCGACCTGCTCAATGCCGACAAGACCTACGAAGCGGAGATCCTCTTCGGTGTTGGCACCGACACGGGTGACGCGGAAGGTGCCGTCATCAGACGCTGCCCGGTTCACTTTACGGCTGACGATCTGACTGCCGCACTGGCCCGCTTTCGAGGTCCGATCCGGCAGGTTCCGCCGATGTATTCCGCCCTCAAACGACAGGGGCAAGCCCTTTATACCCTGGCCCGTCAGGGTATTGTCGTCGAGCGGGAAGCGCGTGACGTGCGCATCCACCAACTCTCCATCACCGATTTCTCCGGCGATCGCTGCCGACTGCACCTGCACTGCAGCAAGGGGACCTACGTGCGCAGCCTGGCCGTAGACCTTGGCGACGCACTGGACTGCGCAGCTCACCTGACCGCCTTGCGGCGCGTCACCGTCGGACCTTTGGACGTAGCCTGTGCGCAGACGCTCGACGCACTGGCCATCCTTTCCGAGGAGCGCCGCGCCGGCTGTCTGCTGGTGCCCGATCACCTGCTGCAGGGTCTGCCTGCCGTGCGGCTCGACGAGTCTGCCGGCCGGCGCTTCGTGCACGGCAATCCGGTGACCAGCCCGGAACCGCCAGGCAGGTATCGCGTATACGATGCCGCAGGCCGGCTGCTCGGTGTCGGCGAAAGCGACCTGGCGGACGGTCAGTTGTGGCCGCGTCGCGTCGTCAGTGCGAACTGCTAGTCGGTCGGCGGTGCGCCGAATCCTGTTTGTTGGCCGATTTCTCTCCCTGCCGCAGTGGCAACGCACGCCGACTGCGCACCTTCACCGGCGGTTGCCGACCAGAATGAACGGCGCCGGGAAGAACGGGCGATAGAGATCCGGATCCGCGATAAGCGTGGCGATGAACACTTAGAGGCTCGCTGGGCAGGTAGTCAGAGCGGTGTCGGGCAGACCGGCAAGAGCGGGCCGCAGGCCGCCGGCTGATGGCTCGCGCGGCACGCCGACGCCGAGGACTTCGCTCGGGCTCAGGAAATCGTCGGCGCCGGGCGGCAGTCCGCCGCGCCCGGCCGCGACGAGCGAGCTGCCGCTGGTCGTCGTGCACAGGCGGCGGGCGAGCGGGACACCGTGCATCAGCCGCGTGTCGAGGCCGAGGAGGCTGCCCGTAATGTCGAGTGCCGGCGTCGCCAGCTGGATGCTGCCGCTGACGCCGTCAGGCGCCGCGGCCTGGAGGACGTTGTAGCCGAAGACTCCCGGCTGGAAAACGTAGGGTGTGTCGCCGCCGATCAGCAGGCTGTTGCCGCTGGCGATCAGGTTGCGTGCCGAAACCGAGACCCGCCCGCCGCTCGCGCCGGCGGCCGCTGTGTTGGCCTGGATGAACCCCGTCGTCAGGATCAGCGTATCGGCGTCGATGCTGATGTCGCCGCCGTTGCCGGCCAGTCCCCGCACCGACGTTGCGATCTGCGAGTCCTGCAGCCAGAGTTGGCCGGCGCGGATGTCGATCGATCCTCCGTTCCCGTCCTGCGCGGTCGTCGTAATGCCGCTCGGATCGAGGTAGAGTCGGTCGGCTGCCCTGATCCGGATGTCGCCGGCGGCAACGTTGCCGGAGGAACTCGTGCTAATCCCATCGGGACTGTTGCGGATGCTAATCCGTGGCGCCGTGACGGTGATCGCGGTCGGTCTGATCTGGGCAGGGTTGGCCACCGTCGCCTCGTTGCGCATACTGATCTGGCCGCCGTCAAGGAGGGTGATTTCGTTGGCGGTGATGCTGATGAAGCCGGTCTGCCCGGAAGAGGACTGTCTGGCGGCGGCGCTGATGAGGCTGCGCGTGTTGTACGGACCGATCCCTTCGACGTGCAGCGAACCGGCGCGCACGACAACTGATCCGGCAGAACCCGTCGAGGACGTACTCGCCAGGATGCCGCCTCCATGCAGGATGGTCAAATCACCGGTCACCGAGACCTCGACATCGCCCGCCTGCCCCGTCGATCCAAGCGACCAAGCAGCGATGGCGGCCCCTTGTTCGCTATCGCGCCGATCTATCGTCAGGCTCCCGGCACTGACTTTGACTCGTCCAGCGTTGCCGGTGCCATATGTCGTCGTGGAAATGAGCCCGCCATGGTCGAGCGTAATCCCCCCGCTCGCGCTGACGTCCATGCTGCCGGCGTGGCCATCAGCATGCGTCTGACTGAATATCCCTGTTGCTCCCGGCTTGCCTGCGCTGTCGATGTGGATGTTGCCGGCGCGAACGCTGACCGCACCCGCGTTGGCAGCCGTAAATGTGTCAGCCAGAATGACTCCGCCGCTGCGCACGGTCAGATCCTGCTTAACCGTCACGTCGACGGCGCCCGTTTCGCCGCTTGCCCCCGACTTGGTAAGGGCCAGCACGCCGGTAAAAACGCTGCTCGTGCTTTGCCCATCCACGAGCATGGTATTCGCGTTGAGCGTCAGGGCACCGGCTGCTCCGGTCGCGAGGGTTGAGGTCGACAGCTGGCCGCCGCGGATCAGCTCGACAGCCCCAGTTGAGGCAACGCTAATCGTACCTGCATTGCCTGTGCTACCAGGGAGCGTCTCGCTCCAGATCCCTGTCCGCGAATTCGTTTCGGCACCGTCGGCTGCGATGCGGCCGGCGGCAATCTCGATATCGCCGGCCCGGCCGGCGCCACCGGTGCTCGAGGAGATCGCGCTGCCCCGGCTGATCAGCAGTGCTGCGCTCGCCGACACGTCGACCAGACTGGCGTCGCCCGACGAGGATGTGGTGGAATAGATGTGGCTCCGATTGTCGAGCGCAACCTCGTTGGCTCTGATCCTGAGCGTTCCCGACTTGGCTGACTGGCCGCTTGCGGTGGTCGAAAAGATCTGCGCGCCGCCGTTCATCGACAGGCTGCCGCTTGCCACAACCTCGACTTGTCCGTTGTCTTCGCCCGTAGACTGGGTCAGTCTGGCGATGCCCGTCGGGAGCAAGCCTCCCCGGCCATCAAGCGAAATATCTGCACCGCGCACCTGCACGTTGCCCGCACGGCCAACGGACAGGCTACCGGAAGACACTTCACACCCCGCCCTGAGCGAGAGATTTCCTCGGGCGACTGTTTCGACGCTGCCCGCATTGCCCGTACTTCCCCAATCGGCCAGACTGAAGATGCCCGTTGAATAAGCGGACCCCTGACCGTCGATGGCAATGGCGCCCGCGCTGACCTTGACGTGGCCGGAATTGCCCGAGGAATACGGCGCACTCCGGGTCGATATTTCGCCCCCACCGAGAAGCGAGACATTTCCTGCCGCGGCGACTTCGACGTTGCCGCCGTCCGCCGTGGAAAACCAATCGGCAACACTAATCACGCCGGTCGGGGCGCCACTTCCCTTGCCGTCGATCGTCACCTTGCGTGCATCAACGTGGATCGCTCCAGCCTTGCCGCCGTCGGGAGTGGCGTACGTCAACACACCCGTCTCGTAGTACCCTTCGCGATTGCTGATCGCAAGGTCTCCGCTGGCGACGACGATGGCGCCTCCGTTGCGGCCAGTGTGGCTGTAGGTTCCGATCAAGCCGCCGTCGGCAAGCGTGAGGTTTCCCGACGCCGAGGGCGCCTCACCCGAAAGCGCAACCTCCTGTGCAGACCGCCCAAGGGCGACCACTCGAATGTCTCCACCCGTGTCCGTGTAAACGCCTGCGTAGCGGCTCATTTCGACGTTGCCGGCCACCACGCTGACCGGTTGGGCCTGTCCTGCTCTCAGCCATGCGTTGTCAGCCACCGAAATGTCGGCCAGACTTGTTCCCAGAAAGCCAAACGCCGTCGGCTGTGCGCTCGACAGGGCGCTGCCAGGCGACGCAGGATTGACGAAGAACGTTTCGCCGCTGGCGAACTTGAGGTAGTCCGCGGTGCTGACGTGAAACGCGCCGGGTACGCTGATGGACGCACCCTCACCGAAAACGACGCCAGCCGGGTTGATGAGAAACAAGGCCGGGGCCGAGCCGAGGGCTGGAATCAACTGGAGTCGGCCGTGAATCAGCGAGGTCTCGCCGCCGGTCACGCGGCTGATGACGTTCGCCAATGCCGGGTTGGTCGTCGTAAACCGCGCCGTCTGCCCGCTATCGATGTTGAATTTCGAAAAGCTGTAGAACAGATTATTGCCCGCGACGCTTCCGTCGGTTTGCCGGATGGTGTAGATTCCCGGTCCCGCGTTGGCCCTGGCGATGGTCCGCGCCGGCGCGCCAAGGCTGCCGTCGGTGACGATTCCGGGCCCCGCAGCGGCCCCGAGTGCTGTGCTCAACAAGGTCGTTGCCAGCCAGCTGCGTTTCCGGCGGATGCCTGCCGTCGATACCCTGTCCATCTCTCCCCCAAGCGATGGGATTGTCCTTAAAGACGGACTCTATACCTTCATTGGGAACTGTCAAGAGGTCGCTTCTTGCAGCGTTTTCTCTCCCTTTTCGTGGGCCGCCGAGCCTGCTCTGGTCGGGCGTCCAACCTCCCTCTGGCGATCACGTGGGCACCCTGCGACCGATCAGGCTATACTGGCGAGAATGACAGCAAACGAAAGGTCTCCGTGGTGAAAGTCTTGCCGCCGGCGCCGGCCACTGCGCCGACCAGCGGGACGAGCGTCGACGAAGCTGATGTCGGGCGAAGCAGCGATCGGCGCCCGCCGGCGCTAACTGCAGATCCGCTGGCTGGATTGAACGAGCAGCAGCGGGCAGCGGCCAACTTCGGCATCGACCCGGCGCCGGGCGGGGTCGCCAATGGCGGCAAGGACGCGCCGCTGCTCGTCATCGCCGGTGCCGGCTCCGGCAAGACGAGCACGCTGGCGCAGCGCGTGGCGCGGCTCATCGCCAGCGGTGTTGAGCCGCATCGCCTGCTGCTGCTGACCTTCTCGCGGCGGGCGGCGCAGGCCATGGTTCGCCGCGTCGACCGCATCCTGCGCCAGCGCGTCGTTGGCGGTCCGGTCGGCGGTGCGTCGCTGCTCACCTGGGCGGGCACTTTTCACAGCGTCGGGGCACGCTTGCTGCGCGAGTACGCCGTGTCGATCGGTCTCAACCCGGCGTTTTCGATTCACGACCGGCAGGATTCCGCCGATCTGCTCAATCTCGTCCGCCACCGACTTGGTCTGTCGAACAGGGAAAAGCGCTTCCCCCTCAAGGCGACTTGCCTGGCAATCTACTCCGCTGTGGTCAACAGGCAGGCGCCGCTCGGCGAGGTCTTGCAGACCAGCTTTCCCTGGTGCGTCGAATCTGAAGCCGATCTCAAGCGCCTGTTTCTGGCCTATGTTGAGGCCAAGCAGGCACAGCAGGTGCTCGACTACGATGACTTGCTGCTCTATTGGGCGCAGATGCTCGGACAGGTCGAGCTGGCACGCGAAATCGGCGGGCGTTTCAGCCACGTGCTGGTCGACGAATATCAGGACACCAACCGCCTGCAGGCCGCCATTCTGCTTGCCCTGAAGCCGGATGGCCGCGGCCTGACCGTCGTCGGGGACGACGCGCAGTCGATCTACGCTTTTCGTGGGGCTACGGTACGCAACATCCTCGATTTTCCGCTGCATTTCGATCCGCCGGCGCAGTGCGTCACGCTCGAACGCAACTACCGCTCGACGCAACCGATCCTGCGCGCTGCCAATGCGGTGATCGCGCTTGCCGCCGAGCGTTTCAGCAAGGATTTGTGGAGTGCGCGCCAGTCGTCGGAAAAACCTCGCCTCGTCTCGCTGCTCGACGACAGTGAGCAGGCGACCTACGTCGCCGAGAAGGTTCTGGCCCGGCGTGAAGAAGGGATCAGGCTGAAAGCGCAGGCGGTGCTTTTCCGCACCGCGCAGCACAGCGCGCGTCTCGAAATCGAGCTGACGCGACGCGGCATTCCCTTTCTCAAGTTCGGCGGCCTCAAGTTTCTCGAAGCCGCGCACGTCAAGGATGTGCTGGCGATACTGCGCTGGGCGCAGAATCCGCGCGATCAGCTTGCCGGTTTCCGCGCCGTGCAGCTTGTCGCCGGCATTGGCCCGAAAACTGCCGGCCGGCTGATCGCCAACCTTGCCGCCGCCGCCCCCGGTTGTGCCTTGCTCGCCGAGCAACCGGTCGGCGAAAGGGCTGCCGGCGCCTGGCGTGAGTTCGTCGCGGCCGTTGAAGCTGCCAGCGTGACGACAATGCAGTGGCCGGCGTCTTTCGATTGTGTCTGCGGCTGGTACGGCGAGCAACTGGAGCGGCTACACGAAGACGCCGAAGTCCGCCGGGCCGACATCGAGCAACTTGCCCGACTGGCGCTTACCTACCCAAGCGCCGAACGCTTCCTGACCGAACTGACGCTTGACCCGCCCGAGGCGACGAGCGGCCAAGCGGGTGTGCCGTTGCTTGACGAGGACTACCTGATCCTGTCGACGATTCACTCGGCGAAGGGACAGGAGTGGACTGCGGTCATGCTGCTCAATGCGGTTGATGGATGCATTCCTTCCGATCTGGCAACCGGCTCGACGGCCGAAATCGACGAGGAACGACGCCTGCTTTACGTTGCCATGACGCGCGCCAAAGACCACCTTGAGGTGCTCGTACCACAGCGTTTCTACGTTTCGCATCAGGCGCGCCTGAACGACCGGCACGTCTACGCAAGCCGAACGCGCTTCATTCCGAATGCCCTGCTTGTCCACTTCGAGCAGGTCTCCTGGCCAATCCGGCCGGTCGACGCCGACACACCGTCGAATCCGCACGCCCGACAGGAGGCGTTCGATCTTGCGGCGCGCATGCGCGCCATGTGGAAATGAGCCCCCCTGCGCGATCGAGCGCCAAGTGTTCCACCAGAAGAACAGGAAGCAAGCGCTCGAGACGGCATTGGGTATCACCCGCTCAGCGGATGGTTTAGAATTCAAGGAACGTTGCAGCAGGCCGGGTTGCTGGCTTGCTGCGGCGGGTGCACGACCTGTCTTCCAATCAGCGGCGGAGCAAAGAAGCCGATGCCTCACAGAGTACTCAAAGTCCCCGAACACGGGATGATCGACGCCTATGAACGTCTCCTTGCGGCGCGCCACTTTACTGCCGATGCTGCGCAGCGCGCTGCTGCCGAGCGGCTGCAGCGCCTCTACGTCTCGCTGCTCTCGTTCAAGGTTGGGCGTCGCAGCACGCTGAGGCGAGTTTTTTCCCCACCGGAGGTGCCGCGTGGCGTGTATTTCTGGGGTGGGGTAGGGCGAGGCAAGAGTTTTCTTATGGACTGTTTCTACGATGCCGTGCCCTATCGTCGGAAGCGACGGATCCACTTCCATGCGTTCATGCACGGTGTTCATCGTCAGTTGAACGAGCTGAAAGGGGGGAGTGATCCACTGCTGCGTGTGGCTGACCGGATCGCGACGGAAGTCCGCCTGCTCTGTTTTGACGAGTTCCACGTTTCTGACATCGCCGATGCAATGATTCTCGGTCGCCTGCTCGAGGCCTTGTTTGAACGCGGCGTGGTCTTCGTCATGACTTCCAACTATCCGCCGGAGCGGCTCTATCCCAACGGTTTGCAGCGCGAGAACTTCCTGCCGACGATCGCCTTGCTCAAGTCGCGGCTCGACGTACTGGAGATCGACGCCGGTGTCGACTACCGCTTGCGGGCACTCGAACAGGTGGAGATCTTTCATCACCCGGCCGATCACGCGGCGGAAAGGAAGATGGCCGAGTATTTCGTTGCCATTGCCGGTGGCGAAGGCAAAGCCGGTGGAACGCTTGAGGTGCTGGGACGCGAGATTCCGGCGCTGCGGCGAGGCAACGGCGTCATCTGGTTCGATTTCAAGGCCCTGTGTGCGGGCCCCCGGTCGCAGAACGACTACCTTGAATTGGCGCGTGCGTATCACAGCGTGTTGCTCTCCGCGATTCCGCGCATGTCGGCGAGCATGGCTTCCGAGGCGCGGCGCTTCACCTGGCTGGTCGACATTTTCTACGACCACAAGGTCAAGCTGATCGCAACTGCCGATTGCGCGCCGGATGGTCTGTATACCGAGGGTACGCACGCCGGCGAGTTCTTTCGTACAGCCAGTCGCCTGACCGAAATGCGCTCGCGCGAGTATCTCGGCTTGCCACACTTGTCCTGACGGCGGGGCACTTTTTCGACCGCTGCCGGCTTCCGTCGCCCGCCGCTTCGTCAGCGCGGCACAAGCTGCCGCTGCAGATCCGCTAGAAGAGATCGAGATTGACGCAGATCCGGTTGCCGTCGGTCTCGCGCGCGGCAACGAGAAGCGAGCGCACGCAGTCGATCAAGGCGACCGTGTCCTCGCTCGAATATTCGGTCAGGCCACCGCTGATCGTCACCGGCCTGTCGCCACCGCCCAATCTGCTGGCTT
>WBZP01001860.1_pt2 | contig 16790 bp, 27 predicted proteins | sample 5204301 | NCBI WGS metagenome assembly WBZP01 (sample SAMN12412401, study PRJNA552823) | activated sludge metagenome | isolation source: activated sludge from nitrification reactor of wastewater treatment plant... | place: USA: Pennsylvania | collected 2017
GGCAGCTTCGGCTTCGATCAGCTGGTGACCAGCCTCGTCAAGGTCGCCAGTCGGGGCCTGCGCGGCAATGACCTGTCGGCCTTCATCAAGCGTGCCGGGCACGACTTCCTGCCTTATCTGGATCAGCTGAGGCCCGACGAGGAGCCGCTGCACATCATCGCCGTAGGCGCGTTCGAAAAATTTTCCGCTAACAGGAATGGCGATGCCTTCGACGAGGACACCTGCGAGAAGCGGCATCACACCTTCACCAAGAACGCATTCCTATTTCGTGACCACCAAAACCGACCCAATTCACTGAGATATGGTCGGATCATCAAGAGCGCCTACCACAAGCCGATGGCCCGCATCGAGCTCCTGGCCGCCATGTTCAAGACCAAGGAGGCGGCCGAGGCCGGCGGCGGCAAATTGGGCCGCGTGGCCGACAAGGAGCTCGAGAAGACCCATCAAGGCATCGACATCCCTACAAGTATGGCTTGTCGTGTCGCTCATGATTCCTGCAGTCACTGCCACAACAAGGCCGCCAGTCGCAACGAGTACTGCGACACCAAGGACGTCGTCCTGGGCCATCGCATCGTGCCCGCCTGCTCTGGTTTTGGTGCCAAGCACGGCCTGACCAAGCTCGGAGCCGACGGCCGCATCCAGTGTGTCTTCAACCCCGACGCCGACTTCTTCGACATCTCCTCGGTCTATCGCAACGCCGATCGCATCTCCTTCGGCCTTGCCGGCAAGCTGACCAAGGCCGCCTCCGACGGCGTCTCCGGCGGCGCTGCTCTTGCCGAGCTCTGGGGTCTGCGCGATGAGCCGGCCTCGCAGGGGATCCTGACACCTTCGGGCCACGCCGCCCTGCAGCATCTCCGCGACCTCGACGACGCCGAACCCCGCAGCCGTCCAGGCGATCTGGTCATGACCAAGCGAGCCATGGCTCCGCTGCCTGCTTCGCCTGACATGGGCGAATCTCCCAGGTCCATGTCCCAGGCCTTTCGCGCCCTGGCCGACGCCCATGCTGCGCTGGCCCCGCGTGAATGGCTGTCGCTGGTGATGGGCAAGGAAGCAGCCGCCGAGGCCGGCGATGACGTCGAGGCCCAGATGCCCGGTATCTACCGCCGCATGCTCGACGATCCCAAGACGGCCCAGCTCCTGAGCGCCGACAACCCGTACGCTCCGTGCGACTGTTCGCCGCCGTTGAAGTTCGTCCGCTGGGCCGACGAGGTCGCGGCCCTCCGCGGCGTGTCGCCCGACCTCGTTGAGAAGCGGGCCCAGCTGGCGGTCCTCCGTGGCGTCGTCACTCCAGCGTCCGCAGTTACGGCTCAACCCCTCGACACCCAGGGCGGGGCCGAGAAGCTGGCCCGCGAGTATGTGCGGTATCAGCTGGCGTTCCTCGCGGAGCAGCCGGAGGAGCATTACCGGTCAGCCTGCAGCCTGTTGACGGCACAGGGTCGGCTGTCTCGCGTTTGACACAACATCAGCGTTTTTGACTCGCATCGCGTTTCGGTCTAGCTTCAAACCATCGGCCCTCGCAACGAAGCGAGCGGCACCCGTCAAGGAGCGACGAACTCATGTCTCAGAACACGGCGTACCTCGACGACTTCCTCTCGGAGCTTCGCGGCCTCAAGAAGACGGCCGGCGTCAAGGCCGCCGAGCCGCTCAGCGAGCCCGGAGGCTACATGGGGAAAAGCACCCACCCTTCGGCTCAGGCTGACGACAGTCTGATCACGAGTCGCACCGGTTCTCGTTTCTCCGAGAACAGCAGCGACGTTAAGGACAACCGCGAGAAGCCGTCCGTCGACGCCACCGCCGACGCGAGCGCCAGCTCGGGCGAAGGGACGCCCAAGCAGGATGAGCATCAGCTCAACATCGGCACCGAGCAGTCGTCCACCGGCGCCGATTCGACGCACGAGGACGCCTACAAGGGGAACAAGGACGATCCCGGCACCAGCCATCCGATGAAGGCCGACGACGGCCAGAAGTACGCGGCCTATCGGGCCATGCCCTTCGGCAAGCTGGCTGCCCACTTCGTCTCGCGTCGTGATTCCATTCTGGCCAAGTTCGCCAACGGTTCGACCACCAAGCAGGCTCTGACCATCCAGCACGCCGGCCAGGGCGTCACCCAGAAGGTGCTACCTCAGGCTCCGGCTCCGGTTGCTGCTCCGCCCGCACCGGCGCTCGCGCCCAAGCAGGCCGAGCTCCAGAACGCTGCGGCGGCTGGTTATCAGCTAGCCGCTGCCCTGGGCACGCCCGACGGCCAGCTCCGCAAGCGGGCTGAGGCCATGATCGAGGCCACCGTCAAGGAGGCCGACCTCAAGGCCGATCTCGTTGCCCAGCACCTGGAGCTCTACGCCCAGATGCTGAAGCGAGCCGAGGACCCGCAGGAGGGACTGCCTCCGGAGCCTGCCGGTGGTCCTCCTCCGGGCGGACCTGGTGGACCTGGCGGCGGACCTCCGGGTCCTCCTCCGGGTGATCCGGCGCAGGGACTGCCGCCTGAGGCGGCTGCTGGTGGTGCTCCGGGGGCCGGCGGTGATGCCGGTGGCAATCCCGAGGCTACGCTGCACGAGCTGGCTGCAGCTCTGCTGGAGATGGGCATCGACCCGGCACAGCTGGCCGCCGCGGCCGAGCAGTTGAAGTCCCAGGCCGGTGGCAGTCCCGAAAAGGTTGCTGCGGCGCAGGCGTGGGGTAAGGCAGCTGGCGAGGTCGCCCGGCTGAAGCGCTCTGGCCGTTTCCGCTTCGGTGAGCCGAAGACGGCTCAGCTGGATGCGCTGCGGCAGGATCTGAAGGCACATATCAACGAGCTCATGAAGTATTCGGCCTGACGGCCGTTTGTCGACAAACGGCCGCGACGCTGCGGCCACGCCCCTTGAGGGGGCAAATGGGCCCGTCGACCTCTCGATGCTGAGGGGCCGGCGGGCAGAAGTACAACCACCTCGCCACAGCATCAAGGAGGTCACACCGTGGCCCAGGACACACTGACTCTCGACCAGGAAGTGGTCGACCTGATGACCGCCGGCTCGGCCTTGCTCGAGAAGGCCGCGGCCGACGAACAGCGACGCACCGAGCAGGAGAAGCAGGCTGACGAGCTGATCCCGCAGGTCGTCGACGCGCTCATCGTCGGCGGCTTCACCCCGGAGAGCAACCGCACCAAGCTGGCCAAGGTCCTGCGCGACCCTATCAACCGGCTGGAGCTGCTCATCGAGGTGTCGCAGTTCGACAAGCAGGCCGCGGCTCCGGCCATCGGCCGGCCCATCGCTCCGGCGGTGAAGGCCGCTGCTGCACGTCCCGAGTATCGCGAGGGCGCCCTCACCGACAGCCCCGGTGACATGGCCCTCAAGCGTCATTTCCCTGGACTGTTCTCGCAGGTCGGCTGAGCCGGCCCACTCACTTCGTCCGCTCCATGTCTGAGGCGAGCAACACGGAGGTTATCGCCCAATGGCCATCACGCTGATGTTCCAGCACGCTCTCGACCACCTCAAGGGGTGGCCCAACCCGGCAGCTGTCGACTCTGTCGCCAAGCTGTCGGCCAACGTGACCGTCAGCCCCGTCTACGGCGGTCGCGTCGTTCACAAGAACGGCTCCGGCGAGTTCGAGCTGGGCGCCGCCGGCTGGCAGATGCCCATCTTCCTGATCCAGGGTTCCGCCAGCCTGGATGTCGCCAACGACGGCTCCGGCGGCAGCAACCCCTTCGGCTGGACCCCCATTGCCCCGATCGGCTGGATGTCGGGTCTCGTCGCCGTCGGCGCCTATGAGTTGGAGAGCACCGAGGTCCCGACAGGCATGACCTATGCCTACAACGACCCGCTGCACTCCCCGACCGAGGCCCAGTGCACCACGGCCGCCAACGCCGGCATGCTCTACAAGGACCGCAGCTTTGGCGCCGCTGGCGCGCAGGCCTTCCAGGTCGGCGTCGACAACGTCTGCGCCATCGTCTCCCGTCCGAACCACCTCAATCATCACCGCGTCAACGTCGTCTCGTTCTGGCCGGTCTACGCTGCCGGCACTCAGTGATCTCACATCGTCTCCGTCGCGGGACAGGACGTCTCGCCTCACATCGACAACACGGAGGTTCCTCCATTGGCTACCAAGACCGAAGTTCAGCTCCTCAGCGAGACGATCTTCGAGAGCCTCTCGACCCCTGGCCATGAGAAGCAGGGTGTCGACGCCGTGAACGACTTCACTCGCACGCAGATGCGTGAAGAGTCGTTCTACCGCAAGATCATGCCTCAGCTGAAGATCGACAACGACGAGCTCGACCGGCAGTACGACACCGACCTGCCCGTCAAGATCGTCGACAAGGAGCCCAGCTCCCCGGCCGCCATCTCCATCCCCTTCGCTACCCTGCCCACGAACCTCTACATTCGCGGGCCCCGCTACAAGGTCCAGTTCGACCGCATCGTCACGCCTCGCTTCACCAAGGACGTCGACGAGCTTCGCACCTGGGTCATGGACATCCGGCAGATCCTCTCCGACAACGCCATCAAGGACATGCTGGCGGAAGAGGACTCCAAGTTCATCGCGAGCGTCAACGCCGCCCTCGTGGCCGCCAACACCACTGTGCCCTGGTCGGGTATCCCCCAGTGGGAAACCATCGACGGCGGTATCACCCGCGAGACCGTCCTCGACGCCTTCAAGATCATGACCCGCACCGATGCCCACCTCGAAGTGGCCACCGTGTTGATCAACAACACGACCATCAAAGAGGTGCAGAAGTGGGGCCGCGACGAGATCGGCGGCGACTTCGCCCAGGACATCGTCAAGAAGGGCTGGGCCGAGGCCGAGTTCCTCAACGCGAAGTGGATCATCACCATCAAGCGGAACCTGGTTCCGGATGACACGATCTACATGTTCGCGGACCCGAAGTTCATCGGGAAGAGCTACTCTCTTGAAGATACGACTATGTATATAAAGAGAGATGCTTATATGCTAGAATTCTTCGCGTACCAGACCGCCGGCGGTACGATCGGGCACAGTGCGGGATTGGCCCGTGCTGATTTTGCTTGATGAATGAACAGATCTTGCTCCGTTGAAAAGCGGGCACAACGATGTACATCAAGGATCTAAATATCCGCTAAATTTTAGATCCTTTTTGCGACACTATGAGGGAGGGGCAACTATGGGTTGCCTCTCCCTTTTTTCGTTGACGGAGGAAGAGCGGTGCCAAGTAGTGCGGAAGCACGGAAGCAGCAGCGGGCGGATCGGATTGCCAAGGGACTGTGTGCGGAGTTCGGCTGCGATCGGCTGCCGGTGGCTGGCAAGCGGAAGTGCCAGGTTCACCTGGATGCGGTCGCGGCCAGAGCCAGGAAGGCCATCGAGAAGGCCGGCATCGCTGGTCGCTGCTCCCACGACGCGACCTGCGACAGGCCGCCGGCCCCGGGTCGCAAGTACTGCCAGTACCACCTGGACAGCTGCAAGAAGGCCACGCAACGTCGCTACAGGGAAGACCCGACCAAGCAGAAGGAGGCGGCGGCGGCCTGGTACGAGCGACGGAAGGCCGACGGGATTTGTTTCGCCAGCACGAAGGAGAACCCGTGCGACGGCCACGTACCTGCCGGGCGGGTGTACTGCGACAAGCACAACACCGAGAACAACCTCGAATCCCGATTACGGGCGAGCGAACTTCGCAAGCTCGTCATCGAAACCTACGGCAGCAAGTGCCAGTGCTGCGGCGAGACAGAGGTCGAACTGCTGCAGGTCGATCATGTCGACGGCGGCGGAAATCAGCACCGGCGGGAGATCGGGCAGAGCCAGCTCTATAGGTGGCTCAAGAAGCACGGCTTCCCGCGTAAAGGATTCATCCTTCTCTGCGGGAGCTGCAACTGGTCCTGGGGGCGGAACGGTTGCTGTCCGCACGCCAAGGCCAGGCTCGTCACCACGACCGAGGGCGGGGTCACCGTTTACAAGGACCCGCAGACTGGCAAGATCGCTGGCGACATCTACATCGCGACCTTGAAGAAGGAGCGAGCATGACGGCCGTGACCGATAACCCGTGGGACGCTTGCCGCAAGCTGAAGCTGATACGCGGCAATCATTTCTACCCGCCGCAGGTCATCGACCCCGGTGTGAACTACTTCGTGCTCATGCTGGAGCAGCTGGGCTGCACGCCGATATGGTCCTGCGAGGGTCATCCGGAGGGCTTTCACGTCACCTTCCACGGCCCAGAGCACATCGCCCGCACTATTGCAGCGATGGGGATATTTACCCTTGAACTGCAGGACTGCTGTTTCTGCATGACCCTGGATGGCAGGGAAATCTGGAAGCGGAGGGCGGGAAAGCCCTGGCCACTTCGATTGCGGAATGCCCTTCTACGAGTCTCTTCAGATCACTGGACCCGGCATTTCGGAGATCTGCGACTCGAACAGGTTCATATCAAGCGGGACTTCGTTGATCCCCGACCTGACACTCTGGTGGCACTCCGTCGGCTCATCGAGGAAGCCAAAGCGTTCGCCAATGGCGATGACGAACGCTGGTACTTCGAAGAAAGGATCCAGGACGCGGAGATCGTTGAAGCCAACGCGATGCGAGAGAAGTACGCGAGAGCAATCTCTCCCGCTTCCTGATCGACCCCCCAACCCCGGGCCCACTCCCCGGGGTTTCCTTTTGCGCCCCGCCTCCCCCTCGTTAAAATCCGCCCCCGTTTCGCACCACTATGTGTTGGGGATCCTTGTCTATCAGCCGGAAAGGGGCCACTGCGTGGTCAATGTCATGTCCAGCATTCTTGACGTGATTCGCAACGAGTACTCGACGGGCGGCAAGTTCGCCGCCGAGCCCGACGTCCACGTCCTCGACGTCGACACCCATCAGCGGCCCGCCGGCTACCGCGCCAGGACCTGCGGTCACGCCCCTCGCCTCGAGCCCGGCGACCGCGTCAAATTCGTCGACATGCCGTTCGGGACGTGGTTCACGGACGGCCGGCGGCTGTTCGTGAAGCTGCAGTCGATGCTGCCGTCGGGGATCATCCCGATCTACCTGTCGATCGAGGCTGACAACCGACACAAGAAGGCCTGGCCGGTCTCGGGCGGGCCCTTCCACATCGGCTTCAACGCCGTCGACAGCGAGGGCATCACGGCCACGTGCCCCGGCTGGCTGGAGTTCACGGTGTGTGCGACACCTGCGCCGCGGGTTGACTGAGTCCCGTTTGTCGACAAACGAGAGGAGCCTCCATGCTCATCGGCAAAACCTGGGCCCAAGCCAAGAAGCTGGAGGTCATCCGCGGTAACTGGATGCAGCCTCCGTCGCCGCTGGAGCCCGGGGTGAAGTACTTCGTCCTGGCCATCGAGGCCATGGGCGGGCGGACGGAGTTCTCCTGCGAGGGGCATCCGGACGGGTTCTACATCCTCTTCACCCACCTCAGGCCTGAGATCGTCGCCGCCATCGCGAGCGTCGGTTACTTCACCATCGCCATCACGCGACATAACACGTACCGGCTCAGTCTGCTCGGCCACGAGCACGCGAGCTTCCGCGGTGCGCCGGCGTGGACGGAGAAGTACAAGGCTTCGATCCTCAGGAGCGCGGCCAAGGCCTGGGAGCTGAACCTGGCAGCTGCGTCGCCGCCGGTGAATGTCGTTGAGGAACCTGCGGCCGTGGTGTTCGACGTCGATCCCGACTACCACGTCGGCGGCATCGTGCCCGTCGGGGAAGGAAAGGAACCAACGTGACCTGCAAGCTCTGCGGCGGCCGCCTGCACTTCCTGGGCGCGCTGGGCGACCTGAAGCACTACCTCTGCCGCCAGTGCGGGATGCACTGGAACTTCCGGACCAAGAGCAAGCCAAGCTCGCCGTTTGACGACAAACGGCGTTAGCAGGACCCAAGCCCGCAAGAACTGGCGGCAGATAGTTAGCACGGATGCGGCAACGAAGCCGACTCCCTTTCGCAGGGAGGACAGGTGCACGCAAAGCGTTCGCCACGCATCACGCGGGGCCCACCATGACCGGAACCCACGCGTTCCGGCTCGCAACGTCCGCGCCCGTCGCTTTTGTCGGGTGTGCATGCCGGTGGAACCGGCAACCTCAGGGAGCGAAAGGACGGAGGAAGGATGACATCCGACCCACCATGAAGGCGGCCGAGGGTACTGCACCCTCGGCCGTCCTTCCTTTCTCTTACTTTTGGAGGCCACATGCCCGTAACTGTTCGCTGCGAGACCGAGAAGGGCGGCGCGGTGAAGCTCGGCAACGACGTGATGGCCAGCTACGCCGTCGCCGGCACCAGCGGCAGCCCGCCACCCGAACTCGTGCACATCTGGATCGACGTACCCGGTAAGCCGGGTCAGCAGATCCAGCTCTTCGTCAATCGCGGGACCGGGCTGGTCGTGGTCGAGCGCGTCGACACGCGTACCGGGAGCGGCAAGGAGTTCTTCAGGAAGGGTGTCTACGACGAGACGCTGCCGGGGCGACTCTTCGTCGCGGAGTCGCTGGACAACGAACTCGTACGCAAGGCCATGTCCGACGATTCGGCAGAGGAGGAGTAACATGCCCGAACTGAAGTCATGGAACGACTTGACTCAGGAGATCTCCGGCCTGCCTTCGGAGTTCGCCGCGGCGGTCGGCACCGGCCGCTCCGGCCTTACGATGCTGCTCGACCGGCCGCTGACGCTGGAGGAGACACGGGCCGTGGCCCACGCCCTCGCGGTGCTGATCGACACCAACCGCGAGCTGCAACAGCACTGCTCCGAACTGGCCGTCTCGGTCAAGAACATGCGGCGGCACGCCCAGGGCATGCTACGCCTCACCGAAGTCCTGCTGGCCAAGGCCGAGTTCCGCGACGAGGACCTGGACGAGGATGACCGATGAGCAAGCGCTTTTACATCGAACTGGCTCAGCACATTACCAGGACCACGAAGGTGGTCGTGGAGGTCCCGGATTCTGTCCGTGGCTCGCAGGACTTGGACCCACTTATGGTGCACCGGGCCTGCGTGGCCGCGGGTTTGCCGTACGAGACAGACACGACTGAGGAGGCTTCGACGTTCGTTCTCCGCGGTAGTGGTTATACCAGCGACGAGCCACAGCTGCAGCTGGGCGAGGAGTGCGTCGACCTCCTCGACGACGATGACTTCGAAGAGGACTACGACTGGGACGACGAGGACTTTGACGAGGAAGACTCATGAAGTTCTTCAAGGCCATCCTCGCCCACGACGGCCAGCGGGTCGGCTACGTCGTGGGCGACATTGTCTTCTACGACGACGGCGGCGTCACCGTCACCAACTCACACAAACAGGCCTGCGACGCTGCAACGCGTTGCGGCTTGAAGCTTGAGCCCGTTGAGGCGAAGGAGCTCACGAAGCTGCTCTTCCAGCCGTTGCCCGTTGCCAAGAAACAGGCGGGCAAGAAGCTCTACGCCGACCTTGCTGTGCGGGATTGGCAATCGCGACGGATCGTAGTCGAAGTGCCCGAGGACTTCGATCGTGCGAGCTTCGGTCGCTGGCTTGTCGAAGATGCCTTTGATGAGCACCCCTCGGACTGGCGACACGAGTATGACGCGCAGTCAGCCACGCTTGTCGACGAGTCGGAGGAGTGTCCTCCGCCCGACGCGAAGGTGGACGTGTCCCTGATGGAGAAAGACCAATGCCCGAGAAGCGAGTGAAAGGCCGGCAGTTGACGCTGCAGGTGAAGGTCAAGGTGCCGCCTGGGATTGGCAACGCTTACACCGTCCTGCTCTTCAACAAGTTGCTGGACAGCGGCACAGCCGCGGCCATGGACACACTGGCTGACGACCTGTTGAACGAAGACGCGGCAGACGCTGTATCGCTGAAGTTCTCCAAACTCCGGATCGTCAAGGAGGCCTGATGGGCATCATCGGGCGCTCTGTCTCGGAGCAGAACCGAGCCTTCACCGACCTGCTCAGCCCGGAGCTTCGCAACGATTACCTGAGCTTCGTCCGCATGTCGATCGGGCCGAGCGTGGGCTACGACCGCTGCACTTTCGAAGCCTGGAACACCGTCGACCTGACCGCCGCGGAGCTCGTCGCCCGCTACTGCGACAGCAAGAACCTGGGGCAGTGGCAGGGCAAGGAGTTCAACGAACGTCGGCGGATCAGCGGCCGTCGTACTTACCCGCTGGTCCGCTGTCGAATCGAAGAAGAGGACATCGAGGCCATGATGAACAACGCCATCCTGACCAAGGCCACGCCAACTCCTGAGGCTTCCTCCGAGGCGCAGGAGCGGTTCGTCGAGGCCACGCGCGCCGCCTCGTTCTCGCTCTCCCTCGGCGTGCGCGAGATCCGGCTGCTCGCTGCGCGGCCGTGGGAGTCGACCCGCTGGCTCAAGCCGGAGTACACCGCCGGCATCCAGCGACTGATCGAGAAGGGACTGCTTATCCACGAGGTCGGCTCACCGCCTCGGTTGTCCGAGGCCGGCGAGCTGGTCCGACGGATGCTGATCGTCTCTCGCCACATTTGCGACGCAGGTAACGGAGCTACCGCATGATGAGCAAGAAGCCTGAAGCCACGATTGAGCCCGCCTGGGCCGTCCTGGCCCGACTCTCCCAGGCCGACAAGGATCGCCTGCTGCACATGGCGATCGACACCTTCTTCGGCATCAAGAGCGTCGACGGATCCAGTAACCTGGACCCCGAACGAGATCCTGCGAACGTCGATACGAGGGCGCTGGCCCGCGGCCTGCGTGCCTCTCTTTGGCCCCAGCTGGGCGGGCAACCGGCCGCGCACGAAGGGCCTGGTCGCTATCGCGTGGCCGTCTACTTCTTTGGCGAGGAAGGAGAAAAGCAACCGGTCGGCGTGTGGGACGATGTAGCTGGTTCACGGCGGCAGGCCTATGAACTGGCGTTGGCCGAGTACGAAGATCCGGCACTTGAGACAGGTTGGGCGACCGAGATCCTCGACACACCGGCGACGCTAGAAGACGAGGAGGAGGCGTGAGCCACAGCGTAGTCGCCACGCCGTTCAATCAGTTACCGATCGAGGACCTTTTCCGGTCGAACCATAGATTCCGCAGGGGGCTGCCCACGTCCCTGCGACCTTTCAGGAAAGGACGTTGACTGATGCCAGGCAGGACACCGCTCTACGCCGAGGACCTGTTGGCCATTCTTCGTGACGCCGCCCACAACAACGCAGGCGCGATCGAGGGCATACCCAACTTCGACAAGTTCTGCGACGGACTGCAGAAGCTGATCGACAACAACCCCGAACGGATCGACCCCAAGGAGCTCCAGCGGCTGTTGGCCCTGGCCTCCGCCATGCACATCGAGCCCGAGCAGCTCGACCACGCCGTCTACGACGCCGGCGGCAACCCGCAGATCAACAACGACGGGCTCGAGTCTCAGCTCGAGTTCCTGCTGCAGCACAACGCCGTGTCGACCGTCGAGAACATCCTTCGGACGGTCGACGAGTACGGGAACTACAAGGCGTGAGCCTCGCGTTTCGCAACTTCCTCAAGCGACGGAGTGGGAAGCCCGCAGCCTCGTCCTCCCGACCCCTCGCGATCGGCGATCATTGAAGAAAGCCGGCGACGCTGCCGGCGACTGCAATGGAGGCAGACATGCGATACCTGCTCGTCAAAGCGACGAACGGCTTCGCCCTTGCCAGGAACGACGGTCGTGCCCTGGCGACCTACACAGCCCATTGCGGCGGCACCTTTGACGCTTCCTGGCGGCCGGAAGTCTGGCCTACCAAAGAGGCCGCCGTCGCCTTTGCGCGCACCCAGGGATGGCAACCTTGCGAGGACAACAATGAGCGTGGCTCACATTCGTGACTTCTCGGTCTACGAGATCAGCTACGTACTCGCTTATGAGCACGGCCTCTCAGACCTGTACGCGATCAAGGTCGCGTGCTGGTACAAGAACGGCCGTCCGCCATCGCAGGACCTGGCCTATTTCCAGGGACGATGGCAGAAGCTGGAAGCCCGCCTCGACTCCAGTCGGCGAAGTCGGTTGTTCATCACCGACAAAGAGCTGTCGGAGATGGAGGCCTACGCGTCGAAGGCCAGGGATCCGAAGCGGTCCAAGGTCATCGAGCGATGCATGGGCTGCGATAGGCCCTGTCCCACCCTCTACTGCGACGCGTGTGCCCCGCCCTCGCCGGCTCGTTTTCGGCTGGTGACTCCCGAGAGCATGACCAAGATCAGGTACGGTCACGGCTCCAGCGGCTGGGACGTTGTCGAGAGCGTTGCCGGCAGTCGCTGCTACCGAAAGGGCTCGACGAAGCTTTAGGGGCTGGCGAAGCCTGCCGGGGCAGCGGGATAATCGGGCTGTGAGCTCAGAGGCTTTAGGGGCCGCTGCGCGGCTCAGAAAGGTCAGCGGCATGACCAACCGTGAACGCGAGTTCGCAAACCTCGGACTGCACTACGCCGAGGGTATCGAGCAAGCCAAGGTGGTCATCCTCCCTTCCGGACGTGAGGTCAGGAAGGTAGCCGAGGGTCGTTGGGAGGCTCAGCCTTACAACGACAACTACTGGAAGTCGTTTGACGACTGCCTTGAGGCGTGCAAGTTTGCCCTCAAGGACTTCACCCCGTTGTCCCCAGTGAGGCCCAATTTGGGCCCCAAAAACAGCTAAAAAGAGGGGTCTTTTCGCGCCATAATGTATTGGAGAGGTTCACCCTTTTCAGGGCTCGCCGTGCCCTTGTCTCGGCCGTTTCCCTGGTTTGGGCGTTAAGACCAGGGCGTGTCGACTCCCTTCGCGGGGGCATAAAAAGCACTGTCCGCACGTGGTCGTGACGCTGTCCCCGGACGAGAGCGGGGGATGCGAGCGTGAGCACGGACAGTGCACTCTGGATTGAAGTTGTGCCGGCAGTTAAGTCCGGCCAGCCGTAGCAAGACTGCGGCGGAGTCAACGTGGTGGTATTCCACGCTCTGCACTTCCTCATTCTTCCACCGTCGACGGACGGTGGACTCAGGCCCCGCAGCGACTGCCAGGTTCGCTGCGGGGTCTTCTACTTGGCACACCTGGTACGGAGTGAGCTCATGTCACGGTTCATCAAGAGCGCCCTCGTCGGAGCAGTTCTGCTCCTCGTCTTCTTCGCCGGTTGGAAGCTCGGCGAGGACAACGGTTACGACCGGGCTGACGGTATTGCCAGATGGGAAGCGAGTCAGCGAGACGACCTCGCAAGATCCGCTTCGGCGGCAGCGTCTCGAACCGCTCGCCGCGAGGGCGAAGAGAAGGGTTTTGAGGCTGGTAAGAGAGCTGGCCGAGCAGAGGCCGCAGAAGAGGCGGCTGAGGAGCGTCGCCGCGTCGACGCTGGCATTCGTGAAGTGGTTCGGAACTTGACGATGCTGACCAAGTAGGTCGCGTTCGGCGTCCGGCGGGCATGGGCGATTCAGGCGGCTGGCTGACTACGTGTCGGCCCGCCGCCTTTCTTTTTGCGCGAGGAGCATTCGATGCGGGCGATCGGCAACTTTATTCGTAGGATCCTCCCCCTTGTGATGGTCCTGGGTTTCGGCATCCTCGTCGGCTACGGCATCGGTGAGGAGAAGGCCCAGGAGGAGGCCAGGCAGGCCCTTAACCTGCAGCAGAAGCGGGAACAGCAGCAGTATCAGGCTGGCTATGAAGCCGGCCTGAAGAAGGCCATCGAGGCCATCTCCAGTTTGACCAAGCAGGGTCAGGCCGGCGTCGACATCCCGAGTCGTCGGCTGACACCGACGACGATCGCGCAGGACGAATGAGCGTCCTGAACGGCGAGGCCGCCCCGCGCGGGGCGGCCAGGGCCGTTTTCTTTACGTCGTCAGGTCAAAGGAGTCCACTCGATGAGTAGCATCCGATTAAGCGAGAAGCACGGCATCAATCCGGCGATCCCCCGCTGCTACTTCTGCGGCGCGGCGAAGAACACGGTCATCCTGGCCGGGCGGCTCCCAGGCGATCAGGAGGCTCCCAGGGATGCGGTCTGGGACAAGGAGCCGTGCGACAAGTGCGCCGGCTACATGGAGCAGGGGATCATCCTGATCTCCGTCGACGAGAAGCGCTCCAAGGATCCCCAGAACCCTTACCGCACCGGCGGCTGGGCGGTCGTGACGGAGGACTTCATCCGGCGCATCGTCCAGCCACCAGAGCTGGCCGACGGCATCTGCAAGGTCCGCGTTGCCTTTGTCCCCGACGTCGCCTGGCAGATGCTCGGCCTGGACAAGGCCGTCGAGAAGGCCAGCTGATCGCAGGCGAGTGCGGCCACCCTGCGGGGTGGCCCGCTCGCTTTGCTTTAGCTGTCAACCAGCAGTAGCATCAGAGAGTCCATCGTGGCGTCAACGGAGACGCCGCGTCACTTCATCGGAGGCAAGACATGGACGTCATCACCAGCGGGCAGTCGGCCTCGCTCACGCTCGACGCGAACGGGCAAGCTCAGGCTACCTTCGTGCCACCGGCAGCGGGCAAGTACTGCGTTTTCGTCAGCGGGGGGCCGGCGCTCGTCGGCGTCTACCAGGGGACCGTTCCCTTCGGCGACAAGGGCGTGCTTCGCATTGACCCCGGCACCAAGCGCGGCGTGCGGACGTTGATGGGCGTCACGCACTTGTTCACCCTGAAGGGCACCGCGGGCGCGACCGTGACGTTGCTCGTTCGGCCGTGGAGCTTCTTCGACTACTTCTACTTCGGCTGAAAGACCCGCCGTTTGTCGACAAACGGAGAAGGGCGGTAAAGGAGGATCTCCCTTGGACGCGACGACTCAGGCCACGAACGTCGATGCCGCGGATCTGGCCGTGCGAGAGCTGCAGAGCCGCTGCCACGACAACCATTTCTTCGCCAAGCTGGCCGCCTACGGCTTCGTCCCCCGCGACGAGCAAGAGGCCGGCATTCTGCTCCAGATGGGCGAGAACGCCTACGCTGGCCACCTGTCTGAGCTGAACAAGCAGGCCGACGCCCGCGGCATGTTCCTGCGAGACGCAGCCGAATACCTTGCTCGTGCGACTGGTTCGGCCTCTGAGCCGCGTCACGTCAAGGCTGCGGCTGCTCACTATGCCGGCGACGCCAACCTGTTGGCTGCCGCCATGACCTTGACCAGCATCTACGACCAGGCCTCCAATTGACCCTCGGCCTCGAGCCTGACGGCCCCAGAATTCAGACCAAGGAGGGTCTGCTATGCCCGTCAATACCAACTGCCTCTACACCACGGTCCAGAACCTTACCGGCGTGGCCCACTCCTTCGGGTTTCTGGGCGCCCACGGCCGCCGACTCGGTCCGAACGAGCAGTATAGCGAGTTCGGCAACCTGACGCAGAAGGTGGCAACGCGCTACCCCTGGTCCCGGCGACGCTCGAAGTCGCTGGAGAACAGCCTGAAGGCCGGCCGCCTGGCGATCATCAAGACGCCTCTGGGCGTGCTCAAGGATGCGACCACCGGCAGTGCCAAGTCGCTCACTCTCACCAACGGCACACTCGGCGTGGCCGATCCTTGCTGGGGCACGTATCTCGGTGTGCTGACCGGCGCTTTCACCGCTCTGCCGGCCACTACCGCGAGCGCCGTTGCCTCGGCCACCATCACCTTCACGGCCCCGGTCTCGGGTTTCACCGTAGCCGATCTGCGACTGACCCGCGCCGGCAGCCCGGTAACGATCTCCGGCGTGACCGTGACTACCTCGGACAACAAGGAGTTCACGGTCAACGGCCTGACGTCCTTGACGGGCACGGCCGGCGCCTACATCCTGTCGGTGCCTGCCACCGGTAGCGGCATCGTCGACATCTACAACAACGCGCTGTCGGCCGATGCCAGCGTCTCCTGGACGCACACCTGAGCGTCCTGAGTTCGGCGCCGAGAACACGCGGGGTCCTGCTAGGGTAATGGGCCAGGGACGGCCAACCACCCTTCAGGACCCCGTGTTATGCGCATCTCCGTCTTCACACCCACCAACTCCGGTAAGTACCTCTACGACGCCTACCGCAGTCTCGTCGAACAGACCTACACCGACTGGGAGTGGATCCTCGTCGCCAACGGTGCCTTCGAGATCCCACCAGCGGCCGATCGTGACGAACGCGTCAAGGTTTTTCGGTCACCCGCCTCACCAGGCATTGGCTATCTGAAGCGACTAGCCTGCTCCAAGTGCACCGGCGACCTGCTTGTGGAGTTCGACCACGATGATCTGCTGCCACCGATGACGCTGGAGCGTTTGCGTCACTGGCAGGCCAAATCGAAGGCAGGCTTCCTCTACTCGGACTGCGTTCAGTTCTTCCCCGACGGCCGCTCCCACACCTTTGATGCCCGCTACGGCTGGGAGAGCTACCCGGTTCGTCTGCAGGGGAGCGAATTCCAGGCCGTCCGCTCGTTCCCACCAACCCCTTCGGCCCTCTGCCGGCTGGAGTGGGCCCCGAACCACGTGCGCGCCTGGACTCGCGAGGCCTACGACAGGGCCGGCGGCCACGACGCGAACCTGCCAGTCTGCGACGACCACGACCTGGTTTGCAGGACCTACCTGGCCGGCGTCGAGTTCTGCGAGATCCCTGAGTGCCTCTACCTCTACCGTGAGCATCACGACGCGGCCGGCAAGAACACCTACCGCACGCACCCGCAGCTGCAGCGGCTGAGGCAGGAGACGCACCGGAAATACAAGTACCTACTGGTCGAAGAGTGGTGTCGGCGGCACGCTCTGCTGAAGGTTGATCTGGGTTCGGCCTTCAACAAGCCATTGGGCTACACCGGCGTCGATCTGCGATCTCTGCCCGGTGTCGATCTCGTCCACGATGTCCGCACTGGCATGCCGTTCCCCGATGACTCCGTGGGCCTGCTTCGAGCCCATGACTTCCTTGAGCATCTGGCACCCGGTCGTGAGATCATCGACTTCTGGAACGAGGCCTACCGCGTGCTGGCTCCGGGCGGTTGGCTCATCACGCATACGCCTTCGACGGACGGGCGTGGCGCCTGGCAGGATCCGACGCATCTGTC
>WBZP01002158.1_pt2 | contig 16790 bp, 15 predicted proteins | sample 5204301 | NCBI WGS metagenome assembly WBZP01 (sample SAMN12412401, study PRJNA552823) | activated sludge metagenome | isolation source: activated sludge from nitrification reactor of wastewater treatment plant... | place: USA: Pennsylvania | collected 2017
AGTGCGGACTTTCTGGCTGCGACAGAGCACTCCTTTCATACCCAACGTGCCGTTGGATCGACCTTCCGGTTCACACTCCAAGCAGACTCTCATCTCGATGAAAACTCGGTGCTGGAAATGTACCGGCGCACACTGGGCAATGTCCTTGCTGATGCACCAGACTTTCACATCGACCTGGGCGATACCTTCATGTGCGAAAAGCACACCCAGCCGTTTGATGCCGTGGTGATGGCAGCGCCCAACCAGGCGGTTACCGATACGCGCTATTTGTACGAACGTGGACACTTCGGACTGTTTGCGCACTCCTCGCCGTTGTTTTTGGTCAATGGCAATCACGAAGGAGAGCTGGGTTATCTGTCTTTGGGGACCGGTCAGGACATTGCCACCTGGGCAACACTGGCTCGGAAAAAGTTCTACTTGAATCCGACTCCGGATGGTTTTTACGGAGGTGATTCGATGACAGAGCCGCTCGTTGGACAGCGGGCCGCTTGGTATTCCTGGCAGTGGGGCGACGCGCTGTTTGTGGCGCTCGATCCGTTTTGGCAGACCAAGAGCAGTACCGATGGTTGGGCGTGGACCTTGGGAGATCGTCAGTTCAAGTGGTTGGAGCAAACGCTGACCGCCAGCACTGCCAAGTTCAAGTTTGTGTTCTTGCACAACTTGGTCGGTGGACTCGATGGACAGATGCGCGGCGGAGTCGAAGCGGCACCGTTTTTTGAGTGGGGCGGTAAGAACGCGGATGGAACCACCGGATTTGCCGGAAAGCGCCCAGGCTGGAGCAAGCCGATTCACCAACTGCTCGTTGATAACAAGGTCACCGCAGTGTTTCACGGACACGATCACCTGTACGCCAAACAGGATCTGGACGGAATCGTTTATCAGGAAGTGCCGCAGCCTAGTGCCAAGAACACCAACAACGCGGCGATGCTGGCGAGCGCCTATCACTATACCAGCGGAACCATCCTGGCGAGCGCCGGTCACTTGCGGGTAACTGTGACCCCGGACAAAGTGACCTCGGAGTATGTGCGCGCTTGGCTGCCCACGAATGAAACGGCGACCCGCAAGAACGCGCAGATCGATGATACCTGGGTGGCGCTGCCGAAGTAACAGAGTCTGCACGGACCGGCCATCCTAGGGCGCAGCGACGCGGGATCTGCACAGCAAGGTGTTGTCCATCTGCAAATCGGAGGTCCAAATCAGCCGCGCTGCAGAGTCCCATGGAATCTGAAAATAGCCATCTTTGGGGCCCACTGCCGCAGCGGTGTACTCGGTTGCAGATGCCCATGTGCTGTCATCAAACGCAGGCTTCTTCCAGCCGACCGGCTCGGACTCGATCATCGACATACAGGTCAGCTCTGGCTTCGGATCTTTGGCACAGGTTTTGTTCAAGGGGGCTCTGTGAATGACCTTGCAGCGCCACGCAGCGTTCGAGGTGTTCACAATCCTTCCGAGTTGGTTGTCTTTGAGCTGAAAGATGAATCCACCGTCGCCCATTTGTTGATTTGGAAGCCCGATGTACTCCAGTCCAGAGTCGTTCTGTTTGTAGTCCTTGATGACAAACGCCAGTACCAATGGATAGTTCGCATCAAAAGAAAAGGTCTCGGCATTGAATGACCGCTCCGTGGTGATCGGAACAGAGTCCTCCACGATCATGCGGTCCCCGAGGTACATCGCAAACCAGTTGTCAGCCCACGCCTGTCCCTGAAAATGTAGAGAACTCGGGGTGGGATTGCTGTTGGTGGCACCAGTACCGCAGGCGATGGAGCCCAGAGCCAGAAGCGAAACCAATACCATGCGCATCGCTATGTCCTCCTACCTAGTAGGATGCACAAGGAATGTGGAGAAACGATGTGCGATGATTGTTTCCGCCGTGTGGCGGTGGATCATTCGGTGTCGAGCTGATAGCCCACGCCGTACACGGAACGCAACACGCTGGTGTCACTGCTGACGCTGGCGAGCTTTTTACGTAGGTTTTTGATGTGGGTGTCGATGGCACGATCGAACGACTCATCATCGGTGCCGTGCAGTTCAACGAGAAGCTGGGTTCTTGAGTACACTCGGCCGGGATGCAGCAGCAGCCTTCGCAGCAGTCGGTACTCACTGGTGGTTAGATCGAGTCGCTGCCCATGAAAGCTGATCCTCATCCGTGCTTCGTCGAGAAGAAAAGCCCCGACTCGCTGACCTGCACCCGTGACAAGTGGCGGACGGCGGAGCACGGCTTTGACACGGGCGACGACCTCACGTGGGCTAAACGGCTTGCAGATGTAATCATCCGCGCCCAGTTCCAGACCCAACAGGCGATCGATTTCCTCGACGAGCGCAGTGACCATGATGATGGGTACGATGCTAAAGGTCCGAACCTCGCGGCAAACCTCTAGACCACCTCGCCCGGGCAGCATCAGATCGAGGAGCAGAAGCTGCGGTGAATGCTCGCGAACGAAAGGAGCCACATCGAGACCATTCCCAAGCTGTACGGTGGCGAAACCTGCGGCGTGCAGATAGTCGGCGAGCACGGCGGCGAGCTTGGGTTCATCTTCAACGATCAGGATTGGGGATACGGAGTGAGTCTCGGAAACCATGGCGACCGACCCCATTATTACTCGCAGTAACGTGGCTATAGTAGCGGCATCATGATCTGCATGCGAAGTCCTCCCAGAGGGCTGGCGCTGGCAGTGATGGTTCCACCATGGGCCTCGACGAGTCGCTGACAGATTGATAATCCAAGACCGGACCCGCCATGGGCACGAGATCGTGAGGACTCCGTACGATAGAGCCGATCGAATAGGTGGGGCAGGGCGTCATCGGGCACACCGGGGGCTGAGTCATCGAATCGGAGAACCAACTGCTGCTGTGCAAGCTGCGCCGTGATCCGCAAGGTGCCGTTCGCATCGGTATAGCGAGCCGAGTTTTCAAGCAAGTTCGTAAAGATTTGGCCAAGTCGAACGCGGTCTCCCAGGATCCGGGCGCTCTGGGCTGCTTGCAGGTCTAGTTCGACGCGGATACCGCGCTGCTCGAGTCGATTGCCAAACAAGGCCAGGCTCTCACTGAGAATGCCAACTGGCGACAGCGGCGCACGGATGATGGTGAGTTCACCGCGATCGGCACGGGCCAGCTCGCTGAGGTCGTCAACCAGCTTGCCAAGTCGAATGATCTCAGTATGTAGCGAACGAAGGGCGGCGGCGTCAGCGGGGCGCACTCCATCTAGGATCGCTTCCAGCTCGGCGCGAAGGATCGTGATCGGGGTGCGCAGCTCATGCGAGGTATCGGCGACCCATCGTTTGCGAGCACGCGAATCTTCACCGAGCGTGACAGCCAGTGCATCGAAGTCCCGAGCAAGCTGACCCAACTCATCTGTGCGGGCCAGCTCGATCCGAGAATCGTAGTCGCCAGCACGCAACCGTCGGGTTCCCTGACTGAGTGCATCAATAGGCCGCAGCAGTCTGCGCGCCAGCAGCCACCCAGCGAGCAGTCCTAGTAACACCGCCGCCAACGCGATGAACAGGAGCTGTCCGCGCACTTGGTGCAGATAGCGAACATCTAGTTCTCCCTCGATCCGGGGAATGGCACGGACTCCTAACCAACCGATGGTCACACCGTCCACGATGAGTGAAATCCGCGATGCATCCGTGGTCAACGTTCCATTCCCGATGAGTGCGTGGCGTTCTGAATCGTACAGTGTGGCTCGCGGTGGAAGCTCCAGGGGGTCGGTACCTCGCAGCTCACGCGGTCGATCTGGTGCTTTGTCGTTCTGTAAAGGCGTCACCGGTGGGCGTTCGTCTTCTTCTCTTCGCAACAGACTGCGGAATCGCTTTGGATCACGCTGTAGCTGCGCAAAGGAGTGCTCGCGAGCATACAGTGCGGTGAGTCGTCGGATGGCTGGTTCCAGTCGCGCTTCCTCTAGTCCGCGAATGTAGCGAGCAAACCCCCGCTCTACGCTGACATACATGGAAATGCCGACGAGTGCCACGACCAGTAGGAGTGTGGTCAGGATCACGATCGTGATTTGGTGAATGAGCTTCATGTAATCGCCCTCGGGCTACCGGATCCACTGCCGAGAGGTTGTCACGTAACGATGAGTAGAACATGAGCAGAATCAATTTCGTAGCGAAGTGTGGCAAGGACACAGTACCGACAAACCACGCTCATCATTTAGCCACATTCCTTTTGCACACTCTTGGGTAAAGAGTCTTCGCTGGGAGTGTGTGTTCGGACCCCGAGCACGCAGTCAACGAGCAATGAGCAGGGAGATCGCAACATGTCGGACAGAATGTCTCGGAATAGAAGCGATGGCCGGTGTACGTCCATCTTTTCGATTGCGGCTGCGGCGGTCTTGGCAACCGCTTGCGATGGCGTAAGCAGCACGGGAACACCAGGCTCAGATGGTGGACTGGGAGACGGAGGGACCGGCGATGGTGGCTTGGGCACCGGTACACTGACGGCACCCGAGCGTTGCACGGCCATCACCAAGTCCATCCAAGACTCTGGATTTGGCGGCAAGGTCACGGTGAGCTGCGATGCCAAGTATGCAACCGTCACTTCGGACACCTATCCCGATCACGTCAAGATGACGGGGATTACCGGTACCAATGATCAAGTTCCAGTTCCGGCACCAGGCTACGTATCACCGATCACCTTGTCACCAGTGAAAGGGGCCAAGCCGATCTCGATCGATGCCGCGTTAGGGGTCGCGGTAAACGGAGTACCTATCTACGACTACTCCTCGCAGGGCACGTTGGATCTCAACGTGTACGATCCGAAGACCGACACCAAGCTGATTGGTGAGCTGGATCAATGTAATGGTCATTCGGGGCGTGGCGATGATTACCACTATCACGCGGCCCCCACCTGCATGATGGCAGCGATGAAGAACAAAGGTCCGGCGGCGATCATCGGCTGGGGGTTTGACGGCTACCCGATTTACGGCAACACCAACCCAGATGGATCAACGATTGCCGCTGGGGAACTCGATGTCTGTAATGCCAAGCCTGATCCAGCGTATGGCTACCGCTATCATACCTCGGATGTTCATCCGTACATCACGCAGTGCCTGGTCGGTGACTTCGATCTCACCAAAGCACCACGGGTGAGTCCGCTGAGCAAGCAAGGAGGCGGTGGCAGGCCCCCGGGATTGAAGCCACCGGGCGGTGTCCAGAACCTTCAGCTCGTCGAGGATGTCAGCGGACTGCGGACCATGACCTATGTTCATATGGGACAGACGTACTCGATTTCCTACAAGCCCGCAGCGACTGCAAAATGCTGGGACTTCACAGATAAATCGTATTCCACTGGCGGCGTGATCCAAACCGGAACCTACTGTCGGTGACTCCCATGACACGATGGCGGCATTCCTTTCCGCTTGCGTGCCTGCTTTGGGCGGGCTCTGTACAAGCGCACACACTCGATCTAAGTACCGCACGGGTGACCCTTCGCGATCAACATATCGAGGTCATGGTCGAACTGGATCCATTCCTACTGGTGCAGGTGGGACCAACGACGATTGCGACGGAGAGTGAGTCAGAGCTGCTGTCACACCTTCAGCAGGCGCGTCAATTGCTCGAGTCAGAAACCAAGCTGGAGGTGGATGGTGTGCGGGTCGGACTTGCACTGCGCGGTTTTCCGTCTGCTCCCGAATTTCGGGCGATGGCCGCGACGCTCTCTGCTGCGCAAAAAGAACACGGCGATCTGATTCGGCTCAGACTGGAAGCACCCCAGGCGGTGCCAAATGCCAAAACTTTGGCTCTGTCACTACCCACCACACTTGGTCCCTCTGTGGTGTCTTTTGTCCAACCTTCGACGCGCTATGCTGCCCCCGGTGAGTCTTCAGTTTTCTCCGTACTGCGCGCTCCAGTCGTACCTTCAGCGTGGGATGTACGGCGGTATTGGTTCTGGCTGTGGTTTGGAGGATTCGCAGTTGTCGCTACTTTGGTGGCTTCCATTTTCTTCAACCGACGTGTTCAACATGAGGAAACCTAATGCAGATACTTCGCGCTTCGATGACGCTGGCTGTGGTCTTCGCTGTGATGGGTTGTTCATCCCCTAGCGGCAGCACGGGGGGAACAGAACTGGATGGATCGCTTCCCCCACCAGTTGACGCCGCCATGGAGGTCTTCACACTGACCAGTCCCGACTTTGTCGAACAAGGAGTCCTTCCCACCGAATACACCTGTGATGGTGCGAAGAACAGTCCGCCACTAGCATGGACCGGCGTTCCTGCGGGAGCCGTCGAGTTCGAGATCATGATGACCACCGTTGCTCCAGATGGGCTCAAGTGGAACTGGGTGCTGCACAGCATTCCTGGCAACGTCCGTTCGCTCGCAAAAAACTCGATGGGAGTGGGCACCGCCGGATTAACGAGTGATGGACCGCTGCTCGCGTACTCCCCCCCTTGCTCGCAAGGGCCTGGCAAGAAGTGGTATAAGTTCACGGTCTATGCGCTGTCTGGGAAGCCCTCTCTACCGTCTCAACCGAATCAGGTGACGGGAGCCGTGCTGACCTCAGCGCTCAGCGGACTCACGCTCGCGAGCAGCGAACTCAACGTCAGTTATACGCGCTAACTGGAAGGGTTGGAGTCTGAGGAAGAATCCTAGGAGCGCTAGGATTCCTCGCTGGCTGTTTAGGGGTTGTAGATCCAGCCACTCGGCGGTGCCGCGCCGATGCAGGTATACGGGAAGTCCTTCGCTTGATTGTCGCTGGGTTTGCCGGGAATGCTGTACGAAAATGCGACCTCTCCGTTCTGTTCCGTCCCTTTGAATATCTTGTTGGGATTGCTCTGCAAATCAACCGGGCGATAGGTGCGAACATAGTCCACCTTCACCGAGTCCGCCGCAACCGTTACATCCAAGTACCCGGTGTTCGGCATCCGAACGCTGTAAGAGGGATCGTACACTCCGTAGCCGGCCGGTCCTGACCACGTGATCGACGCAGGTGCATAGGCATCACAATTGTATGCGAAGTAGCTGTTGTCACCGGGATTGGGAACCTCTTGGTAGACCACTCCATCCACTTTTTCGCGTGCATACATGTGATCATGGCCTTGGAAGAAGATCGTGACCTTGGTATCCGCAAAGAGCTGATGAATGGGCTTGGCCCAGCCGGGTCTGTTGGTCGCAAACCCTGATTCACCACCCCATTCCTGAACACCGACGATCGCTGCTGCGCCTCGGTTGTTGCCGTTCACGTGGTGCGCAAAGACAAACTTCCACTTCGCATCGCTCTGTTCGAGCGTCCGTTTCAGCCAGGAATACTGCGCATCTCCCAGCGTGGCACCCCACTTCGGCTCTGGATCGGCAAACAGCGTACTGTCCGGAGACACGGTCGCAGAGTGCCAGTAGGGATCGATGGTCACAAACAGCGCATCACCCCACGTAAAGGCGTAATAATCACGGAGAAGTCCGTCGCTGGCACTGATGGTTGGATAGCCATTTTGCGCGGCCAGTTTGGTTTCATCACCTGTGTAAAACGGCCCCGGAGCAGGCAGAGGGTAGTATTTCAGTCGTCCATCCGCAGCCCACACAGACGCGTTGTTAAAGATGCCCCCAATGTTGGCCAGATGCGCTTGTTCATGATTGCCATTCACCAGCATCAGCGAGGTTGCATTGGCCATGAGTCCGAAGTAGCGATTGCGCAGCTCTAGGTAGGCCGCATTGGTGATCGGCGCGGATTTTCCATCGACAATCATGGGTTGAAGGAATGGCTTAGGGAGTGTTTGGTACTTGCTATACGGGGCGACTCCTTCTACCGAACGGAGGAAGCTATAGCCAAGCGGATAGTTGGCTTCCTTGAAGTCCTGAATCACCTTCTCGATGCTGAAATCGTCTCCCAGCGTGAAGTACAAGTCCGGCTGGCGTTTTCGAACCTCTTGCATCGTCAGCGTAAACAGCTCGGAGTGGAACATCTTGTTGTTGTTTCTCTCCGGATGGGTATCGCCCTGCACGCCGAAGTGAAACGTACTCCCTTTGGCGCGCTGGGTACGGAAGGTGTGGATGTTGTCTGGTGCATCACCTACGCCGCCCACCTGATAATGCACCCGGTAGTAGTATTTGGTGTCTTTGTTAAGACCGGTGAGTTCTAGGACGATCGGCTCTCCGCTCTTGGACGCCACCGCTGCGCTCTTTTGGGAGCCCACCAAGCCGCTTTGCGTGGCGTCGATCTGGGTGCCGTATTCAACGAACACTTGATCGCCCGCTTTTGCGGCCAGAACGCTGATCGCGATCGAGGAGTCGGTGGGTCGTCCCAATACCGTGTTGTAAAGCGACGCGTTCACGAGCGGCGTCTCGACGACTCCGGCATCGGTACCGGTGCTCATATCAAGCATCTCAGCGGTGGCAGGATCGCTCGTACAACCGAGCAGAGTGCAGGCAGTGTAGAAGGCGAACAGAGAACCGTTGGTTCGGAATGTACTGTTTTTCATAACAGGTACAGTGCCGATGGCCTCCAGTTCGTTGAACGGTGGCGCAGCTTTTAGCAGTGTCCGAACCAGCCGCTTGGGGCTGGATCGCCTTTTCGTCTACGGCTAGGGGTTCCTCGCACCTTGCGCGTCACCAGCGCTATCAGCGCCAGCAGTGTTGCGACGAATCCTCGTCGAGTCAGAGATCGTGATAGCGGCATCATGGATTTCATGGCGTTCGGCGTCTCGGTTGGGCGACCACTCCATTATATAATAGTCGGGCTGCTCAGGCCCAGCCGAGCCCACAGCTCGTCGGCACACAGACCTTTTTCGCGCAGGGACCGTATCGACTCTGATCCGCGTCGCTTGGCCAGTCGACCGCCGTCCGCGTCGGTCAGCAGTCGGTGATGGGCATACTCGGGCTCAGCCAGCCCAAGCAGCGCTTGCAGTTGCCGATGAACGTGCGTCGATATCAGTAAATCCTCGCCACGCGTCACCAAGGTCACTCCTTGCAAATTGTCATCGAGCACCACCGCCAAGTGATAGCTGGTCCGAAACTCTTTGCGCGCCAGAACCACGTCGCCGAGCAGCGCGGGATCGACTGTCACGGTTCCATGCAGGCGATCTCGAAAGGAGAGCGGCCACAGCTTGCGCGCAAACAGCAGATCACGGGTTCGTTCGGTATGCAGGCGCAGTGCATAGCTGTGACCTTCTGCCATGCGCTTTTCGACGGTGCTGGGATCGAGGCTGCGGCAGCGACCTGGATAGCGCGGCGGCAGCTCGCTCGGATGGTCTTGTGGGGCACTTTGCGCCGAGGCGATTTCGGCGGTGATCTCGGCACGGGTACAGAAACACGGATACAGTACGCCTAGCTTCATCAGCTCTTCGAGAGCCTGCGAGTAGAACGCCATGTGCTCCGACTGTTTGCGCACCGGCCCATCCCAGGTCAGCCCGAGGAAGCGCAGATCGGTCAGGATGGCCTCTGCAAACGGAGCCCGACAGCGTGACTGATCGATATCTTCGATGCGCAGCAGAAACTGACCCCCCGCAGCCCGCGCCGCGTCAAAGCCCATCCGGGCCGAGTAGGCATGCCCCAGGTGCAAAAGTCCCGTTGGGCTGGGCGCAAAGCGAGTGACCATGACGCGCAGAATATCAGTTTCCGCAATTCGACCAAGTGGGCGGGATTCCATGCGATAAAGTGGAGCCGTGGCTGCTCCCATGAATCGTCAGGTGCCTCCGCTGACTGGCTATCAGAAGCGCTTGTTTGTGCTTCTGTCGGTAGCAACGTTTTTTGAGGGGTATGACTTCATGGCGCTGGCGCAGCTTTTGCCGAACTTGCGTGTTGAGCTAGGACTTGGCCGAGGGCAGGGCGGCTGGCTGGTGTCAGTCATCAACATCGGTACGATGCTCGCGTACTTCTTGGTGCGGCTCGCCGATCGCTGGGGTCGCAAACGGGTGCTCGGAATCACCATCATTGGCTACACGGTTAGCTCGTTTTGCAGTGGGTTGGCCCAAGGAGTCGTCAGCTTTGCGCTGTGTCAACTGCTGGCGCGAATGTTCCTGATTGCGGAGTGGGCGGTTGCGATTGTCTACGCAGCAGAGGAGTTTCCAGCGCAGCGGCGGGGCATGGTGATCGGAGTGATCCAGGCCTCGGCCAGCCTTGGCGCGATAGTCTGTTCGGCGCTGGTTCCGCTGCTGCTACGGACCTCGCTGGGGTGGCGCAGCGTCTACTTTCTTGGATCGCTGCCGCTGCTACTGGTGGCGCTATTGCGTCGGCGCTTGCGTGAGACAGAGCGATTTGCGTCGTGGTCGTCCGATTCGATTTTCAAGAAAGTGTCTCTGGAACAGAGCTTCCTCCACATCTTTCGGACTCCGTATCGAAACAGAGTCCTGATTCTTGCGCTGATCTGGACCATGTCGTATTGCGGAATTGGCAATGTGATTACCTTCTGGAAAGAATTGGCCCTGTCGGCACGAGGAATGACTGACGCCCAGGCCGGTGCCTTGATTTCCAGCGCCGCAGTATTAGGCATGCCACTTACCTATTTTGTCGGAAAAATCCTTGACCGCGTGGGTCGACGGAAGGGAGCCGTGATCATCTTCATCGGTGCTGCACTGGCAACAGTAGGAAGCGCTTCGTTTGCTCAGCACGGTTTCATCCTGGCTTCGCTCGTCCTATGTGTGATCACAGTTACGGGATCACAAGTGGTCTTGAATGCCTTCACCGCCGAGCTGTTTCCGACCGAGCTGCGCTCCAGCGCCTTTGCATGGTCCAACAACTTACTCGGCAGGATCGGAATGGTGGCCTCTCCGGCGCTGGTTGGGATGCTCGCGGAGCGGTCAGGGTATGTCGTGGCGCTGCAAGCCATTGCGGTGTTTCCGCTGCTGGCGCTCCTATTCATTGTCGCAATGCTTCCAGAGACACGAGGCCGTGAGCTTGAGGACACCGCCAAGCTGGCCAAAGGACGCGTCTCTTCATCGGAGGGAAAGCCGTGAGCTCGCAAACTGAAGAATCCCAGTGGAGCAGTGAACGGACGAAAGTACGGACTCGCGTAATTGATCCGAGAGGTGCTAACGGAGCCGGACTACCGCTGTGCATTGAACCAATCAATCCGGTCGAGACCGCCGAGCTTCTCAAGTGGATTGCGGAGCGGAAAGAGCAGCTCTCTGAGGCGATTTTGCGGCATGGTGCGGTGCTTCTACGAGGCTTTCCGATTCACTCTGCCCAGGTATTTGAAGAGACCCTGCTCGCGCTTGGAGCGGAGCTAAAGTGCGACTACCAAGGAACCTCGCCCCGCAATGCGGTCACTCGCTACATCTTCAATGCCAGCGAACTGCCCGGTTTCTATCCGATTCCGCAGCACTGCGAGATGAGCTTTCTGCGAGATCCACCTCGTCGGCTGTTCTTCTGCTGTTTGGTCGCTCCACAGAGCTTCGGGGGAGAGACTCCGCTATGTGATTTCCGGGCCATGCTACGTGATCTCGATCCGGCGGTACGGAGTCGATTCGAAGCCAAAGGAGTCCGCATCGTTCGCAACTACGGAGGCCCCGAAGGAAGTGGCCGCCGTGATCTGTGGCAGCTCAAGCCTTGGCACGATATTTTTGGATCCACCGACCGCGCTGTCGTCGAGGAAAAGTGCAAACAGATCGGTCAGGAATTCCAGTGGCTGCCCGATGGTCGACTGCGTTTGATCAATCGTACCGATGCGGTTCGTTGTCATCCCCAGACCGGCGAGCCCGTTTGGTTCAATCACTCCCAAGTCTTCCACCTATCGAGTGCAGAGGGAGAGTATCGACGGATTGCGGCGCGGTTGCCGGAGCTGCGCTATCACCTACTTCGCTGGGTCGCGATCCTTGGTGCAACCTACAAACGCTGGCGTCTTCGCGATGAGGAGCAAGCCATGCAGGCTCTGTTTGGAGATGGCTCCCCCATCCCTGATTCCGATATGGAAGCGGTGCGGGATGCGATCTGGCGAAACTTGGTGGTGACGCGCTGGCGGCAGGGTGACGCGGTCCTCATCGATAACAGTGCGGTATCGCATGGCCGCCTGCCGTATCACGGGCCGCGCCGGGTCGTGGTTGGGTGGGAATAGAAGCTTCCACTACGTCAGCTCTTGACCAGTAGGGGGGATTGTGTGCAAAGGTGCGTGCATGAACCGACGCCACTCCACCCGTTCCGTTTTTCCTGTTGCCTCTGCGTTCGCTCTTTCGCTGCTGGTTGGTAGCGCTGGCTGCGACAAGTCGGACCCACCGATTCCCGACGATGGCAATGACCTTTCGGTCAAACCCGCTGATCTTTCGCATGGTCACACCGATGACATGGCGATGAATGGCGCGGACCTGGCCACAAGCGGTGGTGACATGGCCATGGGCGCTGCCGACATGACCAGCACGGGTCCGAAAGTCACGGGTCTGCCTTCGTGCACGGACACCGGGGTCACCGCCGATACAGTCTTTAATGCCGTCGCCAAGACCTCTTGCGCAATGGGTCGCTGCCACAGCACGGGCGCGGGCTACTTGCCATTCACCGATGGCGCGACGATGAAGTCGGTGATGGTCGGCAAGAAGTCCAGCCAGAGCATGCTGAACGTGGTCACGGCTGGCAACGTCGATCAGAGCTACCTAATCTACAAGCTAATGGACCAGCATCTGGCAATGGGTGTCGGAGGCAAAGGCGAGCTGATGCCCAAGGGCGGCACCAAGCTCCCGAATGCCGATCTGTGCAAGTTCATCGTGTGGGTGAAAGAGGGTGGCAAGTAGTCCCATCACGCACGGTGATTGCTCGTGAAGTGAACTCGTCACGTAGCAGCATCGTGCCATCCGCTCTGTTTCCTGAAGGATATCTACAGTAATCTCTTGGGCAGTGAACAGGAGTTACGATGAGCGACATCCTTGGCGTTCGGCCCCTCGGCTTTCCTTGGGAAACGGCTGATCCGTTCCTTTTCTGTGTTCATCACGACGACGCCTATCCCGCAGGGAATGAGTCGCTGGGACCAGCATCCCCTCTTTCAGGCCGCGAGCTTGGCCAGGACTTCGCCGGTACAGATGGCTGGCGGATGTATCATGGCTTGGTCGTACCGGGATTCCCATCGCACCCGCACCGTGGGTTTGAAACCGTGACGATCGTCCGACAGGGCTGGGTTGATCACTCCGATTCTCTGGGGGCCACGGCTCGCTTCGGGGAGGGCGACGTACAGTGGCTCACGGCGGGGCGAGGCATTCAACACGCGGAGATGTTTCCACTACTGAATCCCGATTCTGCCAATCCGTTGGAATTGTTCCAGATCTGGCTAAACCTGCCGCGTGCCGACAAGATGGTCGAGCCACATTTCTCGATGTTGTGGAATCACCAAATTCCGCGATTGCAGACCCCAGGAGTGGAGGTCACTGTGACTGCGGGCAGCTTGGCTGGAACAGCGGCACCCCTGCCGCCACCACCGCACTCATGGGCGTCGCGGCCAGATGCTGATGTCGCAATCTGGACCATCAAGTTGGCACCGCACACAGAATGGACCTTGCCCAAAGCACAACGCGGGAGCAACCGTACGCTGTACTTTTTCCGAGGTCAGACATTGACCATCGCTGGCGTTGTGATTCCGGCGCGTCACTTGGTTGTTTTACGCCCTGATGCAGAGGTTTCACTGCGCACCGGATCAGAAGAAGCGGAACTGCTGCTGTTGCAAGGCCGACCTATTGGTGAGGAGGTGGTGCAGTACGGCCCCTTTGTGATGAACTCGCGTGCGGAGATTCAACAAGCGATGCTGGACTACCGCCGGACTCTGTTTGGGGGCTGGCCATGGCCGCGCACTGATCCGGTTCATCCTCCTTCCCAAGGCCGTTTCGCACGACATACCGATGGCCGAGTGGAAGCAATCAGCGTTGCCAAATAGCTGCTGCCTCCCTCCTGATTCGGCGATATGATGCTCTGCTGCCCACGCTCGTAGTCTCGGAGAATCCTGTGCATTTTATAACGCTATCCCTGATGGTGATCTTGCTTGCTGGATGTCCCTCACCCAGCACCTCGACCTGTGGTCATGAGACAAACTGCGTTGAGCTGGACCTGGGCGTCCCATCTGATCAGTCTGTTGGGATGCCGGATTTGGCTGCTGCGACCGACTTGGGAGTGGCGACAGACCTCGGAATGGCTGGGCCAAAGGGAGTCTGTAGCGTCGATCGTTGGTGCTTTAGCAATCCTCTTCCGCAAGGCAATACGATCTGGTCAGCATGGGCTCTGGATGCCAACAATGTCTGGGCCGTGGGCGAGGCGGGAACGTTGATCCACTGGGATGGACGGGACTGGTCCGGTCAGAGCAGAAGAGTGGACAGACCGCTGCGCGGCGTGTGGGGCGTCGATGCAAACAACGTGTGGGCAGTGGGGGCCGATGGCGTCATTCTGAAATGGAACGGCGTCTCTTGGATCACGCAACGGAGTGGCACCAATACGAACCTCTATGGAGTCTGGGCGAGCGATACGAACAATGTCTGGGCGGTGGGCGATTCGATGCTGATATTGCATTGGGATGGTTCAAGCTGGACCGAACAGAGCCGTGGTTCTTCGGCTACGCTCAAGTCGATCTGGGGGACTTCGGCCAACAACATTTGGGCCGTGAGCGAGGGGGGAGAAATCCTCCGCTGGAACGGCAGCGGCTGGAGTCGTCAAGCAACCGGCTTCAAGCGACTAGAGCGGATCTTCGGAATCGATGCGAACAATGCCTGGGCTGTTGGGAATATGGGAGCAGTTGTCCGCTGGGATGGTAGTGCCTGGACTGCGCAGAGCAGTGGTGTCACCGAAGACCTGTATGGTGGATTCGCCCAGGATGGAAACAACGTCTGGGCTGTGGGTACGAAGGGAACGCTGATCAAATGGAACGGCAGCTCATGGGCTCCGCAGACTTCGGGAACAGAGGAAGCGCTGCTAAGCATGTGGGGGAGTGATGCCAGCAATGTATCGGTCATGGGCTCTGGCGGTATGCTGCTGCGCTGGAATGGGAGTCGATGGTCTGCTCCATCGGAACAAGTCCGCGAACATACCGTGGGCGTGTGGGCGCTGGATAAGAGAAATGTCTGGGCCGTCGGTCCCAAAGGGACGGTGCTGAAATGGGATGGGAATGCCTGGACTCCGCAGTCGATCGGTCGCAGTGATTGGCTCTATTCGGTGTTCGGTTTTGATGACAAAAATGTGTGGGCAGTTGGCGGAGGGGGGCTGGTTCTCAAGTGGAATGGAAGCACGTGGACGCAGCAGCCCACGAGGACTACGAGCAATCTGTTGGGAATCTGGGGCAGTGCTCCGAACAACGTCTGGGCTGTCGGCGCTGGGGGGACTATTCTCAAATGGGATGGTAGTGCGTGGGCGGCCCAGGCAAGCGGCAGCTCCAGTGAGTTGTGGGGAGTGTGGGGATCGGCTCCAAACGATGTTTGGGTAGTGGGCCGAACGGGGACCATTTTGCGTCTGAATGGTGGTGTATGGACCACCCAGCGCACGGGTGGACGAACCGGCTACTATGCTGTCCGTGGCAGTGACCCGAGCAATGTCTGGATCGCGGGAGATGACGGCGCAATGGTACATTGGGACGGCCGGGGATTCAGTGATTCGGTTGCAGGGGGCGGGGTCGGTGCGTCTATGTATGGCCTGTGGGTAAAAGATGCCAAGAGTGCCTGGGCCTCTGTAACAAACGGCTCGGTGCTGCACTGGGATGGCACAACTTGGACGGTGGAGGCTTCGGGCGTGTACAGTCCAATCGCGGCAATTTCCGGGGCTGGCAACCAACTTTGGGCGGTGGGATCCTACGGAAACATTTTCCAAAAAGAGCTGTGAGTCCGCATCACTTTAGCGAGCTACAACGTGGACTCTGTCCGTGCTTCCGACATCACCTACTTCCGGCTGACACGTGGTGAGTAGATATCAAAGCGGATATCACGGGGTAGGTTCCAACCAGAGGGATCAGGCTCTGTCAGTTCTGCCAGGTTGAGATCCGCCATCACCAATCCCTTGGGGGCAGAGAGCCCCGGACAGAGTCCTTGGGGTCCACAAAAGTAACTCTCTCCGAAGTACTCGATGGTCCACGGCGGTTCACTTCCCAATCGGTTCGAACCGCCAATGAACAGTCCGTGTCTGACCGCATCGACGAAGAACTCCTGATGCCAGACCTGACGACTCTTTTTGCCAAAGGTAATGGCCGGACAAAACACCAGCTCTGCACCACCTTCTTTGAGAGAGTGCATGACTCCTTCAAAGTGTCGGTCGTAACAGATCGCAACACCAATGTTCCCGACGCTCGTACGGAACACCGGAAAGTAGGGGTTGCGAGCAATGTTGGCTGGCGATTCTCCCATCTGTCCATCACTCGGACCGTAGTAGAACGTCTCGTGAAACGATCCCCGATCATTGTGTCCGCAGGGAATATGGGTCTTGCGGTACTTGCCGAGGAGTTCGCCATGCTCGTCGATGACCACCGCCGTATTGAAGCGCTTGCCACTGCGGGCGTCGGTTTCAAAGATCGGAGCAATCACGATGATGTGATGATTGCGTGCAGCAGTACGGAAGGCCGAGATGGAGGGACCAATGGCAGCATCCTCCGCAAATGCCAACCACATCGGATCGGTATACAGAGCGAAATACGGAGCGGTACACAGCTCCCCCAGACAGATGACACGGGCTCCCTCTGCCGCCGCCGCTGCGATCAGATCGACGTTGTGATAGACGTTGGCGTTGCGAATATCATCGAGCCTTTGTTGCAAAGTCGGGAGATCCGCAATCTGCGCCGGCATCAGCGGATAGGCATTCTTGGTTTGGGTGAGCGCGCAACGAATCAATCGGTGAGTAGTCATCGCATCACTCCGGTAAACAGACACACTACGTTTTCTAAAGGAGAGAGCGGTTCTTTTTCGTGCAAGGTAAGTAGTC
>WBZP01001193.1_pt1 | contig 16786 bp, 16 predicted proteins | sample 5204301 | NCBI WGS metagenome assembly WBZP01 (sample SAMN12412401, study PRJNA552823) | activated sludge metagenome | isolation source: activated sludge from nitrification reactor of wastewater treatment plant... | place: USA: Pennsylvania | collected 2017
AATTTTGGCCATCTTTAGTTACATTAAATGTGAATCTTCTAAATTCAAAATTACTGTAGTTCTTTTTTAAAATTACTTCATCATATTTTGTTTTTTGGATCTTTTCTATAATTGCATCACCTTTTGTAAAATCTCCAGTGTAGGTATAAAATTGTAATAAGTTGCCTAAATAAACAAAATAATTATTTGATTTTAAGTTTAGATTTTCGGCAATATTTATGGTCTTTTTTAAATAAAATTCTGCTTCAGAAAATCTTTCCAATCTTTGTAGTAAACCAGAATATGAATTATAAAGATTGAGCATGACTTCGCTATTTTCACCATACTTTTTTTTGGCTTTATCAATAGTTGAAATAAGTAATAATTCAGCTTTTTCAAAATCTCCGGAAACTATGAGATTATCAATGTATCCATTTAATGTTATTAATAAGGAGGAATTCATCGACTCTTTTAAATCTCTTGTTTTGATTCTAATTGCTTCTTCAAATAGTTCCTTCTGTAAATAATAACGGCCATCCATTCCATATAAAGTAGCGAGATTGCTTAAGGAACGTGAATAATTAATATCATCTTCTCCATAATATTCTTTCCTAAGTTCTTTTGAAAGTAGAGTATTTCTAATGGCTCCGCTTAAATTTCCAATATAGTATTCGTTAAATGACATATTATTAAAAAGCAAACATTTAGTAGAATTTATTGAGCCTGAAAACAATTCAGATAGCTTAAGACAATGTTTATTTAATGAGTCTGATTGAGAATAATTTAATATTTTAGATTGATTATTGGCCAAACAAACTAAATACTCAAATTCGTTTTTAGTATTGAAGAATTGCTCTATTAAACTCAAGGAGTCAATTTTTTTTCGATAAATGGTTACATCCTCTTTTATTTTAAGCGTGTTGGCTAAATTAAGGGCTATATTTAAATATTTAATTGACAGATTTTTATCATCAATTAGTTGTTTTTTTATCGAATTATAAAATTCTGCAGACTTTTTATCATTGCCAATTATAGAAAAATATTCTGCGTAGATTAGTTTATTTTGTGTTTCATCTTTCCGTTTTAGACTATTTAATTTGGGGATTTGACCTTTATTATTTTTTATATTTATGTCTAATCCTAAATTTAATAATGAGTCAATAAAAAAGATTCGGTTCTCGTTGATTAAATCCAACGCTGGTGAATTGCCATTTTTATCACATTCATTAATAATGGCATTATATCCTTTAATATTTTCAAAAAGAAAAATGTCATCATCTAAATAATGAAAAAGTGTTTTTCCTACCTCATCCCTTATTTTTGGAATATTTACATGTGGTAAAATTTTTCCTAAAATGAGTTGTTTTTCATATCTAAGCAAGTTGGGGTTTTTTAAGCATAAAAAAATTGGATGACTTCCTTTGTATAATTCCCTTAACAAAGTTGAATCTTTGTCGATTAAAATATTGCACACGTTTGGTTTAGCCCATTCTATTGCTCTCATTATTGGAGTCATTCCTTCAGTTGAATCGATGGTAAGTTCTCTTTGATTAGCAGGTAGTTTAAGAGAATCTAAAGCATAAGTCAAGAGGGAAGATTTTCCTTCGCCGGCTACTACAGAAAGAAAACTCCCATAATAAAAATTTAAATTATTTGCTCGGTTAACAAATAGTAATCCTTTTAATGCAGGATTTGCTCCATATTTTATTAATAGTTTAACCATTTCAAGGTCAGAGTAAAATGCGGCATACATAAGGGGAGTTGCTGAGGTGGGTTCTGAAATAAAATTAGGACTAATTCCATTTTTTAACAGACTATCAACTTTTTGATATTCAGATTTTGAAATATAGTCAAAAAGCTGACTTTTGTGCAAGTTGTTTTGACCGAAAGAAATATTGAAAATGAATAAAAATATAAGAGTTGGAAGTAGAGTAATTTTCATAAAAATGTAATATTTAAAAGTTAGTCCATTCAATGGTCTTTTTAATTTTAGTTTTTTGAGAGTTAATATCAAGCCAATATTCATTTGATTTAGTAAGTACTAATTTAATAGAATGTGGATGAGAAGGTAATTGAAGCCGTAAAGTATCATCGAATAGATATTTCTTTGTTGAAAGGGGTACAATTTTTAATAAAATTTCTAAGCTGTCAGAACTTTTCGATGAAGCAATTCCAAAGGAATCTTTATTTTTATCATTATATGGTATGAAATAAGATTTAAAAGTGATTTCATTAGCTTGTTGTTTTCCATTAAAATAGTAAAAACTAATTGACAATATTGCCGCAAGAGAGGCAGCTACAGCAAACCAAATTCTATGACGCTTTTTCTTAAGAATAAGATTATCAATAACGGCAGAATAATGGTCTTCTAATAAAGTATCTGAAATTTTTATTAAACTCCGAACATGAGCATTAAAGGCTGGATTATTTTTTACTTTTAACTCAAATTCATCAATCTCTTCTTTTTTGAGAGTTTCTCTATCAAAGATATATCTTTCTATTAATTCAATATCCGAAATTTCAATATTCATAATAAATTTTTTTTAACTTTTCAAAGTCTGATGTTTCACGCAGTTTCTCTAAACATCTCTGGTATTTTTTTTTAGCTGTTTCTTCATTAGTTGATAATTTTTTGGCTATTTCTAAGTGCTTTTTACTATTAATAAGCCTCTCAGTCAATATTTCCTTACACTTTTCGCTAAACAAGGAGATAATTTTTTTTGCAATTTCACTTTTTAGATTATCATTTTCTTCAACTATCTCATATGGCAATTGGTCCTCTGTTTTTCCAAATTCTACAAATTGTCCTTTTAACCTGAGCTTTGCAATCAAATTATTTTTCGCAACGACCCATAGGTATTTTTCTGCATCTTCGATGTCAAATGAGAGACTTTTGTTATAATATTTTAGGAGCATTTCTTTTAATGCTTCATGGTAGCTGTCTTCAGCATCAGATTTATTGGCACCTTTTTTCCTGAGAGAGGAAATGATTTTTGAAGCAGTTTTTTTGTAAAGCTTTTGAAATAAATTTTGAATATTTTCTTGATGACCTATTTTATAGTTTGAAGTGGGGTCTAAGTACTCAGAATTCATAAAGAAGACATGTAGGTTATGTCCAAAAATAAACAATTATTTTATTATTAACCATTTTTCTATTTGTTTTCTTGAATTTTCAAAAATAACCAATCTCCCATTTCCTTTGAAATCATTGTAAACCACAACAGAATTATTTTCGCTAAATGAAAGCCTCGCTACTGGCTTGCCAACTTTTTTTGTAAAGGCAGCAATAGTTGCTGAACTTTCTTTTTCTACTTTAGATAAATAAATTGGATTTCGGTATTCAAAACGTTTTACAGAGCTTCCTTTTTCACTGATTTCATATTTCACATTTCCGAATTTATCCTGAAATTTCTTAATTAAGCCATAGGAAGCTCCTTTCCATTCGCAAATTACTGGTGCAGAGTTGTATACTACCTTGTGAGCAATAATTTTTTTTATTGAGACATTTGATTTTTGAATTGAGTTTTCTTTCCTAAAAAAATTCATAACATACTGCCTCATTTCGGTAAAAAAAGTCGAAATGTCTAACCACCAATTCAGGTTTTCCTTAAAAAGTTTCAGATTATAATCGGCTCCATAAGCTCCCAATTGAGCAGCCTTTTCAAAATTTAATTTTGCTTTTTCTAAATCTTTAAGATGGGTATACGCAATTCCTAAAATACTATATGCATCAGGAGGAAGGTTTTTGCCCTCTTCAATTATATGAATAGCCGAGTGATCTTTGTTAAGGCATAAGTATGCACTAGCAATATTTATTTTTGCGGGCCAATAGTTTTCATCCATTATAATAGCTTTTTTGAAAAACATTACTGCTTTTTCTATTTTTTCATCATTAATCAAACCTCTGACACTGCTGACCATCCTGGTTTTTATATCAAATTCAATTGGCAAAATAAATCCCTGGGAAGAAATTTCGATATCCTCGAATCCCATTTGCAAATAACATGCACCCAGGTTATTCCAAATTTCTCTGCTTGGAAAGGACTGACTAATATTTTGAAATAAATCAGTCGCTTGAATGAAATTCTTATTGAAATAAAATGCAGTTCCAACCTCATAAAAAGTAACTTTGGTTTGAAGTTCCTTCAATTTTTCATCATAGGATTTCTTCCTAAAAGCTTTTGGATAATAACCATTTGTATTTTCTGGTAAATTGTATAATCTATAAATAAGGTCAAGAGTTTTTCCAAAAACAGAGGGGTTGAAACCATTTATTTGAGCATGATAACATGCTTCAAAATCTGCCATTGCTTCAAGTTGCTTTTTGTCAACATGCGTTTTACTGTCTGCAATGCCAAGGTTGTTATAGTAATTGTCCCTTCTATAATAATGAGCAAGCTCATGGCCAAGGATTAAGGCCAATGCGGATTTTCTCTCCATAGGTGATAATAAATTACAGGCATCTACTAACTCCTCATCTATCACAATCCTCGGAATAGGTTTAGTTTCAAAACGAGCAATGTATTGCATTTTACCTTTTTTTGCAATTATCAAAACCGGTTCATTCAGGCCATTTGAAAATGAGGCCGTAAGTTTATCAAATATACTTTTTGTAAGTAAATATTTGGGGTTATCATTATTTAAGGGTATTTGAGTAAATGCAGGGGACAATACCGAAATAAATAAAGATAACAATGAAATAATGTAGATTTTAATCATCGATTTTTTTGTTTTCTCCAGTGAAATCGTTTGACTCAACTTTCCAGAGATTATTTTCTTTTACAAGTTTATAAAATTGTATATTAGAAACATCGTATTTTAGCTCATATTTTTGGGTATTTAAATTATACCATTTAAGATACCAATGTTCTTTTGTTTCGGCAATAACTTCATTTGAAAGTATTTTTTTTATCGAAATTTCTTGTATGTTAAAATAAGATGGATTCAAATCAGGATATCCGATGGTATAAGAGTTATTTCTATGTACCATTAAAACTTTTCTTAATAATTCAAGTGCTTTACCATGTTTGGTATAGTGCCTCTCTAATTTCTGAATATTAATATTCGGTAATTCTTTGAAGCATTCAAATTGGGTTTTGTTTGCTGCCCTCAAAGTATCAGTTATTTCTTCTTTAATTTTCATTTCTTCGAAATGCTTGAAAGTTTGATGAACAATGGGAAATAAAAATACCAGAATAAAGATTATCACCAATCTATATTTATGCTTAATTAAAAATGCACCAATATCAATTGATTTTGTCGAAATATTCTGCTTCTTTAAACAAAAATCATCAAAATCAGTATATCCTAAAAATTTAGAAAATGTGTTAAGTGTATTTTTTTGAGCATTTAGAGCAAAACCGGCCTTTAATAAATTTATTAGAGTTCTATGGTTAATCGCATTTTTTAAACCGATAACTTCCTCTAAGTGCTGTTTAAATAATCTACCAAATGAATCTTTGTTAATATCTGTTAAAAATGAATTAGAATAGTCAAAATGAGTTATATATTCACCCCTATAGTAAACCTCAGCAGCCTTTAATAATTCGGAATGTAAGGCATGTAAATAAAATTCTCTTCCAGATGTAGTCATTAATAAACCATTTATAAAAGGATATTCTTTGATTTATTTCTAATCAAAGGCACTTTGCCGTTATCTTTTTTAAATAAAAAAATCAACAGAATTGATTGCCTCGTTACTTAAAAAAGCTGGATATATAAAAAAAGGGACATTTTTTGTCCCTAAAATTTAATAAACAACTTATAGTTAAAAGTTACATTAAAATGTGTATCAGTTATTGTAAAAATCAACTGACAATTGAAAGCATATTTAAAATTTTTAGTAATTCATTCACGTGGGCCAAATAAGAGATATTATCGCCTGCCATTATTTAATTAATTAACCTCCAATAAATTATCATGAAAAAATCTTTTATCTATTCCATTGTATTTTTAATCTCTATAGGTTGTGTTACTCAATCACCGATTATTAATTTACCAACTGCTCCAAGCACTACCTCCAATGCTGAGAGTTTAACACGTGAAACTAATGAACCAAGTCAAGAGTTCTACCCCAAAGTTAGTCCTGATGGAAAATATTTGCTTTATTTTACCGCCGAAACCGAGAAGGTTGAAACCCAAAGCAGTTCAAATTCGGGATATTTTGGTAAACTATTAGAAACATCTACAGCACCCTCCAAAGTAAAATCAAATGGCACAATTGTTAAGAAAGAGATTGGATCTCCAGTTAGAAGTCCCTTAATTCAAGATGCCAAAGATGCTATTTGGTTACCTGATGGTAGCGGTGTTATTTTTTCTTACCGTAAACCAGCACAGCCGGTTATCGTAAGAACCAACGCTAACGGAGTTGGTCTAAATTATGTTTCTCAGGGAGCAATGGGTTCATTGGATTCTGAGCCAAATGTAACAAGTGATGGCAAGAAAGTTATTTTTAGCACTTTTGTTGGAAACAGCAAGATGATTTGTTCCATGAACATGCAAGGTGGAAGTTTTACAGTATTGACAGAGGGAGATCATGTGTCAATTAACCCGATCGATAATGACCAGATTATCTATAACCTTACTGTAAATAATAGAACTCAAATATTCACCATGAATTTAAAAACGGGTCAAAAGACACAATTGACTTCTGGTGAATTTGATTGTCGTGATGGTGCATTTTCTAATGATGGGAAATGGCTTGCTTATAGCTCTAATCAGGAGAAACCAAACAGCGGCAAATATCATATTTTTATGATGAAAACAGACGGTACCGATGTTAGACAACTTACTCAAGGTGATACTAACGAAGGTGATGTGTGTTGGAGTCCTGACAACTGGGTTTTCTTTTATTCAAATGCAGGAAGCAATTATAATATTTGGAAAGTAAAACCTAGATTCTAGGTTTTATTTCATGGTAATATTCACCTCTGCCTTCCTTGGGAAAAGTGGAAAGTGCAGAGGTGTTTTTAAGACTATCACTATTCTTTAAATTATATGAAACAGCTTTTTTTCTTTATTTTATTTGGATTTCAATTTGCAACTGCCCAAAAAAATAAAACTGATTTCAGCATATCCTTGGGTTATCAATCAAATATGCTACATAGCCCACGCTTTCAGCAACTTCTTAGCAGTAAGGATATTGCAAAAATTGGTGGCAAGATTGGCAACGGGATGTTTTTAGGAGGGAAGTTTGATTTTAGTAATTTTAATATAAATGCTCGTGTCTTTAAAGAGGGTTTTGACCTAACAAATTCTAATTATTTAGCAAAAGATTTCCCTGTTGTTTTGAGGGGGTATGAAGCAGGCGTAAATATAAATTTATTTCCTAGACTTAAATTTTTAAAACTATTTACTGGTTTGTCGTATTTGTATAGTGCAATTGGTGGCACAGAAGTCCGACAAAATACAGCTTCAAATACAGCGACGTTATCAAATTCAAGTTTTACGAATAGTGTAAATCTTAGTTTCCCTTCAATTAATATCTCTTTACAGACAAAACGTGAAGGAATATTGAATTTTTTTATTGAGGGTTCACAGCCGCTAAATGTTCAACCTAAAACATTCTCTAAAATTTCAATTGGCTTATTACTCTTTTGAAAATTATGAAATTCTATTTATTTATTTTTTCTTCTTTTCTATTTTCTTCCTGCCAAGTTAAGGAAGTTGAACCATTTATTTTTGAAAGCTATTTTTTTGGGGAAGGCAATTATAGTCTTAAAGTTGAAGATTTTTATGGTAATTATAAAATATGGGACACGAATAATACGCAGCTATTAGATATTGATAATTATAGTAAGGAACGAAATAATGGTGAACATCCCAACTTATTTTCATTTTCTTATGTGAATAACCAATATTATATTGAATATCCATTATTTGCATCAAGTGGTAGTAATTATCCCACAACTGGTTTTTACATAAAAAAAACAAACTTAAAATTAAATGATTTTGAATTAAAATTTACCAATAAATATGATAATAATGGTCAGGGTATTCAAACTCTTGTCATTGCCAAAGGAATTTTAAATAAAAATACTCGAACCATTGACTTAAAAATTGAATATTACAATGGGCAAAGTTTTCATAGGCCAGAATATGACATTGATAGAGGTCCAGATATCGTTAAAAACTTCACGTATAAGTACTCTTCTAAATTATAAGTTAAATGCGAATATTAATTTCAATTATCATTTTACTTGCATCCTCCTGTGTATCAAATAAATATAGTTACACTCCCAAAAAATATAATGGTAACCAGGCTATTGTAGAAATTAATGGTGTTGGCGTAAAGAAAAAGCAAACATTTATGGGTTACACTATTCAAGCAGCCTCTGTTTTATCTGGAGTATATGTAGGATATAAATTGAGTCCAATAGTTACAAATTATAAAGCTAATGGCAATGCAAATAAATCTGCAGTTGCGGGTGCAGGTATTGGGGGATTGATAGGATTTGGTATAAATAACTCTGTTAACTCATTATTAGGTAAGGGAAATTCATTCAAGCTAGAGAAAAATGATAAATACTATAATGGATGGTTCAACAACTTTAATAAGCGGAATAATTATGTACAAATTGATCTACATAATACCTGGCTTTATATGGATAAAACTAAGGAGTCTTCTTATCAAATAAAAACCTTTGAAGATTTAAAATTCTTTCATGAAATTTTCCCTTCAAGTCAGTATACTGATGAAAAAATAACCCAAGCCTTAAATGTTTTTGATAGAAATTCTATTGAATTGGCAATACCTTTGTTTTCGTCATATTCTATAAAGGAGAAACTAATTGCTGCATTCTTAGAAAAAAGCTTAACTGCATCACAAGTTTTTGATGTAATTAATAAATTTCCAGGAACTACAAAAATAGCAGAAAAAAAGCTATCAACTTTGGTTTCTGAGAAGGAGGAGATATTAAGTTTTGTTGGTCATTATCCAAATTCAGCTTATAAAGAGAATTTACAAACAAAAATAAATAATTCGGCTTCTCTTTTCAATTCTTTTTCAAAAACTGAATTAATACTTTTACTTAAATACTTTAATATTAAAGATAATAGTAGCAAAAACAAATTTATTGAAGCAATAATTGACCGCAGCCTTACATTTTCAGAAATCTCTGATGACCTAATTAATTTTCCTGAGTTTAAATCTCAAATTGAATTGAACGCCGCTGGTCTCGTAAATGATTTATCTACACATAATCTGTTTATTTCCAGCTTTCCTAATAGTAAATATATTCACGTTTTTGAAGATGGATTTATCGATGTAGAAAAAGGAACAATAGTGTCAACCCAGTGGGATTTGGAAAAAAACATTCCACCCAATTTCAATAAAGTCATTTTCAAGTCTGCCAAAGAGTTATACAATGGCTCATATTATAACGGTAAAAAAAGTGGATATGGCACCTTAGACACTACTCCTGAAGATAATAAAACTAAAATCCACTATGAAGGGTATTTTTCTTATGGGAAATTTAGTGGAGAAGGTAAATATTCTTTTGGTGATGGAACGTATACCAGAAATTCTCATACATGTAACATTTCATATTCCGGACAATTCAAAAACAATTTATTTGATGGTCATGGTTCAGCATCCGGAATATTGGGAGAATGTTATTCTTGGTTTTCAGATAATTATGCTTCATATACTGGGGGATGGAAGGAGGGGAAATTTCACGGAACGGGCAAATATACTTATGGTGAAATGTGGTACGAAGGAGGATTTGAAAATGGTGCAATGAATGGGCAAGGAATGTTAAGAATGCCTAATGGTATACGGATTGAGGGGCCGTGGAAGAACCAAAGTCCTAATGGTCGAATGCACATATTTAAATTTACTTTGGGTGGTCTAATAAGAGAGGACGATTACAAAGATGCTTACAGTTTTAAAGAATTATCTTCTGTAGAATCGAGCTTTATTGATAAGTGGAATAATAGTAGAAGTTCTTCTCGTGAGTCTGCGAATAGTAAGCGTCAAGAAGAAAAAGATAAAGAGAATCAAGAAAAACGTATTAAAAAAGACAAAGAATCTGCTACGGAAATTGAGGAGTGTGCCAAGGACATAAACAAATCACTTAAAAAAGTAACATTAAAAGAAGAAGGAGTTTTTAGCGATTGCCCTTGCTTGTACTATGAAGATCCCGATTTTTTAGGTTATAGATTAGAATTAAAAGAAAATAATGAGAACGAATGGTATTATAAAGTTACCGCCTTGTTGAATTTTAAAGGCTGGCAGGGTCCATATTTGTCTAAAGGTGATATGTTAAAAGCAGTTTGTGCTAATGATATGAAATAATTTATTAAATGGATACTTTTTCAAGAATAATCTATGTTTTTTTGACTTTTTTAGTAGGGTGTTCTAGTCCTACAGAAGAAACTGTCACACCCAATGAAGCTGCAAATATTATCTTACAGGAGCAAATTTATATAAATGATATCCAAGGAACGGTCTATGCTTTAAATGCAAAAGATGGTAAAGAAAATTGGAAAGTTAACTTTGAAGATGAGTTTTTCGGTAGTCTTACTGTTAATGAAGGTTATGGTTACTTAGGTAGAAGTAATATGGGTTTTATAGCCTTTACCCTAAAGGATCAGAAACTACATTGGAGCCATATTGTTTACAATGGAAGTTTATCAACTCCATTAATTATAAAAGACAAATTGTATTTTGGGGTAGATAATAATATCCTATATCAAGTAAATAAGAGTACTGGAAAGGTTTTATGGAGTTTCGAAGATGAAAACTTCGGCAAATTTCATTATGTGGTCGAAAATGAAAATTCAATTTTTGCTACAACTGATTTATCCTTTTTATATACCCTCTATTCATTAAATCCAGCAAATGGCAAGGTCAATTGGTCGGTTCAAACTGAAACAGAAGTAATTGCCAATCCAATATTTTATAAAGACTTAGTAGTTACCTTGGATTTCGCGGGAAATGTTACCGCCTACAATAAAAATAATGGCGACTTAAGGTGGCGATATTTGGCAAGTTACAACACGAATCCAGCAAACTTAATCCTCCAAAATGACCAAATTTTATTATCAGCCGAAAACGGGATAATTTATTGTCTAAATGCATCAAATGGTGTAGAAAAATGGAAGCTAAATGTAGGAGTTGAGATTTCACCAAGTTTAAACCTTAGCCACAATTTTATCTTTTATAGTACAAAAAATGGTGAATTAATCGCTTACGATTCAATTCTAAGAAAAACGATTTGGGTTTATAAATACGGCTCAGGGATAATTAAAACTATACCCACAATACACAATAATACAGTCTATTTCGCATCTCCTGATAAAGTATTGCATGCGGTAGAATTAGAAAAGGGAACAATGAAATGGACTTACACTTGCCTAGGTTCAGTTTGGGGAAGCCCCTCTGTAGTTACCAAAGAAGGAAAAGTAATACGAGGATTTGGAGACATAGATGAAACTAAATAGCTATATAATTTATGAAACTTACTGAAATATGAATACGAAACTCATTATAATACTATCGATTTTAATGCTAAATGCATGTACAAGGTCAGATATTTTAGACCCTAGTTTAAATCCGGGAGCAAACCTACCTATAATTTCAGAGGAAAATGACGTAAATGTCATATTCACTGACCGTAATAGAGTTGTTTATTCATTAAGTGCAAAAACTGGAAAGGAAAATTGGAAATCAGATTATAAAGATGAATTTGTTGGAAATTTGACTATTGATGCAAATTTTGGGTTTTTACCTAGCAAGTATAGTGGTTTTACTAGTATAGATTTAAAAACCAGAAAGACCGTTTGGGATAATTTGGATTTCAAAACCAACTTTATCACACCTCAAATTATGAATAACCTTATTTTTTTGGCAGGTACTGCATTTGAGAAAAATAATGGAGAAATAATTTGGAGTTTAAAAGATGATGAACTTGGGGTCTTTCAATACACTAATTTTTCAGATAATATTTTGTTTTTAGCAACAAGATATTCCGCTTTCTCTAATTCGTTGTATGCCGTTGATATTTCTGGCCAAACAAAATGGAAAGCCAGCATTGGATCAGATAGTAATAGTGCCCCAACTGTTTATGAAAATCTTGTTTTTATCTCTAACCAAGAGGGTAATGTAATCGCGTTTAACAAATTAGATGGAGAAAAAATTTGGGAATATGAAACATCTTTCAATGGAAGACCAATAAATTTAATTGTTTCAAACGGCCAACTTGTATTTTGCTCTACCAGCGGAATAGTTTATAGTTTAAACCCAAAAACAGGAAAAGAAAATTGGAAATTTAATATTGGGTCAGATGCATCTGAGGGCTTTAGTTTTTCCGGAAGTACAATTTTCTATTCATCAGACATGGGAAAAATGTATGCCTACGATATTTTAACGAAAAAAATAAAATGGACATTTGACACCAACGGAGGTTCTATCGTGTCAGTGCCAACAATTTTTAATAATGCAATATACTTTGCATCGTTAGATGGAAATTTATTCTCTTTGGATATTAATACAGGGCGTAAAAACTGGGCATATATGGCACAAGGATCTATATGGGGAAGTCCTTCGGTAGTTACAAAAGAAGGAAAAGTTATACGAGGATTTGGAAATATAGATGAATCGAAATAAAAAGGAAAGCATTCAAAATTAACTCAAAAACTGAATTCTTTTAAACAATTTATAATCATTTAAAAATTAACATATGAAACAATTATTAACTCAAATTCTTATCTCACTTGCGACAAATTCCTTTTCTCAATTTACCAAAGGCAGCTTAATGATCGAGGGCTCAGGAAATTTCACCTCGGGAAACTCAACAACAGATTTCTCAACTGGGTCAAACAATACTTCGAATTCGAATTCTTTTAGATTAACACCAGAGGTAAAATACTTTTTGAGGGATAATTTTGCCATAACTGGAGGTCTAAATTACAATTCTTCTATATCGAGTTCAACAAGTAATAATAGTTCAAGCGAATCAAAGGCGAAATCAATTGGTCTCTTTGGTGGGGTTCAAAGAATAGATATGCTCACAGAAAAATTTGGCATGTCTTTCGGCATGAATCTGAGTATCTCAACACCTCTCGGTTTAAAAGAGGAAGACCTTAAAACTAAGAATCTGAGTTTAGGCCTAGCCAATATAGGCATTATCTACAAACTCAATAATAAATTTGCTTTGGAAGGAAGTGGTAATTTGGCAAGTTTAAGTTACAGTCGAGGCTCACGTACTAGTACTGTTTCTGATTACAAAACAAGCAATATTAGTATAGGTTTTGGTTTACCTAGTTTTGGATTGGGATTGTTATATCTTTTAAGGTGACCAATAAATTTAAATTTGAAAATCTGTTTAATCTATAAAAAATAACTATGTTTTTTTATATGAAAAATATACTAATCACTTTGCTCTTTCTAACTTCTTCTTGTAGCAAACTGAAAGACATTAATCCCCAAAACTATTTCAAATTAGATGGTAAGAAGTATGATTTGAACAACTCATACTACATAGATTATGGTTACTCAAAACCACCTTTTGGCTTTTTTGAAAGAGACTTTGCTTTTACTGAAAATAACCTAGAGTTTATTAATACTAATGAAAATTTTGGAGCAACCCTTATTTTTCAGACTTATACTCCTGGTGAAAATTATAAAACAGGAACATTTGTCATTGGAGCTCCATGGACCACTCAAAATGTCGATGCATATGGAACAGTTTCCATAAATGGAATTAATGAAGAATTTGAAATTCAAGATGGAACGCTCACTGTGTCAGGGGAACTACCAGATATTAAAATAAAATTTAAAGGTACAACAACTGAAGGTGCTGCAATTGAAGCGAACTATTCGGGAAAGCCTAAAGAAATTTTTGATAATTGAAACATAGCTAATTGAATAAAATGAAGGCTTTTGTGATAATAGTATTGGCCTTTTCCTTCAATGTCATAAATGAACGAAAAATTAATTCCAGTTCCTTTTAAAAGCTAAAGCATACAGTTTGTATCGCCCCCCAAACAAGTCGGACATAAATTCAAAAATAAGAATAATGAAAACATAATATTACATTTCATTCCATGTAAAAAAGAGTTGGATATTTTCCCAATGAATAATTTCTTTTCACTCGAATGGGAAAATTCTTATGGGGGAAATGCTGGAAATGTACCATAATCTATAATGACCATGGAATAAATAATTACTCACAAAAATTATTTTGAAATAGATAAAAGAAGAATAACTTATAAAGTCAAAATTATATGGAATATGAAAATTCATGGACATTTGGATCTATTTATAACACTAAATATTGCAATTAATAAAAATCAACTATATGAAATTTAACATAAAAATTCTTATTGGCATATTAGTTTATTTCAACTGTAATTTGGAAAATAAATTATCTGCTCAAATAAAACAAAAAACAAAAATTGTTTTTGGCAACAGCTCAATCGATCAAACAATTGATAAAAGTACATTTAACTATGACGGAACAACAGAAGAAGCAAAATATAAAGCAACTTCATTTGTCTTGAATCCCGGCATAGGAGTTTGCATCTATGATAATTTGATAATAGGAGGCAGTATTAAGTCTTCCTTTCAAAAGTACCAACAATTGGAGCCCATTTCATCTGATAGTAAGACAACTTCAAACGGTAATGGTGGGAATGTTTTCTTTAGATATATCATTCCCATCCCTTTTCAAGTAAAACCCTCCATACAGTTAGGAGCTGGTAAAATTTGGTATAGTGACAAGTTCTTTGATAATACTAGTATTGTCGAATCTTATAAATACAATGTTCGATCAATAAGTGTGTCTCCGGCTCTAAACATTTTCAACAAGGATCAAAGTCGTTCATTTGATATTGGAGTAAATATTAATTTTAACAAATACTCTGAAGAATCAACGTACTCTGAAAATTACGGAAGTAATGGTCTTTTTTTAGGTTATACAATTTATCTTAAATAATAATGAAACATTTAGCTATCATATTTCTTTTGTTTACATCCATTTTGGGATATGGTCAGACATATTTTGAAAAAGGGAAGAAAATTAAAAATTTTGCTCTTTCAACCGATAAAAGTTTAAACAATTCAAATGTTAATTTTGACTTCGAATATTTAAAAATTATCCAACAAAACTTAGCTGTGGGTCTTAATTTTGGTCTGTCAACGGGATGGTCAGATATTTTATTTGTTGAAGATAATTTAGATTTTAAATTTTTACCGACAATACGGTATATGATTCCACAAACTGAAAAAAGTCTCTACTTTGCTGAATTTGGGGTTGGTAAAGTCTATAGTGATACATATGATTTTGAAAAACTTGGCAATCAAACAGAATTGAAGCTTGGGTATGCTTATTTTCTGAATAAATCAATTGCATTGGAGCCGAATGTTTTCATAAAAAAATCAAAGTTCAAAGATAATGGTGATAATGGATATAGTGAATGGAGTGATAAGGTAAGCTCTGTTAATTATGGGTTGAACATACGCCTAAATTTATATTTAGATAAACTAAAGCTTCCAAATTTCATGAAATAATAATTCAAAACAAACAATGAGACCTTTAAAATAATTCAACTTAAATATTAGAATGGATTTAAAAATGGACAATCAAAATAAGAGAACTCCTAGTCAAAATTATAAAAATATTTTTATTTCGTCTTTATTTCTAATTAAATCCACTTTCTCCTTCGCACAATTCACCTACCTGCCCAACCCCCTAGGTAGTGAAAAAGCTGCGAAATCGAGAATAGTAAACGGTATTGTAATTGACAATAATAACAACCTTTACATTACTACACATTGGAATGAAGAATACGATCATGACCAGTCTTCTTCAATTGGGCTATACACCTATATTAATGGTAATTGGAAATCAAAAAAAATCTTCCCCGGTCCACAGTCATGGGAAGATTTTGCCAGAATTAAAATTTCACCAGATGGCAGTAAAATTGCATTTGCAGCTACCCTAATTACGCCTACTTCGTGGCGAAATATACTTTCTTTTGATATTTCAAATCCGGAAAAACTGCAACCAATTAAGACTCCTGTGGGTATTTCCAGTGTATACACTGATGTAAACTTCGACAATGAGAATAATTTGTGGTTTAGCATGGATTTTGGACGATATAATGGTCAAAATGTGAAACTATGCCAGGACCTTGGCAAAGAACTTAATTGTTATAACGAAAACCAAACCTCTGAGATAAAGACCTTTTGTTTTTATGGCGATACTAAAATTCTTATGGATACAGGTCGCGGATATATAAATACGTTAGATACTGAAAACCCTAAAAGGGAAGTTTTTAAAGATTTGGTTTCTTATTCCAATCCATCTGTACCCATATCATCAACTGGGGAGGTATATTATATAGGTGAATATGCTAAATTGGGGATGGTGGTAAACGGTAACAAAAGCCAGGTGAGTTTACCAGTTGACACCAATGTAATTTGTGCTTTAGTTGCTAGCAACGGTAAAGTATTTTTAGGAACCCAAGATGGCCTTTTGATATATGACAATGGTAAATGTACTATTCTTAACACCGACAATTCCAATATAAAAGGTAATAGAATTACAGCACTTGCAGAAGATTCGCATGGGCAAATTTGGTTGGCTGGTGTTGAAGAGGGTGTTTTCTATGTTTACGTTGCTAGACTTTGATTAAATATTTATGAAATTATTAATTAGAACTGTTTTTTTTTACTTAATAACCTTTACATGTTATTCGCAAAAATTGAATACTGTAAAGAGTGAGTATGGACCAGGTGACCTTATTACTATTACTGGAGATGGGTTTCCAAAAAACACCTCATTTTCATATGAAAATATATCTA
>WBZP01003557.1_pt1 | contig 16780 bp, 8 predicted proteins | sample 5204301 | NCBI WGS metagenome assembly WBZP01 (sample SAMN12412401, study PRJNA552823) | activated sludge metagenome | isolation source: activated sludge from nitrification reactor of wastewater treatment plant... | place: USA: Pennsylvania | collected 2017
GGCGAGCGGCGGACTGATCAGTCATGCTGATCTAAAAAACTACCGGGCGGTCGTAAGACAAGCCATGAATTTCCCTTACCGTGGGTACCGCGTCATTTCCATGCCATTACCCAGCAGCGGCGGTTTGATTCTTGCCCAGTTACTCGGTATCATGGAACAATACAACCTGGCCGGCATGGGTTTCCACACTCCCGAAAGCCTGCAACTGATGATTGAAGCGGAAAGACGGGCTTATGCCGACCGCGCCTTTTACTATGGCGACCCTGATTTTGTGAAGGTTCCTGTAAAGGAACTATTGTCGCCCGCATACTTACGGAAACGAATGAGTGATTTTACACCGGGCAAGGCCGGTAACAGCAGCATGGTCAAAGAAGGACAAGTGAGTGAAAGTATGGAAACCACTCATATCAGTGTTGTGGATGCCTATAATAATGCCGTATCCGTAACAACCACCCTGAATGGATATTATGGCAGCAAGACGGTTGTGACCGGTGCCGGTTTCCTGCTCAACAATGAAATGGACGATTTCAGCATCAAACCGGGGGTACCCAACCTGTTTGGCGTAACAGGACAAGCCGCCAATGCCATTGTACCCGGAAAAAGAATGCTCAGCAGTATGACGCCAACCATTGTATTGAAAAACAACAAGCCGGTCATCATCACCGGATCCCCCGGCGGGTCAACCATTCCTACCAGCGTATTCCAAACCATCGTAAACCTGATCGATTTCTCGCTGAGCCCGGAAGATGCCGTCAACATGCCCAAATTTCATCACCAGTGGACGCCCGACCAGGTTGATGTGGAAAAGAATTTTCCTGACACGCCCCTTCGAAAAATGGCAGATATGGGCTACAGGTTCCGACAATTACCGGGCATCGGAAGGGTCGAACTCATATTCCTGGATTATCCAAAAGGGAGACGCATCCATGCCGTGGCCGATAAAAGGGGCGATGACTGCGCTTCCGGATACTAAGTGGCGCAACAATACCTTATTTTAGACGTTTAGTTGCTTACTCATGACAAGAAAACAGATCATATTTCTGCTAACCTGCTGCCTTGGCGCTTATGGTTCGATCGCTCAAACCCGCTTTGCCTTCAGGGCCGGTGTGAATATGACCACCGCCAGGATCAAATACGCCGGGGTTACCAAGGACCATGCCTTTACTGCCGGTCCGCATCTCGGGCTGCAACTGGATACAGAATTTGAAGGCCCCCTCCACTTCTCCCCCTTCATAGCATTTAACCAGCGTGGTTATATCATCCGACAGGTCAATGACAGCATCAGCGAGATAAGAAACAACATTCGGTATATCGACCTGGCGCCACTTGTCAGTTATCATTTTTCCCACAACCATACCGGCATCAGTTTCTACCTGACAGGCGGGCCGGTGATGGGATTTGCCATTGGTGGGAGAGAAAAAAAGACCATTCGGGGATTGACTCAGACACGCAATATGACGTTCAGCCTGACCGGAGACTATGGGTACTTCGACCTGTCCATGCTCGGCGGGGCGGGCCTCCGTATGAACCGCTGGTATGTGGAAGCCAATTACCTGTTCGGCCTGGGTAATATCAATAATGAGGTACGCCAGGATAAACGCAATATCCAAAACCGCTCGATCGGGTTGCATGTCGGGTATTATTTCAGGCATGCCAGGAAAAGCTGACAGTTATCCGCCACTTCTCCCGTAAAAAAATATGATAAAATCAGTTCCGTGATTGTCTCCTAGCTGCCGAATGGCTATTTTTACGGATAATTCGGTCATCTGAGAAAAGCGGTCAAAATATTATTAAGGATCTTCCTGGGGCTAATCTGTTTAATACTCCTGCTTTACGGACTCCTGCACCTGTCTCCTGTTCAGACCTGGTTGGCCCATAAGGCCTCCGATTATTTTTCCAGGGAACTTAAAACAAAGGTCAGTATCAAGAAAGTCAATATCCGCTTTTTCAATAAAGTTTCCCTGGAAGGGTTGCAGGTTGAAGACCGGAATCGGGATACCCTGCTCTATGCCGGACAGGCCCGGGTGAAAATAACCGATTGGTTTTTCCTGAAAGACAAAGCCACTTTTACATACATCAGCCTCGATGACGCGCTGGTGAACATGAAAAGAAAGGATTCCACCTGGAATTACCAGTTCCTGGTGGATTATTTCAGTTCTCCTTCGGGCGGCGGAAAGAAATCCAAAGGCATTGAATTCGACTTTCGTGAAGTGCATGCATCGAACGTACGGTTCAACCAGATCGATCAATGGACGGGCAGAGACTTAAAGGCCTCCTTTTCCGAATTGGATGTATTCATCAAGTCGGTGGACATGAATGCCATGAAGGCCAGCATTGAATCGGTGAACCTGGAGAACCCCATGTTCATGCAGTACGATTACACCGGCAGTGAACCCGTAACCGATGTTGCGGTTGCACCCGCAGAAGAGAACGCCCCGGTTGCACAAAAAAAACAACCGGAAGGCTGGTTGATCGACCTGAAAAAACTGACCATGTCGAACGGCTCTGTTTGGATCAAAAAGCAAATGGACCGGGATCCGGCCAATGGTCATTTTGAAGGACAGCACCTCTTTTTCAGCCGCATTAACGGCCAGGTGAACGAACTCCGCTTTGCCCATGACAGCCTGCAGGCAACACTTCGTCTATCCGCACTCGAAAGGAGCGGACTAGAGTTGAAAAATCTCTCAGCCGATTTCCTCTTTGCACCGGGTATCATGGAATTCAGGAACCTTGACCTGGAAACCAACAGAAGCAGGTTAAGGGATTATTTTGCCATGCGATTTGAATCGTTCAATCACGACATGAACAGGTTCCTGCATAATGTGAACCTGGAAGCCCATTTTTCGGAATCAGACCTCAGCAGCGATGATCTCGCGTATTTTGCCCCCAGCCTGTCATCCTGGAAAAAGAAATTTCATTTTACCGGAAGAGCAAAGGGAACCGTAGATAATTTCTCCACCGACAAATTCCAGGTGAGCAGTGGCAATACCTTTTTCAGCGGCGAAATTGGCATGCGCGGCCTGCCCGATATCAACAGCACTTTCATCGACCTGAGATCGGACGGCTTAAAAACCCAATATGCCGACCTGGCGATACTGATCCCTTCGCTGCGGAATATCAAACAGCCTTCACTGCATAAGCTTGGCAATATCTATTACAAAGGAAATTTTACCGGGTTCCTGAACGATTTTGTGGCCTTCGGCACCATCAAGACCAACCTGGGCACACTGACAGCCGACCTGAACATGAAACTGCCCGAAAACGGACCGGCCCGCTACTCCGGCAAACTGCTGACGAACAATTTTCAATTGGGCACATTCATCAACAGTCCGGTACTTGGCGACATATCGCTCAATGGCAAGGTCAACGGGCGCGGATTAACGATGAAAGACCTTGATGCCACATTCAATGGGTTCATCGGACAATTATCATTTAATGGTTACCGTTATGCGAATATCACGGTGAATGGCGATTTCAGGAACAGCCTCTTTTCCGGTAAACTGCAGACGGATGACCCGAACCTCAAGATCCGTTCACTCGACGGTTCCATTAATTTTTCAGGGGAAGACCTGGCCTTTAACCTGAACAGCGACCTGGATTATGTAAACCTCAAAAACATCGGCCTGACCAACGAGGAATTTACCCTGAAAGGATTGCTGAGCCTGGATTTCAAAGGAAATAACATCGACCAGTTCCTGGGGGCAGCGAGGATCTACGATGCCACCCTGACACATGAAGGCAAACAACTGACCTTTGATTCGCTGAGGGTCTTGTCTGAACTGCAGGACGGCCGCAAAAAATTATCGATCATTTCCAACCAGTTTGAGGCAGAGATCAACGGGCATGTCAGCATACTCGACCTGCCCAACGCCTTTAAAGTTTTCCTGAGCAAATATTATCCTTCCTATATCAACAAGCCCAATGCATGGGTTGGCAGCCAGGATTTTACCTTCTATATCAAAACCAAGGAAGTGGATGAATACGTCAGGCTGCTTGACCCGAAGTTGAAAGGATTCGATTACTCCGACATCAGCGGGAACCTGAACCTGAACAACTATGAACTGAACGTGAATGCCAGTGTGCCCTCATTCAGTTACGATGAAAAGAAATTCAGCGACATCAGGCTCACGGGAAGGGGCAACCGCGATACATTATACGCCGATATTTCCCTGTCGGACATCTCACTTTCGGACAGCCTTCATTTTCCCGAAACACGCCTCAGCCTGAAAGCAAATAATGACGTTTCCGATATCAAACTGGTGACACGGGCAGGAAAAACGCTAAACGACGCCGAACTGAACGCCAGTATCGAAACAATGCAGGATGGCATAAAGGTCCATTTTTCACCCTCCTATTTCACCATCAACGACAAAAAGTGGACGCTGGAAAAAGATGGCGAACTGACCCTCAGAAAGAATTTCTTAGATGCCAGTGAGATCATATTCCGGCACAGGAACCAGCAGATAAAATTATCAACGGAACTGGACGAACTGACCGACCATACGCATATCGTGGCCAAACTGGACAAGGTTAATATAGAAGATTTCACCCCGTTTTTCCTGCAAAAACCTTCTTTGAAAGGCATCTTAAGCGGTACGGCCAGGGTTCGCGAACCATTTGGCAAAATGTTCCTTGAATTCACCGGCGATGCCGACAGCCTGTCGATGGATGAACAGTATATCGGTAAAGTGGACCTCAACGGCTCTGCCAATTCGACAACGGGCATGATCCGGTTTAATGCAGAAAGCCATGACAGCGCTTTTGATTTCAGGGTCAACGGACACTATAACTACCTGGATTCAACGGGTGATAGACTGGGCATCAAAATGTCTGGCAAAAAAATCGACCTGGCCATCCTCAAACCATACCTGAACAGCATATTCGGCAACATGGAAGGAGATGCGGAAGCCGACCTTGAGATCAAGGGCACAGGCAGCGAAACCGAACTGACCGGCCTGGTCAAGATCAGGAAGGCCTCGCTTTTAGTTGCGTATACTCAATGCCGCTATACCCTTGAAAACGAAGTGGTCAAATTTGAAAAGAATATCATTGACCTGGGAAAACTCAGGCTGAAAGACACGTTGAACAATACCGCCACTGTCACCGGGCGGATCGGTCACCACTTCTTTGATGAGATGTCATTCGACAACATCAAATTGGAAACAGGAAAACTGCTGGTGCTGAATACCGCGAAAAAAGACAACAAGCAATTTTATGGTACGGTCATCGGAAGCGCCAACATGTCGATCAACGGACCGCTTACCAATATGGTGATGAATATCACGGGCAAACCCAGTTATGTAGACAGCAGCCATATATACCTGCCTACCGGGTCGGACCGGGAAAGCAATGCCGTTGATTATATTGAATTCGTGCAATTCGGCACCCTGATGGGCGATAGTAAAACCACCAAAGAAAGTACGAACATACTGGTGAACCTTTCATTAACAGCCAACCCCGCCTGTAAGGTTGACGTGATCCTTGATGAAGAAACCGGCGATATCATCAAAGGACAGGGTAACGGACAGATCAATATCCGGGTTGGAACGCGCGAGCCGGTCAATATCCGCGGCGTATACGAACTGACACGCGGACAGTACACATTTAATTTCCAGACTTTCCTGAAAAAACAATTCGCGCTGAACCGGGGCACCATATCTTTCAATGGAGATCCTTACGATGCCCTGCTCGACCTTTATGCCGACTACAAAGCGGAAAGGGTGGATATCAGCAGCCTCACACCAACCGGGGGATTCAGACAGAAAGAAGACGTATATATCGTTTCACATTTGACCGGCAGCCTGAAAAAACCGATGATTGATTTTGAGTTCAAACTTCCCGAAAACAGTGAAGCAAGCAGGAATGACATCATCGTAAAACGATTGGCGGAATTTCACAATGATAAAACAGAGCTTAACAAACAGGTGGCCAGTCTCCTGCTTTTCAACTCCTTCCTCCTGGGCGATCAAAATGTGATCGGCAGCAGCAACCCCATCTCATTTGCCACGAATACCATTGGCGGTATACTGAGTTCATGGCTCACGAATATTTTCAACAAAGAACTCGAAAAAGCCACCAAGGGGCTTTTATCAACCTATCTGGACATCGACCCAACACTCGACCTCCAAAAAAATGCGGCGCAGATACAGGCCAATATCCGGGCGGGCTTAAAACTGTCCCTGAACAAAAGACTGCAGCTCATACTGGGCGGCAACCTCGATTACAACAACCCCAATTACAGCCAGCAACTGACCCGCAGAGGACTGATCACACCGGATATTTCGCTGGAATATCTGCTGACGAAGGACGGGGCATTCCGTGTCGTTGGTTTCAACAGAACCAGCATCGACTACACCCTCAACCAGTTGAACCGGTCGGGTTTGCAATTATCCTACAGGAAAGACGTCAATAAATTATCAGACCTTTTCCGCAGCCAGCGTAAAAAGCAAAAAAACGCCCGCAAGTCCGAACTCATTTTAATGGAGGCACCCGACAGTCTTCGCAATACGCCAAAATCATAACAAGGGTGAACATGGATTGAATCAGGTGGTTTTATACCTTTGCTTATGCCTTCCTACAAACTTTCTCGCATCCTATTGGCCTGCCTTGTTACAGGCCTGGTAAGTTCCTGTTCCAGTACAAAGCCCGGAGGGCAGGCCGATGACCATCTGATAGACATCAACCTTGTACAGGTAAACGATGTCTACGAGATCGCTCCGTTGAATAGTGGCAAGGAAGGTGGCATAGCCCGTGTGGCAACTATCAAAAAGAAATACCTGCGAACGAACCCGAATACACTGCTGCTGATGGCTGGTGATTTTCTCAGTCCGTCTGTATACAATAGCCTGAAATACGAAGGAAAATCCATCCGTGGCAGGCAAATGGTGGATGCCATGAATGCTGCCGGATTCGACCTGGCCATTTTTGGCAATCATGAATTTGATATCCGTGAAAATGAGTTGCAGGACCGAATCAATGAATCTGCCTTCCGGTGGATCTCAACCAATACATTTCACCAGGTGAATGGGGAGGCCCAACCCTTCCGGCGGAACAATCAAATCGGTCAATACAGTTTTCCTCCCTACATCATCCAATCATGTAACGACGCAGATGGCACAAAGGCCAGGATCGCATTTATCGGCCTGACCCTGCCCTTCAATAAAGCGGCTTATGTGAGTTACACCGATGTGCGCCAGACGGCCACCCAATGGTATGACCGTTTAAAAGATTCCGCCGATGCCATCGTGGCCATCACACACCAGTCGATGGAAGATGATATCCAGCTTGCCAAAGACCTTCCCGGGCTGGCGGCGATCCTGGGCGGACATGAACACGACCAACGCTATGCCCAGGTGGGCGGGGTGATCATAACCAAAGCCATGGCCAATGCAAAATCAGGCTATATCATCCGGCTTTCGCTCAACACCCAAAAAAAGACGTGCAGGGTATCCACCCAACTGGAAAAGTTAGACTCACAGATAGCCTTAGACGAAGCTACCAGCCGGGTGGTGGATCATTGGACTTCTGTTGCCGAACAGAGTTTTTCCAGCCTGGGCTTTGATGCAGGCAAAACCGTACTGAGTGCGGGAGAGCCGCTGGACGGCAGGGAAACCGAGGTCAGGAGCCGCACCACCAACCTGTGCCGGCTGATCGTACAGGCCATGAAACAGGCCGCACCCCTGGCCGACCTGGTGATCCTAAACGGAGGCTCCATACGGGTGGATGACCAACTATCCGTTCCCGTTACCCAATACGATATCATACGCACACTCCCTTTCGGCGGCAGTATCCGCGAATGCATGGTAAACGGCACAACCCTGATCAAGATATTATTTGCAGGAAAAACCAATATAGGCACAGGCGGCTTCCTTCACAGCAACGATTACATTGTTTTTGACGATGCCACACAAAGCTGGAAGATCCATGGCAATGCTGTCGACCTGAACAAAGACTACCGGGTAGCCTTACCCGAATTCCTGCTCACCGGCGGAGAATCGAACCTTGGATTCCTGAAGAATGGCAGTCCTGAGGTGCTACGGGTCTATGATCTTCCGGAAGACAAGCAAGATCCCAGGTGGGATATCCGGAAAGCGGTCATCAGGATGATGGAGGCACAGAAATAGTATGCAAATCGTGAACAAAGATCCTTTACCGTCAGCCCTGGGCGGTTACGATTGACTGTCAGAGGCCATTTAATATCTCATGCCCCAGTTTATCCCTTTTGGTAAATAAATATTTTTCGTTGTGCTCGTTGGGTTTCATCTCGATGGGCACTGTTTCCGTTACCTGGAGTCCGTAGCCAAGGATGCCGGCCCGTTTTCTCGGGTTATTGGTCATCAACCGCATATTGGTGATACCCAGGTGCCTTAATATCTGCGCGCCAACGCCATAATCTCTTTCATCCATGCCAAAACCCAGTTTGAGGTTGGCTTCCACCGTATCCATCCCCTGCTCCTGCAGTTGATAGGCTTTCAATTTATTCAGTAACCCGATACCTCTTCCTTCCTGGTTCATGTACAGCAATAAACCCTTGCCATGGCGGTCGATCATCCTGAGTGAATGATGCAGTTGTTCGCCACAATCACAACGAAGGGACCCAAGGATATCGCCTGTCACGCAACTGCTGTGTACCCTTACCAATACGGGTTCATCTTTTTCCCATGTTCCTTTTTTAAGCGCGAGGTGGGTATCCCCGGTATTAAGTTGTGTGAATGCGATCAGTTCAAAATGGCCGTATCGTGTGGGCATTTGCACCCGGACTTCTTCCCGGATCAGCGATTCCGTTTGTAAACGGTATGCAATAAGGTCTTTGATGGAAATGATCTTCAAGCCAAACCTTTCAGCGATCTTCATCAGTTCGGGCAACCGGGCCATGCTGCCATCCTCATTCATGATCTCCACGAGGGCGCCGGCGGGTTCAAATCCTGCCAGCCTGGCCAGGTCGACCGTGGCTTCCGTATGCCCGGCGCGCCGTAAAACACCTCCCCGTTTGGCACGAAGCGGAAAGATATGTCCCGGTCTGCCCAGGTCTTCCGGCCTGGTGGCGGGATCGATCAGGGCCTGGATCGTCATTGACCGGTCGTGTGCGGATATTCCCGTGGTACACCCATGCCCCAGCAGGTCGATACTGACCGTAAAGGCAGTTTCATGCAGGGAAGTGTTATCGGCCACCATGGGCTGCAGATCCAGTTCGTCACAACGATCTTCAGGGAGGGCGGCGCAGATCAACCCGCGTCCATGCGTACTCATGAAATTGACCACTTCGGGGGTCACGTTGCGGGCCGCAGTGATAAAATCACCTTCATTTTCGCGGTCTTCATCATCCACCACGATCACCAGCTTTCCGTTTCTGATATCCTCCAGGGCCGACTCAATGCTATCCAACATATTTTTATATTATAGCGCAAAGTTAACAAGCTTTGGGTACCTATCGGGTATCCCGGGAGCTTCTTTTCGCATCTCGAAACCATGCCCTAATTCCATTGATACCAGGATTTTAAATAAAACAGCCGGGGCATGCGCACATTTCCACCAGGGCGGCCAAATTGTTAATAAGTGTTAACACTTATTCATCGATATTTATTTTTCTTTGTTCCGTAAAACCACACATATGCAATTGAAAAAAATCCTACCGTTGATCGTTGCTGTTTTAGCATGGCCTTTTCTGATGAATGGGCAGGTAACCACCAGTAGTATTTCAGGTTTGGTCAAGAACAATTCCGGGAACAGCCTGGCCGGTGCCACCATTACGGCCACCCACATTCCGACAGGCACTGTTTATTCGACCACAGCCCGCACAGGCGGTCGTTTTGACATCAATAATATGAATGCCGGCGGACCTTACAGCATTGAAGCCAGCTTTGTGGGTTTTGAAACAGATAGTAAAACGAACCTGTTCCTGACTTTGGGTGAAACCCAGACTTTCAATTTTATACTGAACGATAAGAACGGTCAATTATCCACGGTGGTGCTGACAGGGCGCCGCACCAGTTCTGCCAAGACAGGCCTGGAAACAAGTATCAGTCGGGATAAACTGGCCTTATTACCCACTGTCGGACGAAACCTGAACGATTTCTTCCGCTTTACTCCGCAAGCCAAACTGACCGCAACTGGGGGCATCTCTCTTGGCGGTCAAAATAACCGGTTCAATGGCTTCCTGATCGACGGGGCCATCAATAACGACGTGTTTGGCCTGAGCGAACAGGGTACGAATGGCGGACGTGCCGGTACACCTCCGATCAGTATCGATGCCATCGACCAGATCACCGTTCAACTATCTCCCTACGATGCGGCACTGGGCAATTTCACCGGTGGTGCCATCAATGCCATTACCAAATCGGGTACGAATGAATTTCATGGCTCTGCATACTATGTTTTCCGCAACCAGAATTTTGCCGGAAAAACGCCGGGCGTGGTTGACAGCTTACGTAAGAAACTGAGCAACTTTGACAACAAGACTTACGGTTTCACCATTGGAGGCCCGATCATCAAAAACAAAGCCTTCTTCTTCCTGAATGTGGAAAGGCAGGACGACAGCAGGCCGCAACCTTACACCCCTACCGGTAATTCTACCTTCAATGTGGAAGACACCATTGCCAAACTGGTCGGTCACCTGAAGAGCAAATACGGATATGATCCCGGAGACTGGAAGACCAACCCGGATGAAGTCAAACGTACCAATATCAACACGCGCTTCGATTTCACCATCAACAGCCGTCATAAACTGACACTCAGTTACCGCTATAATAAAGCAGAACGCACAAACCCCAGCCGCAGTACTTATAACGGCACGTCTGCTTCCGCATCGAGCAATATCAACTTCCTGAGCGGTGCTGAATTCTTCCCTTCCACAACCCATTCGGGCAACCTGGAACTGAACAGTAAGTACAGCAACAAGATGAACAATAAGTTTCGGGTATCCTTTACCGATGTAGTGGATGACCGTGCCGTTGTGGGCACACCGTTCCCCGCCATCCAGATCCTGGGTTGGGACAATGGCCCCAACATCAACCTGGGTTCTGAGATCAGTTCAGGAGCCAACCTGCTGAAACAAAGGATCATCAATTTCTACGACGCCTTTAAATACTATTGGGGCAAACATGCCTTCACCGTTGGTGCGGATATCGACATCAATAAGTCGTACAATCTCTTCATGAACCGCAACTTCGGGCTGTATATTTATAACACCCTCGGTACCGGGGCAACAGCCATTAACCCACTCCAGGCATTTATGGAAGACCGCGGCCCCGTTCGTTACCGCCGGGGTTACTCACTGGTGGATGACGGAAATAAAAGCGGCGATGCCAACACCAAATCTGCCGCAGATTTCAAATCATACCGACTTGGCTTCTTCCTGAATGATGACATCAAACTGACCGACCAGCTCACATTGACACTCGGTGTGAGGGCCGATCGTACCAAATTCAATACGGCCGTACCGGAAGACAAGTTCTTTAACGATTCCGCCCGTTCGATCATTTCCAATTATTACAACCTGGAAGGCGCCCGTTCCGGCACTCCATTTGTTTCCAAATGGCAGATCTCTCCACGCCTCGGATTCAGGTATAACCTGGATGACGAAGGGGTGATCATCCGTGGCGGTATCGGTGTTTTTGGCGGTCGCACGCCCTTTGTATGGCCTGGTGGCATGTATCAGAATACCGGTGGCGCCATCGGGGCCCTGGATACCGCACTCACAACCGGCCAACGCACGGCAGCAGGCCGCGAATTCGGACTGCTCCTTGGTGGCAATGCCGTACAGTTCCGTCCGGATGTTGACAACCAGTTTACTCAAACCGATTTCGGATTATCTCCTTCCCTGGTCAAACCACAGGGCGACCTGAATATCTTCACGCCGGACTTCCACCTGCCCGCCGTCATTAAAGCTTCGCTCGGTGCAGATAAAAAACTGAACGGAGGCTGGACGCTGGGATTGGATATGATGTACACCAAGAATATTTATGAAGTGGATTGGGTGAACGTCAATTTTGCACCGGCGGCCATTACCACCACCGGACCCGATAAGCGACTGATCTATTCGACCACCGGAAACCCCACCAGGCTGGTTTACCGCAATTGGTCAACGATTGGTTCTATCCGTAACCCATACACGAATATAATCCTGGTCAGGAATACCACCGGCCAGAAAGGATTCGCATATAATTTCACTTTTACCGTGGATAAACAGGCCAAAAAAGGTTTCAATTTCAGTGCAGCCTATAGCTTTGGCGGATCTCAGGTTCGCAACGAGGGAACCAGCTCGATCAACACATCCAACTGGAGCAACATGGAAACAGTCAGCAGCCGGAATTACATCCCGCTCAGCAATTCCGACTTCGACCTGGGGCACAGGATTTTTGGCCTGATCTCCAAAAGGTTCAGTTATGCTAAAGACCATGCTGCAACCACAATCGCCTTCACCTATACCGGACAATCAGGTAGCCGTTACAGTTATACCATGAGCAACCTGTCCTTCATTGGAGACGGTGTAACCAACAACGACCTGATGTACATCCCGGCCAGTCGTGCTGAAATGGACCAAATGACCTTTGTGAGCCGTCTCCCGTCGAGCGCCAGCCCTGCCGCTAATGCCGCCGACATTGCCCTGCAAAAAGACCAGTTTGAAACATTCATCAATTCAGACAAATACATGCGCAAACACCGCGGTCAATTTGCAGAACGTAACGGCGCCCGTGCTCCGTTCACGCATGTGGTAGACCTGAACGTTACCCAGGAATTCTCCATTAAAACCGGAAAAACAAGGCATACGCTGTCCGTTCGCTTCGATATGTTCAATTTCACCAACTTCATCGACAAAAATGCGGGCCGCCAGTACTTCTTCAGTTTCGACCAGGCCCAGGTGCTGAGTTTCGAAGGATTCACCGGTACCACACCGAGGTATAAATTCAACCAGCCTGCCAATGGAAAAGTCGGACAGATCAGTGACCCGGCCAGCCGCTGGAACGGTCAGATGACCATCCGTTATGCTTTCTAAAAAGCGCAAAACTGTTTAATAAAAAATCCTCTGCCATGCAGAGGATTTTTTTATGTACCAGGTAAAAACAAAATCAACAAACAGAGAACATCGTGAAGGAAAATCAATCCACCCTGTCCGACAATAACATACCATACATCCCTCAACTCCATTCAACAAACAGGAACTGTTCATTACCCGGGATGTGCTATTCAGCGCTCCTGGCGCGCCAGTCATATTCCGCTCCTTCCCCATCCCCATTCCAGGAAAGCGGGAAATGCCCTGCCCCAGGTGGGTACATCATGCCTGCCGTCGGCCAATTCCAGGTATTCGATATCCTGTTCAGGGTCATACCCTTTTGAACTGAGTTCCCTGATCAGCGCCAGGGTATCGTCAATGGCATCAATGATACCGTTGTTGTTCCGGTCATTTGTTTCATCCAGTGTACCTACCTGGAAAAAGAATTTAAGCCATGGGTAATAGCTTCCTTCCCTTACCTGCCGATGCATGATCCGGTTCTGTTCTTCATCAAAATCCTCGTCATCCTGGTCTTTATCGCGCCACCACAGGGAGCCGCTGAAAACAGCTGCCCGGTAAAATTCGGTCGGGTTATTCCAGACAATATCGAGTGCGCTCAATCCTCCCAGGGAAAATCCCGCAAATGATTTTTGCAGAAAAGAGCGGATGCTGTATTCTTTCCGGATATAAGGGAGCAGTTCCTCCAGGATAAATCGGGTATAGAGCGCGGCCTTGGCGCCCCTCCCTTTATAATCGAGGTAAAGGGCGGTACCGTATTCGTTCTTCCGGTCGGTTGAACAATGAATGCCTACACAAAAAAGGGGCTCGATCAACTCATCGGCATACATTTCATCAAGGATTTTTTCGAAGGACATGGTGCGGAGGTCCTGCCCGTCGTTCACCAGCAGCAAATGAAGTCCTGATGGGTCGGTGGCTTTATCTGCGGGGATATAGCAATCGATGATCACCTCGCGATTCAGGTGGCGGGATCTGAGGGTATGCGAATTAGTTATTACACGAGAGGTATTCTTCACCGACATAAGCTTTCAAAAGTACAAAAAGACACTGTTAGCCGTTCAATAAAACATAATTTGTTTTATTGGGTCGTTGAAAATATATTTGACCACAGTTGCATACCTCCAGGTCCAACTCTATCCATTTGAAACCATTCCCCGTCCGGCCTGGCCGGATCACTCCGAACCCCTTGGCCTGTTCTTAAATTCCGGTTATTTATCTATTATTTAAACTATATATCATGAAAAAGATTGGCGTATTACATGGAAAGGAAAGAAGTTTTCCCGAGGCCTTTGTAGAAAGGGTGAACAGTAAGCGGGTCAACGGTATCATTGCTGAGCCCGTCAGGATCGATAAGGTGATGCAGGGAGAAGCGACAGAGTATGCCGTGATCTTTGACCGGATATCCCAGGATGTGCCCTTTTACAGGGCTTATCTTAAAAACGCAGCGTTGTGCGGAACCGCCGTTATCAACAACCCGTTTTGGTGGAGTGCCGATGAGAAATTCTTTAATAACTGCCTGGCCACAAAGATCGATGTTCCTGTGCCCAAAACGGTCATCCTTCCTTCACGTGATCTGCCACCCGATACCAGTGCGGAATCTTTCAGCAACCTGGCTTACCCGCTCGACTGGGACGGTATTTTCAAATATATCGGTTTCCCGGCCTATATGAAACCATTTGCCGGAGGCGGATGGAAAAGTGTTTACCAGCTGAACAGTATGGAAGAATTCTTTGAGAAACATGCGGAAACGGAACAACTCGTGATGATGCTGCAGGAAGAGATCAAATTCGAGGAATATTACCGTTGTTACTGCATCGGCGGCAAGTATGTGCGTATCATGCCCTATGAACCAAGGAACCCTCATCACCTGAGGTACGTGGCCGATTTTAAACCAAGCCCAGAAAGGTATGAACTCATGGAAAATATCGTTTTAAGGATCTGCCGTTACCTGGGTTATGATTTTAACACCGTAGAACTTGCGGTACGTAACGGTGTCCCCTATGCGATTGATTTCTGCAACCCGGCACCTGATGCAGATGTGAACAGTGTCGGACAGGAGAACTTCGACTGGGTCGTGGAAACAGCTGCAAACTTTGCCATAGAAAAGGCGATGTCGCATGTCGACGGAGCAGATAACCTCACCTGGGGCGAGTATATCAAACGTTCATCGGCCAAACAAAAACTGTATTAATCGGGGAACCGGGCGACACTGATTGCCGGCATTCAAAACAATAAACAAGCGCAAGAATACATGGCACTATCCTACAAGCATTTCACCATTGGAGTGGAAGAAGAATACATGGTCATAGATCCCCAAACGCGGGAATTGAAAAGCCATGAGCAGAAAATCGTCCATGAAGGACAAAAGGTGATCAAAGACAAAGTCAAGGCCGAAATGCACCAGGCGGTGGTGGAGGTTGGCACCGATATTTGCAATGATGTTGACGAAGCATTTATGGACGTTGGCACATTGCGCAGGACCATCAGCGGCATTGCCGATGAACTGGGCCTCTGGGTGGGTGCTTCGGGAACGCATCCGTTCAGCCATTGGGAGAGCCAGCTCATCACCGATCATGTGAGGTATAGTGAGATCGTCAATGAATTACAGGAAGCCGCGAGAAGTAACCTGATCTTCGGCCTGCATGTGCACGTAGGTATGGAAACCCGTGAAATGGCGATCCATATTGCCAACAGCGCCCGTTATTTTTTGCCGCACATATATGCGCTGAGTACCAACTCCCCATTTTGGGAAGGCAGGATGACAGGATACAAATCCTTCCGTACCAAAGTGTTTGACAAATTCCCACGTACAGGCATACCCGATTTTTTTGAAAGCATCGAAGCATATGACAATTATGTAAAGCTGCTCATCAAAACCAATTGCATCGATAATGCCAAGAAAATCTGGTGGGACCTTCGCGTTCATCCCTTTTTCAATACGGTGGAATTCCGGATTTGCGATATTCCAATGACCGTGCAGGAAACCATTGCCATTGCAGCCCTTTTCCAGGCCATCTGCGCCAAACTATACAAGCTTCGCAGCCAGAACCTCAATTTCATGATGTACAGCCGGGCCCTGCTGAATGAAAATAAATGGCGGGCGAGCCGGTATGGCATTGAAGGCAGCATGATCGATTTCGGAAAAGAAACGGAGGTGAATACCCGTGTATTGATCTACGAGCTGCTCGATTTTGTAGACGATGTGGTACCACACCTCGGAAGTCGGCATGCCATCGGACATATCCATAAGATACTTGATCATGGTACGGGGGCCGACAGGCAGTTAAAGGTTTTTGAAGAAACTAAAAGCCAGGAAAAAGTCGTGGATTTCATTCATAACAGCTTTTTATGGGGACTTTAGTTTTGTCCAAATAAGAAATATACCTATTTTTGCAACCCCAAAAGGGGTACTGGCCTCGTAGCTCAACTGAATAGAGCATCTGACTACGGATCAGAAGGTTTCAGGTTTGAATCCTGACGAGGTCACTAAAGCGAAGCATAGTCTTCGCTTTTTTCATTTTATGGGTTTCAGGCCGCCGACGATCTTGCAACAAGCAAGATGTCGGGGTGCAGGCCGAAGCGCCTGCATTTGAATCCTGACGAGGTCACTAAAGCGAAGCATAGTCTTCGCTTTTTTCATTTTATGGGTTTCAGGCCGCCGACGATCTTGCAACAAGCAAGATGTCGGGGTGCAGGCCGAAGCGCCTGCATTTGAATCCTGACGAGGTCACTAAAGCGAAGCATAGTCTTCGCTTTTTTCATTTTATGGGT
>WBZP01003558.1_pt1 | contig 16776 bp, 10 predicted proteins | sample 5204301 | NCBI WGS metagenome assembly WBZP01 (sample SAMN12412401, study PRJNA552823) | activated sludge metagenome | isolation source: activated sludge from nitrification reactor of wastewater treatment plant... | place: USA: Pennsylvania | collected 2017
GGTTGAGGCTGTCGCCGCCACCGGTGTGCCAACCGTCGTGATGACTTATTGGAACCCAGTCGAGCGCTATGGGGTCGACCGCTTTGCCGCCGACTTGGCCAGCACAGGAGGCGCTGGTCTCATCACGCCCGACATCACCCCCGACTATGCACCCCACTGGATCGCGGCAGCCGACACACATGAGCTGGACAAGATCTTCTTGGTAGCCCCGTCGTCCACCGACGAGCGACTAGCCATGACCACAGCCGCTTGTCGAGGTTTTGTCTATGCGGCGGCCGTGATGGGCGTAACCGGCGCGCGTACAACATCCTCTGAACTTGCCGCGCCCCTGGTCGCACGCACCCGAGCAGTGACATCGCTGCCCATTGGCGTGGGGCTTGGGGTCTCCAATGGCGCCCAGGCGGCGCAGTTGGCCGCCCACTGCGACGGCGTGATCGTTGGCTCGGCGTTCGTGCGTGCGATCTTGGATGCCCCAGATCGCCAAGCGGGTCTGCGGGCGATCGAGGCGCTCACTGGTGATTTGGCCCAGGGAGTACGCCGCAACTAGGCGCGTTGGAGACCAATCAACAAATGAGCACCGCGGCAGTAAATCAGGCTCGATGAGGCGGATTCCGAGGCGTCGCGGCAGTTTCGCTACGAGATTCGTAGCCATCAGGCGAACCGAAGGTTGCTGAGGCGCAGCTAAGGTCCGCCAAGGGTCAAGACACCTGCCTTGTGCCCCTATGGGCTGTTGTAGATTGTGCTCTCCGCCTGGGCCAACGACGTCTCGAGCATGCATCAATGACCGCTTCAGCTTGCGCTGTTGCACGACGACGGGAGAAGGCCTTATGCACGCATTCCCGCCGCCCCAGGGCCTCTATGACGCTCAACATGAGCACGATGCCTGTGGTGTCGCATTTGTAGCTACCCTCACCGGCGTCCCGAGCCACGACATCGTGAGCAAGGCTTTGACGGCCTTGCGAAACCTCGACCATCGTGGCGCCGCGGGCGCAGAGATCAACTCAGGCGACGGCGCCGGCATCTTGATGCAGATTCCCGATGCCTTCCTTCGTGAGGTCACCGCTGAGTGCGGATTCACCTTGCCTGCCCGTCATGCCTACGCGGTCGGCACCGCCTTCCTCCCCGGCGACGCTGAGCAGGTCGCAGCAACGCGTCAGCGCATTGAGGAATTGGCCGTCGAAGAGGGGCTCACTGTCCTTGGCTGGCGCGAGGTGCCCGTCGATGCGCAGAGCCTGGGCCAAACCGCCCGTTCGGTCATGCCTGCCTTCGCCCAGATCTTTGTCTCCGCAGCAGGCGAGCGCCTCGTGGGGATGGCATTGGAGCGTCGAGCCTTCTGTCTGCGCAAGCGGGCAGAGCACGAAACCCCCGTCTACTTCCCATCACTGTCGAGTCGCACCTTGGTTTACAAGGGAATGTTGACCACAGACCAACTCGACCGGGTGTTCCCTGACCTCGTCGATGAGCGGGTTGCCTCTGCCATCGCGGTGGTCCACTCACGGTTCTCCACCAACACCTTCCCGAGTTGGCCGCTCTCGCACCCATTCCGCTACATCGCGCACAACGGTGAGATCAACACCGTGATGGGCAACCGCAACTGGATGCGCGCGCGAGAGGCTCTGCTCGACTCCGATCTCATCCCGGGGGAGTTGAGCCGGCTCTATCCCATCGTTACGGCGGGTGGCAGCGACTCGGCCAGCTTTGATGAGGTGCTCGAACTTCTCTACATGGGTGGGCGCTCACTGCCTCACTCGGTGCTGATGATGATCCCTGAGGCGTGGGAAAACAACGCCAGCATGGATCCCAGTCGACGCGCCTTCTATGAGTTCCACTCCACCTTGATGGAGCCATGGGACGGACCCGCGTGCGTGGTCTTCACCGATGGCGCTCAGATCGGTGCCGTGCTGGACCGCAATGGCTTGCGCCCCTCGCGCTACTGGGTCACCGATGAAGGACTCGTCGTACTCGCTTCTGAAGTGGGCGTGCTCGACATCGACCCGGCCACGGTGGTGCGTAAAGGTCGGTTGCAGCCAGGGCGAATGTTCTTGGTCGACACCGAAGAACACCGCATCATCGAAGATGAGGAAATCAAGGGCGAACTCGCCGCCGAGCACCCCTATGACGAGTGGCTGCACGCCGGACTCATCAAGTTGCCCACCATCGATGACCGCGAGCACATCATCCACTCCCATGCTTCGGTCACGCGGCGCCAACAGATCTTTGGCTACACCGAAGAAGAGCTCCGCGTCATCTTGACCCCGATGGCCAACACTGGCTACGAGCCAATCGGTTCGATGGGCACCGACTCACCTGTTGCGGTGCTGTCCAAGCGTCCTCGGCTGCTCTTCGACTACTTCGCTCAGCTGTTTGCCCAAGTCACTAACCCACCCCTCGACGCGATCCGCGAGGAGTTGGTGACGAGTCTGTCCGGCTCAATTGGTCCGGAGGCCAACCTGCTGGAGCCTGGACCGGCCAGCTGTCGCCAAATCGTCTTGCCGTTCCCGGTGATCGACAACGATGAACTGGCCAAGATCCGTCACATCAACCGTGACGGTGACATGAAGGGGTTCATCACCCACATCGTGCGCGGGTTGTACGACGTCAGCGGCGGTGGGGAAGCCCTGGCCGCGCGACTCGATGAGCTGTGTGCCGAAGTGAGCCAGGCCATCGCGAACGGCGCTCGCGTCATCGTGTTGTCAGATCGCCACTCGAAGGCAGACCTGGCCCCCATCCCATCGCTGCTGATGACCGCAGCCGTGCACCACCACTTGGTTCGGGAGAAGACCCGCACCCAGGTGGGGCTGGTGGTTGAGGCTGGCGACGTACGCGAGGTGCACCACATCGCCACGCTGATTGGCTACGGCGCCGCCGCGGTCAACCCCTACCTGGCGATGGAGTCAGTCGAAGATCTCGCCCGCGATGGCTATTACGTCAAGGTCGATGGCGACGTGGCCGTCAAGAACCTGGTCAAGGCACTTGGCAAGGGCGTCTTGAAGGTGATGTCGAAGATGGGCGTCTCCACCGTGGCTTCTTACACCGGTGCGCAGATCTTTGAAGCTCTAGGCCTTTCCAAAGAACTCATCGACCGGTATTTCACCGGGACCACGAGCAAGTTGGGTGGCATTGGGCTTGACGTGATCGCTGAGGAAGTGGCCCAACGTCACCGCACGGCGTACCCACTTGATGGCATCGGATCGGCTCACCGCGATCTTGCAGTCGGTGGTGAGTACCAGTGGCGTCGTGAAGGCGAACCTCATCTGTTTGACCCTGAAACAGTATTCCGGTTGCAGCACGCCACGCGCACCGGTCAGTTTGAGGTCTTCAAGCAATACACCTCACGTGTCAATGAGCAGGCCGAACGCTTGATGACTCTTCGGGGTCTGTTCGGCTTCAAAGAGCGCACGGCGATCTCTATCGATGAAGTCGAACCGATTGAGGCGATTGTGAAGCGCTTCTCGACCGGCGCGATGTCCTACGGCTCGATTAGCCAAGAGGCACACGAGACCTTGGCCATCGCCATGAACCGGCTGGGCGCGAAGTCCAACACCGGTGAGGGCGGCGAAGACCCAGATCGGCTCTATGACCCCGAACGTCGCTCGGCGATCAAGCAGGTTGCCTCGGGGAGGTTCGGCGTGACCTCGCAGTACCTCACCAACGCCGACGACATCCAGATCAAGATGGCCCAAGGCGCCAAGCCCGGTGAGGGCGGTCAACTGCCCGGCCACAAGGTGTATCCGTGGGTCGCCAAGACGCGGCACTCAACCCCTGGGGTGGGGCTGATCAGTCCGCCACCTCACCACGACATCTACTCGATCGAGGATCTTGCTCAACTGATCCACGACCTCAAGAACTCCAACCCGTCGGCTCGAGTGCACGTCAAACTCGTCGCCGAGGTGGGGGTCGGAACCGTGGCGGCAGGAGTGTCAAAGGCCCACGCAGACGTCGTGCTCATCTCTGGGCACGACGGCGGCACCGGCGCCTCACCCTTGACCTCGCTCAAGCACGCCGGTGGTCCTTGGGAACTAGGGCTAGCCGAAACCCAACAGACCTTGCTGCTCAACGGACTGCGCGACCGGATCGTCGTGCAGACCGATGGGCAACTCAAGACCGGGCGTGATGTCATCATCGCGGCGTTGTTGGGAGCTGAAGAGTTCGGTTTCGCAACGGCACCGCTGGTCGTCTCCGGTTGCGTGATGATGCGGGTGTGTCACCTCGACACCTGCCCAGTTGGCGTTGCGACCCAAAATCCAGTGTTGCGCGAGCGCTTCTCGGGCCAGCCTGAATTCGTGGAGAACTTCTTCCGGTTCATTGCCCAAGAGGTGCGCGAACTGTTGGCCGAACTCGGCTTCAGGTCCATCCAAGAGGCTGTTGGCCAGGTTGAGGTGCTTGACGCGGCAGGGGCGGTGAACCACTGGAAAGCCTCGGGGTTGGACATCTCCGCAATCTTCCACAAACCGCAGGTGGAGGCTCAGTTCGCTGACCAGACCACCTATTGCTCCAAGTCCCAAGACCATGGTCTTGATAAGGCGCTCGACAACGAACTGATCAAGATTGCGGAGCCCGCACTCACGAGTGGTGAACCAGTGCGCGCGCAGGTCAGTGTCCGCAATGTCAACCGAACTGTGGGCACGATGCTTGGGCACGAGGTGACCAAACGCTATCGAGGTGAAGGTCTGCCTGAGGGCACCATCGACATCACCTTCAATGGTTCGGCCGGTCAATCCTTTGGTGCCTTTGTGCCAGCAGGGGTGACATTGCGGCTTGAAGGCGATGGCAATGATTACGTCGGCAAGGGACTCTCTGGCGGTGTCATCGTCGTACGCCCTCCGCGGGAGGCGAGGTTCGAGCCGCGTGAGCAAATCATCGCCGGCAACGTGATCGGCTACGGCGCCACCTCAGGATCGATCTTCTTGCGAGGCCAAGTGGGGGAGCGGTTCTGTGTGCGCAACTCCGGGGCTTCGGCAGTCGTCGAGGGCGTTGGCGACCATGGTTGTGAGTACATGACTGGTGGGGTCGTGGTCATCTTGGGACCGACCGGACGCAACTTCGCGGCCGGCATGTCCGGCGGCGTGGCTTATGTTCTCGATCTTGACCCCGCATTGGTCAATCCCGAACTGGTTGACCTCGATCCGGTCGAGACCTCAGAGGAACTGCACGCGCTCGTGGTGCGCCATCACGAGGAGACCGGCTCCGACGTGGCTGCAGAGTTGCTGGCCGATTGGGACAACAACGTACGTCGCTTCACGAATGTCATCCCGCGTGACTATCGATTGGTCATGAACGCCAAGGCCAAAGCTCAGGCAGCGGGGCTCGATGAGGCATCGATCGCCAACGCGATGATGGAGGCACTCCATGGCTGATCCAAAGGGCTTTATGAACCACACTCGCGAGGTGGCTGGGCGTCGCCCGGTGCCTGAGCGAGTGGGGGACTGGAATGAGGTCTATCCCGACGGCATTGGCCGCGCACTGTTGCCGATCATCAAGACCCAGGCCAGCCGGTGCATGGATTGCGGGATTCCCTTTTGCCATCAAGGCTGCCCGCTAGGAAACATCATTCCTGAGTGGAATGACCTGGTGTGGCGCGGTGACTGGGATGGTGCGATCGAGCGCTTGCATGCCACCAACAACTTCCCCGAGTTCACCGGGCGGCTGTGCCCAGCTCCCTGTGAGACCGCGTGTGTCTTGGGGATTAACCAAGACCCTGTGACTATCAAGAACGTCGAAGTCTCGATCATTGATCGAGCCTGGGAGTCAGGAGCGGTTCGCCCTGCGCCTCCCGAATGGCTCACCGGTAAGACGATCGCTGTGGTGGGCTCGGGGCCGGCAGGTTTGGCCACAGCCCAGCAACTGACTCGAGCCGGCCACACCGTCGCGGTCTACGAGCGGGCCGACAAGCCTGGAGGGCTACTGCGCTACGGCATTCCCGAGTTCAAGATGGAGAAACAACACCTCGAGCGGCGGCTAGACCAGATGCGCCGCGAGGGCACTGTTTTCCGTGCCGGCGTTGACGTGGGCAACTCGATTACTGGGGAACAACTCAAGGATCGCTATGACGCGGTTGTTCTTGCGGTCGGGGCCACGTCCGCCCGCGACCTTCCCGTTCCCGGTCGTGATCTGGTGGGCATCCACCAAGCGATGGAGTTCTTGCCGCAAGCTAATCGGGTGGCACTCGGAGAGAGCGTTGAGGGCCAAATCCGAGCCGACGGCAAGCACGTGATCATCATCGGTGGCGGCGACACGGGTGCCGACTGTTTAGGCACCTCGATTCGCCAAGGGGCTGCCTCAATTACCCAACTGGAGATCATGCCCGAGCCTCCGGCGGATCGGCCTTCGGGCCAGCCATGGCCGACGTACCCGATGATCTTTAGGGTTTCTTCGGCCCACGAAGAGGGCGGTGATCGTGTCTATGGCGTATCGACCAAGGAGTTCATTGGCGATGAAGCCGGCAATGTGAGCGCACTTCGTCTCGTCGACGTTGTCTTCGAAGCCGGTCGCCTCAGTGAGGTTGAGGGCACTGAGCGAGTCATTCCAGCTGATCTGGTGCTGCTGGCAATGGGTTTTGTGGGGCCAGAGACTGGATCCGTGGTTGCTCAACTGGGCTGTGATCTAGATGAGCGGGGCAACATCGTGCGCGATCAGTCCTACATGTCCTCAGTCGAGGGCGTGTTTGTGGCCGGGGACGCAGGGCGTGGCCAGTCTTTGATCGTGTGGGCGATCGCCGAAGGGCGTTCGGCCGCTGCCGCAGTCGATGCCTGGCTCACTGGCAGTACGACGCTGCCAACGCCGATCAAACCCACGGAGCGCCAACTGTTGGCGTGATCGTGTCGTACGCAACTTTGGAGTAATTGGATCGTTCAAGTCTGGCCAAGTAGGCTCTCCTCATCATGCGCAGAGCAAAAATTGTGTGCACACTCGGGCCAGCCACTTCCAGCAAAGAACAAGTACGTGCCCTCGTTGACGCAGGCATGGACGTCGCTCGTCTCAACCTGAGCCATGGCGACTACGCCGACCATGAGGCCGTTTATGCCAATATCCGCGAGGCCTCAGATGACTCCGGTCATGGTGTGGGCATCTTCGTTGACTTGCAAGGTCCCAAGATCCGGTTAGGGAGATTCGAGGACGGCCCCCACACGCTCAGCCCTGGCGACAAGTTCACCATCACCACCCGTGACGTGCCTGGCGACGAGACCTTGTGCTCCACAACCTACGGGGGGCTCCCAGGCGATGTCGTCCCAGGTCATGACGTGCTGATCGATGATGGTCGGGTCAGGCTGCGCGTCGACAGTGTGACCGACACCGACGTGCACACCACCGTCGTTGTCGGCGGGCGAGTGAGCAACAACAAGGGCATCAACCTGCCCGGCGTCCCTGTCAGTGTCCCAGCCATGAGCGAAAAAGATGTGGCTGACCTGCGCTGGGCTTTGCACCTCACGGTCGACTTCATCGCGCTGTCGTTCGTGCGAAGCGCGGAAGATGCCGAAGCGGTGCGGGCGATCATGCGCGAAGAGGGCGTGATGTTGCCCGTGATCGCCAAGATTGAGAAGCCTCAGGCCATCGACAACCTTGACGAAGTCATCGAAGCATTTGATGCCTTCATGGTGGCCCGCGGTGACCTTGGGGTCGAATGCCCTCTTGAAGACGTTCCTTTTCTGCAAAAGCGAGTGATCGCAGCGGCCCGACGAAACGCCAAGCCGGTCATTGTGGCCACTCAAATGCTTGAGTCGATGATCATTTCCCCAGCGCCCACGCGCGCCGAGGCTTCTGATGTGGCCAACGCAGTACTCGATGGCAGCGACGCGGTCATGCTGTCGGGGGAGACCTCTGTGGGTGCCTACCCGATCTTGGTGGTGGAGACGATGGCTCGCATCATCGCATCCACAGAAGATCACGAGCTTGAACACATGGCCGCAGTTGATTGGGTGCCTAGCACTCGCGGCGGCATCATCGCCAAGGCTGCGGCTGAGGTCGCCGATAGCGTCGAGGCGAAGTACCTGGTGGCCTTCACCCAAAGCGGTGATTCTGCGAGGCGGCTCGCACGCTACCGCGGTTCGGTGCCTGTGTTGGCATTCACGACCGAAAATTCGGTGAGATCCCAGCTAAGCCTGACTTGGGGAGTCGAGACTTTCTTGATTGACCCAGTTGAGCACACCGACGAGATGGTGCGAGCAGTTGATGAGCAATTACTGCGGATCGGGCGAGTCAAAGAAGGCGAACTGGTCGTGATTGTTGCGGGGTCTCCGCCGGGAGTGCCGGGGTCAACAAACGCACTTCGCATCCACCGCATGGGCGATGCGATCAACGAGGTGACCCCGGCCTACCAGCGCCCAGTTCGATGAGGGCGCACACGCTCAGTTCGAACTACGCCGAGATTTCCTCACCGAGGTAGGCCGCGCGCACACGGTCATCATCGAGGAGGTCTTGACCGGTGCCTTCGAGCACGATTTCACCAGTCTCAAGCACGTAGCCCCGGTCGGCCAGAGCCAGCGCCTGCGCAGCGTTTTGCTCCACGATCAACACGGTGACCCCATCGGCATTGATTTCTTTCACGATCTCAAAGATCTGGGCCACAATCAGCGGCGCCAGACCCATCGAAGGCTCATCGAGCAGCAGCAATCGCGGCTTGCCCATCAACGCGCGCCCGATGGCCAGCATCTGCTGCTCGCCACCGGAGAGCGTGCCAGCCATCTGGTTGATGCGCTCGTTGAGACGAGGGAAGAGTTCAAAGACGCGATCGAGCACCGCTTGGTCGGCCTTCTTGAAGCGGAACGCGCCCATCTCCAGGTTCTCTGCGACCGACATGCGCGGGAACACGCGACGACCTTCAGGAACGTGACAAATGCCCAAGTGAATCAACTCGTGCGCAGCAAGGCCATCGATGCGCATCCCGTCGAAGCGGATTTCACCCAACGAGGGTTTCATCATGCCTGACACGGTCTTCTGCGTAGTCGTCTTGCCAGCGCCGTTGGCACCAAGCAGGGCGACGACTTCGCCTTCATCGACGTGGAACGACATCCCCTTCAGAGCACGGATGGCGCCGTAGCGGACCTCGATGTCGTCGACTTCGAGCAAGCTCATGCTTTGCCTCCCATTTCGTCTTCGATCAGATCTTCAACCGAGGTGTTATCAAGAACCGGCTTGGACAAGTCGATCCCGTCCACCAACGGTCCCTCTGCGATGACCTCCTCGGCCTCCTCAGTTGAGGTGCCCAGGTAGGCCGCCACCACCACCGGATCCTTTTGGATCTGCTCCGGGGTGCCTTCGGCGATTTTGCCACCAAAGTTGAGTACGACGATGCGGTGGGCGATCGACATAACCAATTTCATGTCGTGCTCAATGAGCAGCACTGACACCCCACGGTCCTGGTTGATCTTCTGGATCAACTCGGCCAGCGCCTGCTTTTCAGCGGGGTTGGTACCGGCCGCGGGTTCGTCGAGCAGCAACACACCCGGATCTGTGCCCAAGGCTCGGGCAATCTCCAGACGCCGCTGCTCGCCGTAAGCGAGTGACCCAGCCAACTCGTTGGCTCGACGGGTCAAGCCGACAAATTGGAGCAAGTCATAGGCCGCTTCGGTGGACTCGCGTTCCTCTTTGCGCTGCCAGGGCATCCCAAGCATGGCGCTAATAGGGCCAGACCTTTGCCGCGTCTCCACAGCGATCTTGACGTTCTCGAGCGCAGTCAGAGCGGGGAACAACCGAATGTTTTGGTAGGTGCGAGCCACGCCCATGTGGTTGATCTTGTGAGTCTGCTGCGAACGCCGCGACTTCTTCACCAGGCCCTGAGTGGCCACGATGTGGCTCGCGGAGTCACCCTTTCGGCCCGAGAGCTTGATCACGCCTTCTTGAGGTGTGTAGACGCCCGTGAGGCAGTTGAACAGCGAGGTCTTCCCGGCACCATTAGGTCCGATGATCGCCAAGATTTCCCCACGGCGCATTTGCAGAGTGACATCGTTGAGCGAGGTCACACCTCCAAAGCGCAAGGTGACATTGCTGATGTCGTAAACGATGTCGTGGACCGACGCTGACTTGTCAATGAGTTCCGTGCTCACGCTGATCACATCCCTTCCGCTGCGGGAACTGCCGGTGGTTCGGCGGTCTTCGGACGATCCAGTCCAGTCAGCTCAGCATGGCGACGCCGTGCCGGGATGAGGCCTGCAGGTCGGAAGATCATCATCAACAAGATCACGACACCGATCCACATCTGGCGGTCAGCGGCCGGGACCTGCTCCTTGAGGAACTCCGGGAGCCAGGTGAGCACTGCTGCGCCGGCCATGGCGCCGGGCAATGAGCCCATGCCACCAAACACGACGTAAGCGACGACGAGAATGGAGTAGTTCAAGATGAAGTTCTCCGGAGTGAACGAACCCACCTGACTGGCGAAGAACACGCCCGCCACACCTGAGGTCGAGGCACCGATTGCGAAGGCCAAGAGCTTGGCCCGCATCGTGTTGATGCCGGTTGCCTGGGCGGCGACTTCGTCTTCGCGAATAGCAGCCCACGCGCGGCCCAACCGGGAGTTTTCCAAGCGGTGGAACAGCACCACAACGATGACGATCAACACCAACAGGAGGTACCAATAGCCCAAGGTGTTGCCGCCCCACGCGAACTGGATGGGGCCGATGTTCACCGAAGGCGGTGGGATCTTGAAGGCGCCCCGTGAGCCGTTAGTGATCGCCTCGGCGTTGTTGGAGCTTTGCCGGATGATTTCACCAAATCCCAGGGTCACGATTGCCAGGTAGTCACCGCGCAACCGCAATGTGGGCGCACCCAACATCACACCGGCGATCAGACAAATCACGATCGCAAATGGAATGGCCTGGAGTGGGCTCAGGTGCAACCAGCTTGGCGGCTGGTGGGGGAGCCGACCGGTTAGGTAGGCCGTGGTGTAGGAACCAATCGCGTAGAACGCGATGAAACCCAGGTCGAGCAGACCTGCCCAACCGACCACCACGTTGAGGCCCACGGCCAACAGCACATAGATGCCGATCTGGGTCACAAGCACGGTTTGCCACTGCAAGGTTGCGGTCGGGGGGTAGAACAGTGCGCCAGCAACGATGAGAGAGAACAGCACTTTCGAGACAGAAGGTGCATTGAATTGGTGTGCGCCAACCTCATCTGAGGACACTGCATCAGCAACTGAAACGCGCTTGCGAGTGGCCACGATCCAACCGGCGCCAGCGCACAGTGTGAGCACGCCACACATCAACCAGCCACCAGTGCCGAGGTTGTCCCAGGCACCCTCAACGCCATCAAACTTGACCTTGGCGGCAGCGCTGCCCATGTCGTGCAAGGCGATCAAGTTGACGACTGTTGCGACCACGCCAAGACCCAAAGCTGCCCAGCCAAGCTGCCGGTTCTGGCGGTAGCAGGCGAGGAACGCGAGGGCCAGCGTGCCCAGGAACACTAGGTACACCAGCCAAGAGACGTAAGCGTCAGTGAAACCAGAGATTCCGGCGCCAGCAAACCGGCCCGAGAGGTCCCACACGTTGTCGTCTTTATTGGTGGGGGAGAACCAGGTGGCCCATCCCAGTGATAGCAAGCCTCCGATTGCTCCGATCACGACCAGCGGCATGCCCGGGCGCCAGCCGAAGACTCGGTCAACGAACGCCTTGGTGTCGGCCAATTCGCCTTCGCTGCGCGCGCTGGTGATGGCGGCAGCCGCGATCACCAGGTAGCCGATCAGGGCAACGAACGGCCCCGTGGCGTGGTCGGGCACCTTCAGGAGAGCCTGCACCTGCGCATGAGCGAAGAAGCCCCAAATGCCACTGATGATCGAGAACGCGGCGGCGGCGTACGCCAGTACCTTGCTCCGCGTAACGATGGCAGCCAAAGCTGCAATGAGGGCGACCAACAACAAGACCCAAGCCAACCCGGGAATGACGGATCCAAAGTACATCCGCGTGAGGGGGTCAAGTGCACCTGTGCTTGCTGCGGCCGGCGCTAATCCGTTGAACTTGGAACTGGCCAGTTGAGGGTTGTCGCTCCAGTTCAACAGGCCGATGGCTGCGATCACCGTGATCGCACCTCCAACAAGCGGACGCATACCGGGGCGCTTGATGAAGGGCACCAGGCGTGGCCAGAACGTCAGGGCAAAGAAAACTGCCAACCCGATGCCGAGGAACACGAAGATGCGAGGGCCAAACACGGCCTCACGGAACGCGTATCCGAAATCGTCTTGGGTGCCCTCTTGGGTGCCGACCATCAAGGCAAGGACGAAGCCCATGCCTAGGCAAGCGAAGAGCCGCTTAAGGATCGTGAGGTTGCGCTCGGTTGACTCGCTGCGACGCGAGACTTTGCGCGTAACAATGTGGCCTGATGTGGTGCTCATGCTGCACGCCCCAAACGCTCGCCCAGAATGCCGGTGGGTCGGAAGATCAAGATCAGAACCAAGATGACGAACGCGACCACGTCAACCCAGGCGTTGCCGCCAGGGATCCAAGTCGTGTCGCCGTGCCAGGGAGCCGTGGGCACCGTGGCTTCAATGACACCGAGCAGCATCCCGCCCAGCATGGCTCCGCGGATGTTGCCGATGCCGCCAAGCACGGCGGCCGCGAACGCCTTCACACCTGGCTGGAAGCCCATGGTGTTTGAAAACACGAACGCGGTGCCAAAGAGGAACCCAGCCGCGCCACCGAGTGCGCCTCCAATGATGAAGGTCCGCGAAATGGTCTTGTCGATATCGATGCCCATGAGGGCTGCGGTGGGCGCGTCTTCAGCCACACCGCGGATGCTTCGCCCGAGTTTCGTCTTGCTCACGATCGTGTCGAGGAAGAACATCATGATCAACGCCGAAACGATCAGAATCGCTTGAATCATCGAGACCTTCGCGGGCCCGATGTGGAAGACGGCCTTGTTGAGGTCGAAGTACTCAGGGAACGTGTTGTTGTTGAGCCGGTTGAAGAGCTTTCCCGCCAGTTGGGAGAGGAAGAACGAGGCGCCGATAGCGCTAATCAAGAAGGCGAGCTTCGGTGCGCCACGCTTGCGCAGCGGCCGGTAGGCAACTCGCTCCAAGAGGTAGGCGACGATTGCGCCTACGAGTGCGCCGGAGGTGAGGCCCAAGATCAAGATGCCTAGGACGCCGTACCACGGTGGCTTATCGCCGTCGCCGACGAATCGCTCCACGACAAGGTAGCTGCCGAAAGCACCTGCCATGAAGACCTCGCTGTGTGCGAAGTTGATCAGTTGCAACACGCCGTACACCAGCGTGTATCCCAGTGCGATCAGTGCGTACATCGAGCCTCGAGTCAACCCGAGGACGAGGTATTCCATTAGACCGTTCAGAGCATCATGCATGGACCGTTGTTCCCTCCACATAACGCAACGAGGGGCGCTACCCACATTGGGCGGTAGCGCCCCTCGTGCATGGTTATTTAGTTAGTCAAGCGAGTGAAGTCACTTCGCCATCTTGATGTCGCCCAGGCCGACGATTTGGCCCTTCTGAACCTGGAACAGGTTAACCACACCGACGCCCTCAGGGAGGTCGCCGTTCTCGCCGAAGCTGATCTGACCGGTGATACCGGCGTAGTCAGTGGCGTCAACAGCGTCGTTGACTGCCTCGCGAGTGATGCCGCCAGCTGCCTTCGCGGCCTTGATGGCCTCGATGAGGATGTTGGCTGCGTCGAACGCCTCGGGTGAGTAGGTCGACGGGTCGGTGTTGAACATGGCCTTGTAGTCCGCAACGAACTGCTTGGAAGACTCAGCGGTCAACACGTCCTGGCAACCACACGAGAGGTACCAACCTTCGCCGGCAGCCTTGGCGCCATCGGTGAAGACCGAAGACTTCACGCCGTTACCCGACATACGCAGACCCTTGTAGCCGACAGCCTTGAGAGCCTTGGCCAGCTGGGCGCCCTGTGCGTCATAACCTGCGTAGAACATCGCGGGAGCGCCGGTGGCCTTAACAGCCTGCGCAACCGGTCCGTAGTCCTTGGTGGTGTCAGCCGCAGCGGACTGGAACACAACCTTGACGCCCTTGGCCTTCAGCTGAGCTTCAACCGAGCGAGCAACACCGTCACCGTAAGCCGACTTGTCGGAGATGACGACGACCTTCTTGGCCTTGGTGGCCAACCAGTCAGCGGCCGCGGGGCCTTCTGCGAAGTCGTTAGGCATGATGCGGTGCCAGGTTGGGAAGCCCTGGTCCTGCAGCGTGCCGTTGGATGCTGAGGGGTTGACCATGGTGATGCCAGCTTCGCCGTACTTCGGGGCCACAGCCTGCGAGGCGCCGGAGAACGAGGGGCCGATAACGCCCATGACGGTCTTGTCCTGGATGGCGGTCGCGGCAGCGGCAGGAGCCTTGGCCGGGTCGCCCATGTCGTCAGCTTCGAGAAGCTTCAAGGTGAACCCAAGGTCACCCTTCTTGTTCGCCTGGTCGATGGCGAGCTTCACGCCGTTGACCTCGTTGATACCAAGCTGCGCGTTGTCGCCAGACAGCGGTCCTTCGAACGCGATGGTGACAACGCTGGTGCTGCCCCCGCCGTCGCCGCTAAGGCCGCCGCCGTCGTCCTTGGTTGAACCACAAGCAGTGAGTGCCATCGCACCCACGAGGCTCAGGCTCGCGAGCTTGGTCAGTGAACGAGTCCGCATTCACTTCCTCCGTAATTTGAGTCGGCCACATTGGGCCACGTGTGCGAAGACAGTCGTCTTCGACCCGACGTAGATCCACCGGGTAAGTGCACGCTCGTTTAGAACCGTACGACCTGTCAAGCCGAATCGCCTATGTGTTGTGTTGCTGTGACCCTGGGCAAGGTGCTGGGCAGTGATGCGATGTGCTTGGAGAGAGCGACGGTCCGCTTGCGCACCTGCCGGTGCTGTCGGTTTAGGGCCGTCTGGTGAAGCTGATTTGTCCGTCTGGTCGTTGTCGGTGGTGGTATCTGTGGTCGTGGATCGTGCGGTGATGATGCCCGCATAGGGGGACCGCGTTGGCGAGGTCGGTCTTTCCGCCGTGTTGCCATGGGTTTCGGTGGTGGAGTTCGCACCAGGCGATGGGTCTTTCGCAGCCGTGGGCTGCGCAGGTCTGATGGGTTCTGGTGATCGCGATGCGGTGGGCTTGGGTGAAGAGCCGTTTGGTTCGTCCGAGGTCGAGTGGGACGGATGTGCCGGCGAGGACCATGGGGATGATTCCTGCGTTGCATGCCAAGCGTCGGGCTTCTCCGGCTGAGAGCAGGGTGCCGATGTCGACTCCAGCTGTTTTCAGTTGGTTGATGAGTGCACCGTGGTCGATGTTGACCACGACGGTGGCTGCGGTAGCTGTGTGGAGGTGGTCGGTGGGTAGGTGTTCGAGGAGTTCGATGAACGCGAGCCCGCGGGCGTGCTCGGCAGTGATGCGTTCCGGCCTTGTCTCACCTGCACGCGTGCCTGCGCCTGTACCGGTGCCTGCGAACTGAGCACTGTGGCTTCTGGTGGCGTTGAATCTGTTGCGTCGGGGTGCGGTGATCGCGTCGATCACCTTCTTCAACAAGAGTCCTTGGAAGATCGGGATGGTGAACCGACCAGTCAGGGTGCCGTCACCGTTGTCGTGCAGGCTCAACGACGCAGCGTCATAGGCCCGGTCTTCCTCAGACTTCGTGACGCTGTTCTCGTGTTCGTCGACGATCTCTGGGTCGGGTGTGATCGCTTCGATGCAGCGTCGCGCCGCGACACGCAAATGCCGTGGGGAGAGCGAGTGGGCTTTCGTCACCAGTGAGCGCTCAACAGTCAGCGCATCCTGATCGCTGACCCCGTCGGGTAGTTGGCCGACTGCTGTGGTGATGACGCGGGCGTGGTCAGCTGAGATATCCCCGGCTTCTAACGCGGCACATGTTGGTGAGCCAGCTTCAAGGGCTCTCGCGAGTTTCACGTCCCGTGCGGCGACGTCGCCGTCGGTGTGGGTGAGTAGTGCAGCCCAGGATCCGGTGTCGCTGGCACCAAACGCGGCCGCGACGCGGGTGGCGTCGGCCGCGCGCAGGATGCGGTGTTTACAGGCAGCGAGCCGTGATTCAGCCCGTCTGAGTTCGACCAGCGCCGAGCCCAGCACGGCAGAAGTCTGTGTCTCAAAATCAACGCCTGCGAGTTGGTCGATGGCAGCGTGGATCTCGGCTGCGGCCAGTGTAGGCGGTGGGGTGCCTTCTGGTGCGAGGTCGAGGAGCGCTGTCATGCAGCCATTCTACTAGAACATATGTTCGAATCCAAGGTATCGGGACGAGATATTTCATGGTCTGAGGAACCCATGGCCAACCCACGCACCGCGAGGAGGAGCCCAAGACCGCAACCCAAAGACCACCCTTAGTCAGCCTCAGCCAGAGCAGGTTGACCCAAGACCAACCGCGAGCTGAGGCAGCATGCGCGACCAGGTCCCGCAACCGCCCACGCGCGCAACCACTCCATTCAAAAGTCCAGATCAACCCGGGGCCGGCCGAGTCACCGTCAACAACGCCGAACCCGAATTGCACAACAGCGTGGCTGCGGACCAGGCGAGAACGCCCAGGGGAGAACTTTTCAAGGGGACGTGAGGGGCCAATGACTTGGTGCCCGGGCAGACGCAGGGTTTGCCGCTAAGAACCGGAGCCCACGCAGAAGAAGGAGCGCCCAACTTGCACGCCGTACAAAACACCCCGCGCTTCACCCGGATGTTTGTCGCTTTACCCGGATGATCCTCCCCGCAAAGCGACAAAGTCACAGGGTGGGCTCGCAGGGTCATTGCAAAATGAGCTCGTTGATTAGTTCTGAGGGTTTAGCGTAGGCGAGGCGTTTGCGGGGCCGGTCGTTGAACTGGTTTTGGACTCGGGCGAGGTCTTCTTTGGTGTG
>WBZP01002213.1_pt2 | contig 16773 bp, 17 predicted proteins | sample 5204301 | NCBI WGS metagenome assembly WBZP01 (sample SAMN12412401, study PRJNA552823) | activated sludge metagenome | isolation source: activated sludge from nitrification reactor of wastewater treatment plant... | place: USA: Pennsylvania | collected 2017
ACACCGGGCCGCCCTCGCCTGGCTGCGCGAGCACAAGCCGTAGTTCGACGTCGAGCCCGGGGTTGGGCAGGAACCGGTCGACCGGGCGCAACCTCACCTCACCGCCCACCGAGGTGACGAACTCCTGGACGACGGCCAACCCGAGCCCGCTGCCGGCGGTGTTCTGCTGGCCCGGCGCGCGCCAGAACCGGCTCGTCGCGCGGGCCCGGCCCTCGTCGTCCAGCACCTGGCCCTCGGCGTCGAGGCCGACGCCGTCGTCGCTGACACTCACCACGACCACGGCGGCCGAGCCCTTGCCCGCCCGCCGGGCCGCGACGTGCACCGCCGTCCCGCCGCTGAGCCGGCAGGCGTTCTCGACCAGTTCGTCGAGCAGGTGGGCGAGCCCGCCCGCGGGGGTGCGGGCGGTCAACGGGCCGCGCCCGCTGTGGACGGTGAGGGTCAGCCCGGCGGCGGCGCAGCGCGCCGTCCAGGCCGGTTCACCGTGGGCCAGCACGTCGGCGACGTCCTCGACCTCACCGGGATCGGCGCCGAGCCGGGTCAGCGAGAGCATGCCGTCGAGCATCCGGCCCATCGAGCGCGCCTCCTCGACCGCCTCGCCGAGATCCTCGGTGACCTCGGCGGGCACGGCGTCCGGCAGGCTGCCGCCCAGGTTGTCCAGCGCGAGGCGCAGGCTGGTGAGCGGGGTGCGCAACTGGTGGCTGGCGTCGGCGACGAACTGCTGCTGCCGGTGCAGGGTGCGCTGCAGGACGTCGGCCATCCGGTTGAACGAGGCGGTGAGCCGGCGCAGCTCGGGCGGGCCGCCCTCGAGCCGCACCCGGGACGACACCTCGCCCGCCGCGATGCCCGCGGCGGCCTCGTCGAGCCGGGCGACCGGGCGCAGCAGCCAGCGCGAGAGCGGCCAGGTGGCACCGGCGAGCAGGGCGGTCAGCGACGTGGCCACGCCGAACAGCAGCAGCCAGCGCAGCAGGATGTCGTGGCGCAACGCCCCGATCGGCGAGGACGTCACCACCGCACCGATCGCCTCGGCCCCGACCCCGATCGGGACGGCGACCACCAGGTCGCCCTCACCGGTGGGCCCGATCGGGCCGGGTGGGTCGGGCTGGACGCCGCGTTCGGCCAGGTCGACGGTCTGCTGCAGGGCGACGTCCGGTGGGGGCGGCCCGGGCTCGGAGGAGAGCAGCGTGCCGCCGTCGCTGCCGAGCACCCAGGCGTGGATGCCGTAGACGGACTGGTAGCGGGCCAGTTCCGCCTCGAGGGTGTCGAGCCGGCCGCTGCCGAGCGCCCGGTCGGCCATGGTGGCGAACCGCTCGGCGTCGGCGAGCCGGTCGAGGTACACGCGTTGGGTGGCCCGGTCGGCGATCACCCCGGCGAGCGGAACGGTGATCATGACGGCGAAGACGACCAGGAGGGGGATCAGCAGCCCCAGCAGACGGCGCAGCACGGTCAGCCCGTACTGGCCAGCCGGTACCCCACGCCGCGCAGCGTCTCGATCCGCACCGCCGCCCCGGCCAGCTTGGTCCGCAGCGCGGCGACGTGCACATCCAGTGTGCGAGAAGGGGTTTCGTAGGCCGCCTGCCAGACCTGATCGATGATCATCTCGCGGCTGCAGACCCGGTCGGCGTGCGAGGCGAGCAGCTGCAGCAGGGCGAACTCCTTGGGCGTCAGGTCGATGTCGCTGCCGGCCACGTGCACCGTGCGGGCGTCGAGGTCGAGCACCAGGCCGGGCAGCTCGACCGTGCCCTGCACGGGGGCGAGGCCGCGCTGGGCGCGGGTGCGCCGGGCGACCGCGTCGATGCGGGCCAGCAGCTCGTCGATGCCGAACGGCTTGACCACGTAGTCGTCGGCGCCCATCCGCAGCCCGAGCACCTTCTCCGCCGACGCCGACCGAGCGGTCACCATGATCACGCCGCAGTCGTGCTTGCGGCGCAGCGCCTTGCACACGGCCAGCCCGTCGCCGTCCGGCAGCCCGAGGTCGAGCAGCACCAGATCGACCGGGGGCGCCGCGAGTGCATCGGCGGCGGTGGCCACCCGGGACACGGTGAAGCCGGCACGGGTCAAGGCCGTCACCAAGCCCCGCGCCACCCGATGGTCGTCCTCGACGACGAGGATGCGCACGAGCCCACTGTGGCACCGGTCACAGCGGGCGCGGAAGGGTGCGCGGCTACTTGAGCAGGCGGCTGAGCCGGCGGTCGGCGAGCACCTTGCCGCCGGTCTGGCAGGTCGCGCAGTACTGCAGCGACGAGTCCGCGAACGACACCTCCCGGACGACGTCCGCACACACCGGGCACGGCAGCCCGGTCCGCCCGTGCACCCGCATGCCCGCCCGCTTGGCGTCCTTCAGCTCCGCGGCGGGCTTGCCGGACGCCGCGGCGATCGCCCCGGTGAGCACCTCGCGCAGAGCGGCGAACAGCCGCTCGCGCGCGGCGCCGTCCAAGGTGTCGGCGATCGCGAACGGCGAGATCCGCGCGGCGTGCAGGATCTCGTCGCTGTAGGCGTTGCCCACCCCCGCCAGCTGGGACTGGTCGCGCAGCACCCCTTTGATCTGCTGCCGCTTCCCGGCCAGGACGGCGTCCAGCGCCGCCGCGTCGAACCCCTCGGCGAGCGGGTCCGGGCCGAGCGAGGCGACACCGGGCACCTCCTGGACGTCGCGCACCACGTACACGGCGAGCCGCTTCTGGGTGCCCGCCTCGGTGAGGTCGAAGCCGGGGTGGCGCTCGGCGTCCGGCTGGTCGAGGTCGTGCAGGCGCACCCGCAACGCGATCGGGCCCTTCCCGGGCCGGATCACCGTGGCCGCCAGGGCGTCGGACCAGCGCAGCCACCCCGCCCGGGCCAGGTGGAAGACCAGGTGCAGCCCGCCGACGTCCAGGTCGAGGAACTTGCCGTGCCGGGCCACGCCGTCGACGGTCATCCCGGCCAGCGCGGTGGGCTGCGGGTCGTAGGTCTTCAGCACGTTGATCGTGCCGACCTCGACCCCGGCGACGACCTTCCCCACCGCCTGCCGGCGCAGGAACTGCGCCAGCGCCTCCACCTCGGGCAACTCGGGCATGACTCAGTGTGCCCCAGCCCGGCCACGGTCACGAGGCAGTGGCGCGGCGGCACCCGACGGTGTGAGGCTGTCCCCCACCGCGACCAGGGGAGCGACATGCCTGACGAATCCAGCACACCGAGCGGGTCGCCGGGCTTCGACCCGATGCAGATCTTCATGTCCCAGCTGCGCGGGGTGACCGAGCAGCTCTCCGGGCTCGGCAAGATGGCCGACTCCCTGCCGATCCCGCCCGCGCTGCGGTCGCTGTCGTCCGTCGGTGTGCCGCCGATGCCCGGGTCGCTCACCGCGGCCCAGCTCAGCGCGATCGCCGGCGCCGTGGGCGCCCAGCGCGCCAGCGTCAAGGCGATGCAGAGTCAGCTCGGCTCGCTGGACGAACAGCTCGGCGTGCTCGAGAGCATCCTGGAGCCGCTGGTCCAGTGGAGCAGCACCTGGGCCGACGTGGAGAAGAAGTTCATGCCCGGCGGCGACGCCCCCAAGGACCGGGGCAGGAGTCCGGACGCCTAGGCCCACCGGTTCAGCCGAGCCGGACGGCGGCCACCGCCGGCTCGTGCAGGCTGCCGAGCCACAGCACGCCGTCCCGTTCGCGCACCCCGGTGACCATGTGGAACGCGGAGGAGTCCAGGTCGAGGTCGTGCACGAGCCGGGCCCGGTCGTCGTAGGCCTGCACCCGCACCGTGCGTTTCGGCTTGGGCTGCAACGCCTCTGGGATGCGGGTGACCTGCGCGGCGAGCCACGTCGGGCTGCGCTGCAACCGGGTCACCACGGGGTCGGTCGGCGAGGCGAGGGCCACCCAGATCAGCCCGTCACTGCCCCGCGAGATGTTGTCCGGGTAGCCGGGCAGGTCGGCCGCGAACAGCTCGTGCTGCCCGGCGCGGTCCCCCGTGATGCCGTAGCGCACCAGGCGGCGGGCCGCGGTCTCTGCCACCACCACGGCGTCCTCACCGGCCGTCAGCACCACCCCGTTGGCGAAGGCCAGCCCCTCCAGTGCCACCTCGACCGTGCCGTCGGTGCGGCGACGCAGCAGCCGGCCGCTGCGGGTGTCCTGCAGCAGGTCGTCCTTCCACCGCTCGATGCCGAACCGCAGCGAGGTGTCGGAGAACCAGACGTCACCGTCCGCACCGACCGCGGCGTTGTTGCAGAACATCATCGGGCGGCCAGCGACGGAGTCGGTCAGGGTCTCGACCGAACCGGTCGCCGGATCGACCAGCAGCAGACCGACCTTCGCATCGCAGACGAGCAGCCGGTCGCCGTAGAGCTCGATCCCGAGCGGGCGGCCACCGGTGCGGGCGACCCGCTCGATCCGCCGCCCGTCCGGGCTGACGAGCAGGATCGACCCGTCGTCCACCCCGGTGTAGGCCCAGCCGGCGTGGCGACCCTCGGCCGCCACGACGACATCCTCGGCGCCGAACCCCGGTACCGGGTGGACGGCGAGGCGCCCCGTCACGACAGCCAGGTCGGTCGCAGCGGCATGTCCGAACCGCCGCCCTCGTGCACCCGGACGGCGAGCACCTGGTGCAGCTCGACCTGGTCGCGCTCGAACCCCAGCCGCGACCCGGCCAGGTACAGGCCCCAGATCTTGGCCGTGGCCAGCCCGACCTCGGCCACGCACTCGTCCCAGTGCTCGACCAGGTTGGCGCACCAGGCCGCGCAGGTCATCGCGTAGTGCTCGCGCAGGTTCTCCGCGTGACGCACCTCGAGCCCGGCGTTCTGCGCCTCGGAGATGATCTTCCCGACGCCGGTCAGCTCGCCGTCCGGGAAGATGTACCGGTCGATGAACCCGCGCTTGACCCGCGGCACGTGCACAGTGTCGGGGCGGGTGATGCAGTGGTTCAGCAACCGGCCCCCGGGGCGCAGCTTCGACCGCAGGAAGCCGAAGTACGCCGGGTAGTTGGCCACCCCGATGTGCTCGGTCAGCCCGATCGACGACACCGCGTCGAAGCCCGACTCGGTGACGTCGCGGTAGTCCTGATGGCGCACCTGCGCGCGCCCGCCGAGCCCGTCGGCCTCGATCCGCTGCTGTGCCCAGGTCGCCTGCTGGCGCGACAGCGTCACGCCGAGCACCTCGACGCCGTACTCGCGCGCGGCGTGCCGCACCATGCCGCCCCAGCCACAGCCGACGTCCAGCAGCCGCATCCCCGGCTTCAGGTCGAGCTTGCGGGCGACCAGGTCGTACTTGGTCGCCTGGGCCTCCTCGAGCGTGGCGTCCGCGCTCGGGTAGCAGGCGCAGGTGTAGGTCATCGACGGGCCGAGGACCTTCTCGTAGAACAGGTTCGACACGTCGTAGTGGTGCTCGATCGCCGCCGCGTCCCGCTGCTTGGAGTGCAGCCAGCCGTTCAGCGCCCGCTGCCAGTCGGGGCGGGCCTCCTGCGGCGGCGGCGGGGGCGGCACCAGCCGCTTCACGCCGAGCGCCCGCACCACCTGGGCGAGCGTCGCGGCGTCCGGACGGCGCCAGCGCCAGCCGGTGCCCATCGCCGCCAGCAGTGGGTACGGGTCACCGGGGTGCACGCCGATCATGTCCAGGTCGCCCGCCACGTAGGCGCGCGCCATCCCCAACGACCCCGGCGCCGTGGCGAGGTAGGCCACCCCGCGCGGTGAGGTGATGTGCAGTCCGAGCCCGGCGGCGTCCGGGCCGGTGGCCGAGCCGTCGTACGCGCTGAAGCGGATGGGCAGCGGCCCCTCGCTCATCAGGTCGACCACGTCGGCGAGTCGCATCGGCGAGCCGCCACCGCCTGTTCGCAGTGCAGAGAAGTGTGCCATCGTCACTCCGGTGTCTCACGGTGACCGGGGACCGCGCCACTGCAGGTCCGGTGACCCCTCGAATCGGGGTGCAGCTACGATACGGGCCCAAACCCGGACACGTCACGGGCGAACGACCTCGTCACGTGAGGGTCGGGGCCACCATCTGGCTGGTCCACACCAGCGCCGAGAGGTACGCCGCGGAGACGTCGGGCAGCGGCACACCGGCGTCCGACATCGCAGCGTAGTCCTCCCGCTCGTAGGCGGTCACCGCGTCCAGGACGGCGCGCAGCCGCCGGGTGGGTTCGCTCAGCTCCCGGCCGGGGTTCGGCCCGCTGAGCAGCGCCGCCTGCAGCGCCGGGGCGAGCGGCGGCAGCCGGTCGAGCAACTCGCGCGGGGCGAGGCCGAGCGCTTCGCAGGGCCCGTGGAACAGCCCGAGCGTGAACGCCGTGTGCGGGTCGCAGCGCCGGGTGCTCCGGGCCACCTGCTCGCAGGTGTACGCCCGGGTGAGTGGGACGGAGACGTCCGCGCCGGCGCTGCGGCCCCCGGCCAGGGAGATCAGCACCATCCACGCGCGCAGCTTGTCCAGCCCCAGCAGCACGATCGCGTCGCCGATGGTCGAGATCTCGCGGGTGAGGCCGTTGGCGGCCGAGTTGGCCAGGCGCATCAGCTGGAGCACGATGCCGGGATCGGCGCGCAGGAGCCGCTCGACCTCGACGACCGTGACGTCGGGCCGGGAGAGCTTGACCACCAGCTGCAGGGCGACCAGATGGTCCGGTGACAGCGACCCGACGGTGAGCGTCTGCGGCCGCCCCAGGTGGTAGCCCTGGAACAGCTCGAACCCGGCGTCGAGGCACCGGGCGAGCATCTCGGCGTCCTCGACGCGTTCGGCGAGCAGCCGCAGCCCCGGCCGGTGGCACCTCCGCACGGCCTCGAGCACCTCGGGCCACGGCGTGGCGGACACGTCGATCTTCACGATCGAGGCCAGGTCGATCAGCGCGTCGTCGACCGTCGAGGACTCGTAGTCGTCGATCGCGATCCGGTAGCCGCGCTCGACGAGGTGCCGGACGCCGTCCATCACCTCGGCATCGGCCCGCACCGTCTCGAGCACCTCGAGCACGGCCTCGTCGGGCCCGAACGGGATCGGCAGGCGACCGATCAGGAACGCCCGGGTCAGGTTGACGAACCCGGGCAGCCCACCGAGCAGGTCGCGCGGATCGAACTCGGCGAACGCGGCGAGGATGGTGGTCGTGGTGGCGCGGTCGCCGTCCCGCACGACCGCGAACTGGGCGTGGGCGGCGTGGCGGAAGAGCAGCTCGTACCCGTAGAGGGCGCCGCGTCCGTCACAGATCGCTTGCCGCCCGACGTGAACCGACCGGGCTACGGCGACGGCTGTCACACGGTTGTTGTCGGCAACTCCCTGCCGGGATCAAGCCCGGCGGACCACCTTGGCGTAGAGATCAGCCAACCGGCCGCTCGGGTCGTACCGGCTCTTGGCCGCCCGGTAGGCGTCCCCGCCGTACAACCGCCAGAAGGTGGCGTCGTCGTAGTAGGCGTCGGAGTAGAGCGACTTGTGGCCGCCGTGCTCGGTGACCGCCGCCTCGACGTCCCGGTTCAGGTCGCCGTCGGCGCGTCCCGGTTCGATCGGCACCGTGCCCCAGAAGCCGACGTTGACGTAGACCTCGCCCGGGGTGATCGGGTACAGCGGCCACGACCGGCGCGCGACCAGCGGGCAGAGCCAGACCGGGGTCATCGGCACGTGGTCGAGGTACCACCCCAGGAAGTCGGCGGTCCGCCCGAGCGGGATCTCGACGTCCTGGACGACCCGCTCCCGGGCCGGCAGCCCCCGGCGCCGGTCGATCGTCGCGGCGAGGCGGTAGCGGTTCTCCAGCGCCACGATGCGGTGGTAGACGTCGCTGCGGCGCAGCCGGGCGGGCCACCACCGGCGCACCGCCGGATGCTGGGCGCCGAAGGCCTTGGAGCACCAGAACCAGTCGGTGTCCCAGCGCCACAGGTAGTCGTGCACGGTGAGCAGATCGCTCTCCCGTTCGCGCAGCGACCGGTAGTAGATGCGCTCGCCGGTGTAGTCCGACGCCCCGGACGGCGCTCCCCCCTGCCCCGCTCCCCCCTGGCCCGCGGCGTCCGCCCAGGTGCCGACGACCAGGTAGATCTCGTCGGCCGCGAACAGCACGCCGTCCAGGAAGTCGACCGGGTCGCCGTCGTGGGTGCGGTCGGCGACCAGCCGCCCGATCGCCGCCATCGCCTCGGGCACGGAGGAGAACCGGACGTTGCGGGTGCGCACGTACGGCCGCACCGGCTCCAGCCCGACCCGCAACCGGACGGCGTAGCCCAGGCTGCCGAAGGAGTTCGGGAAGGCCTCGAACAGCTCGGCGTGCGGCCCGTCCGGGGTGGCGGTGACGATCTCCCCGGCGCCGGTGAGGATGTCGAGCTCGCGCACCGCCTCGTGCGGCAGCCCGGCGCGGAACGAGCTGGACTCGATGCCCAGCCCGGTCACCGCCCCGCCCAGGGTGATCGTGCGCAGCTGCGGGACGACGGTCGGCATCAGCCCCTGGGCGAGCGTCGCCGCGACCAGGGTCTCGTAGGTGCACATGCCCTGGACGTCGGCCGTCCGGTTCGCGGCGTCGATGCTGATCACCCCGCCCAGACCGGAGACGTCCAGCCCCGGGGCAGCGGTGGCGGCCCGCGGGCGGAACAGGTTCGAGGTGCGCTTGGCGAGCCGGATCGTGCCGTTCGGCGTGAGCGCAGCGGCCGCCGTCCGGTAGCTGGCCTGGAGCCGCTCGACCGCCGCCGCGTGCGCCTGCCGGCCGACCGGGGCGGTGGTGCGCGGGGCCACGCTCGAGGTGCTGATCAGGGTGCCGTCGACGGCAACGGTGGTCACGGGCGCCTCCTGGTCACGGCCGGTCCGGCCCGCCAGCTTCTCGCACCCGCGGCTCGCCGCACCAGGTGACAATTGACCCATGCCCCCCTGGTGGCGCCGGCGCAACGAACCGCGCGGCTTCTCGGCCGACGACCTCGCGGAGATCGACGCCGCGCTGGCCCAGGTCGACCGGGAGCAGGGCGCCGCCGTGGACGCGCTGATCCGGTTGCGGCTCGGCCTGGTCATGCGGCGGGGCGTGCCGCTGCGCCGGGTGGTCACCGGTGGTGAGCTGCTCGGCCTGCTCTTCGCCGACGGCACCCTGGTGCACGCCCGCGGCACCCGGCTCGGCGCGCTCGGCATGCTGGCCGAGCACGCCCGGCGGGGCACCGTCCGGATCGTCGACGTGTCGGAGTCGCCGGTCCGGCTCACCCTCGAGGTGCCCGGCGGGGGCACGGTGACCGTCCACGCCCTCGGCATCGAACTGCGCTGAGGCTCAGTCGGCGGCGAGCAGCCGTTCCATGATCTTGCGGGCCTTGGCCAGGCCGGAGTCCTGCCCGATCAGCACGTCGCCCTCGTCGTCCGGGCGGGTCTGCACCGCGAGCTCCTGCAGCCGCAGCGCCTCGGCGTCCTCGTCGAGCACGACGGCCAGCCCCTCGCGGAGCTTGCCGGTCGCCGCGTCGTCGTCGACGGCGAAGTTGCGGCAGAACGCGTAGTAGTAGTGGGAGGTCCGGGCGTCGATCGGGGTGATCGCGTTCAGCACCTTGATCAGGTAGCCCTCCTCGCGGGGGCGGCCGCAGCCGGTGATCCCCGAGTGCAGGGTGTGGTGCGAGGGCGCGGCGAACTCGGTGGCGTGGAAGCGGTCCCACAGGCCGGTGATGCCCATCGTCTCGGCGTAGAGCGGGGGCGCGGCGACCCCGGGCATCAGGCGGTCGGCGGTGACCGTGTCGCCGTCCACGGTGACCGTGAGCGGGTGGTCGACGATGTAGTCGTCGCCGACCGTGGTGGCGTGGATGAACTGCTCGTGGGTCAGGTCGAGCAGGTTGTCGTGGATCAGCTCGGCCCGGCAGGCAAACTCGTAGGAGTGGGTGACCGTGGCCCAGCCGGGGTCGGCCATCCAGTGGGTGTCCGGCACCCGGGAGGGGTCGGCCCGGTCGGGCGCGCCCAGCCAGACCCAGATCCAGCCGTCCTTCTCGACCACCGGGTAGGAGCGCACCCGGGCCCGCGGGGGGATCCGCTGCTGCGCCGGGATCAGCGTGCACACCCCGTCGCAGCCGAACCGGAACCCGTGGTAGCCGCACTCGATGCTGTCACCGCGGACGCGACCGGCCGAGAGCGGGTAGCCGCGGTGGGCGCAGCGGTCGGCGACACAGGCTGCCGTGCCACCGGCCGTGCGGAACAGGGCGAGCGGCTGCTCGCAGACCGTTCGGGCGATCGGCGCGTCGGTGAGCTCTCGGGTCCACGCGGCGACGTACCAGGCGTTCATCACGTAGCGCGCGCTCACGGCGGCCTCCCGGGTCATCGGCGGTCGGGCCGAGCGTAGGCCGCGCGCATGTGCGGGGAGTAGAGCTGGCGGGCCACCAGCAGCAGGACGGCGCTCACCGCCACCTGCTCGATGATCATCCAGCGTGGGTAGAGGCCGGGGATCGCGGAGGTGGCCACCGGGAACACGATGCTGAACAGCCGCAGCCGCGAGTACGCCCACAGGTAGCCGCGCCGGGCGCGCCAGACGAAGTAGAACAGCGTCAGCGTGATCGCGACGATCACGAACAGCCGGTACCGGACGACGCCGGAGACCGGGTGGCCGGTCAGGTCGAGATCGACCGACCACAGTTCGGCGGCGACCCCGAGCACCAGGACGACGCCCAGCAGCGCCGTGACCACGGCGAAGGTGCGCCGGGTGGCCGGGGCGGTGCGCGCGTCCTCGCCGACCACGACGCGGCCCAGCCGCCCGCCGCCGACCCGATCGAGCAGCTGCAGCACCGGTTCGACCCGGTCGCGCACGCCACGGAGCTGGGGCACGCCGGTGCTCATCTCCCCCCGGTGGCGCCCGTGTCGGGCAGGTCGAGGATCAGGTCGAGCAGGGGGGCGTGCTGCTGGGCGCCGTAGACGTCGGTGTCGGCGACGTCACCGGACACCACCGGCCGGCGCAGGGTCGCCTTGATCGCGCGCGCCGGGTGGAAGGCCACCCAGTGCACCGCCTCGACCGGCACCCGGTAGGCCGCGGCGATCGTGGCGGCGTCCAGGGCCCCGGAGTCGAGCACCCAGCGGTACCCGGCCTCGGTGCGGAAGATGACGTCGAGGGTCAGCTCGTAGGGTCCGGCGTTCTTGCTGCGGATCACCGCGGCGAGGTCGGTCAGCGGGAGCTGCATCAGGCCACCCCTTCGATCCGGACGTCGCCGAGGGTGGCGACGGCCTCGCCGCGCAGCAGGTGGTGCAGCGCGAACCGGTACACCGGTCCGGCGTCCAGGTCGGAGGGGGAGAAGGGGAAGGCGAGGTTGCCCGCGGTGGCCACCCGGCCCGGGAATCCCAGGTGCAGCAACGCGGATCGGACGTAGGCGCAGGCCGTGCGGGCCTCGAGCCGGGTCGGCCCCACCGCGTCGATGACCAGGCCGACCTCGTGCCCGGCGGTCGGGTGCGGCTCGAGTTCCCCGAGGACGGCGTCGCGTCCGTAGACGCGCACCTGCACCCGGGTGGTGGCCAGGGCCGGCAGGTCCTCGGCCAGCCGCCGGCGGACGACGGCGACGAGGTCGTCGATCCGGGCGATGAAGGCGGGATCACGGGCGCCGGCCACGGCGATGGCCCGGAACCCCGCCGGGGCAGCGCCTTCCACCTTGAGCGTGGGGGCCGCCTCGGGCTCGAACCGGGTACCTCGCACCCGGACGGCGCGGGCCGTCACCTGCTCGAACGTGGTGGCTCGCAGGTCGAGCGTGCCGCCCGGGCCGGGCAGCAGGTACGGGTCGGCCTTCTCGTAGAGCGTGTGCGCCGCAACGGATTCCACGGTGCAGGCGCGATCGGGCGAGGTCGGTTCGACGTCGAAGTGGTCGCGGCGCAGGGTGCCGAGCAGGCAGTCGCTGCCGCTGCCGGGGGTGGCCGCGATCGCGGCGCACTCGAGGATCTTGCCGAGGTGCAGGGCCAGGGCCGGGTCGTGTCCCTGCCGGATGGCGGGGGCGGCGAACACCGCCGGGTCGTAGCAGCGCCCGGCCAGGATCACGTCGGCGCCGAGCTCCAGCGCCCGCAGCAGCGGTGGCAGGCCGAGCTGGGCGACCCGGAAGGTGCACGAGGTGATGTCCTCGACGGTGGCCGGGGGCACCGCGGGCAGCGGCAGCAGGTCACCGCCGGCGAGGGCCTCGAGCAGCAGGTTCGTCTCGACGTCCGCGGCGATGGTGGCGAGCCGGAACCGCAGCCGGTGGGCGGCGGCGATCTCGCGGACGATGCCCTCGGCCCAGGCCAGGTGCGGCGCGGCCCCGGCCCCGCCGGCCGAGCCGATCAGCACGGGGATGCCCCGCTCCCGGGCGGCGGTGAGGATCAGCGCCAGGTCGCGGCGCACCGCTGACCGGTCGGTGAACGAGGCGCCCGAGCCCAGGTAGTAGGGGCCGGGGTCGGTCGACCCGGCGTCCACCGCGATCACGTGCGGATCGCGGGCCAGACCCGCCGCGAACGACTCCTCCGGGAAGCCGTAGCCGAGGATCGCCGTGGGCGCGAGGATTCGCAGCTCGCTCAGCCGTCACTCCTTCTTGATCACGGTCTTGGTGGGCACCGTACGCTTCTTGCCGTCCTTGGCCACCCCGGTGACCGTTCCCTCGCGGTAGAGGGTCTCCTCCCGGGTCTCGGTGACGATCAGCTCGTCACCCACGGACACCGCCTTCCCGTTCCCCGCGCTTGAACTTGCCGCCCATGAGTAGCCCCCTGATTCTCGTGGATCCTGGCCCCGCCAGGATGCGCCCACCACGACCCGGCGTCCAGGGTCGACTGGGCCCGGGCAGGGCCCCGGGTTACGGTGCTCGTCCGGCACCCGTCCACCTGCCGGGCGGGCGACGAGAGGAGCACCGATGAGTGAGTACCTGCTGGCGGTGCATTGGTACGCCGACGCTCCGCCGCCGACCGACGAGGGGATGACCCGCGCGTACGCGCAGGTCGAGGCGTTCAACGACCGGCTCAAGGCCGGCGGTCACTGGGTGTTCGCGGGCGGGCTCAACCCGCCCGACGACGCCACCGTGGTCGACGCCTCGGGCATCACCCCCGGCGGCGACCTGTCGGCGGCCCGGGTGAGCCTGGGGCCCGCGAATGCGTCGGACGTGCGCCTCGGCGGCTTCTGGGTGATCGACGCCGACGACCGGAGCGCCGCGGTGCAGCTGGCCCGCGAGGCGTCCGCGGCCTGCATGGCGCCGGTGGAGGTGCGGCCCTTCCAGGCCTGAGACGGCCCGGCTCAGCCGGTGACCGTTGACGGGTCGCAGTTGCTGCCGCACACGGCGACCACCACCCGCTCACCGCGCTCCGGCCGGTAGACCCCGCTCAGCAGAGCCGCGTAGGCCGCCGCGCCGCCGGGTTCGACCACCAGGCGCAGGTCGCGCCACAACGCCCGCTGGGCCGCCCGGATGTCGTCGTCGGTGACCAGCACGGCTTCGTCCAGGTGGTCGCGCAGGACGGCCCAGGGTGCCTCCCCCACCCGTTTCGACCCGAGGGAGTCCGCGGCGAGACCGCCGACGGGCACGTCGACCGGTGCCCCGGCCGCCCGGGCCGCGTGCACACAGGAGGTCGACATCGGTTCCACCGCAACGAGTTTCACGCGATCCTGCAGCCACGCCGCCTGACCACCGAGGAATCCGCCGCCCCCCGCCGCGACCAGCATGGTGTCGAGTCCGCCGCCCGTCTCGCGCAGTTGCTGCTCGAGCTCACGGGCCATCGTCCCCTGCCCCGCCACCGTGTCGGGGTGGTCGAAGGCGGGCACGAACAGCGCCCCGGTCTGCGCGACCCGGCGCTGCGCAACCGCCCAGGCGTCGTCGTAGTACCCCTGGACGACCGTGACCGCGGCCCCGAACCGCGCGATGTTCTCCTGCTTGAGCGCCGGGGAGGTCGAGGGCACGAACACCTCGGCCGGCACGCCGAGCCGGCCCGCCACGTAGGCCAGCGCCGCGCCGTGGTTGCCGCCACTCGCGGTCACCACCCCGACCTCGGGCAGCTCCCCCGCGTCGCGCGCGCGCAGCACCCGGTTCGCGGCGCCCCGCGGCTTGAACGACCCGGCGTGCTGCAGGAGTTCGAGCTTGAGCAGCACGCCGTCGTGCTCGATCACCGGGGTGCGCCGCACGAACGGGGCGATCCGCTCGGCGGCGCGCTCGACGTCGTCCGGCGTGGCCGGGTCGGGGTGGGGGGTCACCCGCGACACGGTAGGCCAGCGGGGGGCCGCCTCCCGGGCCACACCGCCACTGCAACCCCCGGCAACCCTGCTGTGACCCGCGCCACACACCTCACCCTGGCTTGACCAACCACCGGACAGGGGGTGCGCGTGAGCATCGGCATCGTCGCCAACCCGATGTCCGGGCGCGACATCCGCCGGCTCGTCGCCAAGGCCTCGGTCTTCCCCACGGCGGAGAAGGCCAACATGATCGAACGTATCCTCGCCGCGGCGGCCGAGGTCGGCGTCAAGGAGGTCCTGCTCTCCACCGACGTCGGCGGGGTCAGCTCCGCCGTGCTGCGCTCGCTCACCGCCCGGCGCACCTCCCAGCGGGCGCTGCCCTGGCCCGACGTCGAGTTCGTCGAGCTGCCCGCGCACAGCCAGACCGCCGCCGACAGCATCGCGACGGTGCACGAGATGGTGCGCCGCGGCGTCCGGGTGATCATCTGCCTGGGCGGCGACGGGACGGCGCGCGTCGTCGCCGGGGCGTGCGGTGAGACGCCGATGCTGCCGCTGTCGACCGGCACGAACAACGCCTTCCCGCAGCTGCGCGAGGCGACCGTGGCGGGCCTGGCCGCCGGGCTGCTCGCCACCGGGGCGGTCGACGCGGACGACGGCACCCGCCGCGCGGGCATGCTCGTCGTCACGGCGCACACCCCCTCGGGGCCGCGCACCGAGAACGCCCTGGTCGACGTGGCCGTCTCCCGCGCGCGCGACGTCGGGGCGCGTGCCCTCTGGCACCCCGAACAGCTCACCGAGCTCTACGTCACCTTCGCCGAGCCGGACGGGATCGGGCTCTCCTCGATCCCCGGTCAGCTCGCCCCCTCCCCCCGGCACGACCCGGCCGGCGTGGCCCTGCAGCTCGCGCCGCCCGCCGACGCGCCGATCGTCGTCCGGGCCCCGATCGCCCCGGGACTCGTTGCACCCGTGGGGGTTCGGAGCTGTCGGGTGCTGCGGGTCGGGGAGTCGGTGGAGATCACCACCCCCACCGGCGTGATCGCCGTCGACGGCGAGCGCGAGGTCTCGTTCGTGGCCGGCGCCGGCCCGCCCGTCGTCACCCTCACCGCCGACGGGCCGCGCGTCGTCGACATCACCGCCGTGCTCACCCGCAGCGCCGCCGAGGGGCTGCTGCGCCGACCCTGACCCACCCACCCACCAGGAGGACCGATGTCGCTCGACCGAGACGGCCTGCTGCAGGCCTACCGCACGATGCGCACCATCCGGGAGTTCGAAGATCGGGTGCACGAGGAGTTCGCGACCGGCGACATCCCCGGGTTCGTGCACCTGTACGCCGGGGAGGAGGCCAGCGCCACCGGCGTCTGCATGCACCTGGACGACCGCGACGCGATCGCCTCCACCCACCGGGGCCACGGGCACTGCATCGCCAAGGGCGTCGACCCGACCGGGATGATGGCCGAGATCTACGGCAAGGTCACCGGAACCTGCCGCGGCAAGGGCGGCTCGATGCACATCGCCGACCTCGCCAAGGGCATGCTCGGCGCCAACGGCATCGTCGGCGGCGGGCCGCCACTGATCTGCGGGACGGCGCTCGCCGCCAAGTTCGCGGGCAAGGGCGGGGTCGGGGTCGCCTTCTTCGGGGACGGCGCGAGCAACCAGGGCACGACCCTCGAGGCGCTCAACCTGGCCGCGGTGTGGAACCTGCCGGCCATCTTCGTGGCCGAGAACAACGGGTACGCCGAGACGACGTCGTCGACCTGGTCGGTGGCCAGCGACAACATCGCCGACCGCGCGGCGGCCTTCGGGATGCCCGGCGTGATCGTCGACGGGTTCGACTTCTTCGCCGTGCACGAGGCGGCCGGCGAGGCGGTGGCCCGGGCCCGGGAGGGTGGCGGCCCGACGCTGATCGAGATGAAGTTCACCCGCTACTACGGCCACTTCGAGGGCGACCAGCAGAAGTACCGGGCCGACGAGGTGGCCCAGGCGCGCGAGCACCTCGACTGCCTGGTCCGGTTCCGGCGCACGGTCACCGGCGACGGCCGGCTCGCCGCCGCCGACCTGGACGCCGTCGACGCCGAGGTCGCGGACCTGATCGACACGGCGGTCGCCAAGGCGAAGGCCGACCCGCGCCCGACCGTCGAGGACCTGACCACCGACGTCTACATCAGCTACTAGCCGGGCGACGATCAAGCAAGGAACGAGCGCTGAGGAGCACGGCAATTCCATTGAGCGGGAACGCTTTTCAGAAAGGACGATGAGATGGCACGCAGCATCACCTACCGCGAGGCGATCAACGAGGCCCTCTCCCAGGAGATGGCCCGCGACCCCAGCGTGATCGTCATGGGCGAGGACAACGCCGGTGGCGAGGGATCGCCGGGCGAGGAGGACGCCTGGGGCGGCGTCCTCGGCGTCACCAAGGGGCTCTATCACAAGTACCCGGGCCGGGTGCTCGACACCCCGATCTCGGAGTCGGCGTTCATCGGTGCCGCGGTCGGCGCCGCGACCCGCGGCATGCGCCCGGTGGCCGAGCTGATGTTCATCGACTTCATGGGCGTCTGCTTCGACCAGATCTTCAACCAGGCGGCCAAGTTCCGGTACATGTTCGGCGGCAAGGCGGTCACGCCGGTCGTGGTGCGCACCATGTACGGCGCCGGGCTGCGCGCCGCAGCCCAGCACTCGCAGTGCCTCTACCCGGTCTTCACCCACATCCCCGGCCTCAAGGTGGTCACCCCGGCCACCCCCTACGACGCGAAAGGCCTTCTG
>WBZP01003559.1_pt1 | contig 16770 bp, 12 predicted proteins | sample 5204301 | NCBI WGS metagenome assembly WBZP01 (sample SAMN12412401, study PRJNA552823) | activated sludge metagenome | isolation source: activated sludge from nitrification reactor of wastewater treatment plant... | place: USA: Pennsylvania | collected 2017
TTTTTAGAGTGATAAGGAAATGAGGCATTGTATTTTATATCAATATGTAGAAATTGGTTCTTGAAAATCCATATCCTCCACTCCAGCATGCCGCAGCAATCCACTTCAACGCTTGCTCATTAACTATCAACTCAGGCAATAAAAAATTATCTGATGCTGGCTGCCGATAAATGTCCCCGGATCTGGCCTGGCAATGGCCAGGTTCTTAGCTCAAGGAGAGGGCATGATCCCATTCGAAACGCTGTCTCTGGCAATTATAAAGTGAGTCAATCAGTTTTACCTTCGATATGAAAGGTTTTGATGGCTTTCAAAAATTTGAAATTATCAAGATTGAGGAAGGTGTTACAAGCTGAGTCATATAATTAAAATAGAGATTTGCGGGTAGTCATCCCTAAATTGGATCGTTGCCATACAATGGTTACTCAATGCTTAATTTGCAAATACTTTTGACCGTCTTGAAGGTTTCTTTACCCAAAGATCCATAACGACAGGTGGACCTGGTGAGCATTAACTATTCGGTGGTGGATGAGTCGCGGTAAAAAATAGCACAAAAAGCAGACCGGCTTCTGGTTCTGTTGCGCTCAGTGATTATTTATGTCGAGTTTTTACAAACAGGGTGAACACGACATGGCCGAAAATGTCCTATTCTTGACCCCGTCCCTATTTATTTTATAGGTAGCTTTGTGTCGTAAATTTTGATGATGGCTACCAAATTCGTTTTTCTGCTCTTACCTCAGGTTCACATTCTGGATCTTGCGGGTCCTGATCAGGCCATTCATGAGGCTATTGATTTTGGGGCCGATTTTGAAATAGAGTATTGTGGCAATGCACAGTCTATTGTTACCACCAGTGGCTTGCCTTTAGGTAAGGTAATACACTTTTCAAAAGTAAGGATGAAACCGGGCGACTTTCTCATTATTCCAGGTTGCTCTTACCAATACCTGGCATCGCAGGAATTTTTAAATCAAAAAGATTTGTTTCAATGGTTGCGCAAAATTCACGAAGAGGGCATCTCTTTGGTAAGCATCTGCATGGGAGCTTTTGTGCTGGCCGAATCTGGCTTGATCAATGGCAGACAATGTACCACACACTTTAAAAAGACCAATGCCCTGCAAAAAAAGTATCCAGCTTTAAAGGTAATGGAAAATATTCTTTTTACCGACCACGAAAACATCTACACCAGTGCGGGCATCGCTTCGGGAATCGATCTGGCCCTTCACATCATAGAAAAATTAAAGGGCAGTCACTTCGCCCACCGGGTAGCCCGTGAACTGGTAGTGTTCAGCAGACGAAATGCGAATGACAGCCAGGAAAGTGAATTCCTGAAATTCAGAAACCACATCCATTCCGGCATCCATGCGGTCCAGGACTTTATTCTTGAAAATATTGATAAAAAAAACCACTTGCCAGACCTGGCAGATATTGCTGCCATGAGCGAACGAAACTTCACCCGGATTTTTAAAAAAGAAAGCGGGGTTACCGTCAATCAGTATATCAACAGTATCCGAAAGGCAAAGGCCCGGGAGTGGATGAAAAACCTCAATATGTCGAGGGCTGAAGTGGCTGCCAAAGTAGGCCTTCAAAGCGAAAAACAGCTTACCAGAATCTTAGCTAATCCAACATTATGAGACTATGGATTTTCTGGCTGATAGTGCTATGTGCTGTCAGCGGCTCATCATTGGGCCAAAATATAGATACCAGACACCTTGCCCTTCATCTCCGATTTGATTGGCAAAAAAAACAAGCATTGGGTAAAGCGGAGATCACAGCAAGACTGCTCAATGAAGGTGATCGGTTATATCTCGATGCCGGCTACCTTGCCATTCAAACTGTTACACTAAATGGCAGACAACTGGCCTTTACATATAACGGTGGGGATCAGGACAATTCATTAGAGATTATTTTAGACAGGAATTATCTTCCTACAGAATTGTTTACCCTTGTTATTAATTACCATACCACGCACGAAAACAGATCAGACCCGTTCAACCTTGGGGGCAGCTTTGGCAAGGGACTCAGGTTTCAAAATACTACGGCTGTCACACCCAAAAAGAGAAAACAAGTATGGAGCAGCGGAGAGCCTCAAAACAACAAATATTGGTTTCCTTGTAATGAAGACATAGCGGATATCCATACTACTGAGTTCTTTTTAACAGTCGACCCACCCTTAAGGGCCATTGGCAACGGTAAGCTAGTAGAGGTTTCTGAAAACCCAGATCAAAGCAGAACCTTTCATTATTGGGCAGACCAGCCTTTTCCGAATTACCTTGTATCGGTAGTTGTAGCCGAATATGAAGATGTGAGCCAGATGGCAGGAGATAAAATAATCCACAACTTCGGTTATACCGACGAACGTGAGGCGGTTGAAGCCACCGTAGTATTGTTGCCGAAAATGCTGACTTTTATGGAAGCAAAAACCTGCACACCTTATCCGTATGAAAGTTACAGCCAGGTAGTGGTGCAGGATTATCCCTTTCCGGGGGGAGTGGGACAACATGCGGCTACCCTCTTATCAGACAATTATATCGATGATTACGGAGTGCACAAAGATTTTCAATACCTGTGGGATGGGGTAGCTATGCAGGCTTTGGCCAATCAATGGTTTGGTAACCTGCTTATGCCTGCCACATGGAGTGATGTTTGGTTGAACAATGGCTTTGCCCAATATTTTGCAGGACTTTTTACAGAGAGTAGCCACGCTCGTGAAGAATACCTTACCTACTATTATCCTTTTGAAAAATCAAATGTATTGGCAGACTGGGACAATGGAAACAGACATCCCATCAGAGATACGATGATCAAGGATGTATCTGCTTTTGTGAGCGATGGATATTCGAAGTACAGAGCTGCCTTGGTACTGCGTATGTTGCAAAAAGAATTGGGGGATGAAAATTGGTGGAGAGCAGTTTGTGACTTTGTTCAAACCAATGCACATCGACAAGTGACGACAAAAGATTTTCAAAACTCGGTAGAGAAAATTTCAGGTAAGTCTTTTCAATGGTTTTTTGATCAGTGGATCCATAAAACCGGGCTGCCCAGGCTCCTGGTTCAAAAACACTATGACGAAAGAAATAAACAACTGGTATTAAATGTAAGTCAGGTTCAAAACCAGGACGACAACATGGCTTACCCAATGGTTAGCTATTTTGAAGGGACTATCTCCATTGAAATCGACAATCGGCTTATAAATGTTTATTTAAAACCCCAGCGTGAAAACCACTTTGTTTTTGACAGTCCAACTTCCCCACAATTTGTGAATTTTAATTTCGAAGATAATTTTTTATGTGAAGTGGAATTTGAACAATCCATGGAAGAATATTTTTATCAATTGGAATATAGCAAGGATGTTTTGGCCCGGCAAAAAGCTATGGATAGACTGGTAACCATGTCCAAAGACAGTACTGCTTCACAGGCTGTAAAGGATCGACTTTGGTTAGCGTTGACCAGAGAGGTGTCATCTGACCAATATTGGAGATATAGATGGTATGCCCTGGGCTCTTTGCAAAAGATAATAGCCCCCCCTTACGAAGAAAGAACGCTAACATTTTTGGAGACGACCATTCATAAAGAAAGTTCATGGATCAAAAGTACAGCCATTCAGATACTTAGCAAATCAAAGGAAAGCAGGTTCAAAGATATTTATAAGCGTGCCTTTCATGACCCAAGTGACCGGGTGATCAATGCAGCAGCCATCGCGTTGGGAAAAACCAAATGTGAGGAAGCGTATGATGAATTGATGAAACTGGAAACCCAGCCCTCGTGGAAAAATCAGAATCGCATCAGTGCACTGAATGGTTTGCAACAATTGGGCGATCATAGGGCTGTAGACTATATTCTGTCTTGTATCAAAGACAATACCTCGCCCAGATGGTACCTAGCTACTCCGGTATGGGACTATCCGTTTGCGGCTGTCAATGCTCTGGTAGCTTTGGGTAAGGCTGATCTTGCTTACAGCATTCTCTGGGAGCGTTTGCAAGGAGCATTAAATGACTGTGATATCAATGATGTTTTTCAACAGCTGCAATTGATCAATCTTTTAAAGGATGAACGTGCCGCAGAGGTATATGGCCTGCTTAAAGAAAAATACAAAGAGGATGCTTTTATTTTGGAGGCAGTAAACCAGTACGAAGGTATCTATCTGGAGGGAATAAAAAAATAAAAGAAATGCAAGCCTATAAGGAACGCCCCATTCGACTAACAGAGGTATTTAAGCATAAGGAATGGCAGATCAAATTGTACAGCATTTCCATCCACAATGAAAGGGTTGCTGATAAAAATATAACCTTGGCAAAATCCAGATTGGATGAGTGGTTGGAAAATAGTAAACGGTATGACCTGGAAATCTATCAAATAGCTACCCTGATTTTACATGAAGGAAAAGAAGGTTGTTTTGCCATCATTTGTTGGTGGATCGATGAAAATATGTTGCAGCTCTTTGTTTATTTAAAACCGGATGGCTCAGAAGATTTCGTCCTTTTTTCCGATAAAGGCATGGTGTCTTGCGTGTGGGAAATGGCCGTGCTATGGCATGAGCGAAACGCGTGGGTAAAACACATTTTACAATCGACCCATCCTGATTTTGAAGCCTATTTAAAAGATCACATCAACGTAAATGTATAAAACCATTTCAAAAATGAGAAAATCAGACATCAAAAGAATGCCTCCATATTTTGATCGCTACATCGATCTGGCTGAAGAAGTACCCTTGCTTGAAGCCCTTGAATTAAGTTTACATGAGCTACATTCAGTACCCATTTTAAAATGGAAACAGATTGGCGACAAAGTGTATGCACCGGGCAAATGGACACTCAAAGACATACTGCAACATTTTATAGACACCGAAAGGGTTTTTGTTTATAGAATTACTGCCATCGCCAGGGGTGATAAGCAGAAATTGAATCCCTATGATGAAGCTGAATTTGCGAAAAATACTACTGCTCATCATCGGACCCTGGAAGATTTGTTAGATGAACTGATTTTGGTGCGGAGAGGAACCATTGCCATGTTTAAATCTTTTACGGCAGACATGCTCCATCAGCAGGGAAATGGGGTTAAGGGCATGTATTATTGTCCATTGTCACTAGGCTTTATGTTGGCAGGTCACCAACGCTGGCATTTCAATACCATTCAGCAAAAGTATTTTCCCTTAATAGAAGTCTGAGTAATGTTGGAAATGAGATCACATTGCGAAAGATGTGGTACCTTTTTGCCTGCTGCAAGTCAGGATGCCATGATCTGTAGTTTTGAATGCACCTATTGCAGGAGTTGTGCAGAAAAAGTGCTGGGAATGAAATGTCCCAACTGCAATGGTACCCTTGAAAAACGCCCTATCAGACCAGCGGAATTGTTGGAAAGGTACCCACCAAAAGCAAATTCAAACTTCATAGATTAACTTCTTTTTGTTTGTAAATGTTAAGGGCAAAATTACCTTTAGCGCGCAGTATTTTAGTATTGCGTCATAATTCAAAAACGGTTGGGTGGATCCCAAGATAACAGATCTTTCATTGTTCTATTTGTAAATACTGGTCTTGAAGTCCAGAATGAGGTCCGTAATACAGACCCCTAACCCATCACAGAGATACTGCAGGTTTGCACCTAAGGTACTTCCTTTTGAGAGCCCGGTAGGTGGAGGAAGGCCTTCTATCAGATTTTCAAAATTTAAGGAGTCAATATGTTCCGTCTCTTTTTACTTTTACTTATACCCCAATCCAAACCCAAACTTAAATAACGGGTTTACACTGTCGTAAGGCATGTCGGGCTTTTGTCCCCTTACCGCTTCCATGGAGGAAGGAAGTTCAAAGGGCAGTTTGCCCGTGGGCTGGGCATTGCCAAACAATACTTCGCACACAGCTTTATCACTGGATCCATAGTCCGCAATCAATGCTCTGGCGTTTTGCGCAATTTCCGGGATGACTGCCGGTCTATCCAAATAAATGTTTACAATAGTGGGTACTTTCTGCAACAATTGTAATATCCTGTCTTTTTCTGAACCCCTGAAATCCAGGTCTCCATGATGGAAGCTGGCTGCAAAAAAGTTTTTGGTTTCTACAGGGTACCACGGGGTATTGATGCGGATGATGGCAAAATCCGCCTGATCCGGTGAGCTCACTACTTTTGCATATTGGGCTACGGTGGCACTGTCTATATTTTCTATATATACTTTGTATTTGTTTTTGGCCAGGGGTAGGGTAGCCTTGTCATTTTTAAGCAAGGTCATGGAAAGCTTTTGTGATTTTTCTCCCAGCGCTTTGGAAGCAGCATCACCTAAAACTTCATTTACTTTTGCCTCTTCTACAAATGGGTTGTCGAACAAGCCCAGCTGAAATTTCTGACGAAGCAATCGTTTGACAGATTCGTTGATTCTGCTCTCCGGGATCTTGCCTTCATTGACCAATTGCACAACCAACTCAGGTCTGTTTTCTCCACCAAACTGATCGCAGCCGGCTTCAATTATTTTTTGGGCTCGTTCTAATGCGCTCAATTTCTCAACGCCCCAGGCGCGGGCTTCCCAAACTACATCTGGTCCCATAGGAACGTCGGTGATCAGTCCCCAGTCTGTACATACAACACCGTCATATTTGTATTTTTCTCTCAGCAATTGCGTGATGATGGCTTTGTTGTACGACATGCCTACATTTTCAGGCGTCTGATCCATGGGTACTCCGTAATAGGGCATGATGGCGGCAGTACCAGCCTGAAAGGCAGCTTCAAAAGGAAGGAGGTGGTAATTAAAATTGTTGCCGGGATAAATTTGACCTTTTTGAAAAGCAAAGTGAGGATCCAAGCCTTCATTCTGGGGTCCTCCTCCGGGAAAATGTTTGGTCATACAGGCCACACCATTGCGTAAATCGGCGCTCTGTAAACCCATAATATAAGGCTTTACCAGCCGTGCCGTCAACTTTGCATCTTCGCTGAAATTACCACTGATGCGAGCCCAGCGGGGTTCTGTGGCGAGGTCGATTTGGGGGTGCAGGGCTTCTCTGATGCCAATGGCGAGGTATTCTTTTCGTACTACTTCGGCAAATTCCTTTACCAGGGTTTCATCGCCAATGGCTGCAAAACCGGGCATCTCACAAAATTGTGAAAAACCTGTGGAAGCCATGCTGATCACGTTCTTACCCAGGTGATGCCTTGGATCTGAAGCAATGGTGATGGGAATGCCCAACCTTGAATTTTCTGCTGCCTGCTGCGCATTGTTGTACCATTGGGCAAAGATCAATGGATCAGCCGGTATGTCCCAAATATTGAAGTGATTCATCTTTCGCGCCTGCATATTGACCACAACGGAAGGCATGCGGGCAGCTGGACCCGTTAAATTCAACTTGCCATCTGGATTGGCATCCTGGCTGATGGCAGCTCCATTGATGAACATCATACCGCATTTTTCTTCTACGGTCATCTGTGAGAGTAAATCCTCGATCCTTGCATCAATAGACTGCAGTCTGTCTTCGTAGACGTCAAGCTTTCTGTTTTTGTTGAGATCCCTGAATATTCGACCGTTTTCACTGATCATGATCCTTGATTTTTCTCCCAGTTTGATGGCCAGTTTTTCTTCCTCACTGATTTGGGCATCCACACAAAATTGAATTCCAATAACAAAAAAGAGCAGGTAAAGTGTTCTTGTGATCATGATGTTATAACTGTTTATGGTCTGTGTATTTATTTTTCTTAAACCTGATAAAACCTGATTTGCAGTACACCTGGTTTTAAGAGGCGTTTCTTGATTTTAACTATGGTATCAATTAATAAGCTGACTTGCATTTAATTTTGCAAAATGAAGGGCAAAGACGGCATCGATAAAACGCTGGATAGAGGCATCATACCGCTGTTGTGCATCGTTGAGCTCCAGGATGGTGGAAGCCCCCAATTTAAACTTTTCAAGTGCTATAGACAGATTTTCTTCAGCCAGCACTTTGTTTTGTTCTTCGAGGTTCAAATTGGTTTGGGCCGCTTTGATAGATTGTAAAGCCAGGGTCACATTGGTTTTGATTCTTGCCACCTGGAGTGCCTTCCTAGTCTCCAAAATACTCCCTTGTTGTTTGGCAATTTCTATTTGTTTGTGGGTGTGGCCACCGTCAAATAAATTCCAGGTTGCCGTAAGTGCACCGTTGATTCCCAGTGTCTGGCTATTGAGTATCTGTCCGGCATTGGTCTGGCTGTAATTATAGCCCAGGGCTGTGGTAAAACCAACACGTGGCATTCTGCTTCCTTGCCAGTCTTTAATGTTGAGTGTATTGAGCTCGATGGATTTTTCCATCAATTGTAAGGTCTCATCACCGGCTACTGCTTTTTCCAACATCTGATCATAGGTGTAAGGGGTCACATCTGCTTTTATGTCTTCGGTTTCGAATTCCAGATCCGGTGTTCGGTTGAGCAAAAGATTCATATTCACCTTCATATTGGTCAATGCCAATTCTCCATTCTGAATGGCAGCAAGCTGACTGTTCAGATCATTTTGCGACTGTAAGTAGTCCAGCTTTGATCCTCTTCCTACCTTCCATCTTTCTTCAGTAATGGACAATCGCTCCTGATAAAACCGCAGTCCGCTGCGAAGGAATTCGAGTAAGTATTTTTGTCGGGCGATGGAATAATACAATTCTGTTGTACTGTTCAACAATTCCTCTGTGGTCTGCTTCGCGGCAACATTGGCAAATTCGCTTTGTTTTTTCAGTATATCATACCGGTTTTGCATACGGTTGCCGTCGTATATTGTCCAGTTGAGGCTCACGTTGGATCCAGGTGCGAACGAGCGACCATATCGGTCCAGGGTTCTTCCATCAATAAACTCGAGATTAACTTTATTGAAGGACCCGCTGGAGTTGAAGTTCCAGTCGATTCTGGGCAAAAGTCCTGCATTGGCTTTGTACACCTGCATGCCTGCCGATTTGGCTTCCAGATTGGCTGCCTGGATATCCAGGTTGTTGTTCAGGGCCAAAGTCCTTGCTTCTTCCAGGGTTAAAATATTTTGCGATAAAGCGACGTTGGCAACGCAAAAAGTAATCAGGATTATATACAGATATGATTGGGTATTGGTCTTATTGTGCTGCATGTTCCAGTTCTTCGATTTCTTTTCTTACACTATAATTTTTATTTCTTGAAAGCAATGCGTACATAGCAGGAATAACATACAAGGTGAGTACGAGTGAAAACAACAAGCCCCCCATTACCACAATACCCATTGATTTTCTACTTGCTCCGGCTGCGCCCAGTGCAAATGCGATGGGGGCTGCACCCAATACTGTAGCCAGGGTGGTCATAAGGATGGGTCTCATTCTCAACTTGGCAGCATTGATGGCAGCTTCAAACTTATCCATGCCCTGTTCACGCAACTGGTTGGCAAATTCAACAATCAGGATGCCGTTTTTGGTCACCAGTCCTACCAGCATGATGATGCCAATCTGTGAAAAAATATTGAGGGTCTGATCAAAAAACCACAATGACAATACGGCTCCGGCAATGGCAAGGGGCACGGTAAGCATGATGATAAATGGATCCACAAAAGACTCAAATTGGGCAGCTAAGATCAGGTACACCAGCAACAAGGCCAGAAAGAAAGAAAACAGGGTATTGGAAGATGATTCCGCAAAATCCCGGGCAGTGCCTGTGAGGTCTGATTTTATGGACGGATCGTTGAGTTCGGCTTTGATTTTGTCCATGGCTGCAATACCATCGGCAATGGTCTTGCCGGGTGCCAGTCCTGCTGAAACAGTAGCACTCATAAACTGATTGTAGTGGTACAGTTGCGGCGGACTGCTTTCTTCCTCTGCTTTCACGATGTTGTCGAGCTGCACCAATTCTCCCTGGCTGTTTTTTACATACAAGGCTGTTAAGTCAATCGGCTCATTTCGGTCGTTGCGTTCAAATTGTCCCAATACAGAATATTGTCTGCCATTGGTATTGAAATACCCAAATCGCTGGCCTGCGAATGCCAATTGCATGGTTTGGGCAACATCAGAAACCGACACACCCAGACTTTTTGCTTTTTCTCTGTCGATGTTGATGGAGAGTTCAGGTTTGCTGAATTTAAGGTCAACTTCTGAAATAACAAAAGTGGGATCCGAGTTTACTTTTTCCATAAACCGGGGCAGGTATTCTCTGAGTTTGGTGAAGTTGGGTGCCTGCAACACATATTGCATGGGAAGGCCGCCCCGTCTGTTGAGTGAGATGGTTTGTTGCTCACTGGCAAAAGCCTTTGCATCGGGCAATTTCCTTAACTGTCCGTTGAGGTAATCATTGATGTCGTGCTGCGATCGAAGTCTTTCTGATTTGTCGTTCAACATCACCCTTCCGAAAGCCGTATTGGGCGCCCCCGAACCGGCAAATCCCGGAGCAGTCACCGTAAGCACAGCCTCTTTTTCGGGTATGCTGTCGGTCACCAGATCGGCTACTTTCCGCACGTAATTGTCCATGTAGTCGTAAGATGAACCTTCCGGAGCCGTCATGATCAGACGCAGCCAGTTTCTGTCGTCCAAAGGCGCGAGCTCTGATTGCAGATTTTTACCGAACAGCCAGATCATAGCCATGGTTACTATCAGTATAGGCAAGGCGAGCCATTTTCTTTTCATAAAGTGGCGCAAGCCTGTGGCATAGTTGCTTTCCATACTTTGGAAGAAGGGCTCGGTCGCTTCGTAGAAACGCGTATGCTTGTTTTGTTTTCTCACCAGATAGGCATTGAGCATCGGGGTGAGCGTCAGCGAAACAAAGGCCGATATCAATACTGCGGAAGCCAGCACGATGCCAAACTCCCTGAAAAGGGTGCCCACAAAACCCTCCATAAAAATTACCGGCAAAAACACGGCAGCCAGGGTCAGTGAAGTAGATAACACGGCAAACATAATCTCATTGGAGCCCGTAATAGCCGCCTGAATCGGATGCATTCCTTTTTCTATCTTTTTATAAATGTTTTCAGTCACCACAATCCCATCGTCAACCACCAGACCGGTAGCCAGTACGATGGCCAGGAGCGTGAGTACATTGATAGAAAAGCCCAGCACATACATGATGAAAAAGGTACCAATCAATGATACCGGTATGTCGATCAAGGGACGGATGGCAATGAGCCAATCCCTGAAAAAGATAAAAATAATAATGACTACCAGGCCTATGGCAATCAAAAGTGTTTCTTCTACCTCTTCAATGGACCTTTTCACAAAGATGGTTGTATCGAAGAGCGGGCTAAGTGTGTAATCTCCTTCCAGGTCAGCTTGTACCTCTTTTAATCTTTTGTTTACCTCTTCCGCAATTTCCAGATAGTTGCTGCCTGGCTGGGGTTGAATGGCTACTCCAACCATGGGTTGTTTATTGACTCGCAGCAGGGTTTCCTGATTCTCCGCTTCAATGGCCGCATAGCCCACATCTTCCAATTTGATGAGCCGGGTACCATCGGATTTTACGATCAAATTATTGAAATCCTCGGCGGTCTGAAACCTGCCGGCAGTTTTTACCGTAAGTTCTGTCATATCGCCCTGCAACTTACCGCTGGGCAGATCTACGTTCTCACGATCAAGGGCTGTTTTGATGTCCTGAGTGGTGATGCCCAACGCTGCCATCCTGGATGGATCCATCCAAATGCGCATGGCAATTCTCTTTAAACCCCAGAGTTGAACATTGCTCACCCCGTTGATGGTTTGGAATCGGGGAGCAATCACATTCTCAGCATAGTCGCTGATATCGAGGATTGATTTGGTAGGACTGTTGAGGGTCATGGAGATGATGGCCTCCGAGTTGGAATCCGATTTGTTAACGATGGGCAGTCCATCGAGGTCGCGAGGCAGTTCTCTTACGGCCTGGGTCACTTTATCGCGCACATCATTGGCCGCTTTTTCCATGTTGGCACCCAGCTCAAATTCTATGGTAATGTTGGACGATCCCTGGTTGGAGGCAGAACTGATGGTGCGAATTCCCTCAATGCCGTTCAATGCTTTTTCCAGGGGAATGGTAATCTGAGATTCGATGATGTCCGCATTGGCACCGGGATAGTTGGCCCTTACCGTGACGACAGGTGGATCTATGGATGGAAATTCTCTGACGCCCAATGATCTGTAGGCAATGATGCCAAACAGAATAATCATCAGGTTCATGACGATGGCCAGTACCGGCCGCTTTATGGATAGAGACGAGATCGACATGGCTTACGGATTGATTACTTTTTTGGCTTTGATCGGTTGCCCATCCTTTAGTGCCATGATGCCACTGGCTACAATGCTGTCGCCAACGTTTGCTCCCTCCAAAATTTCAACTTTGTCGGAGGTACGAAGACCGGTCAGTACATTTTGTTCCATGGCTTTGCCTCCCTTCATGATGTAGATCTTTTTACCTCCAATGAATGGGATCAATGTTTCACTGGGCACCAGAATGGAGAGGGTAGAACCCAGCCGGACATTGACCTTGACAAACATGCCGGGTCTGAATTTATCATTGTTGTTGGCTACCGTTGCTCTTACTTTGAGCGTCCTGAGGGTTTCATCGATCGATGGGTCGATGGCACTGATGGTGCCTTCGTATTTTTGGGAGCTGCCATCGAGACCAAAGCTAACCTTGCTGCCTTTTGCAATGTTGCCGACATATTTTTCAGGCACAGAAAAATCCATTCGGATGGGATTGGTCTGCACCAGGGTTGCTATGGTGGTGGCAGGCGTAACGTAAGCCCCCACACTGATGGATTTCAAACCTATCCTGCCTGAAAATGGCGCTCTGACTTCTGTTTGTGCCAGGGCTACTTCCAGGGCTTCTCTGTCGGCACCCAAAGTGTTTACTTTATTGAGCGCCAGGTCATACTCTTCTTTGGAAATGGCATTGATGTTGAGCAGTTTTTTCTGTCGGGCTTCCACCTGGGCTGCCAGTTCCTCCTCATACTTGATTTTTTTGAGTCTTGCCATGATGTCAGCATCATTGATTTTAGCGATCAACTGGCCTTTTTGGACAAGATTGCCTTCAGAAATGTTGAGTTTTACGATTCTTCCTGACATCTCAGGACGGAGTTCAACGGCTTCATTGGCAACCATGGTGCCGGAGGCATAGATTTCCTGCGTATTTTCCTGCTTTTTCGCAAGATAAATATCCACAGGCATGGCAGGACCTTTGCCTTTACCACCTCCCGGTCCACCGGGCCCTGATTTTTGTTCTTCTTTAGCGGGGAATAAGAAAATTTTGGCTAATACCATGAGCACTATGACGGCTCCTACAATCCACAATGACCTCATCTGTTAGTTTTGACCTAAGATAAAGATCAAAGATAAGGATTTTGTTGCCGGAAATGGATTTTCCAGATTGTCATCAAACGGTTTTAGGATATTTTTAACGGTATGGAGAGTGTTATTGGTTGTCGTCTGTCGGTTGTATGAGACGCGAGACGCGAGGACCGAGACTCGACAACTGAGACTAGACTTGTGACTAAGCGAAGTGCATTGCTTCGAAATTCCCTTTTCAACGCCTCGCAATAAGCGCTCGGTGCCTTCGTTAAATTGATCTGCCGATCATTTTTTTTGGCAAAGCCAAAGCCGTTCAGTCATCCTAAGCGGAGCGAATTGACCTAAGCGAAGCGCATTGCCTTGAGCGAAGCACATTGCACTAAGCGAAGCGTATTGACCTGAGCGAAGCGTATTGCCCTAAGCGAAGCGTATTGCCCTAAGCGAAGCGTATTGCCCTAAGCCGCAGGCGCATTGATCAAGCGCTATTTGATACGTGTGACTTAATTATTAAAAGTCCTTGCCAATAACACCTGTCTATCCTTGTTTCAATTTATTGATTGCCTCCGTTCTATTGCCAACCTGAAGTTTTTCATAGATCTTATGAATGTGTTGTTTTACGGTTCCTGAGGTAATGCCTAAGGTATCGGCGATTTCCTTGTACAACAAACCTTTGGCGAGAAGTTGCAGTAATTCCATTTCCCGGCTGGAGATGGGCAGGCTGGGGGTTGCGGGTTGATGGAATGACTCCAGGACCCGACGTGCAATACTGGGACTCATGGGGGAGCCTCCCTGGTGCAATTCGCGGATGGCGTCCATCATTTTTTGGGGAGGGGAACTCTTGAGGATGTATCCTTTGGCACCCGCTTTGATGGATTGGAAAATCTTTTCGTCCTCTTCATAAACGGTAAAAATACAATACTCAGATTTGGGACAAACAGCAGACAATTTACGGATGGCTTCTATTCCATTTAGGCGGGGCAGACCGATATCGACAATGACAATATCCACCGGATGAATGGGCAGAAAGGTGATGGCATCTTCTGCATTTGTGTACACATGCCGGCAATCCATATCCGGCTGGAGTGTAATCAAATCTTTGAGTCCGGCTGCAACTTCCGGCAAATCCTCAATGATGGCCACCTGAATAGGACATAACATGCGAATATTTTAACCCAAGATACGACTTGAATTAGTATTTGTAAAGTAAAAAGAAATATAGTGTAGCTGTAATGATCGAGGATTTCACATCTTTTGTAGTTTATTTGAGACCTTAGCCAAGTTGATAACCATGTAAAAAGTTGATGGCTTCCACCTTGTTGCCGACTTTTATTTTGTCGTAGATGCGGTGTAGGTTTTGTTTTACGGTGCCAATGGTGATGTTGAATTCACAGGCTATTTCTTTGTAGAGCTTACCTTTGGCCAAAGCAGTAAGTAAGCCCACTTCGTGTTTGGTAAGTAATACACTGGGTATTTCTTCCCCCGCCGCCGGCAATAAAAAACTGTAATTTTTCATGCGTTTCGGGTGTTCAGGGGAGTCAATTTTTCGATAGGAATTGCGAATGACCTCTAGGTCTGTTGAAAATTTTTTGGGGTCATGTTTTTCAACGCAATGTCTGATGGTTTTCCACAATGCATGATATACCTCTTCTTTGCTGAAGCCCGGCAATAGCATGGCACTGAAATCTTCGCGGATCAAGGCCCTCAATCTTTCGGGATTGGTAAGGACAGCGAGTACGGCGGCATTGACCCGGGTAGCATGCCGCATAGCTTGAAGATCCTCATCCAGTTCCACATCCAATAGCAAAATGGTACCTGGTCCCAGCTTTTCGGGTGACGTATATTTTTCAAAACTGCAAGGGCATTTTAGCTTTCCGGTTTTCCAAAGATTTCTGACCCTGTTCTCATGGACAGAAGCAGAGAACACAGTGATACTTGCTGATTCTATCATGAATTGTGATTTAAGTTGGTACAGCAAAGGAAAGGTGGGGATTTGTCTTTTTCAAAATGACATAATTAGATTTTCCTGAAAAAAAATGGTAAAAAGGTGTTGTAAAAATTTGAAAAACAATAAATTAGCAGTTGAATTTTCCTCAAAAATGCATACGCCAAAATTGTTTACTATTTTGTCTCAACTTGAAAAAGAAGAGTGGACATCGTGGTCAAAAATGTTAAAAGGCCAGACACAGGATGGAAGTGATGCACGCCAAATGGTGGAAATTGTGCACAAAAACAAAAATAAGCTCTCAGAAATGGGGCAGGCTGAAGATATTCAGGTGCGATATTTTCCGGAGAGAACTGCCAAGTACGTATCCAATTTGCTTTCTTCCCTTCTTTCGTTGACAGAAGACTGGATTGTGCTCAATCAATTAGAAAGAGAAGCTTATCAAAAAGAACTGGCGATGCTTCGGTGGTACAATGAAAGGGGGCTTTATCAGCTGGCAAATGCCAGTGCTGAAACGATTGAAACGGGAATTGTTTCTAAGACCGGTCTCAGTTTGGTGAACCCTTTGGTCCTTTGGCAACTCAATTATTATCAGCATTTCAGCCACAACAACATCAAGAACGAGACAGGACCGGTGTTGATGGAAAAAATGGTCCATTCTTTTCAGGAGTTTGTTTTGAATCAAAGCCTTGTATTTCTTTGCGAACTCCAAAACTGGGGTAAAATTATATCGCAGCCTTTTGAAGCAGAGGTAAATATCTTACATCAGTTGTTGCTCGCCGATACCCGGGTGCAGCACAGAAACTTCCTTTACGATTTGTTGTCCATCCTGAAGAATCACGATGTACAAACGGTCTGTACCCTCAAAGAAAGATTGTTTGCGGGCGAAATTGCCAAGGGGGAGACCTTACATACCATTGCAACAATATATGTAACCCGGGCTTTTATGAAAATGAATGCCGCAGGATTTGAGGTGCCCAAAAAATTCTTGATTGAAATGATAGAGTATGGTCTTGAAACCGGCGTGTATTCCAATCATGGAAAATTGAGCACCTACAGTTTTCACAATCTGGTTATGACCATGAGTGCCACTTTAGAATACGATATTGTCTGCGATTTTATCGAAAAGTGGGTAGTCAAAGTCAATACCCGAAATATAGAATCTACCAAAGCCCTGGCGATGGCGTATAATTGTTTTTACCATCAGAAATTCAAAGAAATTCTCAGATACACCTGGAGGTCTGATTTTGAATTTTACCATCAAAAGATCATGGCATTGTGTCTGCATTGCATTGCATGTTTTCTTTCGCGCAATGAAGAGCCTGATTTATATCAATCTTCTTATAACAGCTTTAAAAATACGCTGCTGCGCAACAAGGAAAAAACGAGCGAACATGAATACAGAATCTATTCCAACCTGATTGATTTTTTGAAAAGGTGCGACGAAGAAGATCTTGCTGCCATTGATTTAAAGAATTATGAAGTCATTATTTTCCGAAGTTGGTGTAAGGATGTGCTGGATGGAAAGTATAGGATCTGAGTCAAAAGCCGTCCATATCTTCGCCAACAATACTTGTGCCGGATGTTGTAATATTCCCGGACTGGATACTCAACTGCAAGATACCTTGGGATGCTGAA
>WBZP01003561.1_pt1 | contig 16766 bp, 16 predicted proteins | sample 5204301 | NCBI WGS metagenome assembly WBZP01 (sample SAMN12412401, study PRJNA552823) | activated sludge metagenome | isolation source: activated sludge from nitrification reactor of wastewater treatment plant... | place: USA: Pennsylvania | collected 2017
GACGAAGTCCCACTCCCACTGCGTGGAGTGGATATCCGGGTCGCGCATCCAGTCCCACTGGCCGTGCAGGACGTTGTGGCCGATCTCCATGTTCTCGAGGATCTTCGCCACCGAGAGCATCCCGGTGCCGGCGACCCAGGCGATCGGGTTGACCGACAGGAGGAGCATGCCGCGGCCGCCGAGCTCGAGGGTCCGCTGGGCCTTGATGACCTTCTTGATGTATGCCGCATCGGCGGCTCCGCGGCTGGCGATGATCTCGTCGCGAAGGGCGTCGAGCTCGCGGCCGAGCGCCTCGACCTGCTCGTCGCTGAGGTGCCGGGCCGCCTCCGGGCGCGGGGCGGTCCGGACGGCGGCGACCTCACGGCGGCCGGAGGGGCTGATGAACGAGGGGACCGTGTCCAGGTCGGACGGGTGCGCTGCCGTGGCAGTCATGAGTGGGGCTCCTCGAGGGTTCAGATGTCGAGCTGGACGGGGCCGGCGGCGGCGTTGACGCAGGTCTGGATGAGGTCGCCTTCCTCGCCGTGCACCTCGCCGGTGCGCAGGTCGCGCACCTGTCCGGCGCGCAGCGGGGTCAGGCAGGTCCGGCAGATGCCCATCCGGCAGCCGCTGGGCATGACGACGCCCGCGGACTCGCCGACCTCCAGCAGGGTGGTGTCTCCGGGGGCATTGGCCTCCTTGTCCGACCTCTCGAACTGGACGACCCCGCCGACCCCGCCGGCGCCGGGCAGCAGCGCGGGGGCGAAGCGTTCGACGACGAGCTGGTGGTCGAGGTCCTCGCCACGCCAGTGCTCGGTCGCCGCGTCGAGCATCTCGGCGGGACCGCAGAGGTAGGTCGTCCGGGTCCGCCAGTCCGGGCAGACCACGTCAAGGTCACGGGCCTGGCCGAGGTCGATCCGGCCGCGATCGCTGGTGAACCACGAGACCACGGTGAGGCCGTCGTGGCGGTCCGCGAGGTCGAGGAGCTCGTCGAAGAAGAGCGCGTCGGTGCGGTCCCGCGAGGAGTGGATGAGGACGACGTCGGCGTCGGTGCGCTGACGCACCAGGGTGCGGACCATCGACATGACCGGGGTGATGCCCGACCCCGCGGTGATCATCAACAGCGGTCGAGGCCCGGTCGGGAGGACGAAGTCGCCCTGCGGCGGCGCGAGGAAAAGGATGTCGCCGACCCGGGTGCGGTGGACCAGGTGGTCGGAGACCTTGCCGATGGCCGTCACGGTGATGGCGGGGTCCTCGCCGGCGCCGGTGCTCAGCGAGTACGACCGCCAGTGCCGCACGCCGTCGATCTCGACGCCGATCCGGGCCCACTGGCCGGCGTCGTGGGCCTGCCAGCCGCGGCCGGGGCGGAAGGTGATCGTCGCCGAGTCGGTCGTCTCCGCGACGATCCCGGTGACGATGCCGCGCAGCTGACGGCGCGAGGACAGCGGGTTGACCAGCGCGACGAAGTCCTCGACCCCGAGGGGCGTGGTGAGGGGTTTGGTGATGGCCGAGACGACTCGATGGGCAGCACGAGCTGGACGGGTCACCCTTCCAGTATCCCGCTTGGGGCAATAGATCTCTTGTGCCACGCCTCGGACGCCTCACGAGTTTCTTAGCACCAGGTGACAAAGGAGCGGATGACTCCACTCGCGGGTCCCTGCAGGCGGCCCCGACCGTCAAACGTGCAGTAGTGGGATTTAGGGGCGGCATACCGGGACAAAAGGGGCGACCAACGGCGGTACTGCACGTTTGGGTGCTCGCCACAAGCCCACCGAGCCGGTATGACGGCGCGCCGGCTGAGCGAAACGGCCCGGTCGGCGACCCAGGGTGGGTCGCCGACCGGGCCGGTGGGCGGACTCGGTCAGCCGCGACCGTGAGCCGCGCGGGTGCGCCGGCTCAACGAGTCGATGGTCACCGCGAGGAGCAGGACGATGCCGGTGACGGCGTACCGGATCGGGGTGCCGAGGTTGAGCAGGCTCAGGCCGCTGGAGATCGACTGGATGACGATGATCCCCAGCAGTGCCGAGTATGCCGACCCGCGCCCACCGAACAGGCTGGTGCCACCGATGACCGCCGCCGCGATGGCGTTGAGGTTGTTGTCGCCGCCGCCGGTGCTCTGGTTGGCCGAGGCCAGCCGCGCGGCCATGAAGAGGCCGCCGAGCGCCGCGAGCGTGGAGCAGGCCGCGAAGACGGTGAGGTAGACGCGCCGGACGTTGATACCGGCGCGACGGGCGGCCTCGACATTGCCACCGACAGCCATGACCGAGCGGCCCCACCGCGTCTTGCGCAGCAGCAGGTCGAAGACGACGACGAGGGTGAGGAAGACAAGGAACATCACCGACACGCCCCGGTCCCGGTTGAGGACGAGCACCGGTATGGCGAGCAGGACGGCCAGCCCGGCGGCCCGGAGCAGCGTGGAGTTCATCGACGGCGCAGACAGCCCGGCGGCAGCCCGCTTGGCCGAGGCCCGCATCCGAGCCAGGGTCGTGATGGCCACGGTGGCCGCGACGAGGGCCCACGCGAGCCACTGGGGGAGGAACATCTGCTGGCCGAACTTGACGAAGCCGGACTCGAACGGGATGTTGATCGACCCCTCCGCCCCGAGCACCTGGAGCTGCAGCCCGAGGAAGCCCAGCAGGCCGGCCAAGGTGATGACGAAGCTGGGCACCCCGAACTTAGTGAACAGCGCCCCATAGAGCAGGCCGATGAGCAGACCGGAGACCAGTGCCGCGACCACCGCGACGAGGGTGGGCCAACCGCGCGACATCATGCCGACCGCGAGGACGGCCGCCGAGACACCGGCGACCGAGCCGACCGAGAGGTCGATCTCACCCAACAGCAGGACCAGGACGATCCCGAGCGCCAGGGTCCCGATCGCGGCGCTCTGCAGGGTGAGGTTCACCAGGTTGCGGGGCGAGAGGAAGTTGCTGTTGAGGGTCTGGAAGACGATCCAGATGACGACTAGGCCGACGACGACTGGGAGCGAGCCGAGGTCGCCGCTGCGGAGCCGGCCGAAGAAGGCCGAGACCGCACCGCTCATGCCCTGGCTCGCGATGAGCCGCTCGTCCTGCAGGTCGGCCGGCACCGCGCCCTGCTGGGCGGGGGGCTGGGTCGAGGGCGGGGTGGTGCTCATGCCGGGTCCTCCGTCGTGGTCTTCCGAGCGGCCCGCTGCGAGACCGCATTGTTGGTCGCGCCGGTGATCGCGGCGATGATCTCCTGGCTGTTGGTCTGGCTGACCAGGAAGTCGCCGTTGTTGCGCCCGAGACGCAGGACGACGACGCGGTCGGCCACAGCCATGACGTCGGCCATGTTGTGGCTGATGATGATGACGCCCAGGCCGCGCTCGCGGAGCCGCTCGACGAGGTTGAGCACCTCGGCCGTCTGGGCGACGCCCAGGGCCGCGGTCGGTTCGTCGAGCATGACGACCTTGGGGTCGCCGAGCAGGCTGCGGGCGATGGCAACGGTCTGCCGCTGGCCGCCGGACAGGCTCGCGATGGCGATCCGGACCGACGGGATCTTCGCGGAGAGCTGTCGCAGCAGCTGCCACGACGTCTTCTCCATCTCCACCTCGTCGATGACGCGGCCGTTGACGACCTCACGGCCGAGGTAGAGGTTGGCGACGACGTCGAGGTTGTCGCACAGGGCGAGGTCCTGGAAGACGGTGGCGATCCCCAGCTCCTGGGCCTTGGCCGGGCTGTCGATCGTCACCTGCTTCCCGTCGAACTCGATCGTGCCCTCGTCGGGGAGATAGACCCCGGCGATGGCCTTGACGAGCGTGGACTTGCCTGCACCGTTGTCACCGACGAGGGCAACGACCTCCCCGGGGGAGACATCGAAGTCGATGTCTGCCATGGCTTGGACGGCACCGAAACGCTTCGAGATGCCTCGCATCGACAGGATCGGCTTGGCCGTCCCCGGGGAGGTCGTTGTCATGTCGTCATCCTTCGTGGTGGTGAGGGATCACTTGACGCCGGCGGCGGTGCACGCCGCGGCGAAGGTGCTGGTGCAGATGTCGGTGACCTTGTAGAAGCCATCGGCCACGATCGTGGTCATGATGTTGTCGATGGTCACGGCGACCGGGGTGAGCAGGTTGGACGGCACACCCTCGACGGTGGTCGTGGTCTCCGGCTTCTGCTTGTTGGCCAGCGCCAGGGCGGCCTTCGCGGCGGCCTCGGCCTCGGGCTTAATGGCCTTGTAGACCGTCATCGCCTGGTCGCCGGAGATGATCCGCTGGATGGCCGAGAGCTCGGCATCCTGGCCGGTGACCGGCGGCAGCGGGGTGACGCCGCCACTCTTCATGGCCGCGATCGCGCCACCGGCGGTGCCGTCATTGGCGGCGTAGACGCCCACGAGGCCGGCCTTGACGTTGGCGAGCTGGCTCTCCATCCAGGCCTGGGCCTTGTCCGGGCTCCAGTCCGGGGTGTCGTACTCGGCCTTGATGGTGTAGCCGGAGGAGTCGAGCACGCTGTGGGCGCCCTTCTTGAACATCCCGGCGTTCGCGTCGGTCGGCGAGCCGTTGATCATGACGATGTCGCCCGAGGACTTGCCGGCCTTCTTCATCGCGTCGACCAGAGCCTGGCCCTGGAGCTTGCCGACGCTCTCGTTGTCGAAGGAGACGTAGTAGTCCGCGCCGACGACGAGGCGGTCGTAGGCGATGACCGGGACACCCTGCGACTTCGCGCTGGCGACGAGCGACTGGGCGGCCTTGCCGTCGACGGCGTCGAGGACGATGACGCTGGCGCCCTGGGTCAGCGCCGCCTCGAACTGCTGCTGCTGCTTCGCGGGGTCCTGGTCGGCGTTGTTGTACTCGACCGTGCAGTCAGCGCAGGCGGCCTTGACCGCGGCCTCGAACATCGGCCGGTCGAAGGACTCGTAGCGAGTGGTCTTCGACTCCGGCAGGAGCAGGGCGATCTTCTTGCCACCGGAGGCGCCGCCGCCCCCGCTGCTCGAGGTGGTGGTGCCGGACGGGGTGCTGCTGGACCCACAGGCGACCAGGGCGGAGGTGGCCAGCACGGCGAACGCCGTGAGACCGACCAGACGGATGGGACGAGAGCTCATGAAGTGACTCCTCGGATCGGGCCTGTCACCAACGACAGCGCCATGGGATGTAGTCAAGTGAAGTCAGGACTTGAAGTCAAGAGTTGAATTCAATGGTGAGACAGCATCGTGACCTTGGCTCGGGCTGCGTGTGCCAGCGTTCCACCGCCGGCCCGGTCCCGCATCTGGAGAAGCCACCGCAGTGGTATGCCGGCGCTGGGCTCGGGCGCCGGTCCCAGCGCCGAGCGAGCCGGTCGGGTGAGCCGAGCAGGTATGCCGACGGGGTGACTAGGGGATCAGCCGGCTGCTGTGGCGAGCTGCCCGCCCTGGAGCTGAGCTGCTGCAGCGAGCGCGCCGAGGGTGGCGGCCTGGTCGCCGAGCGCGCTGACCCGCAGCTGGACCGTGGCAGCGGCACTGGGGATCGCGCACCGGTCGATGGCCTCGCGCATCGGCCCGACGAGGATCTCGGCCACTGAGCCGAGCGCGCCGCCGAGGACGATGATCTCGGGGTTGAGCAGGTTGACGAGGTTCGCGCTGGCGACGCCGAGATGGCGCCCGGCGTCCTCGAGCACCCGGCGGCAGCCGGGGTCGCCGGAGGCGGCCAGGGAGAGCAGGTCGGTCAGCCGCAGGTCGCCGTGCGAGACCCGCACCGCCGCGAGCAGGGCCCGCGATCCCACGAGGGTGTCGAGGCAGCCCCGGTTGCCGCACCGGCATACCGCGCCGTCCTCGTCGAGGGTGATGTGCCCGATCTCCCCTGCTGTCCCCGCGCTGCCGCGGTAGACCTCACCAGCGAGGATGAGGCCTGCACCCACCCCGTGGCTGAGGCTGAGGAAGCAGGCGTTCGTGCTGCCCTGGAGCACGCCGTGCCGCAGCTCAGCCAGCGCGGAGAGGTTGGCGTCGTTGTCGAGCAGGACGGGCGCCTGCAGCCGGTTCTCCAGCGCCGTCGCGACGCCGACGCCCGCCCACCCGCGCAAGACGTCGACCCCGCCGACCTGGCCGCTGACCGAGTCCACCGGCGCGGCGAGCCCGGCACCGACGGCGAGCAGGTCGGGCGAGACGTGTCCGGCGTTCGAAGCCAGGTCGCGAACCAGCCGCGCGGCCCGGTCGAGGGTCTCGTCGGCCTGGTGGTCCTCGGGTAGGGGCAGACGCTGCTGCCGGAGCACCTCGCCCGGCGCGCTGGCCACGGCGACCCGCAGCTCGCGGACCCCGAAGATGATGCTGGCGAGCAGACCTTCCTGCGAGGCGAGCGCGACGAGGGTCGCTCGGCGGCCGTTACGGATGCTCGGGGTCAGCCGCACGGCACCGGCGGCGTCGAGCTCGCGGACGAGGTTGGACACCGTGGCGGGGGAGAGGCCGGTGAGGCCGGCGATCTCGATCTGGGTCATCCCGCCCTGGCGTCGGAGGGTGTCGATGACGCGCGCGACATTGGCTTCACGGAGTGAAGCGGGCGAGCCAGGCGCCCCGCGTCGTGCGTTCATGACCTGAACTCTAACTGCGTCGAGCCGGAATGGGTATGGACTGCCACGAGGATTCGCCCTCGTGGGACCCCTTTGACGGGGCCCGCCCGGCCGCCATACCGTCAAGCCACACGAGAACTCCATATCGCGCCGCTAGCAGCCCGGGCGGGAGAAGCGGGCCCGACACCGGGCCCCGCCGAAGGAGCAACCACTTCCCGGAATCTCTCAGGTCCACGCACCGCTCGGGTGAGGCGAACTCTGGAAAGCGCGCCGGCCGTCCACCGGCTCGCACCCACGGTGCAAGCCCCGACCTGGCGCCACGCGCGGGTCACGGGTGAAGCTCTCAGGTCATCCGACAGAGCGGGGAGGCCGCCGACGGCGCCGCCGTCGGCATCCCCCTGCGCCGCGCAGCGCCGACCTGACAAGGATGAAGCGATGGCCAAGCCAACCGCTCTGTATGACGTCCACGCCGCCCTTGGCGCCCAGTTCACCGACTTCGCCGGCTGGTCGATGCCGCTGCGCTACGACAGCGAGCTGGCCGAGCACCACGCGGTCCGCCAGACCGCCGGGCTCTTCGACCTCTCCCACATGGGTGAGATCGAGGTGACCGGGCCGCAGGCGGGGCAGTTCCTCGACTACGCGGTCGTCTCCGCGATCAGCGTCCTGGCCGTGGGCAGGGCGAAGTACACGATGATCTGCCGCGAGGACGGCGGCATCCTCGACGACCTCATCGTCTACCGGCTCGCCGACGAGCACTACCTCGTGGTCGCCAATGCGTCCAACGCCCAGGTCGTCCTGCGCGCCCTCCAGGAGCGAGTCGGTGGGTATGACGCCCAGGTCCTCGACCGCTGCGACGACTGGTCGCTGCTGGCGATCCAGGGCCCGAACGCCGCGTCGATCCTCAGCCCGCTGACCGAGGTCGACCTGCCGGGTTTGGCGTACTACACGATCGCCACCGGCACCGTCGCCGGGCGGTCGGCATACCTCGCCCGCACCGGCTACACCGGGGAGGACGGCTTCGAGATCTTCTGCAGCCCCGCCGACGCGCCGGCGATCTGGGCGGCGGTCAGCGCGGCCGGGGCCGACCAGGGGCTGATCCCCTGCGGGCTGGCCTGCCGTGACTCGCTGCGCCTCGAGGCCGCGATGCCGCTCTACGGCAACGAGCTGTCCGTCGAGCTGACGCCCTATGAGGCGGGGCTGGGCCGGATCGTCGGGCTCAAGAAGGCAGGGGACTTCGTCGGCAAGACCGCCCTCGCCGAGCGGGCCACCCACCCGGTCGCCCGGATCCGGGTCGGGCTGCACCCGGAGGGCCGCCGGGCACCGCGCTCGGGGTACCCCGTCCTCGACGCCGACGGGACGGTCGTCGGCACGGTGACCAGCGGTGCCCCCTCACCCACGCTGGGCCACCCCATCGCGATGGCGTATGTCGACACCGCGCATTCCGAGCCGGGCACCGAGCTGGTCGTCGACGTCCGCGGCACGCGCGTCCCGGCGACGGTGGTCTCGCTTCCGTTCTACGCTCGGACTCGGTGACCGACACCGCGCCCGAGTCGCACCAGTCCGCCCGAACGCCCACCCCGCTTTGACCCTCTCGTCCGCAGACCCACCCCACGAAGGAGCACCCATGTCCGTCCCGACCGAGCTGCTGTACACCGCCGAGCACGAGTGGCTGCGCGTCGACGGCGACAGCGCGACGATCGGCATCACCGACCACGCGGCGTCGGCCCTCGGCGACGTCGTCTATGTCGACCTGCCGTCGGTGGGCTCGGCCGTCACCGCCGGCGAGCCGTGCGGCGAGGTCGAGTCGACCAAGTCGGTCAGCGACCTGTACTCGCCGGTCACCGGCGAGGTCACCGCGGTCAACGAGGCCCTGGCCGACGACCCGTCCGCGGTGAACACGGACCCCTATGGCGCGGGCTGGATGTTCACCGTGGCGGTCACCGCCACCGGCGAGACCATGGACGCCGCCGCCTACTCCGCCCTGATCGAAGGCTGACCATGGACGTTCTCAACGACCCGCTCGCCATCGTCGACCCCCAGGTCGCCGCCGCACTGGCCGCCGAGCGCGACCGTCAGGAGTCGACCCTGGAGATGATCGCCAGCGAGAACTTCGCGCCGGTCGCGGTGCTCCAGGCCCAGGGCTCGGTGGCGACCAACAAGTACGCCGAGGGTTACCCGGGCCGGCGGTACTACGGCGGCTGCGAGCACGTCGACGTCATCGAGGCGCTCGCCATCGAGCGCATCTGCTCGTTGTTCGGTTCGGCATACGCCAATGTCCAGCCGCACTCCGGTGCACAGGCCAACACCGCGGTCTTCTTCGCCCTGCTCCAGCCGGGCGACACGATCATGGGCCTGGACCTGGCCAACGGTGGGCACCTCACCCACGGGATGCGGATCAACTACTCGGGCAAGATGTTCACCGTCGTGCCCTACCACGTCGACGGCGCCGGCCTGGTCGACATGGACGAGGTCGCCGCGCTGGCCCGGGAGCACAAGCCGACGATGATCATCGCCGGCTGGTCGGCCTACCCGCGCCAGCTCGACTTCGCGCGGTTCCGTGAGATCGCCGACGAGGTCGGCGCCTACCTCATGGTCGACATGGCGCACTTCGCCGGCCTGGTCGCCGCCGGGCTGCACCCCAACCCGGTGCCGCACGCCCACGTGACGACCTCGACGACGCACAAGACCCTCGGTGGGCCGCGCGGCGGGATCATCCTCACCAACGACGAGGCGCTGGCCAAGAAGATGAACTCGGCGGTCTTCCCCGGCATGCAGGGTGGCCCGCTCGAGCACGTCATCGCCGCCAAGGCGGTATCCTTCCTCGTCGCTGCGGGTGAGGAGTTCAAGGACCGGCAGCGGCGCACCCTGTCCGGCGCCAAGATCCTCGCCGAGCGGCTCCTCGCCGAGGACGCCCGCGCGGCCGGGGTCAAGGTGCTCTCCGGCGGCACCGACGTCCACCTCGTCCTCGTCGACCTTGTCGACTCGGTGCTCGACGGGCGGCAGGCCGAGGACCGGCTGCACACCATCGGCATCACCGTCAACCGCAACGCCGTCCCCAACGACCCGCGCCCGCCGATGGTCACCTCGGGGCTGCGGATCGGCACCCCGGCGCTGGCGACCCGCGGCTTCCAGGACGAGGACTTCCGCGAGGTTTCCGACGTCATCGCCCTGGCCCTGCAGCCCGAGCTCGACGACGAGGCGGTCGCCGCGCTCAAGGCCCGCACCGCCGCGCTGGCGGCCAAGTACCCCTTGTACGCATCGCTGCGGTGACGCCGACGCCTCGGCGCCATACCCTCGTCTTCTCACCCTCGGCGAGGAGGCCGGTATGGCGCTGAGCGTGTTCGACCTGTTCTCCGTCGGCATCGGCCCGTCGAGCTCGCACACCGTCGGCCCGATGCGCGCGGCGCACCGCTTCGTCGCCGGACTGGAGCGCGACGGGCTGGTCGACCGGGCCGATGAGGTGATCGTCGACCTCTACGGCTCGCTCGGGGCCACCGGCAAGGGCCATGGCACCGACACCGCGGTCCTCCTCGGTCTGGCTGGTCATGTCCCCGAGACGGTGGACCCGCGCGCGGTCCACGCGCTGCTCGACGGCATCCGCACCTCCGGTCGGCTCGCCCTCGGCGGTCGGCACGACATCTCGTATGACGAACCGAGACACCTCCGCTGGCACCCGCTGACCCGGCTCCCGGCTCACCCGAACGGGATGACCTTCATCGCCCGCAGCAAGGGCGAGGTGATCCGGGAGCGGGAGTACTACTCGATCGGCGGCGGCTTCGTCGTGGCCTCGGAGGAGACCGTCGACGATGCCGTCGTCCACGACCACACCCCGATCGCCCACCCCTTCCAGACCGGCGACGAGCTGCTCGCGCGGTGTGAGGACAGCGGGAAGTCGATCGCCGGGGTGATGCTCGACAACGAGCTGTCCTGGCGCACCGAGGCCGAGGTCCGTGACGGCCTGCTGCACATCTGGTCGGTCATGGAGGAGTGCATCCACAACGGCCTCTACACCGAGGGCATCCTCCCCGGTCCGCTCCGGGTCCGGCGCCGGGCCCCCGAGCTGGTCCGAAGGCTCGCCGTCGAGGTGGACAGTGGCGACCCGCTGCGCGGGATGGACTGGATCACCCTCTACGCGCTCGCGGTCAACGAGGAGAACGCCGCCGGGGGTCGGGTCGTCACGGCGCCGACGAATGGCGCGGCCGGGATCGTCCCTGCAGTGCTGAAGTACTACACCGAGTTCGTTCCCGGGGCGAACGACTTCGGCGTCGTCCGCTTCCTGCTCACCGCGGGGGCGATCGGGGTCATCTACAAGGAGTGCGCGTCGATCTCGGGGGCCGAGGTGGGGTGCCAGGGTGAGGTCGGCTCCGCGTGCTCGATGGCCGCCGGCGCGTACGCCGCGGTCCTCGGCGGCACGCCCGCCCAGGTCGAGAATGCCGCGGAGATCGGGATGGAGCACAACCTGGGGCTGACCTGCGACCCGGTCGGTGGCCTCGTCCAGGTGCCCTGCATCGAGCGCAATGCCGTCGCGGCGGTCCAGGCCATCACGGCGGCGCGGACCGCGCTGCGCGGTGACGGCACGCACGTCGTGTCGCTCGACACCGTCGTCAAGACGATGCGCGACACCGGCCGGGACATGAAGTCCAAGTACAAGGAGACCGCCCGGGGCGGCCTGGCCGTTAACGTCATCGAGTGCTGAGCGACGCTCAGGCCTCCCTGGCTTCCGCCTCGTCCCCATCAGACTCGTCGCCCTCCGGCGGTGCGAAGACCGCGTCGTCGAGCTCGGCCACCTCGTACTTGTTGGCGTAGATGTCGAAGAGCGCGAGCATCAGCGCGGCCATCGGCACCGCCACGAAGGCGCCACCGACCCCGAACAGGGACGCCCCGAACATCACCGCGGCGAAGGAGACCGCGGGGTGGACATCGACCGCGGAGGCGCTGATCCGCGGCTCGAGGGTGACATTCTCGATCTGCTGGTAGACCAGGGCGAAGGCCAGGACGGCGATCCCCTGCCAGGGCTGCGGTCCGACCAGGCCGATGAGCACCGGCAGAGCGATGGCGATATAGGTGCCGACCGTGGGGACGAACTGGGCGACGACACCGGTCCAGATGCCCAGGGCCAGCCAGTACGGCATCCCGATGATGAGCATGAAGATCGCCGCGGTGCCGCCGCAGACGGCAGCGAGGACGAGGCGCGCTGCGACATACCCTCCGGTCTTGCGCACCGAGAGCGACCAGACGGTGTCGATGATCTCCTGGCGGTCCGGCGGGAAGAGCTGGGCCATCCAGTTCCGCAGCCGGGGCGCGTCGGCGGAGAAGTAAAAGGTGAAGAAGGCGAAGGTCAGCGTCCCGAAGGCGGCCGAGAGCACCTGGATGACGAAGCCGAGCAGCCCGCCGGCGACACTCGTCGCGACGGAGGTGAGCGTCCCGGCGCCCAGGCCGAGCTTGTCGAGGACGTCCTGGTAGCTGATCGACGCGCCGAAACGCTGGTTGACCCAAGTCACCGCGGACTGGGCGAGATCGGGCAGGGTCGTCGCGAAGGTCGCGATCTGCTCGCCGAGCAGCCGGCCGAAGGCGACGAGGAAGACCAGGCCCGCCAGCCCCACGCCGACCATGACGAGCAGGGCCGCCTTGCCCCGCGACATGCGCTGGCTGAGCCAGCCGACGGCCGGCTCCATGGCGACGCTGGCGATGAAGGAGAAGACGAGGGTGAAGATGACATTGCCGCCGTCGGCGAGCACCCAGCGCAGCACTGAGGCCGCCGCGAGGACGCCGACGACGACCCAGCCGGCCCGCCACAGGTCGCCCGGGACGACACGCAGCCGCACGTACTGGTCGGGGTCGGTGGTCACGCGGGTCGACCGGGGTCGGGGGGGCGCCATACCGGACATCATGCCTGCCGCCGGGGCGGCCGACCCGATTTCACCGCGGCCTGCCCGAGCGTGTACCCTCGACGCGGCGCCGGAAGGCCCTGTGCGAAGGCGCAGGACCCCCGCAGGCCAGGCCCCCTTAGCTCAGTCGGCAGAGCGTTTCCATGGTAAGGAAAAGGTCGTCGGTTCGATTCCGACAGGGGGCTCCGACCGAGGTCGCGCACGTTCGTGGCGGCACATCGGTCCACGGCGGGATAGCTCAGCTGGTCAGAGCGCACGACTCATAATCGTGAGGTCGCGGGATCGAGCCCCGCTCCCGCTACGGCTGGGATTCGGCCGCGCCCCAGGCGCTGGCGTATCCTGGACCCTTGTGCCGCCGTACGCTGCGCGCGGCACCCTCCGACCGCCGAGCACGACCCCGAGAGCAGGTAGACCGTGGCCAGCAAGACCACCGACGTCCGTCCGAAGATCACCCTGGCGTGCGTGGACTGCAAGGACCGCAACTACATCACCAAGAAGAACCGGCGCAACGACCCGGACCGTCTGGAGATGAAGAAGTTCTGCCCCAAGTGCGGCAAGCACACCGCCCACCGCGAGACCCGCTGACCGCTCCGCTCGCGCCGACCTCCGGCGCGCCACCCGCCCTGCTCCCCGCTGGTCCGGCCGGGGAGCAGCGCTGTCTTCGGGCGCAGGAGGCTCCCCTTGGGGGAGGCCCGTTAGGGTGGTCGCCATGGCTGTGAACCCCGCCTTCGCCGGGCGCACCTTCCCGCCCACGGCCCCGTATGTCGTCTCGGCGGCCAAGCTCCGCGAGTTCGCCGAGGCGGTGGGTGCTGCGGACCCGGTCCACGTCGACCCGCAGGTCGCCCGCGAGCGCGGGTACGCCGACGTCATTGCCCCCCCGACCTTCGCCGTCCTCATCGCCCAGCTCTGCGACCACCAGCTCATCGCCGACCCGGACGCCGGCATCGACTTCAGCCGGGTGGTCCACGGCGAGCAGAAGTTCGTCCACCACCGCCCGCTCACCGCTGGCGACGTCGTCGTCGGGACGCTCACCGTGGACTCGATCCGCCAGGCCGGTGGCCACTCCATGGTCGTCACCCGCAGCGAGCTGACCAGCGCCGGCGGCGAACCGCTGACCACCGCGACCTCGACCATCGTCGTCCGGGGGGAGGGGTCATGAGCGTGCGCCGGTTCGCCGAGGTCTCCGTCGGTGAGGCTCTGCCGGCCCTGACCGTCCATGTCGACCGGGCGCGGCTCGTCCAGTACGCCGGGGCCTCGCTGGACCGCAACCGGATCCACTGGGACGAGCGCTTCGCCGTCTCGGTCGGGCTGCCGGACGTCATCGCCCACGGGATGTTCACCATGGGCAGCGCCATCGAGATCGTCAGCGCCTGGGTCGGCAACGCCGGGCGGGTGGTCGAGTACTCCACCCGGTTCACCAAGCCCGTCGTCGTCCCCTATGCCGAGGGCGCCGACCTCGCCGTGACCGGGGTGGTCACCGCCACCGACGAGACGACCCGGCGCGCCACCGTCGAGCTCGGGGTGACCTGCGGGCCGGACAAGGTGCTCGGCCGCTGCCTCGCCGTCGTCCAGCTCGACTAGCCGCGGACCGGACCCGATGACGGTGACCGAGCAGGTCGACGTCCCGCTCGCCCCGCTGACGACCATGCGCGTCGGTGGCCCGGCCGCGCGGCTCGTCACGGTGACGACGACCGACGAGCTGGTCGACGCGGTCCGCGAGGCCGACGACGCGGAGGTGCCCGTCCTGGTCCTCAGCGGCGGCTCGAATGTCGTCATCAGCGATGCCGGCTTCGCGGGAACGGTCGTCAAGGTCGCGACGACGGGCGTGCGGGTCGAGTCCGCCGACCGGTGCAGCGGTGCCTTCGTCCGGGTCGCCGCCGGTGAGAGCTGGGACGACCTCGTCGAGCGGGCCGTCGCGGAGGGCTGGGTGGGGGTCGAGGGTTTGTCCGGCATACCGGGGTGTGCCGGGACCACCCCGGTCCAGAATGTCGGCGCCTACGGCCAGGAGGTCGCGCAGACCATCGCCACCGTTCGGGTCTGGGACCGTCAGGCCCGCGCGGTCCGCACCGTCGCGGCCGCGGACTGCGGCTTCGGCTACCGCACGTCGACATTCAAGTCCGCCACCTACGGCGGCACCGGCCGGTATGTCGTCCTCGACGTCGCCTTCCAGCTCCCGCTCGGGGACTTGTCGACCCCGATCCGGTATGCCGACCTCGCGACCGGCCTCGGGGTGGCGCTGGGGGAGCGGGCCCCGCTGAGGCAGGTGCGGGAGGCGGTCCTGGAGCAGCGGCGTCGCCGGGGCATGGTCCTGGACGCCGCAGACCACGACACGTGGAGCTGCGGGTCCTTCTTCACCAACCCGGTGCTCACCCCTGAGCGGCTCGAGGAACTGCAGGCCCGGGTGGCCGGGCAGCTCGGGGACGGCGTCCTCGCTCCGGTCTATCCCGGCGGTCCAGGGCTGGTGAAGACGAGCGCGGCGTGGCTCATCGAGCGGGCCGGGTTCGGGAAGGGCTTCGGCATGCCGGGGCCGGCGACCCTGTCGACCAAGCACACCCTCGCGGTGACCAACCGCGGTGGCGCGACCGCTGCCGACATCCTCGCGCTGGCGCGCACCGTCCGGGACGGCGTGGCCGACCGGTTCGGGGTCGTCCTGGAGAACGAGCCGGTCCTCGTCGGCCTCGACCTCGGCGGCGTGTGACCCCAGGCCGGCCAGGGGGCAGGGAACTCGAGCCTTCGTCCGGGTGGACTGGGCACGGACGCAGCTCATGGACTCCCACGCCGCTGATGGCATCGCGCTCGATGCCATCAGCGCCACTGGAGTCCACGAGCTGGAGTCCACGAGCGCAGGTCCCGAGCAGCGGTGCGGGCCCCCTGGGTGCCCGGGCAGGTCCGCTCAGGTGAGCGGGACCGTGAAGGTCTTCGCGGGGATGGTCTCCCCGCCGGAGACGACCGTCGTGGGTCGGGTGTAGATGAGGCTGAGCGCCTTGGCGCCGATGGGCTCGATCTTGAAGACCAGCCATCCCGTCGCGGACTTCCCGTAGGGCAGCGTCGCCGGGAGGATCGGCATCGACTCGGCCACGAGGGTGGCATCGATGACCGGGTCGACGAGATTGGGCAGGCGCGCGCCGGAGCCGAGCGTGAACATGTCCGGCGAGAGCGACGCGGTGTATGCCGTGCCCGCCTGCCAGGTCATCTGGACGGCGACGAGCTCGAAGAGCCCCGCGGCAACGGTGTCGCCCTGCGGCCAGGCCCAGCCCCGCTGGACCTGGCGGACCGTGATGACGTGGCCAAGGGCCGGGTCGGTGATCGACGCGCGGACCGCGACCGTCGCCGTCGGGCCGGCCGGGGCGGTCGGTGTGGTCGCCGACGGGGTGCCCAGATCGGTGGCGGTCGAGCTCGACCCCCCAGGCTGCGACGTCGGCGACGTCGACCCGGACGTCGAGCTGAGGTCACTGGTGGACGTGGCACCGCCGCCCTCAGCCCCGGCGCTGACGGTGCACCCGGACAGCGCGACCAGGGCGGCAGCGGCGAACGCAGCCAGCACCTGGCGAGCGATGGACATGGCCGTTCCTCCTGGCACCCCGAGCCGGCGGCCCGAACGAGTCGTGAGCGACCCAGCATCCTCGATGCCGGCCGGGTCCGCCAAATCAGCTCCGGTCGCCCAGCCAGCCGTCGATATCCCGCTCCGCGGCCGCGACGACTTCGGCGGGGGCCCGCGAGCCGCGCAGGCTCGTCCGCGCGAGGTGGGCCAGCTCCACGTCGCTCAGAGCGCCGACGGACCGGGCGTTGGCGTACTGGTCGACCAGCCGGCTCCCGAACAGGAGTGGGTCGTCGGCGCCGAGGGCGACCTTGGCGCCGCGCGCCACGAGCTGGCGCAGCGGCACCTCGGCCGCGGTGCCGAAGACACCGAGGGCGACATTGCTCCCGGGACACACCTCGAGGGTGACGCCCTGCTCGATGACGGCGTCGAGCACGGCCAGGTCCTCGACGCTGCGGACCCCGTGGCCGATCCGGTCGGGCCGGAGCCGATGAAGCGTCTCGGCGACCGCGTCGGCGCCGAGCAGCTCACCGCCGTGCGGCACGCACGCCAGGCCGGCGCGGCGAGCGATGTCGAAGGCGGCGGCGAAGTCGGCGATGCTGCCCCGGCGCTCGTCGTTGCTCAGGCCGAAGCCGACGACGGTGCCCGGTCCGGTGCCGGCATATCGAGCCGCGAGCCGGGCCAGGGTGCGCGCGTCGAGGGGGTGGCGGACCCGGCTCGCCGCGACGACGACGGCCACCCCTGTGCCCAGCGCGGCGCTCGCAGCGGCCGCCTCGTCGAGGACGATCTCCAGCATCGGGGTCAGCCCCCCGACGGGCCCCGCGTATGACGTCGGGTCGACCTGCAGCTCCAGCCAGCGGCTGCCCTCGG